>Ga0210399_10001514_pt1 | contig 18121 bp, 13 predicted proteins | sample IncBWC14MmetaG_FD_150865 | JGI IMG/M metagenome (GOLD analysis project Ga0210399, IMG submission 150865) | Forest soil microbial communities from Barre Woods Harvard Forest LTER site, Petersham, Massachusetts, United States - Inc-BW-C-14-M | ecosystem: Environmental > Terrestrial > Soil >...
CTCATGGTTTTTCCACGCCGGAGCGATTCCCGGCGCCAGCACCCTCGCCGATGTGCAGTTAGCGGTTAACCGCCGCTACGGTTCTTCCAGCAACGTGGCGGAGTTCGTGCGCAAAGCGCAACTCGCGCACTACGAGAACACCCGCGCGCAATTTGAGAACCTCGCGGCCGGTGACTGGGCTAACCATAAAATAACGCTCTATTGGATGCTGAACAGCCAGTGGCCTTCGTTTTACGGCAACATCATTGACTATTATCTGAGCCCCGGTGGTACCTACTACGGCGCGAAGAAGGGGCTGCGTCCGCTGTCCGTGGTCTTCGATGCCTACGCAACCGGCGATCACAGTCAGGCAAAAGTCATTGTTTTCAATCAGACTCCTGGCGACGTGCAGGGTTTGCGCGCACGCGTGCGCGTTTACGATCTGAATGGGAAGGTTTTATCCGACCACTCAGCCGACGGCATCCAGGTTCCGTTCAATGGCGCAACTCAGGTCCTAACGCTGCCTCGCTATCCACAGAGTACGCCAGTGTTTTTTGTCCGCTGTCAGTTGTTTGACAACACCGGAAAGCTGCTCGTCGATAACACCTACTGGCAGTCGCAGAAAGATGACGACTTGGGCGACCTCAGTAACGATGATGCGCTGAATCTGAAGCAGCTGAACTTGGCGGACATGACAGCGCTGAATACGATGCCCCAGGTACACCTTGAGGTCAGCGCTGGACAGACCACGACCCACAGCGAAAAGCATATCGCTATCCGGCTACATAATCCGTCCGAATACATCGCCTTCTTCGAACGGGCAACCGTAGCTGCCGCCCAGAATGGGGACGAAATCCTTCCCATCCAGTACGACGACAATTACATCACAGTGTATCCCGGCGAAATCGCCGAGATTCATGGAACCGTGTCAAAAACGATGGATGCGCGTTGGATCAAGCTCGAAGGGTACAACACGCCCGCGACCTCCGCTCAAATTAAGTAGAAACTCGTCAGGCAGATCCTATGGGCCAAAGTTTGCCACCTTCAGTAATTTGCACCCAAGATACACCGAGTTTTGCGAAGCGATCACCATTCTTCACCGTGATGCAGACAGAAATGTTCAACACTTTGGATCTCTAATATGGGCTCAGAAAAATCACACCTTCGCTTGTCGCCCACTGTCGACGCCAGAGAACTACGGCGCTGGTGTGCGATCCCGGCGGAGAAATTGCTGGGGCATCCGGAGTTGCGTGTACGTTACCGGCAGGTGGCCGATTCTGTGGAGTTAGGTGCGTTGATGGCCAGGGAGTTGGTCGAAGCCATCGAAGAGAACAACAAGCGGGGGCGGGCCACACGCGCCATTGTTCCTTGTGGACCTGCGTGTTGGTACGAACCTTTTCGGTTGTTGGTCAATGCGCGCGGCGTATCGCTGAAGAGGTTGCACGTGTTTCACATGGACGAGTGCCTGGATTGGCAGGGGCAACCGCTCCCGACAGGCCATCCTTACAACTTCAAGACCTTTATGGAGCGCCACTTCTACGGAGGCATTCGCCCGGAGTTAGCAGTTCCGGAGGGTCAACGCCGCTGGCTTGTACCGGCGACGATGGAACAAGTTCGCGCCGCGATCAGCAAGGCACAGGTGGACATTACTGTGGGTGGATGGGGCCAGGATGGACACGTGGCTTATAACCAGGCCCGCCGTCATCCGTTCCACCATCTGACGTTGGGGGATCTCACAAACTCCAGCATCCGGATTCAAGAAAACAATATTGATACGATCCTCGCGCTAGCGCACCGGACGTTCGGTGCGGCCTATCAGTTTGTACCGCCTATGTCGATTACATTGGGGATTCGCGAGTGCCTCTCGGCAAAGAAGGTGCGCGTTTATAGCGATACGGGTGCCTGGAAGCAAACGGCGCTGCGGGTCGCTTTGTTCAGCGAGCCGACGCCGGAATACCCGATGACGTTGCTGCAAACCCATCCCGACGCAGTGATAACGGCAACGCTCGAAACGGCGCGCCATCCAATTAGCGAAAATCCCGATTGGGAGCTGTTTTGAATTCATGCTGACACTGCGCGCAAACACGAAAAGCGGATTCACATGCGCCGTAGGTATCGGTGGCATCGGCACGGGTATCATCTATGCGCTCCAGGGCGAACACGAACTGCGCCGCAACGAAAGCAGGTTGGGCGAACTGCTTGAATCAAGGGATTACTGCAAGCTGCACATCGTCGAGCACTACATTGCGCGGCTTATGGGCTCAAGCAGAGACCCAACCTCATTTCGAGTATGGCCGGTCGGTGTTGTTGGTAACGATGCAGTGGGACGTCGGATTCTCACCGAAATGAGCGCCGCGGGAATGAACACGCAGTTTGTTCGCAGCCACCCGTCGCTGAAAACGCTTTTTAGTGTGTGCTTTAACTATCCGGATGGTTCAGGCGGAAACATTACCAGCAGTAATTCAGCCGCTGGGGCGTTGGCCGCCGATGACCTAAGAGCGGCATCCCCGTACATGAAAGCTGCGGGAGCGCACGGCGTAGCACTGTGCCTTCCAGAAGTGCCGTTGGAAATGCGGCGGGCGTTCCTTGAACTTGCATCGGACTGCGGTAATTACCGCGTATGCTCATTCGCGCTCGGAGAGATTGAAGAAGCGCAAATTCTGGGGTTGTTTTCTCTCACGGATCTCTTGGCATTGAATCAGGAGGAGGCCTCTGCGCTACTTGGAGATGGTTCGGGTCCTGTTCTCGATGACGGACTGTTAGCGGAGTGCGCCGCCAAATTTACCGCGACCCACCCGCAGTTGCGCATCATTGTTAGCTTGGGGCCAAAAGGAGCGTACGGCTTCGAGCGCGGGAGTTCGCAATTCTGTCCAGCGCCGGTGCTTCAACCAATCTCCACCGCGGGCGCCGGGGACGCACTCCTCGCAGGTGTTGTGTGTGGTTTGGCAGCGGGCCTTCCATTCATCATGCCGAACGAATGTGGCAGTTCATTTTCGGGCCGAGTACTGCGGACGGCGCTGGATTTCGGCGTCCTGAACGCAAGCTTCAGTGTCACTTCACCACATACTATCCACCCCGATGCAGTGCTAAGCAACTTGTTCGGCTTCGCTGAATCTCACGGTGCTTCCATTTCCGGTTCGCTTCGGTCTATGCGCTCCCAGTGCGAACAGATGTCTGCTGAGAGTGTTTCGGATTAGTAGAACAGACCCGTTGCAGACGCGAAAGGCATTTATCAGGTCATGCCCACATCTCTACCGGAAACTACCAGCACACCGCAGCTTCGCCGTGCATTGGGTCTATGGGATCTAATTCTCTACGGGCTCATTGTTATACAACCTACTGCACCTATGCCAGTGTACGGGGTAATGAGCACGCGTTCTCACGGGTACGCGGTAATCACCGTCCTGCTCGCTATGATCGCCATGCTGTTTACCGCCATAAGTTACGGGAAAATGGCCTCCGCTTATCCCAGCGCCGGCTCTGCGTTCACCTATGTCGGGCGCGAAATTCACCCGGCGCTTGGTTACGTAACGGGGTGGAGCATGGCCATGGACTACGTGCTCAACCCGCTCATCTGCACGATTCTCTGCAGTAAATTTGCCATGAACTTCTTTCCGGAAATACCGTACGCGGTATGGGTGGTTGCTTTCGTCGGTCTGTTCACCTTATTGAATATGCAAGGTATTCAGACTTCGGCGCGCATCAACTCGGGTCTCGTTGCGGTCATGGGTGTGGTCATTCTTCTGTTTTTGGCGGCAGCCGCTCGTTACGTGCACACGGCACCTCATGACGGAATCGGGTTCTTAACCCGTCCGTTTTTCGACCCGAAAACTTTTTCCGTCCGAGCCGTCATGGGCGGGACCTCGTTGGCCGTGCTGACTTATATTGGGTTCGATGGCATCTCAACGCTATCCGAGGAAGCCAAGAACCCGCGCCGCAATATTCTGCTCGCCACGGTTTTCGTGTGTTTGCTTACCGGCATTTTGGCGTCCATCGAGGTGTATGCGGCGCAACTTGTCTGGCCCGGCGCCCAGGATTTTCCTGACGTCGACACGGCGTTTGTGTTTGTTGCCGGAAGAGCTGGTGGACCCTGGCTGTTTTCGGTCGTCAATGTGACGCTTTTAGTGGCGACGTTCGGTTCGGCGCTAGGGGCGCAGTTGGGTGCTGCACGCCTGCTTTACGGAATGGGACGTAGCGGCGCGCTGCCGCCCCGGTTTTTTGGGGCCATCGAACCCAAGAAACTCATTCCGCGAAACAACGTGTTGCTCATCGGCGCGGTAGCACTCATCGGTGCGGTGGTCCTAAGTTTTGAGCGGGGCGTGGAATTGCTAAACTTCGGCGCTCTGCTCGCCTTCATGGGTGTGAACACCTCGGCATTGGCGCGATTTTACTTTCGCGAGGTGCACAGGCGCTGGTTCAATTTCGTGTCCCCGGTACTGGGTTTTCTGATCTGCATGATGTTGTGGCTGAGTCTGAGTTGGCGCGCCAAAGTGTTGGGAATCGGATGGATGGCCATCGGGTTAGCTTACGGCGCTTATCACACACGGGGGTTCAGGCGGGAGCTCGTGAACTTGGACATTCCGGATGATGATGGCGACGCCCAGGCAATTTGACCGATGGAACTACCGTCTATCAAGGGTGATGCCCTGAGTGCCACACCGAAGGTATGTACAACCCGTGGGGAAACAGTCGTACGACCCGGCCTCATGCGTACTGAACTACCGAATTGCTTCAAGGAATGATAGCGATGATCACGAAGAGACCGTTTCGTGTGCAGTTCCCATTGCGTTACGGATCAGCTTCACGGTAGCGATGCGCGATGCTCAACACCGAAGCACTCTGCCGGGAGGCGCAAAGGCATGCAAAAACTTGCAGGAGTCGGCACGGCGAGAGCCGAAGAAGTGGAATACCAGAAATGGAAGAAAGCCTTGAAAATCAGCAACGATACTGTACAGCTGATTGTGTTGACCGAGGTCGGACCTCGGATTCTCTTCTTTGGCTTTCGGGAAGAAGATAACGAGTTCCACGAGATTCGCGAGCATTCTGGGCAAGGCGGTGATCAGACTTTTAGAGTCTACGGTGGCCACCGCCTGTGGGCTTCACCCGAAGTCGCGCGCACGTATTACCCGGACAATGTCCCTGTTTCGGTGCGGAGGCAGGGCCACGGTTTTGTTTTTACTGCTCCTCCGGAGTCCACACATCCCGGAACAAATCTGCAAAAAGAGATCGAGATCAAATTGGCGGAAACAGGATCGCGCGTTACCGTCACGCATCGCATCTACAATCTCGGCGGGGAGTCCGCCGAGATAGCTCCATGGGCACTCTCCGTGATGGCTGGTGATGGGAAGGCCATTCTTCCCCTTCCGCCCCGGGCACCAGTCTCGGCGGACAGATTATTACCCGAGGGAGTCCTCGCCCTTTGGTGCTATACGGATTTGGCAGACCCGCGGTGGAAAATCGGGACGAAGTATATCCAACTCCATCAGGCAAGCAATTCCGCATGCACATTCACGCAGCAGATGACTGGGATCTTTAATCCATCCGGGTGGGGCGCTTACTTTCGAAGAGGTCACTTGTTCGTGAAGAAGACCAACGTGGAAAAAGATGCAAAATACCCCGATTTCGGATGCAATTTCGAGATATACACAGACGAGCATTCGCTCGAATTGGAAACCTTAGGGCCACTTCGGAATCTGAAGTCTGGAGAGGCGGCAGAACATACCGAGCATTGGTGGCTCTTCAAGGACATTCAAGCCGGGGAAGACGAGAGCTGGATTGACGCCGTCATTCTTCCAAAGGTCAAAAGTGCGAAGTGAAATGCATCGTCTCGGTATCATGGATGCTTGGACCGCGGATTACCTCAAGCTAACGGGGGACTCGACGTGATCTGCACAGCAAGATTGCCGGAAGCATGCGCCCAAGATCGTTTACCAACGTCTCATCCGCTTCACCGAAGATGCCGGCACGGTCTGCACTCTGCAATTCCTGGTGACCACGGGCCTGAATGAACAGGCTGCGGTAGATGGTTTCGTGGGACACGCGCAGGCCCTCGTCATCGAGCAGCACGCGAGCAACAAATTTCAGCTGTTCTCAGGAAAACGCTCCCGTTCCTCCATTCTGGAATCGACTCGGATGCGGCGGGCGCAAGCAGCACAAACGCGTTTGCAATTGCTTCTGAACTCCGGCCTCAAGCCAGCCACTGAGCCCAGCGCCCGCATGGCGGCACTGCCCGTTGGTCCGGCACAGGTACCCCCCGGCACTCTTCAATATTCTATTGCAATTTCAATAACTTACGCCGACGAGTATCTGGCATAACGCCTGCAACGTTTATGCCAGGAAGCTCTCCAGCCTACGCTCGTGGCTGCCATAGACGCTCCAAGGAGGCGCGATGCTACGCGTGGAGATACACGATTCCGCAATCAGTTTGAGCCTCAAGCTTGAAGGCCGATTCACTGGTGATGACGCAGAGAACACTCGCACGCTCATAACGCGCTGCCGCGAGGGAATGAGATTGGTGGTAGATCTAACTGATGTCACCTTTATCGATTCCGTGGGAGAAGAAGTACTGTCGTTTTTTGGCCGGTTCGGGGCCGAGTTTGCTGCTTCGACATCCTATACACTCGACGTATGCGAGCGCCTGCATCTGCTCCTTGCTCGAGATGGGGCATCGGATACGAACACCTCAGGCCCTTCCCGCACAAACACCGGCCGACGCGGGGCCTACGCACGTCAGTCGGAAAACGAGCAAGTCTGAAAACGCTGTCAAGCTCATCATTACGAAAATCACGATGTGAGTTTCCACGGCGATTTCGTCCGTCCCGCCATTTCCTGCCGCCGCAGTCTATCATCAGCTTCAACCTCACTGAGGAAGTCCCGAAATGCCCGGGTGCGGGCAGCGGATGTCGCCTCTATAACACCCGTGCCCTCTCCACCCAATGATCTCAACAACTTGTGTGGGTTTTCTTTTGGCACGCGCATTGCCCATCAACTTGCGAAGGCGCAACGCTCGGTGTTGGGACGTTTCGGCTTTCGGGAGGATTTTATGTCACTGATTCTCGTATTCGTTCGCAAGTGGGTCGCGTGGTATCGCGTGCTGCGGTACGGCAAGGCATTCAGCTTTGTCGACTCCATGCGGTACAGCGTTTGGCTAGCGCGTGGCTGACGGGGACATTCGCTATGAATTCTGGTCGGCTAACCAGTTCTATTGTCACCACGACTTGCGACAGCAATCAGGGGGATGAAACATGAGCGTAATGTCCAACTTTGCCACACACGTTGACGGATATCGAGGAGCAGCGACTGGTGGGAGTACTCTTCGTCGTCTCGATGAAACCAATATGCGCAAGTCTGAGCGCGCCGAAAACTTTTTCCTGGAGACGATAGTGGGGCGGCGCAGGGGCTTGCGCAAAATCCTCTCCCAGGTGGAAGCAGTCGCGGCCACGAATGCCACGGTTTTGATCACCGGTGAGACTGGGACAGGGAAGGAGGTCATCGCGCGAGCGATTCACGAACTTAGCCCCCGCCGTTCACAGAATCTGGTGAAGGTAAACTGCGCGGCGATGCCGGCAGGGCTCCTCGAGAGCGAACTTTTCGGACATGAACGAGGGGCTTTCACTGGCGCGTTTACCTCGCGTGTCGGCCGGTTTGCGATGGCGGACCGTGGCACGCTGTTCCTCGATGAGATTGGAGACCTGCCGCTGGAATTGCAGCCCAAGCTGCTCCGTGTGCTTCAGGAACGCGAGTTCGAGCCGGTAGGCAGCTCTCGCACCACGCGGGTGGATGTGCGCGTGGTTGTTGCGACCAACAGGGACCTGCGGAAGATGGTCCAGGACCGGGAGTTCCGTGAAGATTTGTACTACCGGCTGAATATTTTCCCAGTCTCTCTGCCGCCGCTCCGCGAAAGAAAAGAGGATATTCCGGAATTCGTGAGGCACTTCGTTGAACAGTTTGCAGTATCCATGGACAAAACCATCGAGTCCATTCCTGAGGAGACTATGAGATCCCTCGTTCGTCACCCGTGGCCTGGTAATGTCCGTGAGCTTCAAAACTGCGTAGCGCGTGGCGTAATCCTCTCCAACGGCGGCATCTTTGAATCCGCGCTGCCGGAGGAATTCGATCGAGTGCCGGTCGAGATCCCGAAATCAACGCTGGATGACAAAGTCCGGGACAATGTGCGCCAGGAGATTCTCGCCGCGTGTCAGAGCGCCAATTGGAAGCTCGGTGGCCCGAGGGGAGCTGCCGCGAAGCTCGGTTTGAAGCGCACCACATTGTTGTACAGAATGAAACGACTCGGGATTGCGCCGCCATCGGACAATTGGGAAAACTAAAATGCGAGTTGAAATGGAAAGAAGTTACAGAGGACATTGCGGCTGCTTGAAAGCGAGCGCAAATGCAGGAGCAACCGGGCGACGCGGCAGTGTTGGCCATCGAGCGCAAGGGACAATTCCAATATCTCGCATTCGAGATGGAATAGCGCAGCATCCTCAGACTGCAGAGCGATTGTGAAACCTCATGGCTTGCGCGTGTAGGCCATGCAGTCGCACATGTCAAAACTGCGGTATCTGACCTCAATTATCTCGCCGACTGCCTTCGTCGCATCACTTCTTCCCACATTTAAAGTCGCACCGACCTCTGCGACCGGATGCCGGGCCCGCACCAATGCCCCTGGCTTCAGGCAGCGCTCTGCCGAGGATCCCACAGTTCAGAAATCACATTCGAAATGATGCGAATCACCAAGGCGGCGCAAGCACGGTGGTTTAGCTAAACGTGTCCAGAATTTCAGGTTGGGCAGGAAGAGAGCTCAGAACTTTCGATGTTCGGCGCAATGTGCCCCTGCCGTGCGATGCTGCCCGCATTCCGGCAGCGCAGTACGGTCTAGACATGTATGTCCAAGTAGATCAACCACTTGCAATGCGCGCGAATTGGCATGTGATCTGCACTACTCACAATCCGAAACAATCAGGCATGTGGATGTCGGCAACATTAGGTATCGGCACCGTCCACATTTCTGGTGAAGCGATCTTTCGATGATTAGGGCAATGAACAACTCAAAACTGCTGACACACAGCGCGGATACTTACCACCACGGGGACTTGCGTAGAGCCCTCGTTCAAGCCGCGCTTGAGCTCGCGGCGGAAGACAAAGATTGGAATTTCTCCCTGCGAGAAGTCGCGCGCAGGGCCGGGGTGAGTCACAACGCGCCGTATAATCATTTTCCTCACAAGAGAGACCTGTTGGACGCCGCGGCCGCGGCTGGTCACGATCTGCTGCGCAGTGAATTAACGGCTGCGGTCGCGAACATCGCTGACCCTCGAGGAGCCCTGTCGAAAATGAGCTCCGCGTATGTCGGCTTTGGCATTAAGAATCCCGTGCTTTATCGACTGATGTTCAGTGTGGCGCCGAGTGGCCCTGCCTGGCGTCCAGAACAAGTCCTGACCGCGTGGGTGGCTTCGGGTGCCGTTCTAGAGAACATTCTCCGCCGGGGCGCCCGCATCGGAATCTTCGACCCAGCATTCACCCGAAAGTCGGAACTGCAAACCGCGGCTCTCTACACGTGGGCCGTGGTTCACGGCCTAACCGTGCTTGCGATCGATGGCCTCGCGAACGTCGAGCGTCTGCCCATCGAGCGCATTGCGCAAAAAGTGGTCACGACGACTCTTCGAGGGCTCGCTCGGACGGGAGCTTTAACGAACGGATCAACAATATGAAATACAAATATCTCTCAGTCATCTTCATTCTGTCTGCTCTTGCTTGGCCGTTGCCTTCAACGGCGCAAGATCAACCGTCGAACGACGAGGCTCAGGCGCCCGTGCTTACCCTCGATGAGGCGGTTAGTCTGGCGCTCCAACACAACTGGAATGTGAAGAACTTTGTGCTGGAGGCTCAGAAACAGGATTTCGAAGTGGGTACAGCGCGCAGCAAGCGCAAGCCCCAATTTCAATTCGCTATGCTGGGCGGCGAGTTGCTGCACTCGTTTGACTTTACCATCCCGCAAGGTTCCCTGGGAACGTATGCGAACACCGGGCCAATCCCGTCAACGAACGCCAAAATCCGCACGCCCGCGGTTTTCACTACTTATTTGACGGGCAGCATCGATCAACCTTTGACTCAGCAATACAAGATTGGCCTCGGAATTCGCGCGACAGAGCTTGGCCGCGACATCGCTCGTGAAGATGTCCGCGCCGAGCGGCAGAAGATCGCTGCCGAAGTCCGCACTTCGTACTTCAACCTTTTCGCAATTCAAGCGAGTGTGGACGCCGCGCGTGAGACGGTAAAGACATTCGAAGAAGCGCAGCGGGTCACGGTGCAATACGTGGCGGAGAAGACGGTCCTGCGCGCCGAGGAATTGGACGTCGATGCGCGCTTAGCTAAATCGCGCTATGAGTTGTCCGTCGCGGAGAATGGGCTGGCTACACAGCGTGAGGTGCTGAACCAACTGCTTGGCCGCGATGTTGCGACGCTCTTTCGTGTCGAGTTTATTCCTGAGCAAGATGCAAGCGATCTGACTCTCGATTCGGCACGGCAGGAGGCGCTGGCGAACCGCCCCGAGGTGAGGCAAGCGCACTTGAAAGAAAAGCAAGCCGAATATGATCGGCGACTCGCAAAGGCGGAGTACATTCCGGACCTGAGTCTGTCTCTGCGCTATCAAGGTGTCAACAACGTGCAAGTTCTCCCGCAAAACGTTACCACGGCCGGCTTTTACCTGAGTTGGGAGCCGTTCGATTGGGGACGACGCCACAACAAGGTTGTGGAAGCAGCGAAGACGGTCGAACAGGCGCACAACGGGATCCAAGAGACGGAATCCAAACTCGCGGTCGAAGTTGGTGGGAAATATCGCAAATGGCACGAAGCTTCCTTGCTGCTTAGGGCTTCTCGTACGGCACACGAAGCGGCTGCGGAGCAATTGCGCGAGACGGGCAACAAATATAAAGTGAAGGCCGCGCTGTTAAAAGACCTTCTCCAGGCGCAAGCGCAAAGTTCCGAAACCAATTTCCATTATCAGCAAGCGCTTTCCTCTTATTGGACCGCTTTTGCCGAACTGCGCAAAGCGATCGGAGAAGAGTAACCGATGAGAGCAAGAATTATTTCAGGCGCGAGAGCCAGTCAGGGCGGAGTTCGAGAAAGCGGTTGGAGAGGAGTGGACGTTATGGGAAGCAACTGGAAACGAGTGGGATCAGTAGCAGGAGCTTTTTTTGTCGCCACGATTGTGGTTACCAGTGGCTGTCAGGAAACCACGAAAGTCGCAGCTAAATCTCCCACACCCGTTCATGCAGTGGATGTGGCTTTATATTCGCCTTCAGAAGATTTGCGCTACTCAGCTTCCGTTCTGCCCTTCGCGGAAGCGGTTCTGTCATTCAAGTCCGCAGGATATGTGACCGAAATTAAACAGGTCGCGGGTGCTGACGGGCGGCGTCGAGACATAGGTCCAGGAGACTATGTTGCCCGCGGCGCCGTTCTCGCACAGATTCGCCATCAGGACTTGAAGAATCAACTTGACCAGGCCACCGCAACACTGAGTGCCGCCCAAGCTCAGCATGTCGAGGCGACCAAGGATTACGAGCGCGCGAAGACACTTTACGCTTCAGAGAGCTTGACCAAGCCCGATTTCGACCGAGCGCAGGCGAAACTCGATTCGACCCTCGCGGCTGTGGATCAGGCCAACGCAAATGTGCACCAAGCGCAGTTGGCTCTTCAGGATGCGGATTTGACGGCGCCCTTCTCGGGGTACATCCTCGCCCGGAACATTGAACTAGGGAACCTCGCCGCACCCGGGACTCAGGCCTTTACGATCGCCGACACGAGTGCGGTCAAAATCAGTTTTGGCGTTCCCGACTATGCCGTAAGGCGTCTGCGCTTGGGGCAACAATTCAGCATTCATTTGCAGGACGATCCAAAAGAGTACAACGGACGGGTCACGAGTATTGCCGCGAGCGCCGACGAGAAAAATCGTGTCTTTGCCATCGAGGTGACCGTACCCAACCCCAAGGCATTATTGAAGCCGGGGATGATTGCTTCCCTCAGTTTGACAGGCGTTCACAAAGCCCCGGTTCCCTCCGTGCCTCTTAGCGCCGTTGTTGCTGCGCCCTCCGCACCTGGACGCTACGCGGTTTTCGTCGCCCAAGAACAGGGCGGCAAATGGGTGGCGCATTTGCGTGAGGTCACGCTCGGTGAAACTCACGAGAGTGATGTCGCAGTCGCAGGTGTGAATCCAACCGAAAAAGTCGTCGCCGTTGGGGCCGCTGGTCTGAAGGACGGCGATCTCATCCAGGTTATCCCCTAAAGGTATAGGAAAATGGCACTCGAACACGAACAAGAGATCAGTAATCGCCGCAATGTCCCGAGGTTTTTTGTCGAGCACCCGCACATCTCCTGGATACTTCTCCTCGCGGTGCTCATTTGGGGCTGGTTCGGTTACACATCCATGCCGCAGCGCAAGGACCCGGACATTCCCGTGCGTCTCGGTGTCGCGGCTTGTCCATGGCCCGGAGCCACATCGCAGCAGGTCGAACAGTACATTACCCGTCGAATTGAGGACGTTGCCGCTGAGAACAAGACCATCCATCCGGGAACGGATGCGGACTACGGTATTAAGTCCATATCACTGCCCGGCTATTCGTTTGTCACCATTCAACTAGATGAGGGCATCACCGATACCAAGCGGCAATTCAGCGATATCAACCTCAAGCTGGATGCTCTGAATTCTCAGCTACCGCAGGGCGCCGGTCCCATCACTTTCCAGAGCGATTTTGGAGACACCGCCGCCCTCATGCTGACGGTCGCGAGCCCCAAGGCGGACGACATCGAAATTGCGGCTCGTGCCAATTCCGTCGAAGCCGCGATTCGCAAAGCTCGCGATGCAAAACAGCACAGCGGAAAAGGACAGCGCATCACGGTGGTGGATTCCTTTCCGCAATCCATTTCGGCGCGCGCGGTTCTTGACACCGTATACCTGTTTCAAGAGAGAGCGCGGACCGACGGCATCATTCGAGACTCCGAAATCATACAGGGAAGCGGATTCATTCTCCTTGATGGCGTTTCCGAAGCAGATGACAGTTCCATTCAAGCGTTCATCCAGCGGTTTATCGCGGAGCGCCTAAAACGGTCCGAGATACATCCCGATGCGTGGGAGCCAACGATCATTCGCGATCCGAACGAAACACGTACGAGACTAGCCAACGTTGCTGGAGACAAATACAGCTATGCCGAACTCGACAATTTTTCTGACTTGATTGGCCGAACGGTCCAGGGTGCTCCCGAAGTTTCCAAGGTGGAGCGGCGAGGCGTTTTGTCGCAGACCGTCTACCTAGATTACTCGCAGGATCGCCTCGCTGCCTACGGCCTGCGTCCTACCGATCTCTCCAAAGTGCTTTCGGCTCGCAACATCATCGCGCCGGGTGGAACTGTCGAAACCGGCGAGCGCAGGTTCACTCTCATTCCCTCCGGGCAATTCGATACCGCAAAAAGCATCGGCGATGTGGCGGTATCGACCACCTCAGAAGGCACCCCCGTATATTTACGGGATCTTGTCCAAATCAACCGAGGCTATCAGGCTCCTGCCCAGTATCTCAATTACTACACGTGGCGAGACGCAAAGGGGCACTGGCAGCGCAGCCGCGCGATCACCTTAGCCATCTACATGCGTGATCGAAAGCAAATCGCGCGCTTCGGACAGTCCGTGAATTCGAAGCTTTCGGACCTTCGGCAAATTCTTCCCGCCGACCTGATTCTGGCGCACACCTCCGATCAACCGCTGCAGGTTTACGAGAACATCCACCTGTTCATGCGGGCGCTTGGCGAGGCCATCATTCTCGTGGTCATCGTTTCGCTCATCGGATTTTGGGAATGGCGCCTGGCGCTGATTATGGCTCTCGCCATACCGATCACACTGGCGATGACGTTCGGCATCGTCTATATGTTGGGAATCGATCTTCAACAAGTCTCCATCGCATCGCTGATCATCGCGCTGGGCCTTCTCGTGGACGTGCCGGTGGTCTCGGGAGACGGCATCAAACGCCATTTGGCGGAAGGGTTTCCGCGCATGATCGCCTGCTGGCTCGGACCTACAAAGCTGGCAACCGCGATTTTCTACGCGACGATTACCAACATCATCGCCTACCTGCCCTTCTTGATGCTCACCGGCAATACCGGCGAGTTTTTGAAGAGCCTCCCTGTGGTCATGACTGCGTCTCTGCTGTGTGCGCTGGTTGTTTCGATGACCTTTGTTCCGTTCCTGGGCTACTACATTTTGCGTGCTCCCGCAAAACGAGAACCGACCATCGAGGAGCTGCGGCAGCGGGGATTCTACGGCTTCTACAACAGACTCGTCGGCAGGGCCATAAAACACCGATGGGCTGTCCTTGCCGGGTCCCTGATTTTCCTGATCGGAGGCGGGTTCTTCGGTTCTCGGCTTAAGACCCAATTCTTTCCCGAAGATGTCCAGTATTGGTTTTATTTGGATATTTGGCTGCCGAATGACACCCCCTTGAGCGCTACCAACGATACTGCAACGCAGGCCGAAAGAGTCGTCCGGCAAGTGATTGACAATTCGCCTGACGTCACTACCAAAGAGCACCGTGGGCATCTTCTCAAGTCACTGACGACCTTTGCCGGTGGTGGGGGACCTCGCTTCTGGTTTTCAGTCTCGCCCGAAATGCCGCAGACCAATTACGCGCAAATGATTGTTGAGATCACGGATAAGGAGGCTTCGCCAAAGTTAGCTCGTCCGATCCAGGACGCATTAGACAAAGAAGTACCGGGCGCGTGGGTTACGGTTCGCCAGCTTCAAACCAATCCTGTGGACAACCCTGTTGAGCTGTTGATCTCCGGGCAGGAGGACGTTGACGCGAGAAATGAAGCGGGCGATATTCGCTCTCTTCGGCAGATTGCCGCGCAGGCTCAGGACATCGTCAGACAAGCTCAGGGCATCGCCGTTCTTCGCGATGATTGGTTCCCTGACAATGTTCAGCAGAGGATTCAGATCGATCCAGACCGCGCTAACGTGGCAGCCATTACCAACGCCGATGTGGCTGAGGCGTCAACTACGGCCATGAGCGGCGCAACCGTGGGCATCTTCAAGGAAGGCGACAAGAACATCCCGATCGTGGCGCGCCTTCGCATGGAGGAACGTGCTCAGCTAGCGGACATCAAGAACCTCTATATTTACTCTTCACAGACCAACAACCGTGTGCCTCTGCTGTCGATCGCAACGGTCGGAAATTCTTTGGAAACGGGTCGCGTCAGGCGCCGCGAGCATTTTCGCACCATTTCCATACTGTGTTATCCCCAGCCGGGAGTTCTTGCATCCGAGGTGCTTAACCAGATCCTTCCAAAAATACAGGAATTTCAGAAACATCTCCCTCCGGGCTATCAGCTCCGGATTGGTGGCGAACGGGCCAAACAAATCGACGGATTCGACAACCTCAAACTCGTTCTGTTGATCTCGCTACTCGGCATCTACCTGGCGCTGCTCATTCAATTCAACAACGCGGTGAAACCTCTCCTGGTATTCGCTGCTGCTCCCTATGGTGTGATCGGCTCTCTGATCGCCCTCTCGATCATGCATACGCCGTTTGGCTTTATGGCCTTTCTGGGCATCGCCAGCTTAATCGGAGTGATCGTGAGCCACGTCATCGTACTCTTCGATTTCATCGAGGAAATGCATCACAAAGGGGAGCCATTGGAGCAGGCCCTTCCGGACGCGGGCATCCAGCGTATCCGGCCCGTAATGATCACTGTACTAGCGACCATCTTGGCCCTCTTCCCGCTGGCGCTTGAAGGAGGGCCCTTGTGGCAGCCTCTTTGTTATGCGCAGATCGGCGGGCTTGCCGTGGCAACGTTCATCACCTTGCTCTTGGTGCCCGTCCTTTACAGCATCTTCGTTCTCGATCTGAAAATCATCCGTTGGGAAACGAAGCAACCCGCGGCTGAGACGGAAACTCGCCCAACCCCTGAAATGGCGCCACACACTGTCTGATGTGTAACGGCCATGGGCAACACGCGAATGAAACAGTGCCCAAGTTTAGCTCGTCGAAGGCTTTTGCGATGATTCTTCTCAATCACCTTGCCGCGGCTGTTCTTCTGCTGAGTCTTACACTCTGCTTGCAGTGCGCCGGTGTAGCTACGCTCATCGAGTGGCTAAAGCGTGTTCTGGCCAGGGACGTTCACAAGCACGGGCCAGTTTATGCCAGCACCCTGGTAGTGAAATCGACGGTCGCAATTATAATTCTGCACGGGTTTGTGATTCTTCTGTGGGCCAGTTTCTACCGGGCGCGTTGCTTCCCGTCGTGGGAGCTCGCCTTTTATTTCTCCGCCAGCAGCTATTCCACTGTGGGATATGGTGATCTGATTCTCCCGTCCAACTTGCGACTCTTTGGGCCTCTGGAAGCGATCATCGGTGTGTTGATGTGTGGAATATCAGTCAGTGTTCTGTTTGCTCTCGTGACCCGGTTGCTCGATCGCGAAACATAATCAACCGAACAGAGCCATGCCTAGACCGCTGTCTCGATACTAAAAACGGCGCCACTTCTTGCTGAACATTTGCTGACTGCAATGAGGGTATTTCGCTGCAACTGCAAAGCGCCTAACGCAAACAAAACAAACGAAAATCGGTCCGTGCGAACAGGTCAGGGTGAATTAGCAAACCGCCGCTGCAAAAATCCCACCATAAGACTGGAAACGTGGATCGAGCATTCGGTTGTTTCCCAAGCGGCTACCCGGTCGGTCTTGCAATCTCAGCTGGTCCGACAACTGCTTGTTGCGTTGCTCTTGCCCCATTCGTGATAGGGGCAGTCCGACACGGACGGCTTGGAACGCATTTAGAAAACCGTCCAGATGCCCACACTCTTGTAGCACGACTTGGAACCGAGCAAAACTCAAAACTGCCCCAATGTCATGCACTTGCAGTACAGGCCGGTCAGACACCGTTGCGAGGGGGCGAGGACGCACTCCACGGCGCGAGTATAACTCTATTCTTTGCCGGCTTTGCTTCCAGGCCAACTCACTCGCGCATGAAAACTCTCACGCAGATAACACCGGACTTGCGCTAGTATTCTACTGAAACTAGAGGAGTTCCATGTGCCAACCCAAGACCAAGAAAAAGAAGAGTCTTAGTCCCAAACAGAAAGCACTGATGCGCTTGCTAGCGCAGGGTTCAGACAGAAAGACAGCAGCACTCTTAGCAGGCTATTCTTCAAAGAACCCACATCAATCCGCCTACCAAGCTTTGAAGCATCTCGGGAACTCCTTCCCGGAGCTCCTTGACAAGCACGGTCTGACGGACTCTCACTTAATTGAGAAACATTTAAAGCCTTTGTTGAAAGCACGCCGAACGAAGCATTTCGCGCACAATGGCAAGGTTAAATCCGTTCGGCACTACGCAGACAACGACACGCGAATAGCCGCGCTGGACATGACGTTTCGGTTGAAGGGAACCTACGCTCCGCTGAAAACTCAGAACGAATCGCGAGCCGTTGACGTGATCGTCGTGGACATTCCGAGACCGATTCATACGCCGGATGACGATGACGCTGAGATCGTGCCACCGACTGCGTCCAATAATAAATGACTATGCCAACAAGAAATCCCGAAGGTTACCCTACAACTGCCTGAGATAACCCGCGAAAGGCAGGCGAGAGGCAAATCCGTATACTCAAGTGACTATCAGTTTTGGCGTTTTGCTGGTACTGTCCCGCCATGCCAAAACAGTTAAGCAGGCCATCGCAATCAGTCTTAGGCTCTCCGTAGGCGAACGGGAGGATGGAGACTGGCCGCCGCCGAGTCCGGTATGACGTTGGCGGAATGGATTCGCCGTCAGTGCAATGCCACGATAGAAGGGAGCACGATAGCCGCGATGGTAGCCGACGCAGCTTGCGCGCAGCTTGCTGGCGCTGGTTTTGGCACACCCCCCATCCCCCATGAGGGTTTCATTAGGCAATCGACCCGGGGGTCTTCCTGCCATACGCGGAAGTGTGGGTGCGCAAAATTTAGAAAATTTCTGGGTCGAAAATTCCGTGAAATTGGGCTCGATGACGGAGGCTAACCAAAGGGGCGAGTTGGTGGTGGGAGGGGCGGTGCGCCGAACGGCCAGAGGCGTGCACACAATGCGGTAGCAGGATGGGACTTACGCGGAATTGGTGCAAGTGAC
>Ga0210399_10001515_pt1 | contig 18117 bp, 16 predicted proteins | sample IncBWC14MmetaG_FD_150865 | JGI IMG/M metagenome (GOLD analysis project Ga0210399, IMG submission 150865) | Forest soil microbial communities from Barre Woods Harvard Forest LTER site, Petersham, Massachusetts, United States - Inc-BW-C-14-M | ecosystem: Environmental > Terrestrial > Soil >...
CCGGCTAACAAAAGCAAGATCCACAGCAGGATTCTTAGATTTCGAATGGTGGAAGGCTTGTAATCTTGGCGCTGACTCGTCGCGGTTTCCATCAGCCTTGGATCCGGACAGAGCAGGCTTGGCGAAGGGCCATTGCAACCCGGTCTTGCTGTTCTTCCGTCATTTGTGAGAAGAGTGGCAGGATCACGCCTCTGCTCTGCGCCTGCTCACTTTCGACCAGGTTTGGACAACTGCCGTTGGGATTACATTCAACCTGCGCGCAGCGCCAAGTCGCGGGGGCGCTGTAAGCAGGCTCGAGGTGCGCGCACATAATGCCCCTGCGGGTTGCGATGCCCTCGTCGAGCATACGCTGCATAACCTGACGCTGGTTTGCGGCTTCGGGCAGGCGCACACAGTAACTTTGCCAGTTGGTGCGTGCCCATTCGGGTTCCGCGGGTAGAACGAGCCCGGGAATGTCGGCCAGCAGTTGCCGGTAGCGCGCGGCCATCTGCCGCCGCTGCGCGATCGCTTCGGGAAGGCGCTTCAGTTGCTCGCGTCCCACGGCAGCTTGAATGTCGGTCAAGCGATAGTTGAATCCCAGTTCCGGATACGATTCAAACACCACTTCCCGCGATGAGTGCCGCACCGTGTCAGGCACGCTCATGCCGTGCTGCCGCCAGAGACGGAGTTTGTGATCGATTTCAGCGTTCGCGGTGGTCAACATGCCGCCGTCTCCGGTGGTGAGCAGTTTGCGGGGATGGAACGAGAAGCACGCAACATCTCCATGCGGCTTGCCGATTCTTTCCCACTGGCCCTGCCATGAAATCTCGCTTCCGATGGCGCAGGCGGCATCTTCCACGACGGGAAGTTGGTATTTGCGCGCCAGCTCGATGACTGCTTTCAGGTCGCAAGGCATTCCCATCTGGTGAACGCACAGAATCGCACGGGTACGTTTGCTGAGGGCCGGCGCGATCTGTCGCGGGTCGATATTGAATGTTGCCGGATCAATATCAACGAAGACTGGCTTGGCTCCGCAGTAGCGAACGCTGTTGGCCGTGGCGATGTAGGAATGACTGACGGTGATGACTTCATCGCCGGGGCGCACGCCCACTGCCAGCAGTGCGAGGTGCAGGGCGGTCGTGCCGCTGGAGACCGCACAGGCATGCGGCGCGCCCACGAACTCGGCAAACTCGCGTTCGAAGGCCGCGACCTCCGGCCCCTGCGTGACCCAGCCTGACAGAATCGCCCGCCCGGCAGCCGAGACTTCCTCCTGTCCGAGATGCGGGCGCGCGACTGGAACGAAATCATTAGGCATGATTTTTAAGCGTGATGTTTAGGCATGGCTGGGAACGTCCCGAGGCTGCCAGTTCCGCACGACTTCCTGCTCCAATAATTTCTCCGGCGATTTGCCCTGGCTCACGTACCAGTCACGAAGACGCGCCAGCCCATCCCGCAGGGTGACGGTAGGTTCGAAGCGTAGCAATTTTTTCGCCTTCGAACTATCGGCCAGAAGTCGCAGCACGTCTCCCGGCCGGGGCTCAACGTGCGTGACTTCTGCGTGAGGCCGGTCCAGAACTTGGGCAATCGTGTTCGCGAGTTCGCGAACCTGGATTTCCTTGCCGCTCCCCAAGTTAATAGTCTGACCGACAGAAGCTTCGGAAAGTCCGGCGGCGAGAATGCCGCCGGCGGTATCACCAACGAAGGTAAAATCGCGGGTCTGCGTTCCATCTCCGAAAATGACCATGGGCTTTCCTGCCAGGCAGCGCAACAGGAATTTGGGAATCACTTCTCCGCTGTCGCCCTCGTGATGGCAGCGTGGGCCATAGGCATTGAAAGGCCGCAACACGACCGTAGGGTAGTGATACGTTTCCCAGAACGCCCTCGTGTAAGCTTCTCCGGCAAGTTTGGAGGCGCCGTATACGGTCATCGGCAGCGTGGGATGCTCCTCTGTAATCGGCGCAGTTCGGGCCGTTCCGTAGACCTCGGAACTGGAGACGTAAACGAAACGTTTGACGCCGACGCTCCTCGCTGTGTTCAGAAGTCCGAGCGTCGCAGAGGCGTTGACTTCTTGATTCTCCACTGGCGAGTGAATGGAATGCCGCACGCCGAGGCAGGCCAGATGGAAAACAACATCCACATCTCGAACCAACGAAGTCATGGCCTTCGCGTCGCGGACATCGGCCACCACGAGTTCGACGCTTTCATCCAGCACACCGTCGAGATTCTCCCTCCGGCCGTTCACCAGGTTATCGACGACACGGACGCCAAAGCCGCGTCCAGCCAGTTGCCGAACCAATTCCGATCCAATGAATCCGGCGCCACCCGTTACTAGCACACGCTGGTTCTGCACTTCACTGACCCCCGCGGAGAAGATCGAAGAATGGGAATGATGATTCTATCAAGACGGGCGAACTTAGCTGGATGGTTGAGGCGTAGATTCTGCGCCGGGCTCGACGTCCAGCCGACGCTTAAGTTGTGCTAGGCTGATGCCTTTGACGGCGAGCAGGCACATGCCGGCAACGATGTTCGCGACAAACACCCAGGCATGGATGACCACGGTTAATGCCAGTGCGCTGCTGGCGGCAATCCCGGCCAACTTGAAAGCTTCCGTCCCGAACAGTTCATACGTGCCCAACCCACCGGGCGCCGCGGGAATCATCAGGCCCAAACCCAGAACGGCCGACGCCACAACGGCCGACTTTATAGACACGGCCAGCCCCAGAGCGCGGGCCAGTCCCCAAATTGTTCCCGCTTCCGTCGACCAGATGGCCGCAGTCATCAACAGTAAAGTCAGCATCTGCCCTGAGGAACTGACGGCGCTGAGTCCATCGGCAAACGAGGTCAGCAGGCCGTCGAACTTTTCCTCCAGCGAAGAGAGATGCACGATGCGAAAGGCGCGGCGCACGGAGTCAATCAGAGCGCGTGTCCGATAGCGCAAAGCCACCAGCAGAACCAGGGCTCCCCCAAAGATCAAAATCGACACCCGCAACAGATCGAGAACCCAATGCGGCGGATGCAACGTCCAAACGGAGAACAGGACCATTCCAACCAGAGCCAAGCCATCCAAAACTTTTTCAACCGCAAGAGTTGCCAGGGTGCGGCTGCTTTCGGTGAGTGAGCCCGCGCGTCCCACCAGAACGCAACGAGCCAAGTCGCCCGCGCGCCCCGGCAACAGAAAATTCACCATGTTCCCGATGCCCAGAACGGTCAGGCACGCTCCAAGGCCAGGACGGGAGGACGAAGCGAAAATCAGCTGCCAGCGCCAGGCGCGCAACGGCAGGTTTACGAAGAACACTGCAAGGGGAATTAGCAGGAACGGACCGTTCAGCCGCCCCAGCGCATGCCACGATTGTTTGAGGTCTACCTGCCGCAGGAGAATGGCAATACATCCGAGGCCGATGAGAACGCCCACCACGGCCGACTGGACGCGGAACCTACGTCCCAAAGCGCCGTCCCACTTGTTGCGGTTGCTTATCGGCGGCGGTGGTGTCGACCTCCGAAGTGTCTTCCAGGAAATAAATTGGGCGCTGCCGCGCCGCCTCCAGTGTTCTCCACAGGTATTCCCCCAGGACTCCCAGCATCATCATTTGAACTCCGCCGAGCACCAGCACCACGACGATCAGCGACGACCATCCCTGCACCGGCGTGCGCGTCCTCAGCCGCAGAACCGCCACGACCAGCGCATACATGAAACCTAACAGGCTGAAGAGCATTCCCAGGTAGGACATGGCTCGCAAGGGAGCGTAGGAGAAAGAGACGAACGCATCCGCGAAGGCCGTCAATTTCTTCTTGAGCGTCCACTTGGATCCGCCTGCGGCTCGTTTTTCCTTGGTGTAGGTGATTTTCGCCGACGAGAATCCCAGCCTCGCGATCTCGCCGCCCACGCTCGGATGACTTCCCGCCGACTTCAGCAAAGCGTCGACGAGTTTCCGGTCCAGTAAGGCAAAGTCCGAGCCCCGCGGGGGCAGGTTCACTTCGCCCAGAAGATTCAGCAAGCGGTAGAAGGTGTTGGCCAGGAACAGATCGGCTTTCGAGATCCCCGCGCGTTCTTCTCTTACCGCCCACACCACGTGATGGCCCGACCGCCACAAATCGAGCATCTGCAAAATGAGTTCCGGCGGGTCCTGCAGGTCGGCGGCAAGAAACACGGAACATTCTCCGCGCGCCTGTGCCAGACCGGCGAGGATCGCCACGTGGCTTCCGCTGTTCTTGGCCAGCCGGGCGTAGCGGAATCGCGTATCGCTCCGACAGATGTCTTTCAGCAATTCCGTAGACCGGTCGGATGAATGATCGTCGGCCAGGATGATTTCCGCATCCAGCGGAGAAAGCCGGTCCATGAACGAGCGCAAGCGGTCCACCAGAGCGGGAAGTGCAGCCTCTTCGTTGTAAACGGGGATGACGATGGACAGATCGGGCCGTGGTTTCATTTCCATCACATCCCTGCCTTCAACTCGCCCTCGAAAGCCCGGAAAACGTTGCGGTCCGAAATGGCGTCGTCACGAGAGAGAAAAATAGAAAACTCGTAGGGCATGTAGTCATGGCGGAGAAGCACGCGTCGGGTCAGTCGTTTGGCGACAGCCAGCGCCCAGCCGGGATCGGTATGGTGCGCGCCCGGCTTTTGGAAGTCGACGTAGCTGCTGAGAAAATCCACGCACGTGGCACAGCGGCTCCGCTGGTACATGCTCCGCAGCGCCGCTTCAATATGAGCCTCATTGTTGCCGCTCGGCAAGGTTGCATTCAGGGCTCCCGATGAGATCACGAAGTCGTATTCGCCTACCGGCATCGAGCCGTCAGTGATGTCGATCTCCAGCACATCGAGATCCGGATGGCGCCGCCGAGCAACGTCCAGCAGTCCCGGCACGATGTCCACACCTGTGTAACGGCCTCGCCACCCGTGCTGGGCCAAAAAATCGTAGAGATCGCAGAAGCCACAACCCACATCCAGCACCGACGATTCGGGCATGCGCAACGCCGGCTCGGAGAGCACGGAGAAGCGCACCTCCTGGCGGCCCTGAGCGCCCCATCCCAGCGTTGCAGGGGAGTACCCAAATTCCTCCAAGCGCTTTTCATAACGCTGAACGTAATCCAGTCGGTCTTCGGTTTTCACGGCTGCTCCAGGCCCAGAATCCTGCTCAGATTTCCACCCAACACATTGGCGCACTTTTCCGGCGCGATTCCGTGGGCGATCTCGCGAACGCTCTCCAACGCAGTGCCGATGCCGACTTCAGGGAAGTCGGATCCGAAGATGACCCGCCGGTCGAAGCTATTTAGAAGATACCGCAAATCCGCCGCGATGGAACTGGACCGATACCGTTGCAGTGTAAACGAGATATCCAGAAACGCGTTAGGGCAATCTCGAATGGCCTCAGCCACCTGCAGAATCCAGCTTCCGCCGCCATGTAACAGTACGAACGTGAGAGCGGGGAACCGTCCCACGAGTTCGTGAATCGTGTCTACCGGAGGTTTTCTTAGCGTTCCACCGCGGTAATAGAAAAGAGTATCCAACCATATTGGGAGAGGCCGCTCACGAGACGCCATTTCTTCCAACACCGCCAGGCAGCGAGGATCAAGGGGATCATAGCGATTCAGACGGGGATGGAGCTTTAAAGCCTTGTAACCATCTTTCTCGAGCTGTGTTCGCAAACCGGCCTTCACCTCCTCGACGCTTCGACAGGCCGCCGGATTGAATGAAGCACAAGGTACGAGGCGATCGGGATGCCGCTGACAAACCTCCAGCACAAAACGATTCTCAATGTGTCCCGCAAGGGCGACCACCACGGCGCGTTGCGTCCCGGATTCATCCAGTTGCCGCAACAACTCCTGCTCGCTGGCGTCACACTTGGTGGCAAACCAGCGTCCATCCGGCGTTACATGCGTAAGCGAATCAAAGACCATGATTATGAATAACGAGAAATCCTAGTTCATCACATACCGGATTGATGCAATCGCGCGATCGGCGTACTCAATAGCCTGCTCGCGCGTGTCTCCGGTCGTGACGGCGTATCCTGGCCGGTCAGCATCTCCGGCGATCGCGGACACAACAGTTCCAGGATTCATGTGGAAGCCGAAATCGAGGATCCCAGGAAGTCGCGAGGCCTCGGCGACTCCCATCGCCTCCTGAAACACGCCCGATGGCGGCGCAAAGAACTTATAGCATGCTCCGCGAGCCTGCACGGGCCGAATATCGGGGTCATCCCCCAGCAGGAGTCGAGCCAACGCCTGGGGCATGCAAACCCCGCTCGCCGCCTCCACGATCTGTCCGAAAATATGCCCTCCTCCCGGCCGCCCTCCCATCTCGAGCAGAAAGACATCCGTGTCGTTGACCATGCATTCGCAATGGAAGGCTCCGTTTTCAATTCCCAGGGCCTGGACCGCTCGGGTTACCACTTCTGAAGCGCGCAGCAACTGCCAGTCCGCAAACCGTGCAGGATAGTTGAGGGCCATGGCCACGCGGTATTTAGGATGCTCCTGCGGTTCCTTGTCGGACCAGGCCAGAATTTGAGCCTCACCCCGCTTGACCAGGCCTTCGATTGTCATCTCAGTACCGGAAACGCATTGTTCAACGATAAACTCGCCGTCTCTGCAATTGGCGCGAGCATAATCAATTGCCCAAGGCAGGTCTCCGGCTTCTGCGATGCGGCTGACGCCGCGGCTTCCCCAGTTCACGGCTGGTTTCAGAATCAGTGGGTAGCCAAGCAAGGAGGCTGCTGCGGAGATCGCGTCCGCCGAGTCGGCCCGGTGGAAGGCTGGCTGCGGAAGGCGTGCCTTTTGCCACGCTTCGCGCATGAGTCCCTTGTGCAAGCAACGGAGAGCGACGTCCGGAGGCAGGTTGGGAAGGCCAAGTTGGTGGCTGGCCTCGGCTGCGGCCAATACTCCCGCTTCGTTCACCGCCAGAATTAGATCTACGCCCTGACTCCGTGCATAGGCCGCGACGGTTTCGGTATCGCGGATATCAATGACGGCATGATCCTCGACGAGCGCGAAGCCGGGTGCATCAGGGGAACCGTCTACCGCCAAAACCCGCAGGCCAATCTCTTGCAGCTTCCGAATGGAGTGGCACATCAAGCGTCCAGCGCCCAACTGCAGCACAGATCTGTGGCGGGTCCCCATAGCCTAGAGAGGTTTCAATCCCAGAAGGCTGACCGTGCTTTCGCCCGCCTGCAACCGCCGATACCAATCTTTTTCGGTTGCCATGCGTTTGCTGCTTTCCTCCAGGACCTGGATGGCGCGGCTGGCGGGCACGACCACGACGCCATCGTCGTCTCCAACGACAATGTCGCCCGGCAGAACTGCAACGCCAGCGCAACTGACAGGGACGTTGAGGTTGCAAGGCCAGCCCTTGTGAGGTCCGGCTGGGCAAATGCCGCGGGCGAAGATCGGCAGGGTGTCCGAACGGTTCTCGGCTGAATCGCGTATGCATCCATCAATGACGACGCCAGCCAATCCGCGGTTCTTGGCCGCCTGCGTCATTACATGGCCCCACACCGCGCTTTGCATGCCACCTCGCGCAGCCAGGACCAGCACATCGCCGGCTTTCGCCAAAACGAGAGCCTGATGAGCGCCCCAGTTGTTGGATTCGACCGACTGCACGGTAAAGGCGGGTCCACAAATCTTCAAACCGGGCGCGATTGGACGAATGCCAGCATCCAGCGCTTGCATGCGATTCATGCAGTCGCTCAATATCCCGGTCGGTACCCTTGCCAACTGCTTTACCAGTTCCTGTGGTGGCCGATCGAAGTCTCGAATTACCCACTGGCTCATTTGATGATCTTATCCGACGGTGCCCGTCAGCTGTGGTGCGACCAGACGCCGGTTGATCTCCGCCTGCACTCGCCGCACCCGCTCGGTTTCTTCGTCGCGGAAACGGAAGCGGACGCCACCTTGGCCATCGCACACGCCAATGATCCGGGTCGGATGGTGCACGCTGTCGACGATCACGTCGCCGGATTTTCCCATGGCACCGCCGGCGACCACGGGGACGCCGTCCAGCATTTCCCATCCCAGGGCACCGGTTGTTTCCATCAGCGACTCATGGGCCGCGGAGAGGCTTCCCGTCAAGGCCGGCCAGATGTTGACTCGCAGCAGGAGGCATCCACGCCGCTGCGCCTCAGTAATTCCGTCCGGCAGGATCGTTCCGATGCCTGCGTCGAGCACGTAGGTTTTCCCGGACAGGTGCTTTGCGAAACGTTGGTTAAACCAGGGCGCCCCAGAGGGCCACACCACAACCGTATTCGCTTTCGAAAGTGCATCGAACCCGCAACCAGCGTCTGCTTTCATGTATGAGAGCTTCAATTCCTCCCCTTCGAGCGACAGCATTCTCATCGGGGCAATCGGAGCCGCCGTGGGCGGCTGTCCCGGGTCTTGCAGCAGAGTCACGCGCGCGCCGCGCTCGGCAAACCGCAACGCCAGAAAACGGCTGCGGGGATGGTCGCCGGCAATCACAATTTCCGAATCATTCAAAACTTCGCGCAGTAGCCGGACGACCTGATCTTCCACCGCCTCGACCCACACGCGGCTGTCCAGGTAGGTGAGCAAGGCAGTTTTCTTCAAGGTTGCCGCGGCGGTTTCCGCCGGCTTCGTTGGACCGAACGGCTTGCGGTCTACGTCGAGCAACACCACATCGACCTTGCCCTCGACCGCACGCAACACCGCGTCCAGATGTTTGTCGCTGGTCAGCGCCACCGATCCCACCACGTGCGACTGCGTCGCATGGATGTTGCCCGAGACAACGAAATCGGCCAGCGGCTTCTCCGCCGTGACTACGTTCAAGGCAGAGAACTTTCCCGCCTTCACCGCACGGGCGCGGAGTTCCCTCAGCAGCAGGTCCAGAGATTCGGCCGAGGTCTTGTCTTTGCCGGTTTCGACGCGGAATGCGGGGATCGACAACACGCGCGGCATTTTGAGCGTGGCCAACTCGTGACTCAGGCGCTCCAGCAATTCGTCCGGGGCCGACACTTGATCTTCCTGACAAAGGCGCACGATCAGGTCGCGCACGTCGATGTCGTGCTTGTGCGCGTAACCCTGCACCTTTCCGGTAAATGACGAATGAAATTTGGCGAGCCCGCCGGTCACGGCCATGGGGTCCACGCCGCGTTTGCCCAGGAGCGGCTGAATCAGTCCCTGGCCCACGTCCATCGCGGCCTTGAGATCGATGTGTGCCATGGCGCCGCGTCGCTGCAGGATCGCAACTAGGACTTCGGTGACGGTGTTGCCGGCCGAGCGCCCCATGCCTTGCAGGGAAGAATCGACCAGCACCGCTCCCTCTTCAATCGCCCGCAGCGTGTTGGCCATCGCCAGGGAAAGATTGTCATGACCGTGGTAGCTGAGAGGAGACGCGCTTTGCGCTTTCGCCGCTCGCAAGTATTCCGCAACCGAATCGGGATCCATGCTGCCCGCGGAATCGACCAGACATGCAATATCAGAGCCCCACTTGTGCACTTGCGCCACGACCGCGCCAAACTCCGACGGCGAAACCGCGTACGACTTCATCGCGTTATACGAGACGATCAGCCCCAACTCTTTCGCCAGTGCGATATAGGGCTCGGCCTGCGCCGTCTCGGTTACATTCGTGCCGATGCGGAGGAACGACATTCCATAGCGAGCCGCGAGACGAATATCTTCCTCGCGTCCGATGCCGGGGATAAAAAACATGCCCCACTTGGCGTGCTTAAGCGCCTTGGCCGCGGCTCCCATGTATTCTTCATCGGTGGCCGCCGCCATTCCTTTTCCCGATTGCGAGGCATTGAGGCCCAGGCCGTGTCCAACTTCGATCCAGCGAAAGCCGATGCTTTCGAGCGCGGCGGCAATCGTCGCCGTGTCCTCCGCCGTGAACTGGAAGTCGATGAGGTAGGACCCATCGCGCAGCGTCACTTCGAGAATGTCGGGAATGATATCGAATGTGGCCATGATGCTTCAGCGCGATGCTTTATCTCGACACTTTATCTCGAGACTTTATCTCGATACGGCGGTCTGCGTCCTGTTGGCAACCGCCTTCTTCACCGCCCTGGCAACTTCCGCGACCGCCTGGGACGAAAGTTCAGGGTACAGTGGGAGCGAGAGAACCTGCTCGGCCGCCGCTTCTGCGTGCGGAAATGCGCCACGGCCATAACCGAGATCAGCATATGCCGGCTGAAGATGCACCGGAACGGGGTAATGAATGCCAGTCTGGATTCCTTCCGTCAGCAGAGAAGCCTGCAGTCCGTCGCGATCATCCGTCCGCAGCGTGTAAACGTGATAGACATGCCGGCCCCACGGCATTTCGGAGGGCGTCTCGACTCCGGAGTCGGCCAGGAGTTCGTTGTAGAGGTTCACGACCTTACGGCGCGCCTCGGTCCAGCGCTCGAGATGCCGTAGCTTCACGCGTAAGATCGCGCCCTGAAAACCTTCCATGCGGTAGTTGAATCCACGCAGCTGATGATGATACTTGCGGTCCTGTCCCCAGTCGCGCAGCATGCGAATCGTGCGTGCATACTCCGGGTTGCTGGTGGTGACCGCGCCGCCCTCGCCATAGGCCCCAAGATTTTTGCCAGGATAAAAACTGAAGCATCCCATATCGCCGATGCTGCCTACCGGGCGCCCTTTGTATTGCGCCCCGTGGGCTTGCGCTGCGTCTTCGATCACAACCAGTCCGTGCCGCCGTGCTACTTCCATGATGGGGTCCATGTCGGCCGACTGGCCGTAGAGATGCACCGGCAGGATCACCTTGGTGCGCGGAGTGATCGCGGCCTCAACCGCGGCCGGATCCATGGTGAAGGAGCGAGGGTCGATATCCACCAGCACGGGCCGTGCACCGGTGTAGGTGACCGCGGCAACGCTGGCTACAAAAGTGAACGGGACCGTAACGACTTCGTCGCCCGGGCCAACTCCCGCAGCCAGCAGGGCCAGATGCAAAGCGCTCGAACCGGAATTCAGCGCGATGCACTCGGCTGCGCCGCAATAGGCCGCGAAGTCCTGTTCAAACCCTGCCACCTCGGGGCCGAGCACGAATTGGCAACTTTCCAGAACGCGCGCGATGGCGCCATCAATCTCAGGCTTGATGCTCTGGTACTGCGCTTTCAAATCGAGATACGGAACTTTAACCTTTGTCATGAAATGTCTGCGAGTTCGAGTTTCTATTTTCTCACCACCGAAGCTACGCCGTGGCTTCCAGAGTGGTCAGGCGTAACTCCACCGGACGGCCGCGCTGCGCCATCGACTGCGATGCCGCCTGCAGAATCTCCACTACCCGAAGTCCAGCACCGCCTCCAGTGACAGGTTCCTCCTGCTGCTCAATGCAGCGCAGGAAGTGGTCAATTTCGCGGCGCAGAGCCTCCGTGCCGTCGACCTGCGGCGCCAGCATGTCTCCCGTGCGGTAGCCCACCAGCATCTGGTAGAGCTTTTCCGGGTTCTGATGATTATTCAGCGTGATGCCCTTATCGTAGACCTTGATTTTTTCGCTCTGCTCCAGATCGTCGTAGACAATCATCTTGCGGCTGGCGCCAATCAGCGTGCGCCGCAGCTTCACCGGGGCCAGCCAGTTGGAGTGGATGTGCGCGATCTGGCTGCCTTCAAAGAAAAGCGTGAGGTAGGCGATGTTCTCGGTGCCTCCCGGTACGTGGCTGAGTCCGGTGGCGGAGACGGCACAGGGGCGGAAGGGCAGCACGTAGTCCATGATCGACAGATCGTGGACCGCGAGATCCCACAGCACGTTGACGTCGTGCTGAAACAGGCCAAGGTTTACGCGCACCGAGTCGTAGTAATAAATCTCGCCCAAGTTGCCGCTGTCCACGAGTTCGCGGATTTTGCGGACCGCGCCGGTGTACACGAAGGTGTGGTCGACCATCAGCACGCGGTTTCGTTTCTGCGCCAGGTCTATCAGATGCTGCACCTGGTCCGTGTTCGAAGCCAGGGGCTTCTCGACCAGCACATGCTTGCCTTCCTGCAGGGCCCGCAGAGCCAACTCGTAGTGCGTGGAGACCGGCGTCGCAATCGCCACCGCGTCGATGGAAGGGTCCTCGATCAACTCACGAAAATTCTGTGTCGTCTTGATCGTCGGATAACGGCTGCCCACGAGCGCCAGGCGGTCCGCTCGCAAATCACTGACCGAGGCCACTTCCGCGCCCGCAGCCTCAAAACAATTTCGCACCAGGTTCGGACCCCAGTAGCCGTAGCCGATCACACCAATCCGAATCAAGATTCCTCCCCCTCAACTTGCCGATTTCGTGGTCTGCTTGCGCGGGACGGTGCGGCCCAGTCGCGCTGGAACGCCTTTCACGATCTGCTGATCGGGCACATCACGAGTCACGACGGCCCCGGCGCCGATCAGCGCTCCTTCTCCGATGCTCACGCCCGCGAGAATGACGGCTCCGCTCCCAATCGACGCGCCGCGCTTGACTCTCGTGGGAATCACTTGCCAGTCGGCCTCGGTTTGCAAACGGCCATCCTCGGTCGCCCGCGGGTACAGGTCGTTAATGAACATGACTCCGTGGCCGACGAACACGTCGTCTTCGATGGTGACCCCTTCACAAATAAAAGTGTGCGAAGAAATCTTGCAGCGGCTGCCGACAATCGCGTTTTTCTGAATTTCGACAAACGCTCCGATCCTGGTCTCATCGCCCACCGTGCAGCCATAGAGGTTGACCAGATCAGGCTGGAAGATCTTTACTCCGTGGCCCAGGACAACGTTGGCAGAAATTGGCATGAAGACCGTTTGTTCGGTTCTCCCCTGGGAACGGGAAGCGCCGCAGGCACGCGTGTTCCGCCGCGTCTCAAAATGGAGCAAATCGAACGATACAACAGAATCAGAGTGGCATCAACTGCCGCTCAAATGGGGCCGCTCGAATGGGATTCGTGCATCGCGGGCGCCCCGGCGAGCCGCGGGCACCCTCTCTGACTCCAGCAGAGTTCTAGAAGGAACGTTGGGAGCTTCGCTCCCGGGACAACCGAGGGCGGCGGTCCCTGCATGCAAATTTTGCCGGCCGCTGGCGGGCGAGGGCACCCGCGCCACGTAAGCTACTTCGCTTCTTCCGGCACTACCTTCAACTCCAGCTTCTCCGTCCAGCGCAGCACGGTCAGGGAGCAACTTACGCCAACGCGCAAATCCGTCAGCAGGCGATGGAGATCGTCCACGCCAGCCACCGGCTGCCCTTCCAGCGCGACAATGATGTCCCCTTCGCGCAGCCCAGCGCGTTTGGCCGGACTGTTTTCTTCCACCCCAACCACCACCGCTCCCATCTCTTTCGGCAGGTCGTAGAACCGCACCACGCGCCGGTGTACCGGCACCGTTTGCGCCGAGACGCCGATGTAGCTGCGCCGCAGGCGGCCATCGCGGAGCAGGCGGCTGGCCACGAACTTCGCCGTGTTGATGCCGATGGCAAAGCAAATCCCCTGCGCCGGAAGAATCGTCGCCGTATTCACGCCCACCACACGCCCCGCGGAATCGACCAGCGGCCCGCCTGAGTTCCCCGGATTCAGCGAGGCGTCGGTCTGGATCACATCGTCAATCAGCCGCCCGGAATACGAGCGCAGCGACCGGCCCAGCGCGCTTACCACACCGGCCGTCACCGTCGACTGAAATCCATAAGGCGCGCCAATCGCAATCACGATCTGCCCCACGCGCAGGCGCTGCGAATCGCCCAGCGCGGCCGCAGTCACGCCCGGCTCACCGTGCGGTTGATCGAGGCGAATCACGGCCAGATCGCTCGCCGGATCGTCGCCAATCACGGTCGCGGGCATGCGCCGCCCGTCCGCCAGCGTCACTGCGATGCGCACCGCCTCGTGCACCACGTGACTGTTGGTGAGGATCAGCCCGTCGGGAGTAAACACGAACCCAGAGCCGCCGCCGCGTCGTTCGCGTGGCTCGCCCGAGCGCGTGCGGCCTGCGTTATTAGCGGGCACAGCCTGGTGCACTTCAATATTCACAACCGACGGACTCATGCGCTCGACCGCGCCAGTGACTGCGGTCGAGTACGCGTCGAGCAGGGAATCGTCGCTAGCGCCCTGGGGAGCCACGGTCGATTCCCGAGGCGATTCGTCCAGGCCCGCGCTCTCGGACGGGAGATTGGACAATACATTGTGGGCGGGGAACCCCCTTAACTCTTCTTGGTTCATGCAAGATAGATGTCAGTCGATCTGCTGGGGATTCAACCGCGAATGAACTCGTTGTCATCCTGAAGCCCGCGTTTTTTGCGGGCTGAAGGACCTATGAAATCGCCGGGAGCACAGGTGCCGTCGGCGGAGTGGATAAGTCCTTCGCTCCGCAAGCGGAACTCAGGAGGACAGCCAATTAGCGTTACAGCGCCAGGATTGCTCCTGTGTCAGGAATCGCCACAAATAAAAAAGCCGAGACCAGAATCGGTCCCGGCGTCAGTGTTGGCTGGTTGCCCGGATAAACTTGTCTAAAGCAGCAGCCGGGCTTCGCCCGGCCCGGACAGCCGAGGGCTGTCCACATAAACCTCTCCGCCTACGCGCTCCTTCGCGGACGTATCGTTAAGTCCCGCACCTGGGTCAGGATGCTTGACATCTGCATCCCGTTCAGTTGCGCGACGAATGGCAGCAACTCCGCGATAAACTGATCTTTCATCAGTTCCATGACTTCTTCCTGACGGGTGCGTTCTCCGCCGCTGAGCAGATCGGGCACGGTGACCTCCAGTGCACGCGCCAGCCGTTCCAGGGAAGACAGCGTAGGCGTGGCTTTTTCGTTCTCAATTTTCGAAACGTAGGTCCGCGGCACCGACATGCGTCCCGCGAGTTGGCGCTGGCTCAGCCCGTTGCGCAGGCGCAGCGAGCGGATGGAGGTCGCCAGGTTCAGATGTCCGCGGCCGTTCGTGCCGGTCACGGGCATCATCAACGGCGGCGCTACCGTGACGGGCTCAGGTTCAGGTTCCTCGTCCAGAGACGCGTGGCAGCGTCGGCAATTATTGTTGGAAGTGCGAAACTGGACCAGCAGGCAGTGATCGCAACGGACGACCTCCCGTGAGTCGACCGGGGCAAGAGTCGTGGCCATCGGGTTGTGGGAGTGCCAGAGCGGGCTCTCCTTACAGCCTTAAATGTTGAGAACAAAAATACTTGCAGGAACTACTTGGGGGAGATTCCTGCTAGCAGGCTCAATCTGCGGCATCCAGCCTGTGGATGTCAAGGCTAAAATGCGGAAACCCCGCGAATCTTGCGGGCGAAACTCAATGCAACACGCCAGAAGCCCGGAGAAAACAGGCGAAAACCATGTTCAATAGCGAATCCGAGTGGTGTTTACTAACTGTAGTCATGGCGAGATTTAAATAGGCAACTTATACAGGCGGAGTGTCAGCGAACTCGTGAAGTCCCTGTCTCGCTTGTTGGAATGATTTGGACGAGCACTGACGATTGCCTACTGAATCAGGTACTGCTCCAACTTCCCGCCCGGCACCGTGAGAGTGCCTAGGTGTAAGGACTTGTCTTTGAACTTGATCCTGAAATGGCGGTACGTCATGCCGCCGCGTAGCTCCACGGAGGTCTGGCTCAAGGATTCCGGCGGTCCCAACGCTTTTAGGCTGGCGGATGCGTCCTCCAGAACCTGATCGGTGAAGTACGCGTCTGCGTTAGGAGTCAGCAGGGTCCGATCAATCTTGCCTTCCAGTAATCCGTCGAAGATCTGCCTCGCTTGCTGCAATGCCTTTTCCGCTTGCGGGTCTTCCTCCAGGGTCAAGAGGAGCGATGCGATCTGACCCGTGATGGATTGCGGCGCACTCGAGCCGTCTTCATGCACTAACACCACCACGGCCGTGCCTTGGTCGGGCCAGACCGTGTTCAAGCTTACGAATCCCGACACCGCGCCGCCATGAACCAGCTTGGGGTGCCCCTCGTCGTCCAATACTCCCACTCCCAGCGCGTAGTCCGTGGGCGTGCCATTGCGCAGGCGCGCCGGAGTCGTCATCAATTCGAGCGACGCAGGCTTTAGGAGCTGATGTTCTATCAGGGAGATGTCCCACAGAGCCAGATCGTGCGCTGTCATGGCCAGCTCCCCCGCTGCATACAGCCAGCCGCGACCTTCGGGCTGTGCCAGGCGCGGGGGCCCCAGCGCAAACCGCGTGTAACCCGCTGCATCCATCGGCCCCAGCATGTGCTCTGACAAGTCGATGGCGCTGGTCATCTCCAGCGGTTGCAGGATACGCTTCGCCAGGAAGGCGAAGAAGGGGGCGCCTGTCACTTGCTCCACAATCCGGCCTGCCACCACGTAGTTCGTGTTGCTGTACTGCCAGCGTGTGCCGGGCTCAAAATCCAGCGGCTTTTTCGCCCACTGGTCGAGGATGCTCTCGGCCGTCACCGGCTTTTGCATGAACGGCGCCACATAGTCTTGGGGATAATAGTCCTGGTATCCGGATGTGTGGGAGAGTAGCTGGCGGATAGTGATGTCTCCCGACTGCGTCAGGTTGGGAAGGTAACGCGAAACGCGGTCATCGAGTGATAATTTGCCATCCTGGACAAGCAACAGGACCGCGCCCGCCAAAAGCTGTTTGCTGACTGACCCGATGCAATAGCGCATCTCCGCCTTGGCATCCACCGCGGGATCCAGACGCGCGTGTCCGTATGCTTTCTCGTACACAACTTTGCCGCCCTGCACAATCGCAATCGAAGCGCTGGGCGCCCCGCTAGCAGTAAGTTCTTTGGCGGCTATCTCATCGATCTTAACCGCTGTTGTGGATGGTAGCTGCGCTGCGAGTTCACTCGCAGCCGCAAACAGGACTGCCGCGCACAGGCTTAGAAATAATTGAAAGCGACGCATGGCAATTGGCTCCGACCAAGTATAGACGAGAAGATGGCCGCCCCGAGATGTCCTGAACAGTCAGAGCCTGCGACTAGTGTTCAGGCTTGATCACGACAAACAGTCGGACAGTCGGCCGGCGCCGCGTGGGATGGCTTCCGTAAAGGTCATGCGGATTCCGTGCTCCGGTCGCAAGATCACCATGGGGCGCGCTTCGATGGTCTGGCCCGGAACCAGGCGGAAATCGTATTTTCTAAGCAGCACACTCAGAATCATGAGGATCTGCAGCATGGCGTAGTTGCCGCCGATGCAGCCCCGCGGCCCTGCCCCGAAGGGCAAATGAGCGAAGGGGGTGTGAAGCTTTTCTTTCGATCTGCTGAAGCGTTCGGGCTCGAAACTCTCCGGGTTCTCCCAGTGCCGCGGCGAATGATGCACACCGTAAATGAACACAACGACGGTCGAGCCCCGGGGAATGACGAGATCGCCGGCACGGTCGTCTGCGAGAGCCATCCGGTCGACCATCCAAAACGGCGGATAGAGGCGTAGCGCCTCCAATATGACCTGAGTCGTAAACTCGAACTTCGGAACGTCGGAGAAAGTCAGAGGCTTTTCGCCCAGCACAGAATCGAACTCCTGCCGTACTCTCTCGACACAATCCGGACGTGAGCTGAGCAGGTACAGAAGCCACGATAGAGCATTCGACGACGTTTCATGGCCGGCGACCAGCAGTTGCATGCTTTCGCTGAGGATCAACTCGTCGCTCATGCCTTGACCGTCGCTGTAGCGAGCATCCATCAGGATCTGCAGTAGATCTTGGCCGGGGGCCTCTTTGCGCCGCCGCTGCAGGTATTCATCCAGCACGCCGAAAGCGCGGCTTCGCAGGTCCCAGTGTTTGCGCAGTTCGCCCGACACGGCAAACCAGGGATTCAGATAGGGCTGAATGGTTTGCCGAACCATAAATTCCTGCACGGTCGAGATGGCCAGGCTGATGAGGTCGATGTCCTCCTCTTTCAAGCGGGCGCCAAACAGAGATCTGCCGACCATCGCGAAAGTGATCTTCATCATGAGCGGGTAGATGTCGACAGGGCCGATCTGAGCTTGTCTGTCGAAATCCCGCAGCGATTCGGCGAGCGAGTCCTGCATGATCGACGATAGAACTTCGAGTTGCTTTCGTTCAAAACCCGTCTGGATGAGACGCCGTTGCGTTTTCCAGGGTTCGCCCTCAGTGGTGAGGAGACCCTTGCCCAGGAAATGGCCCATCCGCTTCTTTTGGATCTCGGACTTGTGGTAGTTCTCCGAATTCGTCTTCAGCACGTGCTGAATGACGACGGGATTGGTGGTGACAATCGCCTCCTTGACGCCGCCGAAATAGAACCGGAAGGTGTCGCCGTGGAGTTCGGTGTACTTCGTGAGAACCTGCA
>Ga0210399_10001516_pt1 | contig 18114 bp, 12 predicted proteins | sample IncBWC14MmetaG_FD_150865 | JGI IMG/M metagenome (GOLD analysis project Ga0210399, IMG submission 150865) | Forest soil microbial communities from Barre Woods Harvard Forest LTER site, Petersham, Massachusetts, United States - Inc-BW-C-14-M | ecosystem: Environmental > Terrestrial > Soil >...
GGCATGCCGAACCGCTTCGTCCCCGCCCACTAAAGCGGTTAAGGACACACTCTTGGGAGCCGAGAATGTCGCGTCCCAGGCGGCACGGTGCTCCATGGTGCTGACCGTCTCGCCTCGTGCATTGACGTATTCGCGCGCGGTTTGATGCCGAACGAGTTGTTCGCCGGTTAGAGGATGCTGCCCACTGGCGAGACGCTGAAAGTGCTCCTCCTGCACGTCGCCCCGAAGACCCCATTCCTCTGCGAGTTTGCCGTTCCATTCGCCGCGTATTCGGTCGCCCTCCGAGTAGTAGTTCTCCTCTGCGTTTGCAAACTCCTCTTTGTGATAGGTCTGCGCTTGGCCGGCGCTCAGCGGTTTTGAAATGGTCAGCATGACTCACTCGAAGTAGGGTTCTTGTCCGGCGACGATGCGTTCGGAGTTCTCCGACTCGCGCGGCCTGATCTCCTGCGCCAGAGCGCTGGGCTGTGCGGGGCGTTTTTCGATTTCGACCACTCGGGGTTTAATCTCCCTTGGGATGAAACCGGGTTGCGCTTTTACGGGAGCGAGATATGGAAAGCTGAAAGGCACTACCAAATTGTCAACTTTAAGCAGTGCGTGCAAGCGCTGTAGTCCACTGATTTCCGATGGGAGCACTAGCGGCTCCGTTCGCCTTTCATTGTGATAGCTCCTGGCCTTGGCAACCTGGAGAGGATGCGTGTTCACCGTCTCCTTAACGCGTTCTATTTCCACTTCGCCAATCGTGTCCGAGATCCACTTCGCGGCACGAGGCTCACTGGTATGCAAAAAGATTTTGGTGGCCGGCTGCGACAGCATTGACTCAGATTCATGCCCGTAGCGTACTTCAAGTTGGCTCCGGCCTTGGAATCCGATCACAACGGGATTCCCGGATTTGCGATTCTCGGTCAGCGCAGTGTGCAATTGCGGCAGTCGCTGTAGACTAGCGAGCTCATCAAGCACAAACCATGCGCGACGCAGCGCGGGATCGCCCTGGTTCATCAACCGCAGCACTAACGTGTCCAGCCATAAGCTCATGAGGGGCAAGAGCCGCTCGCGGAATCGAGGAGTCGAGGTTAGGAATATCCAGCCACTACGCTGTCGTGCCCATTCTGCGGTTGTCCATCTTTGCTTCGTCTCACTCTCCTTCGGCAAGAGCTTTAAACTGTCAGCAACCATGTTAAGCGCACCTAACACACCGCCGCGCTGTGGGCCGGCGCCGCGATAGACGAATGCCGTCAGTTCGGTGCCTTTCAAGAGGCGATCTAGCTCCTCCTCGTGGCTCATCCATCTGACCAGTTCCTCAGGTGTCGGTTTCAACGTGAGCAAGTGCGCGAAAACCTTTCGCGGACCTTCAACGAAGAATGTGTTCTCGTGCGGCTTGTCGGGGAACAACGATGTTGCCAGGGTCAGCGCTTCCGCCTCATGCATCACTTCATCAGACGGAGACCAGTACGGACAACGCACGTCGAGAGGATTCAGGATGAGATCGCCGCGGGCCGGATTGAAAAATTGAGGTGTGTGTTCGAGCGCAGGATCATACACGATGGCCGTCTCGCCCCGCTCGGCAATCTGCATTAGCACCCGGCGTTGCAGAACGCTCTTTCCAGCGCCCGTGTCTCCCATCATCATCAGGTGGCTACTCTCTAACGAGCGCGGAATCGAGAGCGATCCTGTTCCCTTCGTGGTAAGGAAGCTGATGCCATCCGCTCCACTCCATTGATTGAATTTCTTGACGGTCACCATCTCGGGGCCCTTCAGCCTACGTCCATCTTCTCCGGTGTGACGCCGTGCTTGGTTCCATGGGATTCCGAGAAAAAGCCCGAGCACAAAAACTCCCAATGCCCCGACCCATGCAGGCCGTAGCAGATCGCCGGACGTCTGCCCCAGGTAAATCCGTTCTGCAAGCATCCGGTTCATTTGCGCGCTTGTGTAATGCACCATATCGACCTTCAGAGCGACCGCTCCCGCCTGCCGCGCCTTCGCCGTGAGCGCGAAGGAGGGCCATACCTGCAAGGGGGCGGGCATCACGTCGGCGTCGGTGGCCATGCTGTGTTGGCCTTGTCGGTCCAATTTCGAGAGCACCTGGTAGGTGCCATCCGGGCTGGGAAAATTCTTGGTGCTCGAATATTGAACCCAATACCATTGCTGCAACGGCGTCCAGACCTCGACGTTTCGGTACGTGAAGATTCCCATGCCCGTCACGAACGCAAGGAGTAAAGCTACAAGAACCGACACCGGCCACTTTGTGGACAAACCCCTAGATTCCTCTCGGCTCAATAACCGATTCACTGTTCACCTCCCCTCCGGGCGACCGCCGCTTTTGCCGCCGAACGCGGTACGGCAAAGACGCGCCGAACGCCTTGTCCACGGTCAGCTCCCTTTGGAACCTGATGCTTGGTCTAGCCTTTCCCGTGCCTTTTTCAGTTTCTCCGAGTCAGCCCGGTCGATCAGCCGTTGCATCTCCTCGGCGGTCAGTGGTTCACCCTTCGCTTGCTTGAAAAGTACGTTCAGCAGAATCGCTCGAAGCGCCACCACCTCAGCCATGACCGCATGGGCTTCGCCCCTGGTGCCGTTCAGCTTCTCCGGCTGGCCGTTCGTACTGGCCAGCATCACCTCGCGGCACCATTCCCCAAGGGTCTTCGAGGCCTTCTGAGCTATCTGCTCCAGCCGGGCGAATTCCTCTACGCTGACCTTTGTTCCTATGGATTTGGTGCGCAGATTCGGCTTGACCATGAACTCCTCTTCTTCCTAGACGTCACAACGACGCAATCTCTTGCCTTTTCAAATAGTTCGCGTACGGTAACCGAAAGTTCGCCTGCAGCTCCCATTCTGGGGTGACGTGTCATCCTTCAGCCGCTGCGAAGCAGCGATTTCGAAACTAACCCGGACCCCGATCCATTTGACCCAAGTAATCCTTACTCAGGCGCCATTGGAACCCCCAACTTGGCCATCTAGGAACCGGCGGATCTGCTCCAGGAGCCCTGCGGGAGGCGGCACCTTATAGTCCTCACTGCCTGGGCTCATCAGCATCCCATCCACAAATACGTTATGGGAGTCACCCTCTTCGGGCTCCATGAGCGCAAACAGGATCATTGCCTGGTCCCGTTCGGCAACGTATGCGCGGCGATCTCGCCTGTCCAGCAGCAGGCAATGGCAGGTCGGCAGCTCAGCTCTCCTCGTCATGATCTGTTCCAGCGAGGGCCGTTCGCTTCCGGACTGGAACTTACCGTACAGGGTCGGATATCGGGTTTCGGGCAGGTGCGGAGCTACCAGTGGGTGATGAAGAAACCAGGACCACAGGCTTGCGTCGGAAGGCAAGTCGTCGCCGCCATCGCTACACCCAAATTGACAGGAACCGGCTGGGTACCCGAACTGTACAAACCGTAAGTTCCCTCTGTACCCGAAAGCAGTCTCGAACGAGTCGGGTACAGGAAACGGGAGTGGGATAGCCTCGACCATCGCTGGCGAAATGCCGTGCTCCGGAACCTGCCAGCCCAGTTTTTGGACGGTGCGCCTTGCCTCCTTCACAAGATGCCGATGGACTTTCGACGCCGCCAACCTGGTCCGATGTATTCCGCCCACAGATTTCATCGCGCCATCCTCCGTCGGCAGGGGGGGTGAGTTGTCGATTGCACATCGGCAAAGACTTCCCTCAGCTTCTCGGGTTTCCCGGCCCGTATGTAGGCATCGTAGGCGTCATTCATGCTGGACAGGGCTTCCTCCTCCCTGCCTGCGGATTTCAGCGCGAAGCCGTACAAAAGCCAAAGTTTCGGATCGGACCTATCAGATTCGAGAGCCTGGGCGCAGCACTCAAGCTCGTTTTCGTACATGGCAAGCATGTGGTAGGCCAACGACATTCCTGTCCATGCCTTGATGTTCTTGCCGTCGTTGTCCGGGTCGAGTTGTAGCGCACGATCGAAAGCCTGCACTGCGGATTCCAGACGTGCTTTATTAATCTCCTCTGAGTCATTGGCTCGGTAAAGGGCTACGCGCCGAAGTGCGAAACCGAGATTGAGCCACGCTCCAACACTCAGAGGACTGGTCCGATGTTGCAGGAGTGTAAGCGCTAGTAGCTCAGGAGCAGACGCGGAGAGGTTCGTAGGAACAACCGCTCCGTCCTCGTACATTCCTCCCAAGAATTGCCCGGCGAACTCGGCCATACTCTCGTCGGCTAGGACCCTCGATGGTCCATCTTCATACCACTGGAGCACGTCCTTGAGCTCGCCGGGCATATTCTCGAGAAATTGGTTTTCAGTGTCTGTTGCGGGCGTCACGTACCCTCGCAAATTAAGCTGGTGTTCGTTGCTTCTCGATCTGGACCAATTCAGTCTTCGGGGCTCTTCCTGCGCCCAAATCAACCTCTCTGCCCTTGGCGTGGATGGGATGCCGACCATGCATCCGATTCCATTCGGCCAAGCTCGCGGTCTGGTGCAAGTGCTCTACGATCTTGCGCCAACGACCTCCGTTATATGCGCAGAAGGTGATTTCGCCTTCTTGGGTTGCCACGGGGGTCTTTGAATCGGACATCGTTGCGAAGTCGTAGTTGTAAAGATCCTGGAAGCTCATCGGGGTAATCATCACCAGTTTCCAAGAATCCGCGTACGAGTAGGCCCGCTCCGACCAACTTGGATCGCTGCCCGCAACTCGATAAAAACAGTCCAGGAGCAATCGGCGAAGCTGGTCAAGTCCAAAATCGGCAGGAGCCATAGTGCGATCAAAGTTGCGTACGGCCGAAATCGCAACCATTGCTCTTGTGATCGCCGTTCCTCTCCCGAGGTCTGTGATGTCCACAATGTCACGCAAGAATTGCTGCACATCGAAGAACTTTGCTACGGGGACAATTTCTCGGGTGCGGGAGTTGATGAGTATCGGGGAGAACATTCCTTGATTGGGATGGATATCGCAAAAGAGGCTTCCTAATACTGCCTCAGGGTGAAGCACATCGCAGAGATTGGCGAAGACTGCGTAGGTAGAGACGGGAAACCAGTCGCGCATCGGTTCCCACTCGAACGAAGTTTGAGCCTGCAAATCGTAGGCGATTTGTGAAACCGGATACCGCCTGGCGTAACGCTTGTCAGCGGAAATGTCTTCATCTCGACCGCAAAACATGATCGGTTGAAAGATAACTCCGTGGATCTTCTCGACATGATCTGCAACAAACCGGATGATCTCGCCAACGCCGTCGTTGTTCAGTCCGTTCTCGACAGTCACCTGCAGCGTGGTTTTCATTCCCGCGGCGGCGATATTGTCGAGGGCACGTCGCTTCATGTCCATGTAGTTGCCGATCCCGCGATGACTGTTCTTCTGCTCGGTAACGCCATCAAACTGGAGATATACGGCATGGAGTCCAGCCGCTTTTGCCTTGACTGCAAAATCCTTCTCTTGCGCGAAGCGAATTCCATTCGTGGCGACATGTAGGCGATGGAAGCCCCTGCTCTTCGCATGCCCGACGGCGTCCAGGAATATCGGTGAGATCGTCGCCTCTCCGCCCGAGAACAGAACGTTAATCTCTCGCTGAGGTTTGAAGGACATTGCTCTTTCAAACAATGCCGTTACATCCTGCATATCCAATTCGTGGACGTAGTTGGCGGCGTTGGCGTCCATGTAGCAAGGCGAACAGAACATGTTGCAGCGGTTGGTGAGATCGACGATCAAATAGGTGCCGCGCCCTGTCTTGATGCTGCTTGCGCCATGATTGTGGACCATTTCGTCGCCGGCACAATTGAAGTCCTTGCCAAATCCCAGGCTCTCCATCCGTTTGAAGAATTCCGGATAATTCGAGAGCACATCTTCAAACGGGCCATGTTTCTCGCAGGCTTTGCGCATCAGAATGCGCCCTGCTTCCTCCACGATCTGCGCCTCGATGATTCCAGGCCGATCCCTGAAATCGGCGAGACTCGCTTCACCTCTGGTTACAGCCTCCACTGCCTCACGATTGCAGTCCGGGCAAAGTGACAGAGTTCGTCGCGGAACTCCGGTCGCCATTGGCGCTCTCTCCCAGCTTCTGGGAAGGGGACTGGGCGCCCAAGACGGCTGCGGAAGCTTGCCGTGCGGCAAGATCGAATTGACGTTTCTAGCAAAGGACCATGCGACACTCGATAACGATCTGGTGAAGCTGGCTGACTGGGCAGACATAGTACGGATCCTCCTGTGCGGATTCACTCAAAGGCGGGAATACAGAAAACTGCAACAGCATGGGGGAGCCCTGCAGAGGAAGTGGTCGGCTTATTCTAACCCTGAACTCAGAAAATTTGGGAAAAAGGTGTCACTGGTCAATCCGGGCAGTTTTGAAACTGCAGATTGTTCTGGATTCACTCCGCCCGCAACGTTTCCGCCGGATCAATTTTACTTACCCGCAGCGTCGGTATGCAGCTTGCCACCGTGGCAACGACCGCCAGCAGCAATGGTACGACTGTCAGCGTTAACGGATCATACAAAGCAACGCCATAGAGCTGGCTTTTCAGAATGCGCACGGCAAAAAAAGCGAAAAATGCGCCGACAAGTATTCCGGCACAAGTTGCAACGACACCTGAACGTGCAACAAGCAGCATCACTTGACGTATTTGCGCTCCCACGGCGAGTCGAAGGCCAATTTCACGAGTGCGCTGGACAACGAGGTTCGAGACCAGACCATAGATTCCTACCGCCGAGAGCAGTAGAGCGAGCCCCGCCAGCCCGCCAAGCAGCAAGACTTCGGCGCGCTGCAATTTCAAGTTCTCGGCCCGAATGTCGTTCATTGAATAGAAGCCAGAGAATGGCAAGTTGGGATCCGCCTGCGACAGCGCCTTCTGCATTAAGCCGGTGATCCCCTCGATGGGTCGTTTTGTTCGCACGATAAAGCTCGGCTGAAACCAAACGTGAGCAAGATTCACCATTTGTTGCCCCGCCTGATTGGCCGGGATGTAGTAGACGCGCTCCGTTCCCAGCGGCTCGTTCCCCTCTTCGCCCGGCTTCTTGGCGACGTTTGCGACCATGCCGACGATTCGATATGTTTTGCCGGAACATTGAATGTTGTGCCCGATTGGGCTAGAACTTCCAAAGTACCTTCGTGAGAATTGCACATTGACCACGGCCACGAACTCCGACGTAGCAGTGTCAGTTGCCTCAAAGCCCCTTCCTAGAAGAACAGGTATGCGCAGCGTGCTGAAATATCCAGGCGTTACATATGCAGCACTTGATTCAGAGTCCTCGCGTCCATGTTCACCATCCAAGATTGTTACGGGCCAATCAAGCCCGCGCTCATAAGGAACGCTCAAACCAATAGCCGCATCTTCGACACCTGGAATTTGTTTCACCGCTGATAGGCTGTGTTCCAACAATTGATGAAACGCAGTAGCTTCGTGATAGCGCGCGTCATCAAGCGATAGCCTTGCAGCGATTACGTTCCTCGGATCAAAGCCAGGCGGTAGGGTTTCCAGGTACACAAGTGTATGGATGAGCAGTCCCGCCCCAGTGAGCAGCACGATGCTCAATGCGACCTCACCTGCGATGAGGAACTGCTTGAACTGGCTCTTTCCTCCGGGCAAAATCGAGTGACTGCCTCCGCCACTCGCGGACCGCAGAGCAACGCGGCGAGCTTGCAGAGCCGGCAAGGCACCAAACAGCAAGCTGCTGAGGAAGGCAGCGGCAACCATGAACGCAAGGACGCGAATGTCAATTGTCATTCCACCAATCGGAACGAATTGTTCGGGCAGGAGCCTGTTCAATAGTTTCAGGGAAACGACTACCAAAACCAACCCTGCGGCAGCGCCCAATATGGCGAGCAACAGATTCTCGACCCAGAGTTGGCGTAGGATTCTCCAGCGGGTTGCGCCCAACGACAGCCGTGTCGCGATCTCAGAACTCCGGCGCGCGACACGCACGAGCGAAAGTCCCGCGAGATTAGCGCAGCCAATCAACACAATGAAGCTAACTGCGAGCATGAGGACGGATACGGGTGTGCGGGTATTCCGGCCGACCTCTTTTTGCATCGGTAATGCGAAAAACCAGGCGCGCCCGTTTAACTTCGTGTCAATGAAGTCAGGGATGCGAAGATGGGCGAGTTGAGTATTGGCCTCAATCCAGGAGCTGCCGGGCATCAGCCGAAGAATGATGCCGCAATTAGGTCCCTCACACTCCTCAGCCGAGGCAGGTCTTAAAGGTGTCCACACATCTGCAAAATGCGGCGTCTCCAGATGTGGAGGTAATACGCCTACAACCGTGTACGGCTTGCCCTTAAGCCGGATTGTCGTGCCAAGAACCTGAGGATCGCTATGGAATGCTGATTGCCAGAGCTGAAAACTGAGAATCACGACTGGCGGACCGCCTTGCGAATCTTCCGCATCCGTAAATTCTTGACCGAGAAAAAAAGGAACTCCTAATGCCTGGAAGTAATGCGCCGACACTCTGATTTCCTGCACATAGCGCGCTGTACCGCCTGCCGCTCTCGCTTGAAGATTCACCCCGGTCGCCAATCCATAGGCTGCGGGTCGAACGGCAGGTACATTGTCACGAAGCCGCGCCCAAGTGTCGCGGTCGTGGCTATCGGAATCGCTGGAGTCTCTTCTTGCGTTGAGTGAGCCATCTTGATGCAGCAACAACACTCCAAGACGGTTTGCTTCCGGGTACGGTAGCGGACGCAGGAGAAATCCTTCGACCAGACTGAACACGGCTGCGTTCACCCCGAGGCCGAGAGCTAACGTCAAAACTACGGCCAAGGTAAATCCGACGTTTCTGTGTAACTGGCGCACGGCAAATCGAAAATCTTGTACCCACCCACTCATCAGATTGCTCCGTTGAACTCGCGGCGTTGCAGAATAGCGAGACTCGGAAGGCCGGGGTTCTTCCCCAGCATTCGAAGGCCGTAGCGAAAGTCATGCCAAATGCTCACCATTTTTGCGTGCTCCAGGGATGAAAGGCCTGATTGAGTTCTATACCCCTTGAAGGATTCTAGGGCAAGCATTTTGTCGGGCTGGCCGGGGGTGTGGCAGTCTTGCCATTCTCTCCTTCTGCCCCTCCTAAATATGGCCGTTGGTGGTAAGCCCTTCACATTCCAGACCCGTCTTTGACCTACATCGCGATATGTTGCAATGGCGTTCAGGTTCGACACTGCTTCGCGACGGCAAACCAATCCCATCCACTTCGTCTTCGATTTAGACTCCCGTAAGATTCGGCGAAATCTCATTTAGAAGAGTCGGAGGAATCACATGATCGAAACCATAACGTCCTGGCCGAGTGTCCGGCTTCGCCATGACTCGGCTCCGTTATTGAAAGAGCGGGAACAATACCTCACACATCTTTTGCAACAGGGATACAGTCGAGTGTCTGTAAGGAACACAGCGGCCTACCTGGTCCATGTAGTGCGCGTGATGAACATGAACTCGATGCGTATTATTCCACCGCGAGAGATTGAAGCGGCTGGGCAATCATGGGCAGCATATGAAGGCCCGCTTCGAAAAAAGGTGAGCCCTAGAGGGTCATCAAGGGTTTTCGTTCAAGTAGCGCTCAAGTGGCTGCGCTTTCACGGGCAGCTGGAGACCCCGCCACCGAATCGCTTTCATCGAATGATCGCGGAGTTTATCGACGCGATGCGTTCTGTACATGGACTTGCTCCGGATACAGTGCGCGGCTACAGCTCCAGGGCGTTCAATTTCCTGAAATGGTTCGGCGAGCGGCATGAGAGTCTTGAAACGGTATCGTTGCTGGACCTAGACGAGTTCCTGGCCAGTAAGCGTCAGGAGGGTTGGTCGGTTCGATCTATCGCGTCGCAATGCCAGGCCCTACGGTCCTTCTTTCGATATGCAGAGATCCGAGGTTGGTGTGCTCCCCGGCTGGCGTTGGGAATTCGTAGTCCAAGAATTCCGAAATATGATGGCCGGCCCAAAGCTCCGACGTGGGCGGAGGTTCGGAGATTACTCGACTCGGCGAGCGGACCGTCACCTAGCGATCTTCGCGCCAAGGCCATTCTCCTGCTGTTTGCGATTTACGGGCTCCGGAGTAGCGAGGTGGCCGGGCTTCAATTGACCGATTTCGATTGGCGCAATGAGACCTTCAGCGTACGGCACGCCAAGCGAGGCGGAGTCCAGCAATATCCGATTCAATATGAAGTTGGCGAAGCGATCATTCGGTACCTCCAGAAAGGCAGGAAACGCTGTTCAAGCCGTCACGTCTTTCTGTCCAAGTATCCACCGCACGGACGCATTGGCCCCGGCCCAATGTGGCAGATCGTCGGCAAGAGAATGCAGAAGTTGGGAATCGAGTTGGAACATGTGGGCCCTCACGCGCTCCGGCATGCCTGCGCCACTCGCCTACTCCAGAAAGGCGCATCCCTTCGCGAGATAGCCGATTTCCTCGGTCACCGCAACATCAAATCAATCGGCATTTATGCGAGGTACGACTTTCGCTCGCTACGTAAGGTCGCCGCTTTCAGCCTGGCGGGTGTGCGATGAGACTACTCGACGGAGTTCAGACCTACGTGGATGGAAAACGCACCGGCGGAGCGAACTACGCAAAGGGCATTCAGAGCCTTTCTGCATTCTGCCGACATGCCGGCGATGTCGAACTAAAGAGCATTCGTGAACGTCAAGTAGCATCATTTCTCGATGGGCCCCACACCTCGCCCGTCACATGGCGCAACAAATACAACCTACTGAAGAGCTTTTTTCTCTTCTGGGTAGCGCGGAACGCGATCTCCGCGGTGCCGATGCCACCTCAGCGACCACCTGTTGTGACAACATTCGTTCCTTACATCTACTCGCGGGCTGAGATTCGTCTTCTGCTGTCCACGGTTCGGTCCTCTCAGGAGAAGAGCTTCTGCAAAATCGACGCCCGCACTCTTCGAACATTCTTGCTGTTCCTCTACGGGACGGGAGCCTTGGTCGGTGAGGCTCGCGGGCTGCTTCGTGAGGACGTAGATTTCAAACGAAGAACAATAACCATCCGCGGCACTCGGTTCAATCGTTCGAGGGAGATCCCGATTGGCCCGGACCTGTACAAGGTGCTGCGGAGATATCACACCACGAATCACCGAAAGGGCAAGATGAATGCCCCAGAATTCTTTCTCACTAAACAAGGAAATCCTCTCAAAGAACGCGCCGTGTGTCAGACATTTCAGAGGCTTCGTAGAGTGGCTGGTATCGCTCGCGATGACGGAGCACGCTATCAGCCTCGGCTGCACGATTTGAGACATACATTTGCAGTTCATCGGCTAACCGCATGGATCAAGCGTGGCGCGGACCTGAACCGGATGATTCCCGCTCTTTCGGCCTACATCGGGCAAGTTGGCCTCGGCTCAACGGACCGCTATCTATCTCTGACTCCAGAGCGTTTTCGCAGTCAGCTCGACAAATTGAGTCCGCGCCGCTGCAAGCGACGATGGCGCGACAGTTCCGCTCTGATGAAGTTCCTGGCGGAACTGTGAGGTCAATCGCCTCTCGGTCGGATCTAATACTGTGATAGACAGCTCAGAACAGAGCTCCTTGTCTTGGTCATTGCACGTCGCCGGCCTCGGACACCCTATGGACGCACATTCGGTCTCACTGGCCTCAGCGGCGGATGTCTGTTAAGTATTCAATATGGGCCGTCTCACACTTGTCTGGTTTTCAATCCCGCTGACAGTGCTTTGGTCGTTGAGCGCATTCGCTCAGAACCGAACAGTGGCGATCACGGTGGACGATCTGCCTTATGCGAGCATGGGCGTCGTGTCCTCGTCAGATGCGGTCGTAGCCAAAGAGATCAATCGGAAGATATTGTCCGCGCTGGGGCATCATCATGCCCCTGTCACAGGCTTCGTGATCCAGAAGCGCGTTGAGGATCTTGGTCCCAGCGCCGGCATCCAGATGCTCAGAAACTGGACTAGGGGCAACTTCGATCTGGGCAATCACACCTACTCGCACCAGGACGCGAATCAGCTCTCGCTTACGGAATTGGAAGACGAGATCGTTAAGGGCGAAACCGGCTTCGTGCCGCTGATGGAACAAGCGGGTAAGAAACCGGAGTTCTTCCGTTTTCCGATGAATCACACCGGCGAGACTGAACAGAAGCACGGGGAGGTCGCTGCGTTCCTCACCCACCGCGGCTATCGTGTGGCAACGTGCACCATCGACAACTCGGACTACCTTTTCAATGCCGCCTACGTTCCAATGCTCGCTGCGCACGACTCTTCGGCAAAGAAGCTCCGTATGGAATACGTCTCCTATACGGGCGCTGAAATTGACTACTATGCAGGCCTGAACAAGCAGGTTCTCGGCTACGAGCCCCCCCAAATCATGCTGTTGCACGACAATCGCCTAAACGCAGATACGATCGGGCAACTGCTCGCGCTGTTTGAGAAGAAGCATTACAAGTTCGTCTCTCTGAACCGAGCACAGGCAGATCCTGCTTACCAGATTCCCGACACATACATTACGAAGTACGGGTGGATGTGGGGATATCGCTGGGCCGCCGAGCGAGGAGTGAAAGTGAACGGCAGACTGGAGCCTGAGCCGCCGGAGTGGATCGTAAACTACGGCAAGCGCCCGTAACGCACGTGCGCGGTAGGCACTTTCTCCAACGTGACACGCGTATAATCTTTCCCTCGGGATACAGAAGAATGCGAGATCTGTTACAGGACGCTGGCCACGGCGTGCGCATGTTTTCGAGGTGCGCCGCCTTCACATTTGTTGCCGTCCTAACGGCCGCCCTCGGAATTGGAACCTCGACTGCGGTCTTTAGCGTCATGGATGCGGTGCTGTTTCGATCGCTACCGTACGGAGATACCTCGCGCTTAGTTTACCTTTATACGCCTAATGTCCGGTTCAATACGCCTGCCGAGCTGTGGAGCCCGACCAATGCAGATTTCGTCGACTTAAAGCGGCAAAGTCGGTCCTTCTCGGATATGACGGTGTTCGTACAGGTCAGCTACAGTCTTGCCCTGGCAGATGCGGTCGAAAGGATTGGAGGAGCTCAGGTAGATTCTAATTTTTTCTCGACCCTGCAATCCCGTCCTGAACTTGGCCGTACGATCGCTCCGGACGATGACCAGCCGAGTCATAGCAATGTCGTCGTAATTAGCCATGCGTTATGGCAATCAATGTTCGGAGGCGCTGCAAATACCCTCGGCAAATCGCTTCTATTGGATGGACAGGCATACCGCATCATTGGCGTTATGCCGCCTGCATTCCAATATCCGCACAAGACCGATCTCACCTATGGAGATGCCAGCATTCGGAATACTCAGATTTGGGTTCCGATTGCACTGTCTCCGCAACAGAAAGCTGACCGTGATAATTCGAGTGGATACGCGCTTGCACGCCTGAAGGCGGGCGTCTCTTTGCTTGAAGCACAAGCCGAGATGACGGTCATAATGTCTCAGCTTGACGTTCTCCATCACGGGTACATGCGCGGCTGCGGTGCATTTGTGAAAAGCTTTAATGACAGCACGCTTGGTCCGGTCCGACACCTGATGTACCTGCTTCTAGGTGCGGCGCTTTTCGTTTTGTTAATCGCCTGTGGGAGTGTTGCCAATCTACTTCTTGCAAAGGCTGCCAGCCGGACACATGAACTGGGTGTCAGAGTCTCGCTGGGAGCAGGACGATCTCGGATAGTCCGACAGTTGCTCACCGAGGCCCTAGTGCTGGGACTTGCTGCTGGCGCAGTCGGAGTTACTCTCGCATATTTTCTTATGCGCGCTCTCGTTTACCTGAATCCTGGCGACATTCCGAACTTGAAGGAAACTTCTCTCAATGTCCCCGTCCTGCTCTTCAGCTCCTCAATGACAGTGTTCGCGACTTTATTGATTGGCAGCTTGCCCGCATGGACTGTCTCCCGCGCTGACCTCGTAGGTTTCTTGAAAGCGGGCGGCAATCGAGGCTCGGTCGGAACACGAAATCGTACGCGGAGAGGTTTAGTCGTCGCTCAGGTAGCCTTCGTCTTTGTAATGCTGGCGGGTGCCAGCTTGCTGCTGAGAAGCTACCTGAAGATCCAGGCTCTCAGCACAGGATTCGCTCCATCCACAATAGTTCTGCAGGTTCAACTTGATGACCGCTACGGCCAACAGTCGCAACGCCTAATGTTCTTCTCTAACGTCATTGAAAGACTCGGCAGGATTCCCGGGGTCAAGAGGGTTGGGGCTGTGAAGGACTTGCCGCTCAGTGTTTTTGAGACGAAGGTTCTATTCTGGGTAGATGGATATCAGAACCAAAGAGATCAAATCGTGGAGTGGAATGCCGCTACGCCAGGGTATTTTTCTGCGATGGGAATTCCTTTGGTGGAGGGACGGTTTTTCCTCGACCATGATCGCTCGGGCGAGGGGACCTCTGTGGTTGTCAATCGAGCTTTCGCAAGAAAATACTTTGCAGGTGACGATCCAATAGGGCGGCGAGTCAGCGGAGGACCGACTGGCCCCTGGAGTACCGTTGTAGGTATGGTCGGAGACGTTCGAAAGTCGAGTTTGGAGGAACCTCCTGCGCCAGAAATTTACTCATCGTGGTTACTAGACTCAGATCATGTCTATCTAGCAATACAGTCCCTGCTTCCACTAAACGATGTGACAACGACCGTCCGTGCAACGCTTAAGGCGATCGATCCGAATCTAGCTTTTGTGGACATTCACACCATGGCAGATCTCGTTTCCGGCGCGAGTGCGCAGCGACGTTTTCAGGCCACCCTCGTGATTGCGTTCGCTGGGGCAGCACTCTTGCTAGCCATGGTCGGATTTTATGGTCTACTGGCTTACTCAGTAAAGCAACGCACAACAGAGATTGGCGTCCGCATCGCCCTCGGTGCCTCAAAGACCCGGATAGTCGGTTTGATCCTCAGTGAAGGCCTTCGACTCGTCAGCGTCGGATTGATTCTTGGGCTTGTCGGGTCGCTCGTGTTGACTCGCCTTCTTTCTGGATCTCTTTATGGCGTGCAGCCAATTGATCCGCTCACATTTCTCTTTGTTCCTATGCTGCTCCTGCTAGTGACTCTCGCGGCCTCGCTCATACCGGGGTGGGCGGCCGCCGGGGTGAGTCCGACGGCTGCCTTGCAATCAGAGTATTGAGCGTGACCGAGTCGCAAATTCCAACGTACTCAGAAGCGTATTGAGAACCTGAAAGAGTTTGGTTAGATTCGTGGTGACTTGATTTTGGCAATGCGACTTGCATGCAGGTTAGGCCAAACGCTACTGGAAGGGCTCGCGTTGTTTGTGTGCCCCATCGCTCTTTGTGTTGCTGAGCCCGCCACAGCGACGAAACAGCGAGAGTCGGTCTCTCTCCCTCAGGTGGATGCAATTGTCCAGCAGGCCATCGACACTCACCAGATCCCCGGCGCGGTTGTGTTGGTTGGCCACAATGGGCACGTGATTTATCGCAAGGCATTCGGCTGTCGGTCATTAGAGCCGCGCCGCGAGCTCATGACGATAGACACAATTTTCGATATTGCATCTCTCACCAAAGTTGTGGCTACGACGACGTCCGTTATGCAATTGGTTGAACGTGGTCAAGTGCGCTTGAATGACCCGGTGATGCGCTACATACCTGAGTTCGGGGTCAACGGTAAGCAGGATGTTACGGTCCGAGAACTGTTGATTCACTATTCTGGCTTGGCTGGTGACATTGAGCTTAACAAAGTACCCAACGACTATAGCGCCGCGTTGCAAGTTGCATTTCAAGAAACGCCGGTCAGTCTGCCTGGAGCACGTTTCATATACAGCGATACGAATTTCGTGGTCCTGGCAGCGCTAGTGGAGCGCGTCTCAGGCAGGTCGCTCGACCAGTACACCGAGGAGCACATTTTCTTGCCGCTCAAGATGATGCGCACGAGCTTCCGTCCTCCGGCCTCATGGCTGTCGAAAATCGCCCCCACGGAATACGACGAGCGTGGCGTCATGCTGCGGGGCGTGGTACACGATCCAAGGGCGCGCCGAATGGGCGGAGTGGCGGGACACGCCGGACTATTCTCGACGGCGGACGATTTGGCAACATTCGCCCAGGCCTTAATTGATAGAAGGAAGATACTTTCCCCTCTCACAGTCGAAAAGATGACGACGCCACAACAACCGCCCACTGCGACTGCCGTACGCGGCTTAGGGTGGGATATCGACTCGCCGCTCTCCAGCAATCGTGGTGAGTTGTTGCCGGTCGGATCCTTCGGGCATACCGGTTGGACCGGTACGTCACTGTGGATCGATCCCACAACTAACACTTACATCATAGTTCTCTCCAACAGCGTGCACCCTCGTGGCGAAGGTAATGCTGTGTCGTTACGATCAAAGGTGGCCACTGCAATTGCGGCGTCACTTCAGCTCACAGTCGCTGAAAAGGAGAAGCTTCGGCTAGAGCGAATCACGGGCTATAACGAGGCCAACTACGCGCGGAGTCTGCAGGTCAGGACAGGCAATGTACAGGCAGGTCTGGACGTAATTGAGGCCCGCAACTTTGATCTTGATGTGTTCCGCGCTAGTGAGCCTAAACAAATCGGCGTTCTCACAGAATCTACCGAGGTGGATTCCCAGGGACGTCGCACGATTGACGTCTTGGCTCACGCTCCGGGCGTTTCCCTAGACGCAATTTTCAGCCCCGAATATAGCGGTCCCTCACCACGCTACGATGCTACAGCTGGTTACTCGCGCGACCCGGCTACGAACGTTACGATTTATGGCGTAGGCTGCGGCGTTGCTAGTGAGCGTCCGCCGATGGACGTACTGAAGAAGCTTAGTGCAATCCTCATTGATATTCAGGATTCCGGCACACGTGTGAACAGTTGTGAGACCACGCTCGGCTACTTTCTGGAAAGCGCAGCCCAAGCTGGAATCGAGATCGTGATCTTCGATCGCCCCAACCCGATTACCGGTTCTTCAGTCCAAGGCCCCATGCCCGATGATTCTGGACCTGGCGGGTCCGTCAACTATTATCCTGTCCCGGTTCGCCATGGGATGACCATTGCAGAACTGGCAAAGATGTTTAATTTCGAACGACACATTGGCGCAAACCTTACGGTGGTTCCTATGCAAGGCTGGATAAGAGGAGATTGGTTCGACTCCACTTCGTTGCTTTGGGCGAATCCAGCTCCAACTTTACAGAGCTTGACCGCAGCAACCCTGTATCCCGGCATATCTCTACTTGAGACTAGCAATCTTTCGGTCGGACGAGGTACCGATATGCCGTTTGAATTGGTAGGTGCACCCTGGGTAAATCCGAATCAATTGGCGACCTACCTCAACTCCCGCCAGATCGCCGGAGTTCGGTTTGTGCCCACCATCTTCACGCCAAGTTCTAGCTCATATGCTGGTCAAGCATGCGCAGGAGTCAACATCATTGTGCTTGACCGTACTGTCTTGGACGCACCGGAGTTGGGGATCGAAATAGCAGCTGCCGTACAGCAGCTCTATCCCACGCGGTACGAGATCGACAAGCAGACGGAACGCGTAGCAAATAAGGTGACCTTGGATTTGCTTTTAGCTGGAAGAGACCCTCTCCACATTGCTGCCGGTTGGCGCGACTCAATAGATCAGTTCGAGCAAATCCGTCAAAAGTACCTAATTTACAGATAATAAACAGGCCGTAATTTAGTCGGCATTTTCGCGCCCGCAAATCACGAGTTATATCCGGAAGTGATGTTTCGATGGCGGACGCGCAGACGCGCAAGTGTCGCCAACCTGGATCAAGCCGCGCAGGTCACAGGGACATGCGCGGCAATCTGGTTGAGGTAATCGGCTGCACGTTGAGCATGAGCGGCTGCCGCAAAGATGGCGCGGTTGTCGTTCTTGAGGACTTCGAGCCAAGTCGCGATATATGCGGCGTTTTCTTCCCTTGGCTCCTGGTGCAGTTCGGCGGAGGCGAGTGTGGGGCAGAATTCTCGCCGAGAACGAAGATCACAATTGCTAGGGGTTATGCTCCGCGATGATTCCCAGCACGCGGTCGAGGTACTTGGCAACTTGTTTGGAATCGATGCTCACACGCATATTGTGCGGGATCTTCCGAAACCATTCGTCCCGATTTGTCGGCCGCTTGTCTAGGAGTTCATCAAGAAGGCCGTTGCCAAACAACCCATTCGCCTCGGAAGAATCTGGAAAATCCGCCTTTATTTCCGTCTGCCACAGGGTCATGAGCTGCTCGCGTAGCGAACCCAACTTGCGGTTGTTTTCTGCTTGGGCCTGGTAATAAGGATCGGCGGCCA
>Ga0210399_10001517_pt1 | contig 18110 bp, 15 predicted proteins | sample IncBWC14MmetaG_FD_150865 | JGI IMG/M metagenome (GOLD analysis project Ga0210399, IMG submission 150865) | Forest soil microbial communities from Barre Woods Harvard Forest LTER site, Petersham, Massachusetts, United States - Inc-BW-C-14-M | ecosystem: Environmental > Terrestrial > Soil >...
CTCCTTGAGTGGGAGCGCTAACCGCCAGATTGGCAGATTGGAAGTGGACATCCTTAACAATCTAAAGGTAGCGCGAGGGGAAATGAAGCGTCAAATGGAAAAAGGAATTTCCACAAGAGGAAAAATGAATGGGAAGGATAAGAAAAATGGATTGGGGAAGGAGGGGAACGGTTGGGGAGGGTTTGGTAGATCGAATCGTAAAATGGTTGATTGGGAACGCCCGCCGTGTTGGTGGCGGGCGTCGGTTATTTTGGGAACCGGTGATTGATGGTTAGCGGGCGGCGGTTGCGCCTATGGAGGACGCGTTGTCGTTGGAGGCAGAGATTAGGGGGAGGGTGACGGTGCTGTCGAAACGGGCGAGCATACCGGTTTGGGCGGGCATGTTGACTTCCTTGCCTTTGCGCGCGACTACGTAGACCGCGCCAGCAGCAAAACCGATGCCCATTCCGCGGGTTACGTTGCCGAAGAGGACGCCCATTAGACTGCCACCACCGCCTCCGACGGCCAGGCCAACGGCATCACCTTTGTAGTCGTGCTTCTGCTGGATTACTTCGCCTTCCGTGATTTTTACATCGTGGCGCGGAGAGCTGAATGAGTCGACGCGAGGGCGACCGATGGCGACGATGCTCATCTGGACGGGGATGAGACGGCTGTCAATTTCAATGCTCTTGAAGGCCAGGTTCATGTAAGCCTGGCCGCGGAAGAGGGAAAAACTTTTCGGTCGCTGGATGGCGCCGATTACGCCGTGGATGCGGGTGCCGGCGGGTAGAATGATGCGACCGTCGAAGGAGACGGGTTGCGCGAGAACGGCGATGACGGGATCGCCTTCACGGCTGGTGGAACTGTTGACGGGAGTGAGGAGCGTGAGATGGATTTCCGTGCCCTGGATGACCTGGCGGGGCTCGGCATAGGTTGGGATGGGCAGAGCGGCGGAGAATGCTAGAACAAGAACTAAGATTGATGATAGAACGGCTTTCATGAAGATCCTCCTGCTGCACGTGCGTGCAGGTGTGTGGTCCCCGTAACGTGGGGAGCGGCCCCCGGTGAGGTGGGCTTGCGCTGGCGCGCGGACCTGGCTTTCGCTGCGAACGGAAGCGAGGCGGTTGGGGAGGAACTCCAACCTGGATGCAAGGGTAGTGGAGAAGAAAACGAGACGCAACATTATTGGAAGCAGGCTTGCAGGAGAAGGTACTGGGGTGCTGGAGCGAGATAGAGTAGATTTGCATTCGACAAGAGCGGGAGCAGACTCTTCGGCACTATATAATGAAGAGCAATCAGACCGAACCCGGGAGAAATTCATGAGGTTGCTGTACCGAATTGCAAGACCGATTTTTCCGATCTTGCTGATCGCGTTTGTCGGTACGACGCAGACCTTCGGACAAACCAAGCCGGGGGAAGGAGCGGCGCAGGTTCCAGCAATCAAGGTTAAGACGGGGCTGGTGCTGATACCGGCGGTGGTGACGGATGCAAAAGGCAACCGGGTTAGCGGCTTGAAGAAGGAAGATTTTGTGGTGCTGGAGAATGGAAAGAGGCAAGAGATCGCGATGTTTGACCACGTGACGACAAAGGCGGAGGTGATGGAGACGGCCGACGTACCAGCAGGCGTGTTTACGAATGTCGTCAAGCGAGGCCCAAATCGAGTGACCATTTTCGTGCTGGACTTGCTGAATTCAAAGATGGAAGAGCAAAAGGAAGCGCGGAAGCAGTTGCTTGAATTCCTGTCGAAATCCATCGACGTGAAGGAACCGGTTTGCCTGGTGGCCGTGGATTCGCGGGGAGCCTGGCTGATTCACGGATTCACAACGGATCCAAGAGTTCTTGCGGAAGCGCTAAAACACGTGAAGCGACAGCCCGCCGATACGGACAGGCCAGTGAAGAACCCCGAGGAACAAATCTACAAAACCGTCGGAGGCTGGCACACACACAACGCAGCAGAAAATGCTGCCGCGGAAGAATCACGATTGAACATGCTGAGCACTGAGGTTGGCTTGCAGGATATGGCTGTGGGGGAACGGACCCGCCTGACCTTGTTGTCGTTGATGGAAATCGGAAACGCGTTTACCGGAATTCCGGGACGGAAATCGTTGATCTGGACAACGGCGGGATTTCCGTTCGGGGCAAATAACGCCGCTGCGTTTCAAAAGGGCGATGCGCTGCGGGGCTCGGGTGACCCAGGAACGTTTTCGCTGTACGAACAGACGTGGCGGAGGTTGGAAGCGGCCAACATTGCGATCTACCCGTTGGATGTCAGCGAACTGACGAACCCCGGTTATGCAAATGCAGGAATGGGCGAGCCACCGCCACAGCATGTATCCATGGACATGCAAGTGGCGAATCTGGAGGATTTTGCGGATGCGACTGGGGGCAGATTCTGCAGCCGCGACATGGACGCGAAGAAGTGCTTCGACGAGGCGGTGGATGATTCTTCCGATTACTATTTGTTAGGAATTTACGACAAGAGCGGAACGGAAAAGCCGGGATGGAGAAAGTTGAGCGTGCGGTCGACGAGGAGCGACATGCACGTGCGGGCGCGGAGCGGGTATTACCTGAGCGGCGCAGCTCACGACCCGCCGACGGACAACAATCTGATGGAGACGGCGCTGTTCTCGCCGTTTGACTATACGGGTCTGCCAATAAGCGTGCGGCTGATGGACCCAACGGCGGGGAGCAAACCGGGAGCGAAGAAGGTGAGCTTTGTGTATTCGATTCCGTTGGCGGCGGTGCGCATTGACGAAGAGACTGGGAACCAACTGAAGCTGGAGTACGGCGCGGTGGCGCGGGACTCGACGGGAAAGATGGTAGGGAGGTTCAGCAAGGTGATCGAGGGAAAAATGACCGAAGCGCAGGCAAGGCAGGTGCGCGAGAAAGGGATTTTGTTCACGGGCGGGATGGAGCTGGCGCCGGGAGAGTATTCGTTGAGTTTTGCGGTGATGGACAAGGTGAACGAAAACACGGGAAGTGTTTCGGCGCCGCTGAAGGTGGAATGAACGGCGGTGCAACAATTATTCAGAAATCAAAAACAGGGGAGTTTCACGAACGATATTCTCCGGCGATGTGCGGGAGCGGGCCCGTCGTGCAGGAGTCGGTGCGCGAACTGTTCATGCCCTGATGCGACCGGCGCACCCATCAAGGCGATCGAGTGAAATTGAAGGAGTTTTGTCGCGAGTGCAAAATCGAAAATTGGAAGGGTTGTGTTAAGCTGAAAAGGCATTCGCGAGACGAGTGAGTGTCGAATCGTGGAACTTCGGGCTTCGTGCAACGAGGTCCCGCGAACCCCGCCAGGCCCGGAAGGGAGCAACGGTACCGGGTAAGCCGAGTGTGCCGCGGAGACCCCGAAGTTCCTCGATTTGATGAGAGTTGTCAGTAAGCAGTTTTCAGTAATCAGTCAAAAGGCGATCAGCCGGCAGATAGCAGCGAGCAAGTACCGGGTGGTCGGTGATTTTTCGGCGGTAGATCCCAGGAAAATTTGTTTGGAATGGTTTTGGTTGCGAAGTGGATTTCGCTTCGCGGGGCATCGGTGTGTTGACGTGCGCGAATTGAAATCGTGCGGCAGGCTCAAGTTTCAGAGGAAGGATTACATCGCTGGTGGTGATGTGTATCTCGTAAGGGAATAACCGACCTGAAGGTCGGCCACTACAGAGGCAATCTGGTCCACCTGAAGGTGGACACTACGCTCGGAATTCGGTTTTGACTTTTGTAACGCGGGCGCTGAAAATGCAAGACACGTATGACCTACCAAGTGATTGCACGGAAGTGGCGGCCGCAAACGTTCGCGGATCTTGTGGGGCAGGAGCACGTGACCAAGACGCTGGCGAATGCGATCAAGAAGGATCGAGTGGCGCATGCGTATATTTTTTCGGGGGCGCGCGGCGTGGGGAAGACTACCGCGGCGCGGATTCTGGCAAAGGCACTGAACTGCGTGAACGGGCCGACGGCGGAGGCTTGCGGGGTTTGCGATTCGTGCAAGGAGATTGCGGCGGGGAGTTCGCTGGACGTGATTGAGATTGACGCGGCGTCGAATCGCGGCATCGACCAGATCCGCGAGTTGCGGGAGATGGTGCGGTACGCGCCGGCGGCTTCGCGGAGCAAAGTGGTGATCCTGGACGAAGCGCACATGCTGACGGGCGAGGCTTCGAACGCGCTGCTGAAGACTTTGGAAGAGCCGCCGGAGCGGGTGATTTTCGTGATGGCGACGACGCAGCCGGAAGATCTTGAGGATACGATCCGGTCGAGGTCGCAGCATTTTCATTTTCGGGTGCTGACGTTTAATGAGATTACCGACCGACTGAAATATATTGCGTCGAAAGAAAATTTGAAAATTGAAGACGGCGCGCTGGCGGTGATTGCGCGGATGGCGGAAGGCAGCATGCGCGACGCGCTTTCGCTGCTGGAGCAGGCGCGGGCGTATTGCGGCGACGATATTCAGGACCAGGCAGTGCGGGATTTGCTGGGCGTGGTGCCGGAAGATGCGTTGAATGAATTGGTGAAGGCGATTGCTGAACAGTCGGCGGAGCGGGCGCTGGGGCTAGTGCACCGGTTCCAGAAAGAAGGGCGGAACCTGCAGCATTTCTGCCGCGAGGCGATCCGGCATATGCGGAATCTTTTGATCGCGCGGGTTTGCGGAGCGGATTCGGATTTGCTGGCAGCTACGCCGGACCAGCGGCCGGGGTTGGCCAAGGCGGCGGCCTTATTTAGTGAAGAGGATCTCACAAGGTATTTTCAGATTTTGTTGCAGACGGATGACTCGCTTCGGCGGGCGATGGATCCTCGGGTGCATTTGGAGATGGGATTGTTGCGGTTGGTGAATGCGGCGCGGTTGGCTCCGTTGGAAGAATTGTTGGCGGAGGCGAAGAGTGCGGGTGGCAATGGGCCGGGCGGAGGATCTGCGCCCAGAACGACGGGTTCGGGTTCTGTTGCTCCGTCATTCCCTTCGCGATCTGCTACGGCTGGAGCAGCGAGCTTCGGTACGGGTGAAAAGCGGCCGGCTTCCCTTCCTTCGTCAGGGCAAGCAGAAAGTGGGCCTTACAAAAGCGAAGAGAGGATTGCGGCGAACACTGGGGCGTTTGGTTTGAGTGGCACTGGAGCGGCAGTGGCACCTGCTTTGGAGAATAAGGAAAAAACTGTGGCTTCGGCTGGTGCGAGCGGAATCCCTGAAGGAGTGGCGTTGGATGGGAAAGGCGCGCAGCCAAGAATGCCTGTGCCACAAGTTGCAGTGGCGGGATTGGATGCGGGGCAAGTGGCCGAGATCAAGGCGGGGATACAGGCGCAACAGAAATTTATCGGAGAGTTGCTGGAACATTCTTCGCGATGGGAACTGGATGGAATGGAATTGCGGATTTATTTTCCGGCGGAGAAGAGCACGTTCGCGGGATTGATCGAAGGACGGGAGACGCTGGAGAAAATCCGTAACGCTTCGGGCAAGGTACTAGGGCGAGCGGTGCGCGTATGTGCTAAGCTGGAAACTGGTGCGGCAAAGGATGCGAATGCATCGCGAGCCGCAGCCAGCACGCAGGAAATTCGCGCGCAGTTCGAGAATGACCCGATGGTGAAATCGATGTTGCAGCGATTCGGCGGGAGAATTTCCGAAGTGCGGCGGCAAGACGAGAACTAAGCCACACGGCAAAGTGAGGCTGACATGAACATGGAAGTGAACGCCCTACAACAAATGCTCACGGGACTGCGGCAGGCTTTTGAGGACCAGCAGCGGCGGGCGAATACTATGTCAGTGGAGGCGTCGGCCGGCGGCGGCATGGTGACCGTGAAGATGAACGGTCAGAAGCAAGTGCTGGAAGTGAGGATCGAGCCGGATGTGTTTGCGGGTAAGGATCAGGAAATGCTGCAAGATTTGGTGCGGGCGGCGGTGAATGAAGCGTCGCGGCGCGTGGATGATGAGCTGGCGAATCAGATGAAGAGCCTGGCGGGTGGGATTCCCGGCATGGCGGGGATGAAGATTCCGGGATTGTTTTAGAAGCCTACCGAAGCGTCGAAGCAAAAATCCAAAGTAAAAACTGAAGGTGTGGAGAAGTCTTGAGAGAGGCTGTGGCCGTTAGTTCTCTTCTCGGGCACGGGCGGCGGCTTTTCTTTTTTCAACATCCTCGAGGGCGTGTTGGCGGAGGGCTTCGCGTTCTTCGGGTGAGAGCTCGGCAATTCTTGCGGCGGCTTGGGCGAGTTTGAGAGAAAAGCCAAGCATGGAAAGGATGCTGTCCCGCCGGCCGTTGAGAAATTGTTTGCCCGCTTTCTGGATGGGACTGTATTTGCGGCCGCCGGGAGCAGCCAACGCGAGAAACTGTTGACCTTTGAATTCGGCGAACTCCCAAATGCCGCCAAGTTGTGAGCGGTAGATTTCTCCGAAGAGGATGCCCAGGGAGGCGCAGACCAGTTCGACGGATTCCGTCTTACTATCAAATCAAAACGACTTCTCGGGTTCCGCGAATGCTTGTGGTAGGTGAGATCCCGGTAAAGGCGTTGCTAAGGCAGTTGGCAGCGTTACGATGTGTTCGGGCTGCAGCTTCTCGGTGGAGTCGATGCTACTTTGCGGCGGCGTCGAAAGGCTTCCGGGCAGTGAAGAGCCCGTAGACAAAATTCCCGGAGGAGTAGCCCGCGCGCATGGCCTGGAATGCGCGCAGATTCGCCACGAAATCTTTTCCCATTTTCGCGGCAAGTTTCCAAAAGGATTTGTCCCGGATCACATCCAGCGCGAGGTCCCAGCTTTTCGCGCACTGACGCGTCAAATCCTGCCTGTGGACAATTTGCAGCCCGCTGGCAATGAGATGCGCTTCGTAGTCGTCCATTGTTTCGAGTTCAATGAACATCCCGCGCTCGATGGGTTCGATAAACTTGCGTTCCTGGGCGGGGGAAAGGCCGGCCTTCTTGAACCAGTCCGTGAGCGCGAAGACACCACCGGGTTTCAGAAGCCGCACGGCATTTGCGAAGAAACCACGATTATCGTGATAGTGGGAGATGGACTCGACGGACCAAAGAAGGTCGAACGGCTGCGGAAAATCCAAGTCTTCGGCGTCCATGAGCAGGAACCGCGCGTCCGACTGTGCAGCGGCTGCCGCCTTCCTGGCCATTTCCACCTGCACGGGGGAGATTGTGATGCCCGTCGCGCGCGCCTTGTACTTCTGTGCCAGGTAAAGGCTGCTGCCCCCGAACCCACAACCGATATCGAGCACCGTGCAGCCGGTCTGAATATTCGCCAACTCTGCAAGGTGCTCCATGAGCTGGAGTTGCGCCTGTTCTTTCGATTCGTCGCCGCGAATCCAATAACCGTGATGAATGTGGTCTCCCCAAAGCGATTGGTAGTAGGGGCTGACAAAGTCATAGTGCTCGACAATTTTTTGCTTATCGTTGTGCCGTAGCGGTTTGGCCGATTGTTCGCGGAATGGCGTGGTGCCCATAAGTTTTGTGCTGGCGTCACCTTTCCCCGCAGAACGGTCGCAGCAGGCAGAGAATACATCAAAAACAGTTGGAGACTATCCGAAAAATCGCAGCAGTGGGCAATGTTGACTTGCTTGCCCAGTGCGGCCTAATATGGCGCCTCTGGTGCGAGAACCTAACCGTGACGCACGGTGCTTAAATGGAGATTGAAAGCCAAGAGATAGGCGCCGCCTCGATGGCGATGAGTTTTGGAAACGATTTCAAACTCCGATTCCTGTTTCGGTGGTGGGCAGTCCTCGTGGGAGTGGCAAGCACGGTTGCTGCATTGTCCATAGTTGCGCTTTCCTTCGGATGCTATGGGGCGGCCATGTTCCTTGGGAAGGTTCGCCAGTTACGCGACGCATACGAATTTCTCTCCCAGGTCTACGACCGGATCATCGGGCGACTGGGGAAGGAAGTTCTGCAGGACCCGCGAGACACCCCCGCGTTGCGCCTGATGGTTTCCCTTAGCCTTACCGCCGTGCCAATTTTCGCGATCCAACTCATTTTAGGAAAACCTCGACTGCTGCTGGTGATCGCTTTCTATCTTTCGCTTTACGGCGTCAGGTTCCAGAGGTTTGTAAGAATGTTCAGCGCCAGCCATGTGGAAGCGCACCGGCGCCACGGCTACTTTTCGGAGAAATACGAAAAGGTCTTCGGCCGCTACCTTGAATTCTTCCTGGGGTATTTGTATGGGAACGCTCCGGAACTGGGCCGGACGGCTCATGTGTGTCTTCACCACAGAGAGAACAGCGGGCCCGACGACACTCGGACCAACATGGGTTACGATCGAACGAGCCGACTCGATTTCCTGTGGTATCTCTCCGACAACATTTGGACAGTCTTGGGGCTTGCTCCCTACGCGTACTTTAAAGCGAGAGGCGATGCAAAGAACCGGAGACGCATGTTATGGGGAATGGCGCGCTACTATGCTTACGTCGCGGCGGTCTTTCTTTACGACTGGAGAATCGGGATTTTGTACGTCCTGGTTCCTCTTCTCTGCATGAACTTCATCAATGCAATCACCGCATGGGTGCAGCACGCTTTTTGTGATCCAGATAATCCTGAGGATTATTTTGCGAATACAGTGACCGTTGTGGATGAGGTGAATTTCCTGAACGAAGGATACCACCTGTGCCATCACCACCGTGCCAGCCTTCACTGGACCGAGATGCCCGTCCATTTTGAGCGGATTCGGGAGAGGATGAGAGAGGCTGGATCGTTAGTGTTCCGGGACTTAGATTTTCTGGGACTTTTCCTCGAGTTAACTTTGTTTCGCAGAATGGATGTGCTCGCCGACAAGCTTGTGCCGTGGGAACCCATGAATCACGAGCAGAGATTGGCTTTGCTGGCGAAGAGGACCAGCCTCAGGGCTCCTTGATTAAGAGAAGGGCCGGGAGTTGCTGGAGACGCGCGAAGAGTAGCAGTTGGCGGAGAGGCAGGAGATGGTGGTGGTGAACGTGCCTCTCAGTTCCAACTCCGCGAATTTAAACCGAGAAAAGGAATGGTCCATCATGAACGGAAAAGGGCGGGAATCGTCCAGAAGCTTGAGGTTCCCGCCAAACAAGTATCCAAAGACCCGGTGACCGGACGTCCGCTGGAGTACACGCCAAGCACGGGTCCAAAGTTCATCCTGTGCACGAACTTTTCCGCGCGAAATCCGGACGAGTACAAGGACATCCCCTACGAGTTCTGGCAGCATCTGCAAGGTCACAAATGTTTTGAGTTTCAGGCCGGTGGGCAGATACCGCAGGCTCCGTATTTTTATTATTGATGAGCCCCGCCAGAGACTTGGGGCGAGCATCGCTAAAACGCATGGCATTCGGTTGAAGGACCTCCCCGTAAGCGGAGGTCAGCCGGAAAAGTCGATGTCGTCGTAGGTTTCTTCGCCGCGAAGGATATCGCTGCCATTTCGGACGTCGGGTTTATTCGTGGTGATTACGAAGGTCACCGGGCAATCCGCCGCGGGATGGGAAAGCGTTGCATAGGCGGTGCTTTTGCAGGTTTTGTTGCCACCTTCACATTGGGTGTTCAGGGCTTTGCCCTCGACCGTCAGTGAAAAATTAGAGATCAATTCTCCATCGGAGATATCCAGTTCGATGTCCCACGTGACCGTTACCTGCGCGTGGTCTTTGCTGACTGTGATGGAGTAGCGAAGCGACACCAGTGTGCATCGAACTTTTCCTACGGGAAACAGTCAGCAATACATTTCCTTTTGATTGGGAAGAAATCTCGGCAGGTGGTTCGCCCTGGCATATGTTGGCGCTGCGAAAATTTGCGGAGAGGGGCGGCTTGTGTTAACTAAGGAGCATGGCTGATTTTGCTGCTCCTGTGGAACGACTGATCGATGAACTGAAACACCTGCCGGGGATTGGACAGAAGACAGCGCAGAGGCTGGCTTTTTACCTGTTGCGGATTCCGGCGGAGGATGCGCTGGGGCTGGCGGACGCGATTCGCGACGCGAAGGAGAAGATTCGGACTTGCTCGGTTTGCCACAACATTACGGACGCGGATCCGTGCCTTTACTGCACCGGGGCGAACCGCAACAAGCGGACGATTTGCGTGGTGGAAGAGGCGCACAACATTATGGCGATTGAGAAGACGCGGACGTTCAGCGGGATGTATCACGTGCTGGGCGGATCGCTGTCGCCTTTGCAGGGGCGGGGGCCGGATCAGCTGAATATCAAGAGCTTGATCGAGCGGCTGAAGGGCGGGGGCGTGGAGGAGATTATTGTGGCCACGAATCCGACGGCGGAGGGAGAGGCTACCGCGATTTATATGTCGAAGCTGATGAAGCCGCTGGGAGTGCGGGTGACGCGGATTGGCGTGGGAATTCCGGTGGGGGCGGATTTAGAGTATGCGGATGAGGTGACGATGTTGAAGGCGATGGAGGGGCGGAGGGAGTTGTAAGTAAGAATTGTGTTAGGAGATTGGTTGATCCCCGGAGAGGTTTTTTCCGGGGATTTTTTGTTGGGGCGGCGGAGACGAACAATAAGTTGGTGATAGGACTTAGGTTGAGGTTCTTCGGGCATCCTTGTCCGATGCCCTCAGAATGATAATGCGTACTAATTGAGGGCCGGAAACGAGTGGGACTTGGGAGCTAGTACGTACAGAATGATTGTCCTCTAGGCAAGTGGAACGAATCAGGATAAAGTGCGGCCTGCGGTGGAAAGTCCCCGTCAATCGCGCTGGTTCCGAGTGGAACTGGGGTAGGAGGTGCTCAGATGGCTGGTCTTGGGCACTACATGGCACAGTACGACCACGAACATCACTCCGTGTGGAACAAGATCTTGCACGGAATCGGGATTCCGCTGATTTTTGCGGGATTGATTCTGCTGGTGCTGCTGCGGTGGCGCTGGGGAGTTGGGTGTTTTGTGGGGGGCTGGATGCTGCTATTCCTGGGCCACCGGATCGAGGGCAACAGGCCCGCATTTTTCCAGGGGCCGGTGTACTTGCTGGTTGGGCCAATCTGGGTCGCGAAGGAAATCTGGGATACCGTGACGGGTTCGCACAGCGAACAGAATGCAACCGAGGCGAAGAAGCCATAGATATTCGTAGTTAGACGAGCCAAGAAAGCGTTACGGCAAACATGCACGAAGACCCGGGCGGTCCCAATCTGACGGACGAAACAGGCGAAATGCCGATAGAGGGCGCAGCAAACACAACCGAAGAACTGAGAAAGCGACGCAGCACGCGCATCGTGCAGGCCGTGCCGTTGATGGTGACGGGTGTCGACGCGCTCGGGCGGCCGTTTGCGGAGCGGACTTCGACGCTGATCATCAACTGCCACGGGTGCCGCTACCAATCGAAACATTACGTACTGAAGAACATGTGGGTGAACCTGGAGGTTCCGCATCCGGAGCAGGGTCATCCGCCGCGGCGGGTACGCGGAAAAGTGGCGTGGATCCAGAGGCCGCGGACGGTGCGGCAGTTGTTCCAGGTGGCGCTGGAGCTGGAGGCGCCGGGGAATGCCTGGGGGATTGCGTTTCCTCCCGATGATTGGTTTGCGTTTCCGGAAGACAATAAATTTCTGTCGAACCCTTCTTCGGCGATGGATTTGCCGCCGAGCATCGGGATGCCTGGTCATGGAGAAGCGCCGCTGCCGATTGTGGAGGCGGAGCCGGGCGTGGCGACACCGGATAATTTGCGGGTGTTCCCTGCCCCGGCGAGCGCAACGGATGCGTCTTTGCAGTTGGCGCGGCAATTGGCCAGATTGCTGGCGGAGGCGAAACAACAGATTCAGAGCGCGGCGAGGGAGGCGGCCACTCATGCGGTGGAAGCGGAACGCCAACAGACTACAGAGGAGTGGGAGCGGAAATACGCGGGTTTCCGGGAAGAGGTAGCGAAGGAAACGGCGCATGCCATCGGCACGATCCAGGAAGAGACTGAAGTGCGGGCGCGAGCGGCCCAGGCGGCGGCCGCGGAATCGCTGAAAGAAGAATTGCCGCGATGGCTGGCGCCGCAATTGGAACAGCTTACACATGAATTGATGGCGCACCTGGCGAGAGAGGGCGCGCTGCAGCGGGACCAGCACGAAAAGCAACTGGCGACGGCGCAGGAAACGCTGCAGACGATGTGCGCGCAAGCGGAAGAAGCGGCGGCCAGGCTGCGGACGCGCGCGGAGCAGGTGGAGTCCGAGGCAGCGGCGCGAGTGGACGCAGTAAGACAGCAAGCGGAAGAGGTCGCTGTTGCGCAAAAAGATTCGCTCGGCGCCGTGCTGAACGACATTCAAGAGAGAGTGAGCGCTTCCTTTGCAGGGGCGCAGAGTGTAATGCGCGAGCAACTGGCGCAGGAAATGGGTTTTGCGCAGCAACAAACCACGGTGTCGCTGCAAGAGCAGGCGAACCGACTGCGCGAGGAGTTAAAGCAGGAGGGCGCGGCACAGAGCGAGTCGGTGATGGGAGCGCTGGGCGAGCACGCGAAGCAACTGGAAGAAGTGCTGGCGCGGGCGAACCAGGCAACGGAACGCCTGGAGCAATACGCGGCGCGGATTGAAACGGTGCAGCAGGAAGCCATCAGCGGATTCGAGGCACAGCTTGGGGATGTGTTGACCTTGCACCGGAATGAGCTGCACCGGCAGTCGGACACGTTGTTCGAAGAGATTCATGCGCGGATTCGCAGCAGCTTTGAAGCGGCGAACAGCGAGGCGCTGCAGAAATTCGAGCAGCACGTGGAATCGATGGTGCAGCCTCATATCACGCGGACGGAAGAGGCGGTACACCGGTTGGCGGGAGGGCGTTCGCTGCTGGACGCGGCGCTGACGATGCAGCAAGACCGGATCCGGAATTCGGCGGATGAGGCGTTTGCGGAAGCGCTGGCGCGATTCCGGGAGAATCTGGGAACCGTGGAGCAGGTGCTGAGCGAATCGGCACACGGGATCACCGAAAAGCACCTGGATGATTTGGAAGGCAAAGCGGTCGACCTGAAACATCACACGATAGAAGAGATGTTCAAGTCCGCAGAGTGGTATGAGAAGAAGGCGCAGACGCAGCTGCAGAGCTCGACGGAGAAACTGGTGGACCAAGCGGGGACTCAACTGCGAGAGAAGGCTGGAGAGGTTTCGAGCCTTTTTGCTAGCGAGCTGAATCATGCTAGCCGGAGTTATTTGGAGCAGAGCCACCGGCAGATGGAAGAATCGGTGCGGGAGTCGTTTGAGCGGATCCGGATTTTGTCGGCCGAGGCGGCGGACACGACTTCGGCGGCGTTTACAGATGAGATCCAGCGGAACGGGCGGCATGAGCTGGAAGGGTTCATGGAACTGATGCAGAAGACGGTGCAGGAGTCGCGGGAGAGGTTGGATGCGGCGCGGGCGGAAATGACCCACAAGCTGACGGTGGAGCAGGATGAGTTTTTGCGGCGATTCCAGGCAGGGATGGGCGAATCCGTGGAGCAGAGATTGAAGGAATCGCAGGAGAAGTTGCGGGCGGAGTTTGAGGGACTTTGGGAATCGTGGCGGACGATGAGCGCGGAGCAACAGGCGGAAATTCGCAGCGGGTTCCACAAGATGGGCGACGAAGCCGTAACGGAATTTCTGGGGCGGCTGCAGAATATTTCGAACTCGTGGATGGTGGCGACCGTGACAACACTGAACCATCAGTCGAAGGAAGTGATTGCGCAGATTGCGGCGACGGCGGAGGAGAGGTTGCGGGAGGCATCGGCGGAGGTGTTCGCAAAGTTTGGGGATACGTTGCGGGAGAGGCTGCAGCAGATTGCGGCGGGGTTTGAGAAGGGGCAGGGGGCGAAGGCGGGCGGCGGGTAGTGGGAAGTTGAGGATTGCGTGATGAGTTTAGGGATAACAGATAGCAGATAACAGCGATCAGGAAGCTTAAGTACTTGGACGGATTTTAGGTTTTTGGTAAGGATTCCACCTCAAAAGCGGGGGCTTCGCTCCCGCACTCAAAACCAGGAACGGCCCGTCCGCCGGGGCGGACGCGGCCTACACCGCAAGAAACTAGTAGAACCTGTATAATTTGGGACTGACCATGGCCAACCGGGCTTATCTGCGCGTGTGGACACGCGACTTTTCCGAACAGACGATGATTGCGGAGTTTGCGCGATTTTTGACGACGGCACCTGTGTCTGAGAGGCCGAACGGGTTTCAGATGCTGACCGTGCAGCCGGTGGATTACACGATACCGTCGGAGGTGGAATGGGATTTGCGGGATGCGAAGTATGGCCCAGCGGAGATTGCGGCGCTGGCGATTCAGGATCTGAATGCGGATACGGCGTTTCTCGTGGACGCGAAATGGGAGTTGTGGAATTTCGATATTGAGACGTTGAAGTGGGAGAACGCGCCGCAGCCGTTGACGCTGATTTGCCAGGGGACGGCGTTTGAAGATGGGGCGGGCGCGGTTGAGGGGAATTTCATCGCGGATCTGGGGTTCGAGCATCTGTTCACCGGGCATGCCGGATTGCTGGCGCCGGGGGCGGCTTCGAATCCGTTTGAGAGTTCGGACCATCCGGTGGAGAAACGCTTTCGCGCGTGGATGGGAAGCGGAGAGAACCTGAAGCAATATCACCAGCGGACGAAAGAAAACATCCAAAAATTATTAGGATGGGTGGAGGCAGTGCAGGCGGCGCTGCCGGTGGAACGCAGTGTTTTATGGAGCGAGGGCGAAGAGAATTTTGAAGCGAGGCTGGATGCGATTCTGGGACAGGGATAAGTGGCAAGTAGTCAGTTTTCAGTTTTAAGTAAGGAAGGAACATTGTGGGGTTTGGAGAAGGTGGAGAGTCAAAGGTTGCTAAGATGTAGGGCAAAACGGATGCGGGGAGTGCTAGCACGAGGGACTGGCAGCCGCTAGAATTGGGGTATACCGGGCCGAACCGATACCGGGTGTAAGCCGCAGATTTTTCCAGAAGGCTTTGATTACGCATCGGTTGAAGGCACGTCTACTCTAGAAAGGATCGTAATGCAGCGTCCCCTAATCCTTGTGATGGCGGCAAGCGTCGTTCTGTTTGGATGCGGTTCGGAGGGTGCAAAGCCGGCGTCGGAGGCCGAGAAAAAAGCGGCGGAGCCGGCGGTTCCCGAAGAGATGCAGGATGCGGCAAAGGCTCTTTTGGGGAGCGAGGCACAGGTGCTGGTGTTTGGCGATCTGGCGAAGACGGGAAAGACGCAAGTGCTGGTGGCGAATGTGGTGCCCAACACACCGAAGAGCGTAGTCGCGGGAACGGTGGTAACGCGGGCGGTGGTGGCGGAAAAAGAAGAAGACGGCAAGTGGGTGGAATTGATGCGGGCGGACGAGCACCTGAAAAATGCGAAGGGATTTTTGGGGCTGACGCCGCTGGTGGCGGTGACCGGATGGAAGTTGCAATACGAGCAGAGCCCCGAAAAAGGTTTGACGATTTACTTCACGCCGATCAAGGCGGGCACTAACGAGCGGACGCTGCCGATTGCGGTAAGTTGGAATTCGGCGGCGAAGCGGTACCAATCGATGGATCTTTCCTACCAACATTTCCTGGGCGAAGCGGCGGCACTGGAAAATCCGAGGTCGATGCTGCGATGAGCACGTCGGCGGCAGTTCTGCGCGCGGGCGGACCGAGGAAGCTCGGGGTGTCCACCTGGGAGAATTTGCGCGGGCTGTGGCCGTATCTGGGGCGGTATACGGGAGCCATTGCGCTGGGGATGGTGGCGCTGGCGATCATGGGGTTGATCGGCGTGATCGTGCCGCTGGCGACGGGAATTATTACGGATACTGTTGCGGGGAGTGCGAGGCCGTTTGAACAGGTAGCGCATGGAGCCACGGACATAGGAGCGCTAAATCGGCTGAGCAATTTGATACCGCATTACCAGCCGAGCAGCAGAGGGACGCTGAGTTTTTATTGCCTGGTGATTGTGGTGTGCATAGCGCTGAAGGGGCTGATGTCGTTCCTGACGCGCTGGGTGCTGATCGGGGTTTCGCGGGACATTGAGTTTGATATCCGCAGCGACCTACTGGACAGGCTGCTAGTGATGGAGTCGGAGTTTTACGTTCGGAATCGGACGGGCGAGCTGATGTCGCGCGCGACGAACGATTTGAACGCGGTGCGCATGGTGCTTGGGCCGGGGATTATGTACACGGGAACCACGGTCATTACGATGGTTCTTTCCATCTTCATTCTGACGATCATCTCGCCGTCATTGACGCTATGGGTGTTGCTGCCGGTGCCGGTAGTGGCGTTTGCGGTGCGGCATTTCGGAAAAGTTATTCACGAACTATACGAGAAGATTCAGGCTTCGCTGGCTACTTTGTCGGCGAAGGTACAGGAGAATTTGTCGGGCGTGCGGGTGATTCGCGCTTACGCGCAAGAAGAGGCGGAGATTCGCGGATTCGACGAGCCGAACCGCGAGTACGTGGCGAAGAACATGGAGTTGATCAAGACGTGGAGCATGTTCATGCCATCGCTGACGGCGCTGATCGGGACGACGTTTCTGATTGTGCTGTGGCAGGGCGGGTACCGTTATTTGCACGGACAGATGTCGCTGGGCGCGCTGATTACGTTCAACACGTATCTTGGGTTGCTGGTGTGGCCGATGATCGCGCTGGGGTGGGTGACGAATATTTTCCAGCGCGGCGCGGCGTCGATGGGGCGGTTGAACTACATTTTGACGGCGAAGCCGCAGATCGATAACCGGGGGGCGAAGGTCAGCCCGGAGACTCGCGTTGAAGGAACGATTGAATTCCGGAATTTGAATTTTACCTACCCGACGGCGGACTTGAATGCCGGGAAAAACGGCGTGAATGGACACGGGCGCGAATCGAACGCCGTGCTGAAGAATATCGACCTGACGATTCCGGCGGGATCAACGGTGGCGATTATTGGGCCGACAGGAAGCGGGAAAACTACGCTGGCGGCGCTGATTGCACGGTTGTGGGACGCGCCAGAGGGAACGATTCTGATTGACGGGCGACCGATACGAGAGTGGCCGGTGGAGACATTGCGGCGGGCGATCGGTTATGTGCCGCAGGATACCTACCTGTTCAGCGACAGCGTGGGCGAAAATATCGCGTTTGGATTGGAGAAATTCGAGGAGCCGCAGGTGCGGGAGGCGGCGGCAATCGCGAGCCTGGATGGCGAAGTGCAGGACTTTACCGGGCAGTATCAGACGATGGTGGGCGAGCGGGGAGTCACGCTCTCTGGCGGGCAGAAACAGCGGACAGCGATTGCGCGGGCGGTGATTCGCGATCCGCGGATTCTGATTCTGGACGATTCCCTTTCCGCCGTGGACACGCAGACGGAGGAAAAGATTCTGGGACAACTTCGCGGCGTAATGCGCGGGAGAACAACCGTGCTGATCGCTCACCGGACTTCGACAGTGCGGGATGCGGACCAGATCGTGGTGATCAAGGATGGCGGAATCGTGGAGCGCGGGACGCATGATGAATTGATGGCGCGTGGCGGTTACTACGCGGATCTTTATCAGAAGCAGTTACTGGAAGAAGAGCTCGAACGGGCATGAGCAACATTCACGAAGAAGAGGCGCTAGGCAAGGCGTACGATTCGCGCCTAATGAAGCGCTTGCTGGATTACATGCGGCCGTACCGGTGGCGTGTGATCATCGCGCTGGCACTGGTGGCGATTGTGACGCCGCTGGAACTGGCGCCGCCGCTGCTCTTCAAAAAGACGATTGACGATTACCTGGTGCCCGGGTTTGACGGGAAGTTGCCGATGGCCACGGCATGGAACGGCGTGCTGTTGATCAGCCTGGCTTATCTTGGCGTGCTGATCTTTGACTTCCTGGCGCAATACATTCAGATCCGCATCATGCAGCGCGTGGGACAGCAGACGATGTACGACATGCGGACAGAGATATTCGGGCGGCTGCAGCGGCTGTCCATGAGCTATTTCGACCGGAACCCGGTGGGCCGGTTGATGACGCGCGTTACGACGGACGTGGATGCGCTGAACGATTTGTTTGCCGCCGGCGTTGTGACGATGATCAACGATTTTTTCCTGCTGGCGGTGATGGCGGGTCTGCTGTTCAAGATTGACTGGCGCCTGGCGCTGGCTACGCTGGCGGTACTGCCTGGAATTCTGGTGGTGACGCTGATTTTCCGGAAATACGTGCGCGACGCGAACCGAAAGATACGGACGGCGATCGCCAGGATCAACGCGTTTTTGCAGGAATATATTTCGGGGATGGCGGTGGTGCAGCTCTTCAACCGCGAGAAGAAAGCGCGGGAAGAGTTTGCCAAGCGGAATAAGGACAACAT
>Ga0210399_10001520_pt1 | contig 18099 bp, 20 predicted proteins | sample IncBWC14MmetaG_FD_150865 | JGI IMG/M metagenome (GOLD analysis project Ga0210399, IMG submission 150865) | Forest soil microbial communities from Barre Woods Harvard Forest LTER site, Petersham, Massachusetts, United States - Inc-BW-C-14-M | ecosystem: Environmental > Terrestrial > Soil >...
GCGGACGGGCACTTCGCGGTCGTTTAGTTTGTACATGTCTTCGGAACGGGAATAGTTGGGGAACCAGTATTTACCATCCACGTTTTCGCGGTAGGTTTCGAACATACTGAAGGGAAGACCGCCCGGGCGCATTGGGCCGAGATCGGTCACCCACTTGCCGTAGGTCTTCACGACTTCGAGATATTGCTGATCCACCCACAGAATGCCGTCGAAGAGCGGGTGTTTGCGGTCCAGCGTTTTCGGATGGAGTTCAAAAATGTAGCAGTCGATCTCGTCGACTTTTTCGTTGCCCAGGAATTTCACGTTGTATTTCGCCAGCTGGTCGGTGGTCAGCGGGAATGCCGGAACGCTGCCAAGATAATGCGCGTCATCGGGTTCGAATTGCAGATACTGCAACGATGATTGCGGCGCGGCAAGGGCTTTTTCGTAGAGCTGGCCACCGCTCGAGCGTACCGCCTGATAGGTGGCGGTGTACTCGCCGGCAAGTTTTCCATCCGGGCCGAATTCCTGGATGCGCACCGTGCGGCGATAAGAGTAGAGCGGACGTTCCGCCTGATATAGGTCCTCTTTTTTAGTAAATGCGCTGATGATTTGGGCCGGCGGCAACGAAGGTGGAGCCACGGGCTGAGCGGTGCCGACGATGCGTTCCACTTTGTGTTCGGGCGGAGGGGTTTGCGGGCCGGCGGGGTTTTCCTGCGCGGTCGCGCCAGGGGACATCCACAAAACTCCCGCCAGGACGGCAAGTGAGAAGCTCTTGAGTGTTTTCAAACTCGCGGAATTTGCGGGAATGCGGTGCATATTGATTTGGATGCGCGGAGCAGAGGATTGCGCCGCCTGACGTCCGGAAACCAGTGTAACGCAATGGCGGCAAGGCCAGGCGGCGATTTGGAGTAACGGCTGGCGGCTCTGGTAGACTCAAAATATTGTGAACGAAGGGATTGTCGCGCGTCGCTATGTAGTCACAGGCAGAGTCCAGGGAGTGGGCTACCGGAATTTTGTCGAGCACACCGCGGGGAAAATTCACGTGGCCGGGTATGTGCGAAACCGGCGCGACGGCAGCGTGGAAGTTTTCGCGATGGGACCGCCCGAAGAGTTGTTGAAGCTGCGCAAGGCGCTGGAGCGCGGGCCGATGATGGCGCAGGTGGGGCGCGTGAGCGAAGAACCCAGCGAGGTTGAGGCAAGGTACCTCGGAAATTTCACGGTTGAATTCACGGAATAACCAGGAGCCAGACGAATGGAAGATTTGAAGAAGTTGATCCGCGAAATTCCGGACTACCCGAAGCCGGGGATTCTCTTTTACGACATCACGACGCTGCTGAAGGATAAGAAGGGTTTCCACATGATGATCGACCGGCTGTGCGGGCATTACGAAGGCCATACCATTGATCTGGTGGCGGGAATCGAGGCGCGCGGCTTTATCTTTGCGCCGGCGCTGGCCTACCGGTTGAACGCGGGATTTGTGCCGGTGCGCAAACCGAACAAGCTACCATCGAAAACGGCGAAGATTTCGTACGCGCTCGAGTATGGAACAGACTCGATGGAAATCCACGAGGACGCGGTGCAAAAAGGACAGCGGGTACTGTTGTGCGACGATTTGCTGGCCACCGGGGGGACGGCGGCAGCCGCGGTAGAGTTGATCCGGTCGCTCGGTGGGGTTGTGGAGGGCGCGGCATTTGCCGTGGAGCTGAATTTCTTGAACGGGCGAGCGAAATTGCCGGGAATCGACGTGTTTTCGCTGATGAAGTATGACGAGTGAAAGCGTTCCCTAACCCAGCGCTGTTTCCTAATGGTTTCCTTTCAACTCATACTCCTTTCGACTAAAAGAAGCCGGGGACTGTCGCCCTGGGACGGTCCGGTAACCGCCTTATCAGATGCTCGACGACGCTCCGGTTTGCTGTCGAGACTGAGTCGCTTTCGCGACATTCCTACGAAGTCTGCCTGCGAGCTTGCGGTGCTTTACGCCCAGCGAAATGCACCCTACAACACCGCCCAAGATGAACCAGCTACCTGTGAACAGGAACAGCACCAGGAAAAAACCAGAGAATGCAAAGCACTCCCAAGACGATGCTCGAAGAATTACCATTCTGCTATATTCAATGCGGCCAAGAATCAAATCCGTGTTATTGATTGAACGAAAGAGAACAAGATTGCGAAGGTGACGCATGTGTATCGCTAGTTGGACGGCAATCAAGACGCCCAACATGAATTGGTAAAGCTCTGGAGCCGGAGAACTTTCATTCAATATCCACAGGAAACCCAACACGCCCAGAGTTAACAGCAGGACGAACACAAACCGGGGGCTCACAATTCGTAAGGAGTCGATGTCCCGCTGGAAGAATGGTGTGATTTCATAGCTTCCTTCAAAAATGACCGTTTGCTGGCGTCGATAGAGTCGTGCGCATGCGCGTGTCAAAGCATAGTCGGAGATGTAAAGAAGAGTCCAAGCGACCATTCCCGGCCAAAAGTAGTCGAAAAAAAGATTTGGCAAACGTGCACTCCTATTCTGTCCTGTGTAGTGCTCTCCGGGTTATCTTCGAGGTGCTATAAGTTTAGAACGTGCAAGAATGCGGCGAATGAATGAAGGTCGGCAGGCAGGCGAGAGAGTCACCGGACTACTGAGGGCGCTTGCTATGGCGCTGGCGGAGGGCTTCGAAGAGGACTACGCCGGTGGCTACGCTTACGTTAAGGGATTTTACCGGGCCGGTGGTGGGGAGCGAGACCAGGAAGTCGCAGCGCTTGCGGGTTAGTTCGTGCAGGCCGTTGCCTTCGCCGCCCATGACGATGCCGGTGGGTGTGGTGTAATCGATGTCGGTGTAGCTTTTTTCGGCGGTTTCATCCAGACCTACCAGCCAGTAACCTGCTTGCTTTAATTCTTCCATTGCGCGGACCAGATTCACGACCTTGGCTACGGGCAGGTGTGCGAGGGCGCCAGCTGAGGCGCGGGCGACCGTGTCGGTTAGGCCTGCGGCGCGGCGCTCCGGAATAACGATGCCGTGGGCGCCGGCAGCCAGCGCGGTGCGGATGATGGCGCCGAGGTTGTGGGGATCTTCGACGCCGTCGAGAAGGACAATCAGGCCGATCTGGCCTTTGGATTTGTTGGCCTGGGCGAGGAGGCTTTCGAGCGTAGTGGGTGGGCGAGCGGCGGCAATGGCTACTACGCCCTGATGATCGCGGGAGCTGGCCAGGCGATCGAGCTGGCTGCGGTCTTCGAAGCGCACGGGGATGTTTTGCCGACGGGCGAGTTGCACGATTTCTTCGACGCGGGTGTCCTGGCGGCCCTTGGCGATGAGGATGCGGTCGAATGCGCTGCCGGCTTCGAGGGCTTCGCGGATGGCGTGAATGCCGGTGAGAAGATCCATGGGAAGAGAGTTTACAGTTCAAAGTCGAAAGTTAAAAGTTTTCGGGCAAGAGAGGAGAAGAGTTCGCACCGAGGGCACAGAGACAAGGAGGCAAGACGCAGCGGGCTAGTCGAGGGCGGAGCAGAATTCGAGGATGCGGGTGCGGACGGATTTTATCTGGGTGGCGAAGGGGAGAGCAGCGGCTTCGTCCACGAGAAGGATGACGCGGTCCAGCTCGCCTTCGCCGACGCGGCCGGCGAGCGAGAGGCGAATGGGATTAAAGAGATCGCGGCTGCGGACGCCACAAGTTTCCTTCAAATATGTGGCGACTTCCTTGAAGCGCTCGGAGGTGAACGGAGCGGGTTCGAGGAGGAACAAGGCGAGATGACGTATGACGTCGCGGGCGGCATGACGGGATAGCGCGGCGTGAGAGTCAGGAGATTGCAGGATTTGGGAGGCGTCGTAATGGAAGACGGGACGCAAGAGATTAGCGAGGGTGGCGCGGTCTTCGGCGTAGTGGCCGAGAAGTTTGGCGGCGCGGTCGGCCCAGGCGAGATGCTCGGGAGTGGGAGTGGTGGTTAGCCAGTGGTTTTCGTGGAGAAGAGTGAGGATGTCGGTTGCGGAATAAGGGTTTGGGTGCGGGGGATGTTCGGCGAGGTAGTCGTTGAGGGGCATGAGACGAGTTTAGCGCAGGAGTAGAAGATGGCGTGCGTTGAGGACCACGTGGGATTCCGTGCTGTCCAAATTCCAGGGCAATGAGTCGAAAGACCAGAGAGCTCCAGAAAGAGCCCTACGGCGTGCCATTTCATGGCGTTTTTGGCGAGACATCTTAACCCCTCCCGTTGTCACTAGGGCGGCGACTGTCCAAATAGTCGAGGGCCGAAAACCTAATTTGGACAAGCTTGCGATGTATCGTGCCCCTACAGGGATAACGTGGCTACTACGTGGGCGGCGATGGCTTCGCCTCGGCCTACTGCGTCTACGCCTTCGTTGGTTTTGGCTTTCAGATGGATTTTTTCGGGCGGGACGCGCAGGGCTTTCGCCAGGGCTTCTCGCATCTTGGGGAAATGCGGGCCGAGCTTGGGACGCTCCAGGATCACTACTGCGTCGACGTGTTCGATGGCGAGATGTTTTTCGTCTAGGAGTTTGCGCGCGTATTCGAGAAATTGCAGGCTGTTGGCGCCCTTCCACTTCGGATCGGTGTCGGGAAAGTGCGTCCCGATATCGCCGAGACCCGCTGCGCCAAATAGCGCGTCGCATAACGCATGCGCAATTACATCGCCGTCGGAATGGCCTACCGGGCCTTTGTCGAACGGGACTTCGATGCCGCCGATGATCAGCTTGCGCCCTTCGGCGAGGCGATGCAGGTCGTAGCCGATGCCGCAGCGGACGCTCATGCTTTTTTCTGCTCGAGTTGCAAAATAAAGCGGGCGAGTTCCATGTCGGCGGGCTTGGTGATTTTGATGTTGCGCTCGGAGCCGTGGATTACGTGGACTTCGTGTCCCAGGCGCTCGACGAGGCCGGCTTCGTCGGAGGTGTTGACGCCGTCGGCTTCAGCGCGGGCGAAGGCTTCCTTCAGCAGGCGGGTTTCGAAAACTTGAGGCGTCTGCGCGAGCACAATACGTTCGCGGGGAACCGTGCTGGTGATCAGCGCGACATCTTCGGGAAGGCTGGCGCGCTTCACTTCCTTCACGGTGTCCATTGCCGGGACGCCAACGATGGCGGCTTTGCACCGGCGGGCTTCTTCGATTACGCGCGTGACGTGCTCGACCGAAACGAAGGGGCGAACGGCGTCGTGTACGAGAACGAGTTCGGTGTCGTTCGAAACCAGCTTCAACGCGGCGGCTACGGATTCCTGGCGGGAATCGCCTCCCTTAATGACGCGCACCGGTTGCTTGATTTTTTCCTGGCGAAGGCGTGCTTCCAGCTTTTCGATGCCCTCCTGGCGGGTGGCCACGATGATTTGCGTGACCAGCGGGCAGGAAGCGATGCGGCGAACGCTGAGAATGGCGATGGGCACGCCGTCCAGCTCCAAAAACTGCTTCGGCGTCTCGGCGCCCATGCGTGTTCCGAGACCGGCAGCGGGAAGAATGGCTGTTATTTGACCCATAGCGTGATAGCAGACCGGCTGAAGCGCATCCTTGCGGGCCCAAGCGCGGGATGCGGAAAGGAGAGTGTACCGCAAGAGAGGGGTGGAAGAAAAATGGGGAGGTGGGGACAGGGTTGGCAGATGCTGCCGGGTGGGAGCTTTGGTTGGAAAAAGCAGAAAGCCGCTACGGCTTTGCTTAGGGCAAGCAGGACTGGCAGTGCCCGCGCTGCGCGGTGATGTAGACGCCGACTTGCCGAGTGGCGGAAAGAGATTCGCGTTATGATACGGAATCTTTTGCGAGGAGATTCCGTGGGATTCGTTTTCTTCAGGCGGAAAAACTATGGGCATTGATCAGGATCTGGACAAGATTGCGTTGCAGGAAAAGCGGCTGCAATTCAGACACTTTGACGCTGAGGCGGCCTGGACGATTGGGACGGCGCTGAAGGTGGCGGCGGAGAAGCGGAAAGTATCGGTGGCCATCGACATTCAGATGCATGGGATGCCGCTTTTCTGCTACGCGATGGCGGGAATTACGCCGGACAACTGGGACTGGATCCGGCGGAAGCGGAACGTCGTGATGCGGTATCAGCGGAGTTCGTATGCGATCGGGTTGAAGTATGAGCGCGCGAAAACGACCCTGCACGCAGCCACCGGGCTTGAGCTGAAAGATTTTGCGCCGCACGGCGGGTGTTTTCCGATTCTGCTTGCGGGGACCGGGTGCGTTGGGACGATTGCGATTTCGGGTTTGCCGCAGCGGGATGATCATGCGTTGGTGGTAGCGGTCTTGCAGGAACACCTGCATCTAGGAAAAGAGGATTTGGCGCTGGATGCGGAGGCGTGAACTAGAAAGAGGGAAGACCGGCGGCCTGCCGACGGCCGGCGGGCTCTACGCGGGATCGGAGTCCGGGTAGGGATGGATGGTTGGCGGATCGATGGCGGCGTTGGATTCCTGACGCTGCGGGCGAAGCAAGTGGCCATTGCCGCCGTTGGCACCATCCGCACGCGAGCCTCCGCCCGCAGCAGCGGCCGCGACGCGGACGGAGCCGGAGTCGGAGCGCTCGTCGAGGCGGCCGAAAATCATTTTGCCGGCGGGCGTCTGGTGGACGGAGGTCACCAGGATGTCCACGGTGCGATTGATCAGCCGGCGCGCGCCATCCACGACCACCATGGTGCCGTCATCGAGGTAGGCGACTCCCTGGGTGGGCTCCTTCCCTTCCCGCAGGATCAGAACGCGCATGGATTCGCCGGGCAGCACGGCAGGCTTCAAAGCGTTGGCAAGTTCATTGATATTCAGCACCGGTATATTCTGCACGCGCGCCACTTTGTTCAGGTTGTAATCGTTGGTGACAATCTTGGACCCGGTGCGCCGTGCGAGTTCCACGAGCTTCTGATCCACTCCGGCGGTGCCGGAGAAATCGTCGTCTAGCACGCGAATCTCCAACCCTGGCATTTTCTGCATGCGCTGCAAAACTTCCAAGCCGCGGCGGCCGCGCTGGCGCTTCAGGGAATCGGAGGAATCGGCGACCATCTGCAATTCGTGAAGCACAAATCGCGGCAACCCCAGGCAACCATCAAGAAAATGCGTTTCGCAAATATCGGCGATACGCCCGTCAATCAGGACGCTGGTGTCCACAAGTTTCATCAGGGGAGACGAAGACGGAACCGCTGCGACAGCAACATTGGCCTGCGCGGGTATCTGAACTTGCCGCATGTCCCGCCCGCGCCACGAGCCAATGACGAGGCCGAGATAGCCGAGCGAGAGAAGCGATGCGAACTCGAGGAAGGACTTGGTGGGTTCCGGTTCCGAAGTGCGGGCAACAACGAGGGTAATCAGGAGGGAAGCGAGCAGGCCCAGGACGGTGCCGATCGCACCTCCCACAAGCCCGCTGAACTCCGCCTGGCGAAGCCGTAATTCGGCGAGGAGAATCACCATGGCGATGAAGAAACCGAGGCCCGCGGCAGGAAGCCCGTGGAAATTGAAGGGACTCACGGCAAAACACAGCGCGACAGAAGCGCCAAACAACGCCAGGCGGATGACGCAGTAATCCCATCCCAGACCGAATAGCCCGCGCATCCTCGGCTTCACAAGCGAAGTCTCCGAAAGCGGACTGCCGGCTTGCATGGACCCTGGACCTTTCATAGGACCTCACGGTACGGCATCCGATCGACCGCTCCGTGGAGCAATGCAGGCAACCAGGGGAAATGCCCCTCCTGCCAGAGCAGGTGACGTGATGGATTCTATACTCTTGAATTAGCATTACGTCAAGTCCGGGTAAGAATTGGGTCGAAATTGAACTTTTAAGGCAGATAGAAACGCGGCACGCGCTGGCTGACTCCGCTGATTAAATCGGAGGTGACCGTGCCGATACTGCGGGCGACCACGTTGGCCGGATAGACGTTGTCGCCATGTGTGCCGTAAAGCGTGGCTAGATCGCCGACTGCAGCGTCAGGAACATCGGTGACGTCAAGCATGACCACGTCCATCGAGACGATGCCGACGATTGGGGCGGCGTAGCCGCGAATGTAGAGAACGCCGCGATTGCCAAGCGAGCGATGAACGCCATCGGCGTAACCCGCTGAGAGAACGGCGATGCGCGAGGGGCGCTGGGCGATCCAGGTGGCGTCGTAGCCGACGGCTTCGCCGGCGGCGATGCAGCGGACGCTCATCAAGCGCGCACGGAGGCTCATTGCCGGACGCAGAGGTAATTTTGCTTCGAATTCCTTGCGCCGTTCCGCGGGATCGAAGCCAGGGTGATAACCGTAGAGAATCGCGCCAGGGCGCACCATGTCGGCCCAGGTTTCAGGGCGCGCCGCTATGGCGGCGCTGTTGGCGATGTGCAGGATTCCGGGATCGGCGCCGAGGGTGCGCAAGCGCTCGACAGTGGCATAAAAGCGATCGAGTTGCTGCTTCGTCTGGTGGCCGAGTTCCGTATCGGTCAAAACTTCGGAAGAGGCGAGATGCGTAAAGGTGCCAGCGAGATTCAGGCGCTTGCACTTCGCGAGTTGGCGCGCGAAGCAGTCAGCGTCTTTCGGCATGATACCGAGGCGGTTCATGCCCGTATCAACCTTGAGCTGTACCGAGACGTTTTTCTTGCGCAATTTTGCGGCTGCAGCTTCGAACGCCAGCAGCTGTTCGCAACGATGAATCGCCGGAGTCAACTTGTGCTGGAGAAGATTTTTTTCTTCGCCGGGCCAGAATCCGCCGAGAACAAGAATTGGGGTGCGCACACCGGCCTTGCGGATTTCGATGCCTTCTCCGGCCGAGGCCACGCCAAACCAGTCGGAGCCGGCCTTCTCGAGAGCCTTGGCGACGTTCGGGCCGCCGTGGCCGTACCCGTCTCCTTTTACGATGCAGAGAACCTTTCGCGGCGTCTTGCGTTTTTCACCGGCCGGGTTGACGTACTCGCGGATGGTCCTGAGGTTTTCCGTGAGCGCGGAGAGAGAAACTTCCGCCCAGACGGGGCGCCCAACAAAATCGGGGGGAGTCTGATTTTTTCTGCCGCGGGTCATAAAATTCCTGAATACCTAGTGTACGGCATTCGCACGCAACGGTGAAAAGCCAGGATGAAGCGCCGCTGGCGAGAAAGACAACAGCCTGGAGGAGAGCAATTCCAAGGCCAGCGCCCGGGAGGATGGGGCCTGCAGTGGTTCAACAACCCCATTGCAAACAGATAGTTAGGAGCAGGGACGGCAGGAACATCTCAGCCGGACCTGGTAGGGCGTGGAAAACGGGACGCAGTGTGTCCAGATTGTACAATTCCGACTTTCTGAACCATCACCGAACAGCAGACCTCCCCGCGAGAAACTGAGGCGGGAAGGTTTCTCATTCTGAGGTTTTCGCCCCCGGGTGGCTAATCATGATCCTTCACCAGTTTATTGGGTTCGGCGCCCTCAGGGCGGAAGGATATTCACACGCGAAAGGAACGGGAGTTTTTCAGATTTGTTAAGAATGCATGAACCGCAGGTGGAAACTGGCTCGACCACCTGAGCGTACTGGCGATCGACCGAAATGACTCGAGTGCCGGTCAGGCAGCTAATTGCGTGGCGATCCACCAGGTGTTGCCGCAGGGGTCTTTAACGCCGCCGCGGAGGTCGGAGTCGCCGGGTTTGTGGACGGGTTCCTGGACCGCGACGCCACCGGCCGCGAGTCCTTTTTTGTAGGTGGCCTGCGCGTCCGGCACGTAAACGTGGAGCCAGACGGGAAAGGAGGGGTAGGCGCCGCCAGCGTCGGCGATCATTATGACCGTGTCGTCGATGCGAACCTCGGCGTGCATGATCTTGCCGTCGGGGGCGTCGAACCGGCGGAGATCGGTGGCCTCAAATGTTTTCTTCAGGAAGTCGATGACGCGTTGCGCGTTGTCCGCGACGATGTACACCGAAGCGGAATTATAGGCTTCGGGTTTCCAGGTTGTGGGCATTTGGCAGCTCCGTGATTCGATTTTTCTGTAGCTCTCTTAATCTGGCGAATTTCTCGGCCGGCTGAAGCCTACCGCTACTGTTCGTCGGGCCCGGAGAATTGGGAGAAGGCGTCGGGGGCGGCTTCTTCGAAACGCGTCAAGCGGCTGCGGAAGACGAATTTTACTTTGTCGGTGGGGCCGTTGCGCTGTTTGGCGATGAGGATATCGGCCATGTCGCGCTCTTCGGGCGTGGCGTTCAAATTAAAAAAGTTGGGGCGGTAAATGAACATGACCACGTCGGCGTCCTGTTCGATGGCGCCGGATTCGCGAAGGTCGGAGAGTTGCGGGCCGCGCTCTTCGCGTTCGGGGGCGCGGGTGAGCTGGCTGAGGACCAGGACGGGAATCTGCAATTCCTTGGCGAGGCCTTTGAGGCCGCGCGAGATGCTGGCGACTTCTTCTTGACGCGAACTGAAACGTCCGCGGGCAGTGATGAGCTGGAGATAGTCGACGATGACGAGGGAGAGTCCTTTGTCGCGCTTCAGACGGCGGGCTTTTGCGCCAATTTCCAGAACGCTGGTGGAACCCGCGTCGTCCACCCAAAGCGGCGCAGAAGAGATGGTCCCGAGGGCTTCGGTCATGCGGCGCCAGTCTTCGCGGCTGAGGTGGCCGGAGCGGAATTTGTGCGCATCCACCTGCGCAACGGAAGCAACCATGCGCTGGAGCAAAGATTCCTTGGACATTTCCAGGCTGAAGAGCGCGACCGGCAGGCCACCCCGAATGGAAATGTTTTCCGCGAGGTTCAGAGCAAGAGCGGTCTTCCCCTGCGAGGGACGCGCAGCAAGAATGATGAGTTCGGATGGCTGCAGGCCGGAGAGCAGCTTGTCGAGTTCGCCGTAGCCGGTGGAAATGCCGGTAACGCTCTTCCCTTCCCGAAAGATTTTTTCGAGGCGTTCGAAATTGTCACGGACGATGTCCTTAACCGGAATGAGGCCGGCTTTAACGCGGTCTTCGGCGATGGCGAAGATGCTGGACTCGGCGTTATCCAGGATGGCGTCGGCGCCGTCTTCGCCTTCAAAAGCCCGCTGCTGGATGTTGTGCGTGGCGTGGATCAGGTTGCGCAGCATGGCCTTTTCTTTGACGATGCGCGCGTAATGCTCGACATTGGTGACGCGGGGCATGCCATCGACGAGCGAGGCGAGATACGGTGCGCCGCCGGAGGCGTCGAGTTCGCTACGGCGGTGCAGTTCCTCAGTGAGCGTGACGAGGTCGATGGCCTGCTGCGCCTCGCCGAGAGCGATCATGCGAGTGAAAATGTTGCGGTGCTGGGTGATGAAGAAGTCGTCCGGCTTCAGGGCTTCGATGGCGGCGTTGAGGGCGTTGTTATCGAGCAGAATGGCGCCAAGGATGGAACGCTCCGCGTCGAGGTTATTCGGAAGCGGACGTTCGAGAGTGGAATCAGCGGGCATAGGGACAGAGAAGCCTTTCGCTATTTCGCTTTTCCTTCGCCATTGATAACACGCCTAGCGTGGGAAGGCAAGTGAAGATTTTTCTGCTTCGGCGGACGGACGACCCCGAAACGAAGTTGTGAAAGGAAGTGTGCGCGGAAGCGCAGCGGGCGTCAATCGGTGTAGCTGTGAATCGCAAAGGAAAACCGGTGAAAAACTTTTGCCGCGGATGTGGCAAGATGCTGCGATGGACATGGCGCGGAAGGAGCAATGGCGATGAGAGCGATACACGGGAACCGGCTTCGGCGAGCGAGCCAAGCGGGCTGCATGGCTCTGGCTGCTGGATTTGTTTTGTGCAGTGCGGCGATTCCACAAAAAGCCGCGAGCGATTCCTACGAGGCGGCGAGGGCCAACGCCGACCGGCAAGCGAAGGAATGGATTGCGCGCGGGACTCCCGGGTTGTCGCTGGCCGTCGCCGTGGATGGAAAAATCGTCTACTCAGAAGGATTCGGCTTCGCGGACCTGGAAGAACGCGTGCCTGTCTGGCCAACGACCAAATTCCGCATCGGCAGCGTTTCCAAGCCGCTGACAGCGATCGCGCTGGCCCAATTGGTGGAAGCGGGAAAACTCGATCTGGATGCGCCGGTGCAAAAGTACGTGCCGTCGTTCCCAGATAAGGGAGCGCTGATCACCACGCGAATGCTGGCGGGACACCTGGGAGGCATCCGGCATTACCAGGGCGATGAGTTCAAGATCCAACAGCATTACGCCAACGTGCCGGATGGGCTGAAGATCTTCGAGAATGATCCGCTGGTCACTCCGCCGGGAACGAAATTCAATTATTCCAGTTATGGGTACAACCTGCTGAGCGCCGTGGTGGAATCGGCTTCCGGTGAAGATTTCCTTGCATACATGCAGAAGCATGTATTCGACGCGATGGGCCTGGTGCACACGACGGCGGACCAGAACGCGCAGATCGTGGAACAACGCTCGCGCTTTTACGACAAGGAAAAGGATGGGACGCTGGAAAACGCGCCTTATGTGGACAACAGCTACAAATGGGCCGGCGGTGGATTTTTGTCCACGTCGGAGGATCTGGTGCGGTTCGGATCCATCCTGCTGCAGCCGGGATTCCTGAAAGGGGAGTCGCTGAAATTGTTGTTCACGTCGCAGAAAACAAAATCGGGAGAAGTAACTGGGTATGGTGTGGGTTGGGGAATTGCAAAGTCGCCGTCGGGGAAATTGGTCTATGCGCATTCGGGAGGGTCGGTGGGGGGAACTTCGCAATTGATCGTGTACCCGGAAACGCACGTGGTCGTGGCGCTTATCACGAACTTATCCGGCAACGAATGGAAAGAGGAGGAAGTAGAAGCAATGGCGGAGAAATTTGAGGGTGCGCGGAAATAGGGGTGGGTGAAGAGGGCACGATGTATCGTGCCCCTGCTACCGAAATGCGGGTAGTTCGCTTCGCTCTTAGACTTCTTTTTCGACGTGGACTTTGATTTCGGCGGTTACGTCGCGAAATACTTTGACGGTAACCGGGAATTCGCCGATGGTCTTGATGGGATCAGCAAGCTGCACCTGGCGCTTGTCCACTTCGAATTTTTGCGCCTTCAGCGCTTCGGCGATGTCGCCCGTGGTGACGGAGCCGAACATCTGGTCGTTCTCGCCGGTCTTGCGGTGGAACCTGACGGCGACGCCAGTGAGCAATTCTGCCTGTTTCTTCGCGGCATCGAGTTCGGTGGCGGTTTTCTTTGCCAACGCGCCGCGAATGCGTTCGAGGGCCTTCATGTTGCCCGCCGTGGCTTGGATGCCGATTTTGTTGGGCAACAGGAAATTGCGGGCGTAACCGGGCTTGACGGTGACGACGTCGCCGCGGTGGCCGAGTTTTTCTACGTCTTCTTGAAGAATAATCTGCATGACTCGCTCCTGAGAATTTCGGAATACCACTTGCTTCAAAATTTGGCAACCTGAAGGTCGCCGCTACATCGGGTGTCCTAAGAGGGCCGGGCGAGCCCGGCCCGCACCTACTAAGTCGTGCTCCCAATGGGCGGCTTCGCGGCACAGGCTGAAGCCTGTGCTACTGCTACGCCTTTGGTGCTTCGACGGCGCGCGGGGCCTGGACGCCTGCGGCGCTGCCGGCGAACGGCAGCAACGCGATGTTGCGGGCGCGCTTGATGGCCACGCCGAGCCAACGCTGGTGGCGGGCGCAGACGCCGGTCATCCGGCGGGGGAGAATTTTGCCGCGTTCCTGCACGAACTGCGAAAGAATGTCGGCGCGCTTGTAGTCGATGAAGTCCATCTTCTCGACACAGAACTTGCAGACCTTCTTTTTGCGGAAATACTGGCGCTTGCCGCGGCGCGGGCCGCCTGGGCCACCGCCGGGACCACCGGGGCCGCCTTCACGGCGTCCACCGCCCGGTCCACCTTCGCGGCGCGGGCCGGAATGCGAGTGGCCACCCTCACGGCGAGGGGGACCGCCACCTTCGCTGCGGTGAGCGGGTGCGGATGGAGCGGTTGGCGCTGCGGGCGCATTGCCGCCTTCCGCGGCTGCTGGCGCCGAGGGGGGTGCGGCTGGCACTGGTTTCTGTTCCTCTGACATAACTTCCTACCTTTCCAATGTGGCAAATCCAAATTCGTTTCAGAACTCGGGCCGGGCTGAAGCCCGGCAACTGCAAAATCCAAAAAGCAGGCGCTAGGCTGCGCCGGCGGTTTGTTCGGCCGGAGGAACCGGTGGTTGCGTTACGCGGCGCGGACGGCGAGCGGCGCGCTGCTCACGCTTGTGCGAAAGCTTTTTCTGACGCTTCAGCTCTTCGTCGAGGCGAATGGTCTGATACTTGATGATCGAGTCCTGAACGCCGAGCCGGCGCTCGAGCTCGTGAACGAGCTCACCGTGATTGGTGCGCACCTGCTGGTAGACATAGATGCCTTCGCGGTGCTTGGCGACTTTATAGGCCAGCTTGCGCGTGCCCCAGTGTTCGGTCTTTTCGATCTTGCCGCCCTTTTCGGCGACGGCATGCTCGATGGTCGTGAGGACCTTCTTGATTTCCTCTTCCGGCGTTGCCGGGCGGGCGATGAAAATCAGATCGTACAAACGTTCTTCCATGATGACCTCGTTTCTTCCTGTTCCGGGCGCTGGGCCCGGGAAAATCTTGCACTGCTTGGCGACCGGAAGGTCGCCGCTAGAAAGACCCAAGAGCGGGCCGGGCGAGCCCGGCCCCTACAAAGTTTCTTCGGCCGGCGGGACTCGGCGGTTGTACTTGTTCATGGCGGAGGCGATTCCCTGCGTCAGAATCATTTCCACCGCGTCGCCCGCCGTGGCTACCATTTCGGCGGCCACTTCCAGGTCCGCTTTCTTCATCGGCCGCAAAACATAGGCCGCGAGATCGCTGACCGGATGATCGGGCCCGCAACCGAGCCGTAGCCTGGCAAATTCCTGCGTACCAACGACGCTGGTCACGGACTTCGCGCCGTTGTGCGTTCCCGGACTGCCGCGCTCGCCGATGCGAATCATGCCCCATGGCAGATCGCGTTCGTCGAACATCACCAGCAAATCCTCGGGACCAAGCTCGTACTTTTCCAGCAGGTCGCGAACGCTGATCCCGCTGAGATTCATGTACGTTTGTGGCTTGGCGAGGACGACTTCTTCCCCGGCCACTTTTCCCAAACCTACCAGGGCCTTGCCCTCGGGCCGCTCGACTCGGATGGAAGCGCGATTCGCAATTTCATCCACGGCGAGAAAACCAAGATTATGCGGCGTCCACTGATATTCTGGGCCAGGATTGCCAAGGCCGACAATGAGCCGCATGATGTTTCGCGCGTAGCGGTCGGAAAAGAATTACTTCTTCTTTTCCGGCTTCTCCTGCTTTTCGCCGCCCTTTGCGCCTTCCTCGCCTTCCTCGCCTTCGACTTCCTTCTTGCCCTTCTTGATGACTTCGGGCTCGGCCGGCGTCGTGGCAACCGCTGCCTCAACCGGCTTCTCTTCCTCGGCACGCAATGTGACGACGTGCGAAAGAACCGTTTGCGGGTCGGTGAGCAGCTTGAGCTTTGCCGTGTTGATCGGAAGTTCGCCGGCACGCAAGCTCTGGCTCAACGCCAGGCCGCTGACGTCCACCTTGAATTCGGTCGGGATGTCGGCGGGCAAGCATTCGACTTCGACTTCGCGGGTGACGACTTCGTAGACGCCGCCCTGGACCTTCACGCCGGAAGGCTCGCCAAATGTGTGCACGGGAACTTTCACCTTCATTCGAACGTCCATCGCGATGCGGAGCAGGTCCACGTGCAGCAAGTTGCCGGAGACGGGATCCACCTGCCAGTCTTTCACGATCGCGGGTTCCTGCCTGCCGCCGAGGTCCACCTGAAACAGGGTGTTGTGCCCGGTTTCGGAACGGAGAATCGCGGTGACCTGCTTGGTATTCACGGCAAGTGAGAGCGCTTCGCCCTTTCCGCCGTACAGCGTCGCGGGAACCTTTCCGGAAACGCGCAACCGCCGCGCTTCGTTCTTGCCCCGTGTGGCGCGGGGCGCGCCCTCAACAATGATCTGAGCCATAGCTTCTTTCCCTTCCTGGAATCGCGAACTCGAGAGGGCGGCGTAAAGCCGCCCCTACAATTCGTAAACTTCACAGGCCAAAGCCTGTGCTACTTCTAGAAACTCAGATAAACAGCTCGCTGATCGAGGTTTCCTCGTGAATCGAACGAATGCCGCGGGCGAGCAGTTCCGCGACACTCAGAATTTTTATTTTCTTTACTCCCTTGGCGGCTTCGCAAAGGGGCACGGAATCCGTGGCCACCACTTCGGTGATTTTGGATTTCACAATGCGGTCGACCGCCGGCCCGGAGAACACGGCGTGGGTGCACGCGGCGAATACCTGGGTGGCGCCTTCGCGGATCAGCGCGTCGGCGGTTTTCACGAGCGTGCCGGCGGTGTCGATAATGTCGTCGACGATCAGGGTGCTGCGCCCTTTGACGTCGCCGATAAGGTTCATCACCTCGGTTACGTCCATGTCCACGCGGCGCTTGTCCACGATGGCCAGTGGCGCATCAAGTTTCTTGGCGAAGGCGCGAGCGCGCTCCACTCCGCCCGCGTCGGGCGAAACGACGGTAAGGTTCGGGAGCTTCATTTGACGGAAATATTCAACCAAGACGGGCGAGCCGTAAAGGTGATCCACCGGAACGTCGAAATAGCCCTGAATCTGCGGCGCGTGCAAATCGAGCGTCAGCGCGCGGCTTGCACCGGCGGTTTCGAGCAGGTCGGCGACCAGTTTGGCTGATATCGGGACGCGGGGCTTGTCTTTGCGGTCCTGGCGCGCGTAGCAGTAATACGGCAGCACGGCGGTGATGCGCCAGGCCGAAGCGCGTTTGAAGGCGTCAATCATGAGCAGCAATTCGAGCAGGTGGCTGTCCACCGGGAACGAGCAGGGCTGAACGACGAAGACGTCGGCGCCGCGAACGTTTTCGAGAATCTGAAAATAGATTTCGCCGTCGCTGAAGCGGTCGAGCTTGGCCTGGCCGAGCGGCACGTCCAAATGCCCGCAAATGGCTTTGGTCAATACCGGATTGGCGGTACCCGTGAAGATTTTGAATCGCTCGTCGTTCACTCGCTTCTCGCTTGATCGCCGGGTTGCGGCGACGGATTTTCAAACGTGAAAAACCAAAAGCTGACCCCAAGAGCTGGCCGGGCAAGCCCGGCCCCTACAAGTTCAAAGGCATCCCCGACAAGGTCGGGGCCGCCACAAGAGTTTAGGATGACGGAGAGACGCTGAGGATCAACCGACAATCGCGCTTTTTACCAACTGCGCATACCTGCTCCGCGATATTGTTTCGCAGACGAAGGCCTGATCGTGCGGAAACCCGACAACGGCTCGGCGCGCCTTAGCTGGGCTCGGGAAAACTCCAAACACCGCCGAACCGCTACCAGCCAGCAAGGCTTCTGAAGCTCCTCCATGGAGCAAATCCCGCTTGATCTTGCCAAGACGGGGATGGCGCCGGAAAACTGCATCCTCGAAATCGTTAAAAAGGGAGGCTTCCTGCGCGCTCCAACATAGAGCACAGAACCTGAATAGTTTATGGTTCGCGGCGGATTTTGTCAACGAAGCCAATTCCGGGGCGTGTAGCCAGCGGTAGGCGTCGGACGTGGGAACGTGAATGTCTTTCGGCGACACAATTAGCAGCGTTCGCCGCGGCGCATCCGGCAGGGGGTAGATTTCCTCGCCCTTGCTGATGCCCAACGCGGTTCCTCCAAACAAAAAAAACGGGACGTCGGCTCCGAGGCAGGCAGCAATCTCCATCAGCCGGGGTGTTTCGAACTTTTGCCGCGTGAATTGGAGATACCCAAGCAAGGCCGCTGCTGCGTCACTGGAGCCGCCGCCCAGTCCGCGCCCAGCGGGAATCTTTTTCTGGAGAGTAATTTCGACACCGGGGCGAACGCGCGATTCGCGGCGCAAGGCGTCCACGGCCCGGTAGACTAGATTTTTCTCGATCTCTTCCTTGGCGAGGGTTTCGTTTCCCTGAATCTGCAGGGAGATGCCGGGACGGCGTGAAGAGCGGAGCTCCAAAGTGTCATGTAGCGATACGGTCTGAAAAACGGTGCGCAGCTCGTGGTAACCGTCGGCGCGCTTTCCCAGCACTTCCAGACGCAAGTTGACCTTGGCGTACGCCGGAATTCGGATTGTTCCCATTCACTGACTCAGGGTTTGGCGTCGGCAGGAGGAGTTTTCTGCGCGACACGATGCTTGTACTGGCTGAGCTTCTTCTCCACTTCCGCGACTTTATCTTCTTCGAGGTCGGCTGGCAAGGAGCGATGCCATTCGTTGAGAGACTTTTCCCACTCG
>Ga0210399_10001521_pt1 | contig 18089 bp, 11 predicted proteins | sample IncBWC14MmetaG_FD_150865 | JGI IMG/M metagenome (GOLD analysis project Ga0210399, IMG submission 150865) | Forest soil microbial communities from Barre Woods Harvard Forest LTER site, Petersham, Massachusetts, United States - Inc-BW-C-14-M | ecosystem: Environmental > Terrestrial > Soil >...
CCGTTTTTTCCTTCAGCCAGGCCTGGTAGGCGTTCTTATCCTTCCGCCACATCTCCCACTGGCTGGCGTTGTCGTGGAAGGCGGACTCATTCACCATGGTGACGCAGTTGTCTACCGGGCAGACCGCCTCGCAGACGCCGCACCCGCAGCAGGCTTCCATGTTGGCGTCGTAGAGACTCTCGGGAGTGACGTCGAAGCAGCTGTCTGGGCACTGAAGCCAGCAGAGGGTGCACTTCACGCAGGTGTCGAAGTTCACAACCGGGCGCATGGTGCGGGAGGAGAACTTATTGAAGACGTCGCTGCGCACCGGCCGATAGCCCTGGTCCTGCCCCTCGATCGGCCCGCCCATCGGGAGTGACGGAATGCTCACGCCATCGCGCATCTCATGCCACTTGGGTAGGGTGTGCGTGTAGGGGATTTCCGGGTTGCCTTCATTGGGCATCACTTTCCGCGTTTGCAGGCGCTCGTAAGCCCGGCGCGCCGACTGGACCTTCAGGTCAGATCCCCATTCGGCGCCTTTGATGGCCTCCGTCACCGACTCCAGGGAGAGAAAGCGGGGGGCGATCTTGGCCAGCGCGCCCAGGATCCGCACCTCGGTGTGATCTTCCTTGTAGACCCAGAGGCCAGCGAAGGAGGCCTGGCCGGCAAGGATGGCCAGGTTGTATGGGGTCTGCTTGCGGTGTGCGTTCTTGAGGAGATCGTCGAAACCGTGGATGGAGGTGACGAGCACCGTCCCATCGGGCACGGTCAATGCGTTGATGGGCTGAAGCCCGTACCAGGCCCAGGATTCCACGCCCTTGAACAGGGCGTCATCCACACATATGGTGACGTCCACTTCCTTGGGCTCGTAGCGGGCCATGTTCTGTTCCAGCTCTTCCGGCGTGTCGGCCACGATGGCAAAGTCCTTGGCCGGGACCCCGTTCCGCTGGGGACTGTCCCCATAACGCCCGAACGCGATGCCCCACTTCCCGGACTTGCGAGCCGAAAGCACAATTCCGCGCACGATTCGCGCGGCCAGGTTCTTCTGGAAAATGCCCCGATACACCACTTCACAGATGAAGTGTGCCATGTAACTCCTCTCCCGAGATCAACTTCCCGCGGCTCCCCATTCTGGGCTACTGGTCAGGTGGTCAGACCACTACCATGCTCCCGGCACCTGGCCCTTGTCAAGCACAATTTCGCACATCACTTCGGCTCTCCTCCCCCCCGGCGGGTAACACTGCCGGGGGGGAGAGCCTAGCCTCACAACCCTGCTCTCCAGGGTGTCGGTAGCCGGGGCTAGCGGTTTGCCGCTGCCAGCGGGGGTGGTCACTATGACCCCCGCCTTTGGGCCAGGTGGTCATTAGGCGGCTGCGGAGACACCTGCCGGTGGAGCCGGTACCTTCATGCGCCGCAAGACGAAGAAGGCGAGGACCGCCGCGATCACGTCGAAGGCGATGGCCACTGTGTAAACACCTGCCCAGCCGGTCTTCGGCAGCGTGAACTTGGCGTCAAACGGGGTCCAGACCTTGGGGAGCACCGTGAGCACGAGGCCATACGTGATCAGCGCGCCGGCCACCACCAGCAGAGCGGTCTTCGCGGTTCCGCCGAGTTCCAGGCGGAACACGGACGGAGCTAGGAAGAGCGCGAAAAGGACCAGGACACCACCCAGCACGAGCAGGATGTCCGCGCGGAAGTCAAAAGCCTTACCCGCGGCCAGGGCGGACCCGATGGGCACGAAGACGGACGCCGTGCCCTTGGCCGTGTAGAGGAACCCGTAGTTCGCGGTGGCGTGCTTGCGCCCGAAGAAGTCGCCGCAGATAGCCGGGAACAGGGAGAAGATCTCGCCCCAACCGAAGAAGGTGAAAGCGCTGAAGATGACGAAGAGCAAGGGGTTATGGGCGAACTGGATGAGCACGAAAATGGCCACTGCCTCCAGGCCGAAGGCTAGGGTCATGGTGTACTCACGGCCGATGTGATCGGAGACCCACCCCCAGAACGGGCGGCAGAGCCCGTTCACTATCCGGTCCGCAGAGAGGGCGAACTGCAGCGCCGGCAGCGTGATCCAGAAGAGACTGACCGAGATCTTGTCCACTTTGAAGTCGGTCGCCATCGGGTTGAGCTGCGCAACAGCCATGAGGCCACCGGTAGCAACGAGCGTCATCATCACGTACATCAACCAGAACTGGGGCGTGGAGACCATCTGCCCGGACGTGAAATCGACCCCCGATTGGCGCTTCTTCACCAGTTCTCCCCGCGCCGCCTGTGACCAAGCCACGGGCATCCAGCCGACGGGCGGCGCCTGCAAGAACAGGGCCGCGATGACGACCACCGCTCCCTGGATGATGCCCCACTCGATGAACGCCGCTTGGTAACCGGAGGTGTTGATCATGTTAGCGATCGGTACCACGGTCATGGCAGAGCCGGCACCGAAGCCGGCCGCGGTCAAACCCGCCGCCAGCCCTCGGTGGTCGGGGAACCACTTGAGGGCGCTACCGACCGCCGTGCCGTAGACGATGCCCGCGCCCAGCCCGGCGACGGCGTAGGACAGGTACAGAGCAGTGAGCGACTCTGCATATCCGCTGCCGACCCAGCCGAGCCCGGCCAGGACGCCACCGAGCATCACGAGGAGCCTCGGTCCGAACTTGTCCACCAGCCAACCCTCGAAGGGGACGAGCCAGGTCTCGAGCAGCACGAACACGGTGAAGGTGACCTGGATGAGGGCTTGCTCTTGTCCGAGGTGCTTCTGAAGGGGTGGCACGAAGAGTGTCCAGCCGTACTGGAAGTTCGCAACGGCCACCATGCTGAGGATGCTGGCTAACAGGATGAGCCAGCGGTTCAAGAACCGTGATTCAGACGATGTCACGCTTGCGGCTGCGACCGCCATGTCTTCACCTCCCTAGACTCCTTCGTGCCTCAAAAAGGGGGCCTTGGCTCTTCTCATCCGGTCTGCCCGCAAGCTCACGGCTCGCGACAGGGTCACGAGCGGGCTGCGGCAACGCTCCCACTCCGCGGACCGTTTTCTCCGCTTTTGCCCCCGCCCGCCAACGCCTTCAAACGCCTTCCCTCGAACCACCAGAGCATCATCCGCGCCGGCTGGACGAAACATCCAGCCGGCGCAATGCTCGGGTCTCAGAACCGATAGTTCATGCCGATCGAGAATCCCTGGATTCGACAGCCGCCCCAAGTTGTGGGGCCGCTGCTGGAATAGTCAACGAACGCGGTGCTGGTGCCGTCATGGCAGTCCGTCACCAGGCCCCGGCCGCCCGCGCCCAAGTCGTAATGCGCGTTGCCGTGGTTGACCGTGAGAGCCCAGTCCAGGTAGAAGGTGAACTGCTTGTCCAGCTTGTGTTTGTAGGCGACGGTGTACATGTCGGCCGCGCTCTGGCTCGCCACGAGCGGGTTGTAGTTGTGCTGGCCGCCCGGATCGCCAGGCGTCTTCCCCGCGTGCGCCCATCCGACGCTAAGGCTGCCTTTTTCGCCGATCTCCTGGGTGGCAGCGACCCATTCCCCGTCGCGGCTTCGTTCGTTTTGAAACGCCAGGTAGGCAGGGATATTTCTATGCATATGCTCCCAGATGCCCCCCAACGTCAGCTTGAACGGGAACCGATACTGGAGGCCCACCTTGAATGCGGTCTCATCCCCGATGTCGGTGATGTACCCGCCGAGGGCTTGGGGCGGCAAGCCCTGAGGGTTGTTATTGGCGTTCACGACGAGATCCGGGTTGTTGAAGGCAAAGATCTGATACTGGAAGTTGTTCGAGCCGATACCGTCGCTGTTGCGGTTGACGTTGTGATGGAGCTCGTACGCGACCGTCCCGTAGAACCCGCTATTGTCGAACTTGAGGGCCGCGCTGAAGCCGTCACTGAACCCGCCGTCGTCGCAATTCAACGGCAGGTTTCCGCTGCCCGGCTCGTTTCCGCCGTTGCAGTCGGGCGAGCCCGCGGATTGGACGATGTTGTCAACGGTTCGGTTCTGCCCGGGGGAAAAGAGCACGTCAAGAGAGAACCCAGGGCCAAGCTTCGGTGACTCGTACCAGATCGAGTGGTCCAAACGGGTGCCAAACTCGACACGGTTGTCGCCGCCGGTGTTGCCCATGACCACGGTGTAGTCGCCCAGGAGGCCGGAGAACGGATTCAGTCGGTCGGTGGACTTCTTGTAGGGCGCGTAGGTCGTCCCGAACTTGAACGCTCCCCAGTCCTTGTTGGATATGCCGACAAAAGAATCGCCGTAGCCGATGCCGCTCTTCACGACGTTGGCTTGCTGGACGTATGTGGTGTTCAGACCCGGACTCGCGGTGATGGCGAGAGCCGCCTCGATCTGAAAGACGAACTTGGTCTCGCCCTTGCCGATGGAATGATCCCCGCGATAGCCGAAATTTGACTTGTTCGTCGACAGGGCCGGCATGTATCCCAACGACCCGACGGGAGGTGTGTGAACGCTGGACACGAGCGTGGTCTGGTCGGGGGGGAAATTGGCGAGCGCATATTGGGTGGCGACCATCCCTGCGATGCCCTTGGTTGTATCGTCGAACGAGACATCCATGGTGCCGTAGAAGCCCTTGAACGGGTTCGCGGCGGGGGCGGGAGCGGGCTCGGGCTTCTTCGCAGCTTCGGCCGCCGGCTTCGGAGAGTCCGCTGGCGGCTTGGAGTCGGCCGGCGGCTTCGCTTTCTCCTGTTCCCGCCTGGAGAGCTCCTCAAGCCGCACCATGATCACGCTCAATTGTGCTTTCAGCGTCGTGATCTCGTCCTGAGTACTCTGAGCGGAGGCAGCGCGGGACATGATCGCACTCATCTGCTCTCTGAGGTCTTGAACCTGGCCCTGCGTGCCGTCCGCTTCTTTGGCATCGGTGTCGGCCTTTTTTGCTTCGGCCGCTGATTCGGCGAATGCCACGCCTCCGAGACCGATCGCACCAAATACAAAGGCGCAGGCTGTTGTCTTGCTCTTCAGATTCATAGCTATTCCCCCTTAGGGCTTTCCAACTTGACTCCGCTCTGAGTTCGGGCCTAATCCTGTCCGGTGCCGGCGCTGGACAGTACTTGGTTGAGGAGGTTGGACATGCAGGTGGTGGAGAGCTGCGCGAGCGTGGCCGACCCCGGCGCCGACGCGGGACGAGCGGCTCGCGTCCCCAGTGGTGAGCGTCGCCCTCCGGCGGCAGGTCCTCTTCCGCTGTCCCCTCGAACGCCCAGATCCGCCTCGTGCGGGGCTGGCCGACGGCGGTCCCACTGTCGGGGTGTGCTCACAGGTCTTCTTGGTTACTGACCCGACAAGTCACGACGGGTGGGACCGCGAGAGCACCATCCCCGACCTGGACCTTCCTGGTGCGCCATGTAACTCCCTCTCCGAGACGTAGTTACCGTGGCTGTCGTTTGGACTGGTGGTCTGCTGGTCAGACCATGCTCCAAGGGACAGAGCTTTGTCAAGAAGAAAAATTCCGACCGGCCATGATCTCTCGCCTGGATCGAGGCCGCTCCCGGGCGTGCCCGGCGCTCTTGCCAAGCCTTGATGGCCCGGCCGTGCTGTACGCGAAGGCCCTCTTTCACAACTGGGCTTCTGGCGTTTGCCGGACAACGTGCCCCTCTCAGGGGGCTTACCGGCGGGGGTGCCGAGGAGCGTGGAGTCGCCTTCCGCGTCCGTTGACCGTGGGGACGTCCGGAAGTCCACCGTCCCTCCGCGGGGATGCATCGCGGGTGGACATCGAGCCAGGATCGTGGCCCCGCGCCGGTCGACAGCCCGGCCCTTCCGTCTGACGACCCCGTCCTAAGGAGAGGCGGGGACGCGTCGGGGGCTGTACTCCCTACGAGCTCGGAAAGACGTCATGCACGTAGTCGTGGGCGGCCAAGGCCGCCTTGCCGAGAGCGCCCGCGGACGCGCGCCGGACAAGCTCCTCGCGGGCCTGGTCGAAGATCGCTTCCAGGATCGGCGTGCGCTCCTGGTTGCTCGCCTCACCCACCACGAAGAGCACCCGTGCGCTGTGCTGGATATAGCGGGGCGAAAGGAGCTGTCGCTTCAGGATCTCCATGATCAGGGAGGCCTTTGAGCGATCAAAGCGGCCGGGATCGCCGCGGCGGTCCATTTCCGCGAAGAACGCTTGCGTCCATTCCTGGTGGCAGCCCCACAACTTCTCGAACAACTCCCGGCCGAACCGGGTTCCGGCCTTGATCTCGAAGGCGTTCACCGCCGGTACGACTCCGTCCTCGGTGAGAGCCGGCCGCTTGAGGTGGCCGTCCCTGGTGATGGCGGCCTGATGATGGAAGAGAGTCCATAGCCACGACACATCGATTCGGTACGTGGCGAGGTCATTCATGAACCGCAGCGAGAGCTCGTAGTCATCGATCGCGGCCGCGAAGTTGCCGTTGAGGATCTGGAAGCCGTAGTTCGCGGCCATGTAGAAAGCATGCTGTATGTGCTCAACGGTGACGTCCCCCTTCGGCGCCCCGTAGATGGCGTCCCAGAGTTCTGGCGTTAAGAGCCCTTCCGGCGTTTCGAGCATGCCCCGCGTGATGACGCGGGGCAGGATTTTCGCTTGCGGGTTCAACAAGCCGCGTGATTGGAGGAGGAGGCGCTCCGCCTCCCCGAGGCCGCTCGCGACCGTGGGCACCGGTTTGCCCTTCACCTCCACCGTTTCGAGGGGGGCATCGATCATCGTCTGCAGCCGGGTCAAGGGGACGCGTAGAGGCTCGTTGCCGGCGGCGACGTAGGCCGGTTCGGGGCTCGCGACCCAGCTCTGTCGATAGGCATCGTAGAGCCGTCCCTTGACGCGGGCGGCAAGAATGTCCTCCAGGGTGGGCGTTTGGCCGGTGGGAGGCGGTTCCTCGGGCACAAACATAAGCCCCAACAGGCGCTCTCGCAGCTTGTCGATGGCCATCGCCCGCAGGGCCAGGGGGTTGTATCTCGAGCGGCCGTAGGGATCGGTCGCCTGATAGATCATGACCGCCGCCATCCCCCCGATCGGCGCGCCCTGGCGGAGCTCGCCCTCCTTGATGCCGGCCATGAGCATCATCAAGGCGTTGTACCGCTGGTAGGCAAGCATGTTCGGAGAGGCCATGCTGATGGCTTGCGGATCTGGAAAGATGCCCCGCGGGTCGTCCTTCCACATCTCGATGAGGCTGGCTAGGTAGTCCCAGCGGCCAACATTCGTTCCCAGGAGCCGGCGGCGTAAGACCCAGGCGATCACGGGCAGGAAGCGGCCCGCATTGCCCTCCTCATAGAGAACCTTGATCTTGAAGGTGCCAGGTCGCACACCGATCACAGACTCCAGCCCCGCCAAGAGCCTTTCCACAATGAGGGCTTCCTCGGGAGTTTGGATCTTGGGGATGTAGTAGTAGACCCCGGTGCCGGCGCGGGTCAGCGACTCGAAGCAGTTGAGCGTCCAGAGGATGGTGATGGCGATGAGGCCGGGCACCGGTTGGCCATCGACCGTCAAATGGTCGTACCGCACGTGGACGCCCGGAGGCCGAGCGAACCGGGTTGGCCAGTCTTGCGGGGGCGTCTTGATCCGGTAGGCCCGCTTTTGGCCTCTCTTCACGACTTCATACGCACGGTCGTTCCAGCGGCCCTCGAAGATCTCCTTGGCGTTCTGCAGGGCTGCGAACACGCCCACCGCCTGGGTGGTGAGCGCGCCCTCGGGCTGAAAATGGGAGGGTGCCGCGTCCTCAAAGTCCGGCATGTTCATGGGCGCAGGGCTGTTCAGGGCGTTGAAGGCCATGTCCAGCGGATGCCACGGCCCCGTGAGCTCCAAGCCCGGATTCGTCAATGGGTGGGCGTCTTTCGGGATGGGCACCTCATCGTTGAGGCGCCAGCGCCACTCGCTCTCCCGACCGAGCATGTTGTCGATCAGGCCTTGGAGGACCTGGCGGAACGTCCAGACCTGGCTGCTCACAGGATCTTCAAACGTGTCCTGCCATTTCGGCCATGCATATTTCGTGCGGGCGGGCGCGGGGGACTGGAGCAGGGCGCGCCGCGCGTTGAGAGCGGCGGCGATCCCGGGGCCCAGCTCTCGGGTCATGGCGGCGATGGTCTGCTCGACGTTGATCTCTCGGCCGTTAATCCTCTTGGTCCCGAAGAGGTCGGGAAACTTCTGGAGAATGTCCTCACGGATCATGGCGCCTCCCCAGTTCTTTCCGACGAGCGTTGCGGGCAGGCCGGCCTGGAAATAGAGCACCATTGTCAGGAGGGCGTCAAGCTCCACTTCCCGCCCCATGAAGAAGCAAGAAGCCGCCCGGGAGGGTAGGGGTCAGTTTGGTCAGCAAGAGCCTACAAACGAGGGGTAGGGTCTTAGTGGCCGAATCTTTGGATTATCCAGCCGATGATAGTGCCGCCGGTGGCACCGAGGATGAGGATGGGCGCATAGGATTTGGTGATTATGGCGTCTGCTAGACTGAGCAATACCCCGACAACCAAACCGCTCAGCCATCCCGGCCACGGCAGGGCGATCGCGCCGATTACGCATCCAATGGAGAAGCGATTGATAAACGCACCCAACAACGCAGCCCGCTTGTCAGGGAAACTGAGCGGAATCATGGAAGCAGCAGAGAGCGCCCCGTAGACGAGGCCGCAGATCACTCCAAGCATCGGGCGAGACATGCAGGACAGGATAGCAGAACACTGGCGTTCGACAGGCCCTAGCCCAACAAGGCCACGGATTTCGGCCAGCGTCCAGACGTGATCCGAGACGCCCGCTTCCATCGCCGGGCATTAAGGCCCTTCAAACAGACCCACTACCCCCGGGAGCCCGGAGTTGACATCCTTCACAGGCTGGGCCTATCATCCGCCGAATTTTCCTGGGCCATTTCCCCGGAGGCTGATCCCTGGTGTGGGCACGCTCCTCATCGGGTGCAGGTCCGACACTCGGGTCAGGCCTCCGCAACCACAGCCTGATCGCGTGCGCCCCTCCCTCGTCCCCGTTACGGACCCTGATCACGCAACCCCCCGAGATCCTGAAACCAAATTGAGGCCCTATGTATCACCAGAACTACAACCCAACGGGAAGCGTCCTCCTCTCCACCATCGTGGCTGCGATTCCGATCGTGGTTCTGCTGTACTTCATCGCCCTGCATCCGCATCGTGACAAGGGTGGGGTGAGGCATCTCGGCATCGCCGCTCCCCAGGCGGCATTCTTTGGAGTGCTCGCCGCCTTCCTCGTCTCCTGCGTGGCCTTTGGGATGCCGCTGGCCTCCGCCTTCTCCGCCTTTGCCCTGGGTACGCTCTCGGGCTTCCTGGGAATCATCTGGATAGTCCTGGCCGCCATGTTCCTCTACACCATGACCGTCATTACCGGTAAGTTCGAGATCGTGAAGGAGTCGATCACTCACATCTCGTTCGACCGGCGCCTCCAGGTCCTTCTCATCGCCTTCTCCTTCGGCGCCATCATCGAGGGCACGTCGGGCTTCGGGACCCCAGTGGCCATCGCGGGGGCCGTGATGGTGGGCCTCGGGTTCAAGCCCTTCCAGTCGGCCGTGCTCAACCTCCTCGCCAACACCGCCCCCGTGGCCTGGGGGGCCATCGGCACGCCCATCGTGACCTTGGCCGCGGTCAGCGGTCTCGATCAGCTCACGCTCTCCACCATGGCTGGCCACCAGCTTCCCTGGGTGTCCATCCTGGTCCCCTTCTGGCTCGTGGCCACTTTTGTGAAGATGGAGGGGGGAACCTGGGGAGAGGCGCTCGAGGTGTGGCCGGGAGCGCTCTGCTCGGGCGCATCCTTCGCTCTCATGCAGTACATCTCCTCCGGGAGGCCCGAGACCCACCTCATGACGGACGTCGTCTCCGGCGTCTTCTCCGTCGTCTGCACGGCCCTCTTCCTGCGCTTCGTCTGGCACCCCAAGAGCCGGTTCCTCCTGAAGTCGGAGCGGGAGGCGGCGCAGACCGTGTCGGCGGCGGGGGGCGGAGATGCTTCCCCGAAGTATCGCTACACCGCGGGGGAGACGGCCTACGCTTGGCTCCCCTGGGCGATCCTCATCGGGTGCTGTGCCATCTGGGGCATGCCGGCCTGGAAGGCCTACCTCAACAACCTCTTTTCCGGCGTCACCTTCAAGACCACCCTCCTGGGCTCCCCGTTTGCGGGCACCCTCTCCCTGCCCGTTTGGGACATGCCGTGGTTGCACAACCTGGTGCAGCGCATGCCGCCGGTGGTCGCCGCCACCGCCAAGCCCGAGGCGGCACGCTTCTCCATCAACTGGCTGTCCGCGGCGGGCACGGGCGTGTTCGTGGCCGCGCTCCTGTCCGGCCTCGCCCTCAGGCTGAGCGCCGCCCAATGGAAGGAGACCGTTACCCGGACCGCCCGTCGGATGAAGGTCCCGGTCCTGGTCATCGGCCAGGTGTTGGGCCTCGGGTTCCTCACGCGCTACTCCGGCACGGACGCGGTCCTCGGCCTTGCCTTCACGGGCGCGGGAGTGATGTACCCCTTCTTCGCCGCCTACCTGGGTTGGCTGGGCGTCTTCCTCACCGGCTCCGACACCGCCTCCAACGCGCTGTTCGGTAGCCTCCAGCGGATCACCGCCCAGCAACTGCACCTGAACGAGGTTCTGATCGTGGCCACCAACTCCACGGGGGGCGTCATGGGCAAGATGATCGATGCCCAGTCCATCATGGTGGCTTGCGCCGCCTGCTACGACGATCCCCACGAGCGAGCCCACGCGCTGGGGCCGATATTCCGGACGGTGTGGTGGCATTCGGTCGCGGGAGCGGCGGTGATTGGACTGATCGCCTTGCTGCAGGCCTACGTCTTCACGGGCGCCATTCCCATGGCGCCCGGTAAGTGAGGGGCTTCGGGGGTCAGCCCACCAGGAAGACGGTGCAGCTGCGCGCGCCCTGCGCGCCGATGACGAGCGCCTGCTCGATGTCGGCGGTCTTGGAGGGGCCGGAGATGAAGAGGCCATAAGCGCGCTCCCGCCCCTCCAGCCGCGCGTAGGCTTCGTGCATGTCGGCCACGATCTCGCGCACGCCCACCACCAACACGAGGTGGTCGGTAATGACGAAGAGGGCGCGGTGGTGAAGGCGTCGACCCTCGAGCCAGACCGCCCCGTTCTCGGCCACCGCGAACTCACCGGGCAGGACCGCCACGTCCACGTCCTGGAGGGCATGGGGGTCGGGCATGGACCCTAGGTCGAGGTCCGCCCGTCCCAACCCGGGAACGAGCGAGACCACCTTGCGCGCGGCCGCGTAGAAGGGAATCTCGCGCAGGGCAGCGTCCGCGGCGGCGAGGTCCGGAACCCGCAGGCAGGCCCCTCCGACGCCGGCCAGCGATTCCTCAAACTGCCGGACCGGGTCCGCGGGCTTGGCCCCGAGCCCCGACAGGTCGGGTAGTTCGACGGGGGCGGGGGCGTTGCGCCGGAGCGCGGCCAGGATCGCGTCACGACTGTCCACGGCGCCTCCGGTAGAGAGTGCGGAAGCTTTCCCGGGGCAGGGGCGGGAGCTCCCGCTGCCGGCCCCAAATGTTCCAGCTCGCGTAGACGAGAGCCCGCGGGAGGGCGGGAAGGACCCGCCGGGCCAGGAAACCGGAGAGCCGGTAGAGGGATGGCTCGGCCAGTATCCGGGCTGCGACCTTCATGCCCAGCCGCTTGGTCCAGGGGAGGAGTCGGCGGCGGGCAATCTCTTGGCGGAGGGAGAGCAGCTCGTGGTGCAGGTCGATCCGCACCGGGCAGACGTCGCTGCACGATCCGCACAGGCTGGAGGCGAAGGGGAGGCTGGCGAAACGGGCGGGGTCGCGCATGGGGGCCAGGATCGATCCGATGGGGCCGGGCACGGTGTAGCCGTAGCTGTAGCCCCCGCTGCGGCGGTATACAGGGCAGGTGTTCATGCAGGCGCCACAGCGGATGCAGGAGAGGGAGCGGCGGAAGAGGGGATCGCCCAGGATCGCGGAACGGCCGTTGTCCACGATGACGATGTGCAGCTCGCCGCCCCGGCGGGGCCCGTGGAAATGGGTGGTGTAGGCGGTGAGGGGCTGGCCGGTAGCGGAGCGGGCCAGCAGCCGCAGAAAGACACCCAGGTCCCGCTGACGGGGCACCAGCTTCTCGACCCCCATGCAGGCGATGTGCACGGGCGGGAGAGAGGTGCCCATGTCGGCGTTGCCCTCGTTGGTGCAGACCACGATAGCGCCCGTCTCCGCGACGGCGAAGTTGACTCCGGAGAGGCCGGCCTCCGCCTCCAGGAACTTATGGCGGAGGTGCTGGCGCGCCGCTTCCGTCAGGTACTTGGGGTCGGACGCCCCCCGCTCCGTGTGGAGGTGCTGGTGAAAGAGCTCCCCGATCTCTTCCTTCTTCTTGTGGATGGCCGGCATCACAATGTGGCTCGGGGGCTCCCGGGCCAGCTGCACGATGCGCTCCCCGAGGTCGGTGTCCACAACCTCAATCCCCCGGGCCTCGAGGTAGGGGTTCAGGTGGCACTCCTCGGTGAGCATCGACTTGGACTTGACCAGGCGGGTGATCCGGCGCTCGGCCAGGATTCCGTGGACGATGGCGTTGTGCTCGACGGCGTCCCGGGCCCAGTGCACCTTGCTGCCGAGGGCCACCGCCTCGGCTTCGAACTCCTCGAGGTAAGGGGCAAGCCGCGACAGGGTGTGGGCTTTGATCGCCGCCGCCGCCTCGCGCAGCGCCTCCCAGTCGGGCACTACCGACGCCGCCTGGTCACGCTTTTGGCGAATCCACCAGACGGCTTGGTCGTGCCAGTGAGCCTTGGCGTCGTCGGCCACGAAGCGGGCGGCTGCGTCCGGATGGCCCACGGCTACGATCCGCTCTGGGCCAGGACCTCAGCCACGTGCATGACGCGGAGCGGCCGCTTCTCCCGGCGGATGAGGCCATCGAGGTGCATGAGGCACGACATGTCGGTCGCGGTGACGATCTCGGCCCCCGCGCGCTCATGGTCGGCCAGGCGGTCGCGGCCCATCATGCACGACACGGCCTCCTCGCTGACCGCAAACGTCCCCCCGAACCCGCAGCATTCGTCGGGCCGGGCCAGATCCACGAGCCGGATGCCTTCCAGGCCCCCCAGGAGCGAGCGCACTTTGTCAAAGGGGGGCACGCGGCGCTCGCTGCCGCTTCCCAGCCGCAGCTCTCGCAGACCATGGCAGCTCTGGTGCAGCCCCACCCTGTGAGGGAAGCGTCCCTTCAGGCCGCCAACCCCCAGCACATCGGTGAGAAGCTCGCACAGCTCGTAGGTCGACCGTTGGAGGTGCTCGAACCCCGGCTGGCCTCCCAGGAATTGATCGTAGTGATGGCGGATCATGGAGACGCAGCTCCCCGAGGGCGCGACCACGTAGTCGTAGCCACGGAACAGCCGGAGGAAGTGCTCCGCCATCGGCCGGGCATCGGAGGCGCAGCCCGAATTGGCCATGGGCTGGCCGCAGCAGGTCTGGTCCTCGGGGTACTCCGCGCGGACACCTTGCCGCGCGAGCACTTCCAGCGTTGCCACCCCCACCTGCGGGTAGAACTGCTCGACGTAGCAGGGGATGAAGAGACCGACCGTCGGCATGCGTTCTCCGGGAATCTTGCGAACGATACCGAGGCGCCCGGGCCGGGTCAACCCCGGCCGTGGCGAGCCTGGCCCCGGCGAACGGCTTGACCGGGGTGGGGGAAGGGCATAAAAGAGGGAGGCCCATGGACCCTCGCGCCGTCGACGCGTTCCGGTCGATCGTCGGCGACGGGGGCCTCATCACGCGACCCGAAGAGCTCCGTACCTACGAGTGCGACGGCCTCACCAACTTTCGGGTGGTGCCGGGGGCAGTGCTCCTCCCCTCCTCCACGGAGCAAGTTCAAGGCGTCCTCCGCGTCTGCCACCGGGAGCGTATCCCCTTCGTGGCCCGGGGAGCGGGCACGGGGCTGAGCGGAGGGGCCCTCCCGGTGGCGGACGGGATCGTCATCAGCCTAGCCCGTCTCAACCACATTCTCGAAGTGGACATACCCAACGCGCGGGTGGTGGTCGAGCCCGGCGTGATCAACGCGCATGTCACACAGGCGGTCTCGCCCCACGGGTACTTCTACGCCCCCGACCCCTCGTCGCAGTCGGTGTGCACGGTGGGGGGGAACGTGGCCGAGAACTCGGGGGGAGCGCACTGCCTCAAGTACGGGTTCACCACCACCCATGTGCTGGGGCTGGAGATCGTGCTTCCGGATGGGTCGCTCGTCCATCTCGGCGGCAAGAGCTTGGACCGGCCAGGGTACGACCTGTGCGGCGTGTTCGTCGGCTCCGAGGGCACCCTGGGCATCGCGACCAAGATCACGCTGCGAATACTGAAACGGCCCCAGAGCGTCCAGACCCTCCTCGCCGCCTTCAACTCTACGGACGAGGCGGGGACGGCGGTCAGCGAGATCATCGCCGCCGGCATCCTTCCCGCCGCGATCGAGATGATGGACGCGCTGGCCCTGGAGGCGGCGGAGGCGGCGGTCCACGCCGGCTACCCCCGCTGCCAAGGACTTCTCCTGGTCGAGTTGGACGGTCCCCGCGGCGAGGTACAGCTGCTCATGGAGCGAGTGGAGGGCCTCTGTACCTCCTGCGGAGCCTGGGAGATCCGGCGGGCGCAGTCCGAGGCGGAGCGGGCCCTGGTCTGGAAGGGTCGCCGGGCCGCCTTCGCGGCCATGGGCCGCATCTCCCCCAACTACATCGTCCAGGACGGCGTCATCCCGCGCACGAGCCTCTCCCGCATCCTCCGCGAGATCGAGCGACGGTCGGCCGCCGTCGGCCTGCGCGTGGCCAACGTGTTCCACGCGGGGGACGGCAACCTGCACCCCCTGGTACTCTACGACCGCCGAGTGCCCGGACAAGAGCACCTCGCGGAGGAGTTGGCCTCCGATATTCTCAAGCTTTGCGTGCAGGCCGGAGGCTCCATCACGGGGGAGCACGGCGTGGGCGAGGAAAAGAAGGCGTTCATGTCCGTGATGTTCGCGGAGCCGGACCTGGAGACCATGCAGCTCGTCCGTTGCGCCTTCGACCCCGAGCGACTCTCCAATCCCGAGAAGGTGTTCCCCCGTCCCCGGCTCTGTGGCGAGAGGCGAGGGCCCTACCAGCCGCACCCTCTGGAGGTCGCCGGTGTCGCCCAGCTCTTCTGAGCCCGGGATCCGGGAAGGGGGCTGGGCCCGCCTCGGTGAGGTGGTGGGGGCGGCCCACCTACGGCCGGCCACCCCCGCGGATGCGGTGGCGGGCGTGCTCCCCCGGGCCGTGATCGAGCCCGGCACTGCCGCCGAGCTGGCGGCCGTGCTCCGCCACGCTCAGGAGCTGGGCCTGCGCCTGGCCCCCCGCGGGGGGGGCACGAAGATGGAGTGGGGCAATCCTCCCCGCGGACTCGACGCCATCCTTTCCACCCGCCGCCTCGAGGGTGTCGTGGACCACCCCTGGGCGGACATGACGGCCACGGTCGAGGCGGGCTGCACGGTGGCCGGCTTCCAACGAAGCTTGGCCGCGCATGGCCAGAGGCTGTCCCTGGATCCCCTCTGGCCGGACCGAGCCACCATCGGCGGCGTCCTGGCCACCAACGACAGCGGCGCCCTGCGCGTGCGCTTCGGGGCCATGCGGGACCTGGTGGTGGGGATCACGGTGGCTTTGGCGGACGGAACTCTGGCCCGGAGTGGGGGCAGAGTGGTGAAGAACGTCGCCGGCTACGATCTGCCCAAGCTCATGGCGGGCTCCCTGGGGACCCTGGCCGTGATCACGGAGGCGACCTTCCGGCTGTATCCCCTCCCCCGCCGGGTCCGCAACCTGAGCTTCGTCCTGCCTACGGCCGAGGCCGTGAGCCAGGTGATCCTGGCGGTGTTGGACTCGACGCTGGTTCCGACCGGGCTTCAGATCCGGGCCCAAGAAGGGGGATCGCTCGGCGTCGACATCCGCTTCGAAGGGGAAGAGGCGGCTCTGGAGGCGCGGGTGGAGGAGCTTCAGGGGCTGGTGGCCACCAAGCCGGCAGAGGCTCCCGCGGAGGTCTGGGAGGCGCGGGAGGCGCTCTGGGCGGGAGCGGAGCCAGCCGTGGTCTGCCGGTTGGCCGTGGTGCCCACGCGGCTCGGGATGCTCTGCGAGCGCGTGGGGCGGGAAGCGGAGCGGGGGGGCCTCTCCTGGCGGATGGTCGCCCAAGCCGGCGGTCTGGCCTGGCTTCGGCTGGAGGGTTCGACGGCGGCGCTCCTGGACGTCCTGCGCGCCCTCCGCCAGGGGGTCGAGGCCGAGGAGGGATCGCTCGCCGTGTTGCACTGTCCCCCCGAAGCCAGGGCGGGCGCGGAGGCCTGGGGTGCGCCGGGCGATGCCCTTCCCCTCATGCATCGCGTCAAAGAGCAGTTCGACCCCGCCGCCTTGCTGAACCCGGGGCGCTTCGTGGGAGGGATCTGATGGCCCCCCCTCCGGCGGCTCCCAGTCCGGAGCCCGGTTCCCCGACCGGCATCTTCGACCACCACCACCCTCCCTCCCTCGACCTCATCGAGGACTGCGTGCATTGCGGCTTCTGCCTCCCCACCTGCCCGACCTACGCCCTCTGGGGCCAAGAGATGGACTCGCCCCGAGGCCGCATCTATTTGATGAAGATGGGGCTGGAAGGCCAGACCGGAATGACGGAGACCTTCGTTCGCCACATCGACCTTTGCCTAGGCTGCATGGCCTGCCTGACCGCCTGCCCCTCGGGGGTGCAATACGGCAAGCTGATCGAGGCCACGCGCGCGCAGATCGAGAAGAACCACCCGCGGGCATGGTCGGACCGGCTCTTCCGCCGGATGCTCTTCGCGGTTTTCACCCATCCGGCTCGACTGCGGGCGTTGGCGGTACCCCTCTGGCTCTACCAGGCATCCGGCCTGTGCTGGCTCTTGCGGCGCTCCGGTCTCCTCGACCTTCTGCCCGCGCGTCTCCGCGCCATGGAGGCGCTGCTGCCCCCCCTCTCGTTGGCCGAGCTGGGAGCGGGGCTAGCGCAGCGGACACCCGCGGAGGGCCCACCCCGGCGACGGGTCGGTCTGCTGCGGGGATGCGTGCAGCGAATCTTCTTTGCGGACGTAAACACCGCCACCGCCCGGGTGCTGGCCGCGGAGGGCTGCGAGGTGATCGCTCCCTCCTCCCCCCCCTGCTGCGGCGCGCTCCTGGTGCACGCGGGACAGGAGGAGGCCGCGCTGGCCTTGGCGCGGCGCACGATCGAGGCCTTCGAGAAGGAAGGGGTCGATACCGTGGTCATCAACGCCGCGGGCTGCGGCTCCACCATGAAGGAGTACGGCTGGCTGCTCCGCGACGACCCGGAGTTCGCGGAGAGGGCGCGGACGTTTTCCGCAAAGTGCAAGGACGTCTCGGAACTGCTTTGCGAGCTCACGCCCCAGGCTCGGCGTCACCCCCTCCCCCTGCGCGTCGCCTACCATGACTCCTGCCATCTGCAGCACGCCCAGGGGGTCCGCGCACAACCGCGGCAGCTTTTGGCCGGCATCCCCGGCCTCGAGGTGGTGGAGGTGGGAGAGGACGCCATCTGCTGCGGGTCGGCGGGGATCTACAACCTGGTGGAGCCGGAGGCCGCCCGCCAGCTCGGCGATCGCAAGGCGCAGAACGTGATCAAGGCCGGAGCAACGGTAGTGGCCACCGGGAACCCCGGCTGCCTGTTGCAGCTCCGGAGCGGGCTGGCACGCGCTGGACACCCCCTCCCCACGGTCCACTCCATCGAGCTCGTCGCGGCCTCCCTCCGAAACGAGCTTCCCCGTCAGCTCCGAGGGGGGACGCGGGACAGCTCGTCGTAGAGGTGGATGGCCGCCTTCATGCACTTCACCCAGTCCCCGAGATGCAGGCTCTCGTTTTCGGAGTGGGCATTGCAGGCGGGATCCTCCACGCCCATGAGAAGGCAGGGCGCGCCCCGAAGGAGGGTGGCGAAGGGCCCCACGAAGCCGATGGAGCCGCCGGCCCCGATCATGGCCGTCTCCTTGCCGAAGCCGGCCTTTAGCGCGCGCCGGGCCGCCTCGAAGGCCGGGCCTTCGGGGTCGGTGGTCCACCAGGGCGTGCCCCCGGTGACGGTGGCCGTGACCTTGGCCCCGTAGGGGGGCCGGGCGGTCAGCTTCCGGACCAGCAGCCGACCTGCCTCCCGGGCGTCCATCTTGGGGACGGTCCGCAACGAGAGACGGGCGCGGGCCGAGTCGACGATCTGGTTCGAGGAGCCCTGTATGGCGTGGGACTCCATG
>Ga0210399_10001523_pt1 | contig 18082 bp, 10 predicted proteins | sample IncBWC14MmetaG_FD_150865 | JGI IMG/M metagenome (GOLD analysis project Ga0210399, IMG submission 150865) | Forest soil microbial communities from Barre Woods Harvard Forest LTER site, Petersham, Massachusetts, United States - Inc-BW-C-14-M | ecosystem: Environmental > Terrestrial > Soil >...
GCCAGAGCCACCTGCACCGGTTCCGCCGCCGCCCGTACCTCCACCTGTCGCCGTGCCCGGTTTTCCGGCTTCCCACAGGCTTCCGGAACCGCCCGTGCCACCGCTCCAGCTCGCAGCGCCGCTGCCGCCCGTGCCGCCACCTCCACCCCCGGGGCCAAAACCCAGGCCGCCGCCACCGCTTCCTCCGCGATTGCTTTCCGCTGCCAGAATCAGTTGCAGCAATTTTTGCGGGTCCTCAAAAATTTCGCGGAACTTGTCTCCCTGCGCGCCCAGCACTTTCGACGTCAATTGCGCCGCAACTTTTATTCCCGCCACCGAACTGTCTTCCGCCACGAATCGAATTTCGTTGATGCGAATGCTCGGGTCGCCGGCCATCGCGGTTTTCAATTGTTCGGCAAGTGAACTCGGCTTGGCATTTCCGCTGGGAAAGGCGCGCGCAAATCGCGCGAATTGTGGTTGGGTAAGATTTGGTGCGAAGTGAATACTTGCGATACCTGAACTAGTCAGAAGTTGCGCGAAACTTTTTTCCGCCGCCGCTGCCCCCAACGGCACTCCATCCAGCAGGATCTGATTTCCCGAGGCGCCCAGCAACAGCCCCGTATCGCGGCTTTCTTGGAGCGCGGCATGCAACTCTTTCCACGCCGTCTCAAACTGCGCCATCGTCCGCACGTGCCCGAATTCATATAATCGCGCAAATTTCAGCAGAATGTTCAAGCTGCGAACAAACGCGCGGGCCGACTGTCGAGTATCTCCAGCCATTTCTGCGGATTTCCCTCAGTGGAACCTTACTCCAACACTAGGCTGCCTCTCTACAGGAAACAAGCGTTCCGGTGATTCATGTCGCCATCTCACTAATAGAAGTATCATTTCCGATACATTCCTTCGTTGTGGGCCTCATGGGTTGCTCTTCTACCCGGCTCGTCAGTACAATCTCTCTTGGCCTGTTCGGCTAGTGCCCATCCCCGCTTCCTACCTGGGCGACTTGGGCTCTTAAGGGCCCTCTGACTAAATGGCTGATCACCAAACTCCGGCCCACCTGAAAGCGGAGATGCCCCGGATTCCGGGCGTCAGCGGTCCTCGCCGCTCCGCTCCTAATCCCATGCTGCCCTTGATTATCGGCCTGGTCGTCATTGGCATCATCCTCTTATTTGCCGTGCGTTGGCTATCGCGAACCAAACCGGCTGAACAGACTCGCGCGGAGCAGGCTCCCCAACTCGAAATTCCGCCACCACCGCCGGACCCCGCCTCCCTGCTGCCCCATGCCACGGAATCGGACCCCGCCATTGCTAACGTCGCTGACCTCGCCAAGCCCTGGACTTCCGCCGACTTCTTCGTTCGCAATCGCCTCACGGGTGAAAATATCCCCGCGACCATCGTTCGCCTGCCTTCCGGCTCTCCCACTCTTCCCACGGGCTATTGGGCCTTCTCCCGCAAAGCTCCTTATGGCTCCTGCCAACTCGAATACATCGCCGACCTGAAAAGGCTCCGCGACGACTACGGTTTCTCGCGCGCCAATCATCCCCTCGTCGGCAACCCGTGCAGCCGCACTCTTTATGATCCTCTGAAGACTTCCAATCTTCCAGGCGACATCTGGATGCGCGGTGGCATTGTCCAGGGCAGCGACATCCGCCCGCCCTTCGGCGTCGAAATCAAAATTCAGGGCAAGCAAATCCTCGCCATCCGCTCCGAATAATCCTGTCACCACGCTGCGTTACCCTAGCGATAGCTTTCCAAACTGCGATAACGGAAGTGAAAATATCAAGCTGCACGCGGTAGCGAATCGCCCGGCATCATCGATTATGCGGGAACTATAGGCGAGCTTTGGTTTCCAGTTTCGAATCTTCGGAGTAGCGCAAAAAAACAGGCCCCGGAGATGACTCTGGGGCCTGACTAGAGATTGGAAGCTGCCTAAAAGATGAATTTGGCCGCGACCTGAATTTGCCGGGCGCTCGTGGTGCCGTCGGCCCGGGTCAGGGTAGAGGTGGATAAGCCAAAAGTGCCGGGAGATGCGAAAGCATTGCCCGGCTGCCCGAATTGGGCGTGGTTAAAGACGTTGTAGAATTCGAATCGCAGTTGGATTTTGGCACGCTCGGTAATGGAAGTGTCCTTAAGCACGGATGCGTCGAAATTGATCTCATCCGGGCCATAGAAGAAGTTTTTGCCGAGGTTCGGTTGTTGATTGTAAGGTGTCAGCTCAAACGCGCTCAGAGCCGGCCCAGTAAATGTCTTATCGGTCCCAGCAGGTTGAGAAGGGCTACCGATAATAGTGACTCTCGCGGACAACCCGGTGTGATTGCTGTCGCGATTGCCAAAAATGTCGAACGGATGGCCCGATTGCAAGGTGGTGACGCCTGTTAACGACCACCCTTCGAAAATGCGTCCAACGATGCCTTGACTCAAGTGGTCGCGTCCTCGACCGAGGTTGGGAGAGTAGATGTAATTGATCACTCCGCGGTGACGGATGTCGAAATCAGAGTTTCCGCGCTCCGCCCGAAGATCGAAGGAGTTGCGGGGGAAATTTCTGTTTCCGGCGGCAGCCACGAGCGGATCGTTCACATCGCTGATGGAATGAGAGAACGTATAGGCGCCCTGGATCTGGAATCCATTCGAAAGCCGCTTTTGAATGTTTACTTGGAGGCCGTGGTAGGTGGAATTGCCGATAGACTTGTTCAATGCAGCCAAGACCGAGCCGAACGCATTATTGTTGACGGCATCGAAGGGCAGCACGCCAAATTCTTGGCCCAGCGAAAGGTTGGAAAAGGTAATGGTGCTTTGATTACATTGACCCTTGGCCGTACCAAAGGTCGGGTTTGCGCGAACGGCAAACCCCGTGTTGTTGGGATTTCCCGGCACGCAAAACGCCACCAACTGCGAGACCAGAGCTGGTTGTGGCGGGTTGCCGTCTACGACGCGAAAGATCCGGTTGCCCTTAACGCCCACGTAGTTGACTTCAAAAGTGAGCGTGCTGGTCACCTGTCTCTGCACGCCGAAATTCCAGTTTTGGCTATAGGGGGTCTTAAAATTCGGGTCGAAAAGAGTGGGGGAGATGTAAGCGCCCTGTGTTACCACCGAAGAAGTCGGCACGGTTGTCGGCGTTGCCAGAGCCGTGGTCTGAGCGAATGGGAACACAACGAAAGTCTGCTGGAAAGGTGGGTTGCCCCTGGCGTTTCCAACCAGGTTTCCAAAAGCACGGTCATGGAAAATCCCGTAGCCTGCACGGACAGAAGTCTTTCCATTCTTGAATGGGTCCCAAGCCAGGCCGATGCGAGGCTCGAAGTCCCTGAACTCGTTCGCGTAGAGCGTCTTACCTGTGCCCGGCCCAACTTGCGTGAAGGTAAAAGGCGCCGGACCGCTGGCATCAGCAAACAGGTTGGAAAGGTTGTTATTTACCTCGAACGGAACACCGAAATACTCCCAACGTACCCCACCTGTGAGAGTGAGGTTGGAGAGGAGTTTCCATGTGTCCTGGGCATAGGCGCCCCATTCCCGCTGGCGGAAACCGCGGAGGTCGTCGGCGGAACGGACGCCCTTGAAGTTGAAGAATTGAGATTCGGACTGCTGGTCGACGAATCCGAGCAGGCTCAGGGTTTGGTTCTGGACGGCCGTGTTTCCTGAGACGCAACTCGTGCGCGTACCAGGAGGGGCAGGCGGGGGTGCAAAAGGGCAGTTATTATCAACATTCTGAAGAGCGGCCACGCCGAAATTGGAGAACGCGGAGAAGTCCAGGGCCTGACGAGTGCCAAAGTTATCGAAGGAGTTGGAATAGGCAGCGCGAAATTCGCCACCAAATTTAAAAGCATGTTTGCCGCGGGTATAACTTATGCCGTCAATGGTTTGATACGTACCTGTAAAGCGAGCTTGTCCGTCGGAGTCTCCCAACGGGAAGCAGCCAAATCCGGAGAGGCCCGGGAGGACGTAATCGGCCCCGCGGCCAAGGGAATCCAGGTTTCCGAAGCTGTCGAAAACACTCGTTCCGGTGCAGGCAAACTGGAGATTGGTGCGGTTGGCGCCAAAATGAAATTCGTTCACCAGGTTATTTTTGAGCGTAGTTGTCAGGCCGATGGCCGCACCCTGGGTTCTCTGGTAGGTCGAGACGGCACCCAAACCACCGGGCAGGAACTCGTCGTGAAATGGATTGGGGTCGGTAAAGCGGTTGTAGGAGTAGCGAACGCTCAAGAGGTTTTTTGAGTTGACGTTGTGGTCGATTTTGATCGTGAAGTCATCCACGCGCTGGCGGGAAGCGCTGGGATAAAAGAGAGTTCCGCTGATGTCGTTTACGGCCGGTCCGTTCGGGTTGGGATATAAAGCCAAAATCTTCTGAAGATTGGGGTCTAGAGGTAGTCCCTGAGCGTTGTTGGCGGAATTAGGCTGGCTAACATCCACATTGACGGGAGTGATTGGGTTTCCGTTTTGGTCTTGAGTAATGGTGAATTTTCCCGTTTTAAAAGCGGCGGTGGGCACAGTGCTGGTGTTGGTAATGCTGGTCACGTACCGCTGCCCCTCATAATTCCCGAACCAGAAGGTCTTGTCCTTCTTGATGGGACCACCGGCAGAGGCGCCAAAGTCGTTGCGGATGTACGGATTTTGCGGACCTCCGTTTGGACCCGTGGCCGGATTGAAGAAGTCACGAGCGCCGAGGGCGTTATACCGGCCAAACTCGTACGCCGTACCATGAATCTGGTTCGTACCGCTCTTGGTGATGACCTCAATGACCGCTCCGTTGTTCCGGCCATACTCCGGCGCAAAATTGTTGGTGATCACGCGGAATTCCTGCGTCGAGTCCGGGTTCAGGGCATTCAAGCCGCTCGGGATGCCCGGAACCTCGGTGTCGTTATTGTCGACTCCATCGAGCAAGAAATTGTTATTTCGTTCATTCGTTCCGTTTGCTGAAAATCCGCCGAGACCGCTGTTGCTCTGGACCACGCCGGGGCTCAAGAGGACCAACTGATAGGGGTCACGCGTGACAAGAGGAAGATCCGTGATTCTCTTGGAATCCACCAGATTGCTTATCTGAGCGTTTTCCAATTCGATGGGAGGTACTCTGGAGGCCTGAACCTCTACTGTTGAAGAGACAGTGCCTATTTCGAGGCTTCCGTCAACCGTCAATACTTGCCCGACCGTGAGAGTCACACCAGCGAACTTGGCTACCTTGAAACCCGACTTTTCAAATGTTAGGACGTAATGCCCCGCCGGCAGTTCCACGAGACGGTAGAGGCCGTCTTCATTCGTTGTCGCAGAGTGCACAGAATTGGTTTCCGAATTACGGGCGGCTACTGCGACCGAGGCAACTGGGGATTGGCTGGGATCAGTTACTGTGCCACTGATGGTTGCATTTTGCGCGTTGGATCTTAGCGGCCAAATAAGTACCGCTAGCAACGCCGCCGCCGCCCATACCACCCAATACACCCATTTCTTCCTGCGGAAGTCCATGCTTCCTCCTTGGACCATCTCAGATCCTTCTCGTAGCCTTTTTGCTGTAAAGGACGGAACCGTTTTCAGTCTGGTACCGAGTTGCAGACTGAATTCTTGGAGAATTTCGTATTACTCGGTGCCATTCCCCCACCCGCGGAGGAGTCACCGGTAATAAAGCTACTGTGGGAGAACAGGTGCAATCAATTTTCCAATCACAACTTCATTTCAATTCCTGTTTCCATCATAACTATTCTTTTTCCAACGAATTACGAGTTGCTCCGAACTTGGTGCATCTCTCTCTCCTTAAATTATCTACGTTAATCCGTATCCCCTCCGAAATTGTGGATGTTTTCTGCGCTCCCATCTTGAGGGAGCTGAGCACCACCAGGCCCTATGCCTCAACAAAACTGCGAACGAATTCTTACTCTGCGAGCGGTACCGACCATATACAACGAAAAGGGCGCCCGGTTTCCCAGGGCGCCCTTTGAGAGTCTCCGCCTGCTATATCAAGCGGAACGGTTGAGCTACCTTAGAACTGGAACCTCAACCCAAGTTGCAGCGTGCGTGGGTTACTGGAAAACGCCCCTTGGGTATCTAGGAAGTTCGCAGCTCCTGGATTCAAGAATGTGCGGTCCGTCGTGAATCCGAGGTTGGCCACATCATTCAAGGGGGCGGGATTGAACTGTGCATGGTTGAACACGTTGTAACCGGTCGCAATGAATTGGAGGCTGTAGCGTTCCGTAAAGGCGAATGTCTTTACGAAGCTGAGGTCCCAACTATTAATCGCCTGCATTTTCAGGGTGTTCCGGCCAACATTGGCACGAGCGTATGTACTCGCCTTGATGTACTGAGCCGTTGGGTTCGCCGCCAGATAGGCAACTGTATCTCCAGCGGTATTGGTCAACGCCGTGACATCGGAGCCAGTATTTGGAACGCCCAGGGGATTGAAAATCGCTCGGTCGCCCGCGCTATCTCCGTTCCCGTTCGAGTCAGTGCCGGACTGTATGCTCATCCACTGCCCGGTCTGGTAGGTATAGATGGGGGAAATCTGCCAGTTCCCCACCAGATTCTTCATTACCCATGAAGAGTGCTTGAAGTAGGGAACGTCATAGATCAGGGCAAGCGTGAAGCGGTGCCTGTGATCCAGCGCGGAATTTGAACGGTCGGCCGCCAAATTCTGGAAGTCCTGAGCGCGGCGTGGCGTCAAATAGGTAGAGAAGAAGTCTGCCGTGGAGTTGTCGATGGTCTTGCTGAACGTATAGGCACCGACGAATTGCACTCCATAGGACATGCGCTTCGTTAACTGTGTGGCCAACGAGTGATAAGTCGAGTGGCCGTTCGGCTGGAAGGATACGAGCGGCTGTGCATCGAAACCGCCAGCTTCATATGCCGGGACATAGCTATCCCCGTTTCCGTAAGCGCCCGCCTTAATTCCGGCCTTCGTGTAAGGCAGCGCGTTGAGTGCCGCCTGTCCTGGGTTTTGCAGATATGTCGGCAGAAAAACCGTGTTGTTGATCAGCGGCTGCTTGTTGAGCCGTTCCTGGGTGTTCAGGTGAATTCCGCTCGTCCCCACGTAGCGCACTTCCGCCGTGAAGTCCTTTGCGAAATTATGCTGCACACCGAGCGTCCAGGTGATCGCCTTCGGATCCAGTTGGTTGACGACGACCTGGTTCGCTGTACTTTCCCGCTGCGTTTCAAGGTCCGGAAAAGTCTTGAAGCCGCCAGACGTTGGTGGGATTCCACCATTCTTCAGGAAATTCGGCGTTTGATTATTTAAATTCACGTCCACTGTGCCGCTCAACTGCGGAGGAAGAGACAATATTCCGATGTTGTCATACAGCACGTCATAGCCAATCGCAAACCCGGCGCGGATCGAAGTATTTCCGCTGGAGCCAGGCGAATAAGCGATGCCGATGCGTGGCGCCCAATTGTTCTTGGGGGCCTTTGGCTCGGCGAAGCTAATGAGCCCAGGAACGCTTGCTGCCTGGTTCAGGCTTTGCGAACGCTCACCAAACGGGATAGTTGTATATTCGTAGCGCACACCCAAATTGAGAGTGAGATTCGGGCGGATGCGCCAGCTGTCATTTGCAAACCAGTAAAGGGCGACCTGATCGCCGTAGTAGACGGGATTGCCCAAGCTGCGCTCGCCGAGCACATCCGGGCTCAGATCCAACAGATAACTGGAAATGGAACCGTATTCATAATCGCCGCGTGAACGTTGCGTAAATGACTGAGGCGAAATATATTTGCGCGCCTCGATACCGAACTTCAATGTATGGCGGCCCCTGACCCACGTAAAGTTGTCCCGCAAAGAGTAAACGTTCTGGTACGTATACTGTGGTCCGTTCGGGTCCGGCCCCATCTGCAGGGTGTTGAGGTCGTCAAACGTCAGATTCGGGAAATTAGGTGAACCGTTCGTATTCTGAAGCCCTGGGAAGGCGAAATTGCCCGCAGAGGTCAAGTTATACGTGCGGTTAAACCCTAGCCCGAATTCATTGCTCAAGTACGAGTTGAACGTGTGGTACTCGTTGATCGTGACCAACCGGTTGGTGTTCGCCGGATTCGTCAAATAAAACGCCGGCAATGTCGGAGTGATGTCGATCGCTGTTAAATCATTGGAAATATAGGCGCCACGAATCTGGTCATTCGGTGAAATGTCATAATCGATCTTCGCCAGCCAAGTTTTGGCATTGTTAAAGTTGGGTCCGACCACAGTCAAGATCCCCACATCTATGGGCGTGTACCCTCCGGTCGCAGCTGAGTTCGGGATGTAGATGAATTTACCCGTGTTGGGGGTCTTCCCCGTTTTGTCTCTTGGGTCCAACGCGGGGGCCGTCGGGCAGTCACCTCCCGTAGGGGCAGCCGTGGCGTACTTCTTAAACACCGACAGGTTTGTCGCTGAAATTCCAGGAACGGTATCGATCGCTGTGTATCCTGCGGCCGTCGGCGTGCACACTGGCGCGCCCGGCACCGCTGCGGCGCCGTGTGGATTGTACTGCGCGCTGCCAAAGAAAAATAACTTGTTCTTCAGGATCGGTCCCCCGATATTGCCGCCAAAGCGGTTGTCGTCAAAGCGCGGGTTTCCCGTTAATTTGCTATTTTTGTACACCTGATCCATGGCGTTCAAGTTACGGTTCTGCATATATTCGTATCCCAGGCCGTGGATCGAATTCGTTCCGGATTTTAGAACGTAATTGAATTGCCCGCCGTCAGAGTGGCCAAATTCCGGCGAATAAACGTTCTGCAGCACGGTGAATTCCTGAATCGAGTCGTTCGGGATCGGCACCAGGGGTCCAGTCACGCTCTTGCTGTTGTTATCGATGCCTTCGACCGTGAAGTTGTTGTTGCGTGGACGCTGCCCGCCGACGGCGGGACCAGTCCCCGCGCCCAGCGCTCCGCCGTTCGCCACACCAGCAGTCAATAGCGAAAGATTCAGAACACCCGAGCCCTGGCTGACAGTCGGCAAATCCATTTGCTTCAGTTCGAAAGTCGTTGAAATCGTCGGCGTCGTCGTGTCCAAGATTGGTGCCGATCCGATCACTTCGATCGTGGCAGTCGCCGACCTGACTTCCAATGTGATATTCAGTGTGAGTGTCCTGTTCAAATCCACTCTAAAATGGCTGACTGTGGTCGTCGAAAAATTTGGAGCCGAAGCTGAAATATCGTACTCACCCGGTGGCAGATTGCCGAAACGATATTCACCCGACCCGTTAACCGTACTCGTGTACTTCGTGCCGGTATCGACCTTCAGGGCCGTAACGGTTGCGCTGGGAACCGTCGCCCCGCTTCTGTCTAGCACTGTTCCGATGACGTCACCGCTGATGACCTGTGATTGTGCAGTACCAGAAAGCAGTATGCCCATAACCAAAACCACCACACCCAGCCAGCCTAGAAAGTTCTTGTAACCCTTATTACTGCGCTCCATACACCCTCCTGAGGTTAAAGTCCTCGCCACAGAAAAAACACACGCCTCCTGCTACACGCAGAAGGTAAGAATACGCACGGTCAATCCGAATTCCGGATTCATCAATGCCCATTCAGTTTTTTACTGCTCGTTTGAATCGGTACAACAGTGCAAAGCAACCGTTGACAACACTCCTGCAATCTTTTTTCCAAACAGTAAACTGTGGCCAAATTTCATGGCATAATAAATCTTTATGTTTGTTATACTTACAGGGCGGCTTACAGTGAGGCCTTTTCTGCAAGAAATTACTATCCACTGTTTGGTATTTTCTATACTTTTTGGTAGATCAGTTTGCACACTTCTCCCTCCCCCCCTCATTTGCTTTCCGCTCTTGCTTCGCGTTAAATTTCAATCCGGGTGAGTATTGTCGGTCTGTGCCGCCGCGCATCCAACCAGATGACCGGCTTGAGGGAACTCGCGCAACGTTATATATGTCTTCTGGCGTCTTAAATTCTGGGAGGCTCCATGCTTCGACGGAAATTGCTACTTTCCACTCTTTCTCTCTTCCTGCTCTTCGCCTTCGCCTGCAACAACAAGCCGAGCGACGACGCCGTCACCACCAGCATCAAGGCCAAGCTTTATTCCGAGCCGCTCCTTAAATCCGCCTCCGTCGACGTCACTGCTAAGGACGGCACCGTCACTCTTACCGGCCAGGTGCCCGATGACGCAGCCCGCCTCGCTGCAGAGCACATCGCGGCCACGACCCCCGGCGTCAAAACTGTTGTCGATCGAACCACGATGGCTCCTCCGCCCCTGGCAACCATCTCGGAAAACTTTGCTCCGCCTGCCCCTCGGGCACGACCGGCACGTCCCGCACGAACTCACAACAAGCCTGCTCCACCGCCCGCCGCCACCCCTGCCCCTGCTCCGGCTCCAGCGCCTGTCCAAAGCGCCGACCCAAGTCCGGGCCCGCTTCATGACCCAGTGTCAGAAAAACCCTCCGCTCCCGCGCCGCCTCCGCCGCCTCCTCCGCCGCAGCCCATCACCGTCACCATTCCGGAGGGCACCATCATCACGATTCGAACCATCGATTCCATCGACTCCAGCGTCAATCGCACCGGCCAAACCTTTCGCGCCTCCCTCGACGCGCCGATCGTCGTCGGCGATCGAGTCGTCATCCCCAAAGGCCTCAACGTATATCTCAAGCTCATTGACGCCAGTTCCGCCGGAAAATTCAAAGGCCGCAGCGAACTCACCGTTTCGCTCGACAACTTCACCTATCAGGGCCGGACCTATCAGATCGCCAGCAGTGACGTTCAGGAAAAAGGCGGCTCCCGCGGCAAGCGCTCCGCCGAAGTCATCGGCGGAGGCGCCGTGCTCGGCGCTATCATCGGCGGCCTCGCCGGAGGCGGCAAAGGCGCGGCCATCGGCGCGGGCGCAGGCGCGGGCACCGGCGCCGTCGTGCAAGCCGTAACGCATGGCGAGAAAGTGAAGATTGCCTCCGAAACTCGCCTCGACTTCACCCTGCACGATCCCGTCAATGTAACGTATTTCCCCAGGAAATCTTCCTACGAAAACCAGTCCGCGCCGCCACAGCAGCAATCCAGCCCCGCAGCGGACGCGCCGCAATCTCAGCCACCCAACTCCGACCCGCCACCCCAACAATAATTTCCGCCGTCAATCCTGCGCTTTCTTTTCCAAGCCCCGAGGCCCAATCCTCGGGGCCTTTTTTTTGAGTGCGGGAGCGAAGCTCCCGCTTTTACGTACACAAACCAACCCCCCAAGCTTCGGATAGCGCGCACTGCCCCTTCGTTTCCTTCCCTCTTTACTTCTCTTCCCTCTTCTCTCATCCTCATATCCCATGACACCTATCTCTCGCCGCAACTTTCTCCACTCCACCGCCGCCGCGTCCGCGGTGGCTCTCACTCCCACTCTTCCGCAAACGCAAGCTCCTCCCGCCTTCTCCACCCTCAAACCACTCGGTGATCGCGTCCGTCCAATCACCGCCGACGAATTCCACGCACGCCTCCTCCGCGCGCAATCCCTGATGTCCCAATCCAATCCCGCCTTCGACGCGCTCCTCATCGGCCCCGGCACTTCCCTCTACTATTTCACCGGCATCCGCTGGTGGCTCAGCGAACGCCTCCTCGCCCTCATCATTCCGCGCACTGGCCAGCCGATCCTCATCTCCCCCGCATTCGAAGAATCCCGCATGCGCGAATCGCTTCTCTACTCCGCGGAAGTCCGCGCCTGGCAGGAAGATGAAAGCCCCTCCCAACTTATCGCCACATCGCTAGCCGACCGCGGCCTCCGCACCGGCCGCATCGGCATCGAAGAGCGCCTCCCGTTCACCTTCTACGATCATTTCCGCGCCGCCGTGCCGGCCTATGATCTTGTCTCCGCTGATCCCATCACCATCGGCTGCCGCGCCGCGAAATCCCCACACGAACTCGAACTGATGCGCCTGGCTTGCGAAGCTACCTGCGATGTCTACCGCGCAGTTTTTGTAAATTTGAAAGAAGGAATGACTCAGGACCAGGTCAGCGACCTGGTCGTCGCCGGCTATGCCAAGATGCATTTGCGCGGAGACGCGCTGGTTCTATTCGGTTCCTCGGCTGCCCTGCCGCATGGCAGCAAGCAACCGCGCACACTAAAGGAAGGCGACGTTGTGTTGATTGATGATGGCTGCACCGTCGAAGGCTACTGCTCTGACGTCACGCGCACCGGCATCTTCGGCAAGCCAAGCGAAAAAATCCAGCGCGCTTTCGAAACCGTCCGCAAAGCCCAGGACGCCGCTCTCGACGCCGCTCGCGCCGGAAAATTTTCCGGCTCCGTGGATGACGCCGCTCGCTCCGTCGTCACGTCCGCCGGATACGGCCCCGGCTACAAATTCTTCGCCCACCGCCTAGGCCACGGAATCGGCCTCGACATCCACGAACATCCTTATCTAGTCCACGGAAGTAAAACCGTCCTCGAACCCGGCATGACCTTCTCCAACGAACCCGGCATCTACGTCCCCGGTGAATTCGGCGTCCGTTGCGAGGACGTAATGGCCATCACCGCTGAAGGCCCCGCCCAACTCCTGACACCCGGCTTCCAAGTTTCTTTGGAAAAGCCATTGGGCTAAAACAGTCGCGCCTTGTCGAGCGACCTCCGCGAAATCTGCAATAACGTCTTCTCTGTGCCCTCCGTGTTCTTCCTCAGTGTCCTCTGTGTTAAATCCGGTTCCGCAAAAGTCCGTTTCCTTATTTCATTACTTCCTTGCCTCTTTGCTTCGTTCTTCCACAAACTCCACCGCTCTCTCCTCCGCCCAAAACCTCTCCGCCCCCTCCCACCGCGAAATAAACCCGCAATGCCCTCCGCCCTCTGGGGCGACAAATTTCACATGGGAATTCTTCTCCACGTCCGTCTTCAAAAACGCCTCATACGGCACAAACGGATCGTCCTTCGCCGTAATCATCAGCATCGGAACGCTCACCTGCCCGACCACTCTCTTCGCCCCCGCGTGGTCGTAATAATCCTCCGCATCCTTGTACCCGAACTGCGGCGCCGTAATTGCGTCATCGAATTCCCGTACCGTCCGGATCGCCCCAACCCCATTCCGTGAATATCGCTCCGGAAAAAGCTCCGCCTTCCGCTGGTATCGCGTCATCAATCCCTTCACGAAATGCCGCTGGTACAAATAATTCTCCGTCTCCCCCAGCGCATCCGCGCAAGCCGATAAATCCAGCGCCGGGCAGACCGCGCACACCCCGCGCAATTCCACCGGCGGCGCAGCTCCCCACTCCCCCGCCATCTTCGCCACCAGGTTTCCACCCATCGAATAGCCCGCAAAATAAATCTGAGTAAATCCCTCCGCTATCAATTCCAATAGAATCGCCCGGTAATCTCCGCTCAACCCGCTGTTATACAACGTCGGCGTCAGCCGCTCCGTCCCGCCGCAATTCCGCTGATTCATCCGCACCGCATGAAATCCCCGCGCCCAAGCCTTGTCCGCGATTCCCCGCACATAGTTCGAATCGCATGACCCTTCCAGCCCGTGCACAATCACGATCACTGGCACATCGCCGCGCATCCCTGCCTGCCAGTGACACACGCCTTTCAACTGCGTCTCCGCATCCACGCGGAACAACCGCTCCTCACCCTCCGGCAACGCAAACTTCCGCCGCAAGAACGCCCCCGCCATCGTCTGCAGGTGCCCGTTCCGCAGCCAGCCGTGTGGCTCAAATTCTCTGAACTTTTCATCCATACTCCGACTTTAGGGGAGACCTGCTCCTCAGGCAAGCAGAGCATGAGGTTTGTTTGGCCGCTTCTTTACCGGCTGCAATCAAACGAGTTGCGGAGTATTGTTAACAGTCTGTCGTCTCCCTGCGTCTCCATCGTGAGACGCTCCTGATCTCAATGAACGCAACATGGCCGCACTCTCTGAACTCCGCTCTCCCCGCTCCGGTTCGCCGGCCGTGAGTCTTCCACACGAGACTGGCGGCCCCGACGACGCCCTCGTTCGCGCCGCCCAGCGAGGCGACCGCGCCGCATTTGGTCTCCTTTACGCTCGTTACTCCCGCATGGTCCACGGCATTCTGCTTGCCCGCGTTCCCTTCTCCGATGTTGACGATCTCGTGCAAGACGTCTTCCTCCAGGCCTTGCCTCGGCTCAGTATGCTCCGCGAAGTCTCCCGTTTCCCCGGGTGGCTCGCTTCCATCGCCCGCAATCGCGGCACAGATTTTCACCGCCGCGCCAAACCGAACGAAGAATTCGACGAGGAATCCGCCTCGGCGCGATCCGAATTAGTCCCTCCTGCCGCGAATCATTCCTCGCATTCCAGCGCCGAAGCCAATGCGGTGCTCGATGCCATCCGCACACTCCCCGACGCCTACCGCGAGCCTCTCATCCTTCGCCTCGTCGAAGGAATGACCGGCCCCGAAATCGCCGCTCGGACAGGCCTCACCCACGGCTCCGTTCGCGTCAATCTTCATCGCGGCATGCTGCGACTCCGCGAAATTCTTGACCGCAAGGCTTCGCCACCCGCTGGGGGTGCGCTATGACCACAAAACCAACCGATCCTGAACAAGAAAAAATGATGAACGAAAACTATCTCTGGGACGCCTCGGGCACGCCCGATCCCGAAATCCAGCGCCTGGAATCGCTCCTCGCCGATTTTCGTGGTGCCGAACGTGAGCTAGTTCTCCCCGCAGAGATGCCCACCGCGCCGCGCGGATTTCGCGGTTTGCTCCTTCGCATGCCCTCGCTGCCTCGCCTCGCTGCTGCTGCAATTCTTCTCGCCCTCGGTGTCACCCTCTTTTTCTCTTTGCGCCCAAAACACGCGCCGGACGCCGGCCCCGCTTGGGACGTCACCAATCTACAGGGCGCGCCGCAAATCGGCGCTAAAGTAATTGCCACTGATCAAACAGCAGCGAAACTTCATGTCGGTCAAACAATCACTACCAACAGCGATTCCCGCGCTTCTCTTTCACAGGCAGATCTCGGCGAAATCCGCATCGAACCCAACTCTCGTGTACGTTTGTTGCAAACCGATCCGAATCGCAAGCGCATTCAACTCGACGTCGGCACCATTCACGCCGCCATTTGGGCTCCCCCCGGCACATTCGTTGTAGACACGCCTTCCGCCGTCGCCGTCGATCTCGGCTGCGCCTACACGCTTCAAGTCGCGCCCGATGGTTCCAGCACCATTCGCACCACGCTCGGCTGGGTCGGTTTTCATCTCAACGGACGCGACTCCTTCATCCCCGCCGGAGCGATGTGCGCCACGCGCCCTGAACTGGGCCCGGGCATTCCTTATTTTGAGGACGCTACGCCCGCTTTCCGCGAAGCCATCGCGCGATTCGATTCCAGTCCGCGAGATTCGCTCGCCCGAAACGCCGCACTCACCGCGATTCTTTCCGAAGCGCGCACGGATGATGCCTTGTCCCTCTGGCATCTCCTTTCGCGCACCACCGGCCCCGAGCGCGCCCAGGTCTACGCGCGTTTCGCCGCCATCGTTCCTCCTCCTGCAGGCGTCACTCGCAGCGGGGTTCTCAATCTCGATCAATCCATGCTCGACCTCTGGTGGAACTCTCTCGGCCTCGGCGAAATTTCCGTCTGGCGTTTCTGGGAACAATCCGCCTCGCCGCAGCCGTCCCCCAACTCTCAACAATTGATCCAGAAAAAACAGTCTCTCCTCAAACCGGCACCCTAGCTCCGAATCGACTTCCCACAGGCGATGACTCCTCGTAACTCTCCGTGTTCTCTGAGGAGCTCATTCTTCCTCTGCGTTGAGCTCTTCTCTTCCCCCCTCGTTAACAGTCGTTCCCGCTCCGACGTCTTCTTCACCGAACGCTCATTCCGTCCGCAAGGAGAAAACTCCATGAACCTTAACCGCTCTTTCATCCACTTCGCCGCCACCTTTCTGCTCGCAATTCTCTTCACTGCAAGCTCTGCGGTCGCCGGCCCACCTCTGCTCTGTCATGCCTTTGACCTCGGCAACGCTAAATCTCTCCCCTGGATCAGTCACGACTGGAACCTAACCGGCAAGGAAACTTACGACATCAACAATCTGGCCTCCGACACCATCGCCATTCTCGACACTGACTCCACGGTCCTCGTCCACATGGAAACTCTCCGCCGCGCCACTCTCTACTCCCAAATGGATCCCCACGTGACAAAACGCCTTCTTATCAAACTTATGGCGCGTTCCGATGCCGCCGCCCAAAACTCGCCCGCCTCTGCGCTCGCTCTCTTCGACCTCGGTTATTTCGCCAAATCACTCGAACAGTTTCAGTGGGTCCACAAGGACGCTTCGAATCCAGCTCAAGGCCTCGATGGTTACGCCCTCGTGAACAAAGCCATTCAGCTCCAAGGCAACAATGCGCAAATGGAATTCGCCGCCGCAATCATTGCGCTCAACGCTCCCGCCTCCGAACACACTGACCACGCACAGAAGGCCATCGCCGGTGCCAAGAACGATCCTCTACTCGCCCGAAATCTCTTCGCCCACTTTCGTGACGCACAATCAGAAACTATGGCTGAGCTGATTTCACGCACTCCAAACGTGAAGGTGGCGCACCAATGAAATCCTCAACAACGGCAGCGGTTCACCATTGGCGCCTTTACCATTTCTCACCTCCCTGCTTCCTCATCGTCGTTCTTTTCCTCGCCCTTCCATTTTCTCTGCGTCACGCCGACGCAAAACAGAACCCCGAAAACGATCTCACCGTCCACGAATGGGGCACCTTCACCTCCATCGCCGGCAACGATGGCCTTTCCATGAGCTGGCTTCCTCTAACCGGATCCACCGATCTGCCTTCCTTCGTCGAACATTTCCGCGAAGTCGCGTTCAAGGGCGGCCTGCGCGGCACCACCCGCATGGAGACCCCTGTCCTCTATTTCTATTCCCCGCGCGAAACCACCGTCTCCGTCAACGTCTCCTTCGCCAAAGGCCTCATCACCGAGTGGTATCCCCACGCTGATTCCGCGAATCCCTCCCTCACTTCCCGCGATTATTCCCTCTACAACAAAAAATCTCCCGGCGCCATCGTCTGGAACTCCATTCACGTCGATCCCCATGGCTCCACCGATTTTCCGTCCGACAATTCCGAAAATCATTATTTCGCTGCGCGCAACACTTCTTCCGCTTCACTCTCCGTTGAAACTCTCTCCGGCCCGCAGCGCGAGAAATTCCTCTTCTATCGAGGCGTCTCCGCGTTCTCTGCTCCCGTCAACGCCACCATCGCCGCCGATTCCACCATTCATCTGCAAAATCAGTTGCCCGATGAAATACCCGCCGCCATGCTCTACGAGCGCCGCGGCGCTCTACTCGGTTACCGCATGCTCGGCCCTCTGGACGATCAGGCCGCCTACGCCTCGCCGGAACTCTCCGCCTCGCTCGATTCCCTCTCCGCCGATCTCGAAGGCATCCTCATTTCCCAAGGTCTTTTTCCCGACGAAGCCCACGCCATGCTCGAAACCTGGAAAAATTCCTGGCTCGAGGAGGGTTCTCGCCTCATCTACATCGTTCCTCACCGCTTCGTGGATTCCGTCCTCCCGCTCCGCGTAACACCCGCGCCAGCCGCAACCACCCGCGTCTTCGTCGGCCGCCTCGAACTTGTCACTCCCGCCACCGAGCGCGACGTAGAATCCGCCTTCGCCTCCAACGATCAGCTCACCCTGGCCAAGTACAACCGCTTCCTCGAGCCCATCCTCTCCACCATGATCCAGAAATCCACCGACCTCGCGCGTAAAGAGCAACTTGAGCGCTACCTCCAGGGCGTCTCAACCAGACTGTACACTTCAACCAAAAATTGAACGAAAATGCGCGCTATTCCGGGCCTTACTTGACCCAGGCCCCCTCCACCCCTAAAATAGAAGTTTCACCGTGACGCAATTTTTCGATCTGTTGAACTCATCCTCCAGCCCAGTGGCCACCCGCTGGGCTGCGCTGTTTCTGGCCTCCAGCTCCTTCGCTCCATCGCGCTGGCCGTCCCGCAACAAATTCAAATACAAGAGGCTCCCATGATTGATGGCCCCATCCCCGAAGCTCTCACCTTCGACGACGTCCTCCTCCTCCCCGGCAAATCCTCCATCCTGCCGACCGAAGTCGACCCCACCACGAAATTCACCCGCAAACTCGCCCTCAACATTCCTCTCGCCTCCGCCGCCATGGACACCGTCACCGAATCGCGCCTCGCCATCGGCATCGCCCGCCAGGGCGGCATCGGTATCATCCACCGCAATTTCCCCATCGACCGGCAGTTCGAGGAAGTTGACCGG
>Ga0210399_10001524_pt1 | contig 18080 bp, 13 predicted proteins | sample IncBWC14MmetaG_FD_150865 | JGI IMG/M metagenome (GOLD analysis project Ga0210399, IMG submission 150865) | Forest soil microbial communities from Barre Woods Harvard Forest LTER site, Petersham, Massachusetts, United States - Inc-BW-C-14-M | ecosystem: Environmental > Terrestrial > Soil >...
GCGCCGGCCAGGTCGGCGAGGCGGCGACCAATGCCATCCCCACCAATGCCGTCATCTCGCTGGATTTTCGCTTGGTTCCCGATCAAACCCCGGCCGCGGTACGCGCGTCGGTCGAGCACTTCTTGGTCGCGCATGGCTGGACTCTGGTGAGCGATGAACCGGATCTAGCGACGCGCCTCGCGCACCCGCGCACCCTGCGCGTAACTTGGGAGGCGGGTTACCCGGCGCTGCGTTCCGACATGACCACGCCCGCTGCGCAAGCCGTCATCGGCGCGGCCACCAAGGCCGCCGGCGCGCCCGTGGTGGTGTTGCCCATGGCCGGCGGCAGCGTGCCCTTGTACATGTTTGCCGATGTGTTTTCCGCGCCCATCATCTGCCTGCCCATCGTCAATCACGACAACAACCAACATGCCGCCAACGAGAACTTGCGACTGCAGAATTTGTGGGACGGCATCGACACTTACGCCGCCATGATGGCGGAGCTGAACTGGTAACACATGAAAATACTGCGAAGAATCTTCGGCGTGCTGCTCTTGGTGGTGGCGATACTGGTACTGGGGCTGTGGCTCAAGCCCCCGGCACTCTTGCGGGTGGGCGCCAACTACTCCGCCAAGATCGTCTGCTCCAACGTGTTCCTGGCGGGTCGCGATCCCGACGAAGTGCTGCGCGTCGATGTCCAAGCGCCCGGCATTGGGCTGTTGCGCCTGATGCAGGTCTCGGTGAACAGCGAGCAGGGGGTGGTACGTGCGGGGTTTCTGAAATTCATCGGTAATGGATTGGCGCAGTGGCATCCCGGCAAAGGCTGCACCGTGGCGCCGGACGGCAAAATCGATGCTGACCCCGGGCCCATGCGCGAGCCCGCACCCTCGGCGGTGGCCTCGAGCGCCGCGGCGCGCATCCCGCCTGACGCACTGTGGCCGGACGGCAGCAGTGTCAAGACGAATGCCGCCATCGATCGCGTGCTCCAGAACGACGCAATCGCAGGCCCCGGCGTGCGCGCCATCGTCGTGGTCGACCACGGCCGCATCGTGGCCGAGCGCTATGCGCCGGGCTTTACCGTCAGTACCCCCTTGCTCGGCTGGTCGATGACCAAGACCGTGATGGCCGGCGTCATCGGCATGCTGGTCAAGGACGGCAAGCTGAAGCTCGATCAAGCGGGACTCTGGCCCGGCGCCACCGATGGCCGCGAACATATTCGCGTCGCCGACTTGCTGGCCATGTCGAGCGGCCTGCAGTGGAACGAAGCCTATGGCGCGGTATCCGACGTCACCGGCATGCTGTACTTGCAGCCCGACATGGCGGCATTCGCGCGCGCGCAGCCCCTGGCGCATCCGGTGGGCGAGGTGTGGAGTTATTCCAGCGGCACGGCCGTAATTTTGTCGCGCGTCGCGCAGGAGTCTGCCGGCGAGGACCTGTTGGGATTCATCAATACCCGCATGTTCGCTCCGTTGGGCATCACCAGCGCCACGATCGAGCCGGATGAGCACGGCACCCCGGTCGGCTCTTCTTATATGTATGCCACCGCGCGCGACTGGGCACGGTATGGACAGTTCCTGCTGCAAGACGGTGTCTGGCAGGGCCAGGAATTACTCCCCGCCGGCTACGTTGCGATGATGGCCACGCCGGTACCGGCATCCGACGGACAGTACGGCCGGGGACAAACCTGGCTGTGGGGATCGGACGCCGCGACCCCGCATGTGAATCCGGACGCGGCATTCGGCATCCCCGCGGATACCTTTTGGATGTCCGGTCATGACGGCCAGAACGTCGCCGTCATCAAGTCGCGTCAATTGGTCATCGTGCGCCTAGGGCTCACGCCCATCGCGGCCGGCTATGCGCCGCAACCCCTGGTGAAGGCCATTCTGGAGGCGACGCGAACCGCAAGCCCTTGAGCCTTCGCGCGGCGTGCGAATTCGTCTAAGGACCCGGGGCCGATTCGATAGAATGCTCAAAATATGACTCTCTCCTTCTCGACTTTTCTGCTGGCGTTCACCGCGCTGTTCTCCATCGTGAACCCGCTGTCGGGGGCGTTCATTTTCTTCGGGGCGACTCGGGAACTGGAGCCCAAGGTGCGCGCACTCACCGCGCGCTGGGTTGCCATCTATTCCTTCACCATCGTGGCGGTATCGCTGTATGTCGGCGCCTATGTCTTGGGATTCTTCGGCGTCTCGTTGCCGGTCTTGAGGGTCGCCGGCGGCATCATCGTCGCCGCGGCGGGATGGCGCATGCTCAATGCCCCCGATGCGACGGAGCAGCGCCGCAGCGAAACGCCCGAACCGCGTTCCATCGATGTCGCGCCCAGCCGCTTGGCGTTCTACCCGCTCACCATGCCCCTGACCACAGGCCCGGGCACCATTTCGGTGGCGATTTCCGTGGGCGCAGGCCGCCCCAGCGGCTTTCACGCCTCCTCCGTTACCTTCTTCGTCGAAACCCTGGCGGCCACCGCGCTGCTATCGATACTGATTTATGGGTTCTATCGAAACTCCGCCCGCCTCGCCCAATGGATCGGCGTTACCGGCACCACCATCGTGGTGCGGCTGTCGGCCTTTCTCTTGTTCTGCATCGGGATTCAAGTGATGTGGAACGGCGCCGCGGAACTCCTGGGCACCTTGCCGTTCAATTCGGTGAGCTGAGTCGCACAGGGTTGAGCGCCGTCAGCGTTCTGCGAAAGCTCAGCGATCCTCGAGCGTTGTCATGAAGGCGCGGTTCACGCGCCCGTTCTTTACCACGACTTTCTCTGCGAGCAGTCGCCGGGTCTGTTCCCGGTGCTGGAGCGATGAAGGCGGAAATACGATGCGCCCGCCGGCACCGACCACCCGATGCCAGGGCAGGTGCGCGGTTCTAGGCGCCAGCCGCAGCGCGCGGCCTGCCAGCCGTGCGCGCCCCGGCAGGCCGGCGGCACGCGCGACGCTGCCATAGGTCGACACCTGTCCGCGTGGAATCGCGCCGACGACGTGCCAGATCTCCTGGATCGCAGGATTGTCTTGGGGCGGCGCGGCCCCGCGTCGGGCCGGCGCCCTCTTGAACCCAGGCGGCAGGAACAGATCGGCCTTGATTTTTGAACGAGTGGTGGTCAAAACATCGGCTCCTTCAAAGGGCGCCATTGCGCAGCATCGGGCGTCGCCCAAATTATCCACGGCCGCGCCAGATGCGCTACATTGACGGCAACAATTCGTACAGCCTGACGTCAAACAAATGCGGCTTACGGCTTCCCAACTGGCACTGATGAGCCGCCTCCTCGAGGAGGCACTGCCCTTGGATGAGGCGGGACGACGCTGCTGGCTGGAAACGCTGGCGCCCGAATACGCTCCACTCAAGCCGGCGCTGCGTCAGGCGCTGCTCGAGTCGCCGACCGACGATGAGCACGGCGACGCCGCATCCACGGGATTGCAATCCGGCGCCCGCGTGGGTCCGTACGAGCTGATCCGGCTGCTGGGTGCCGGGGGCATGGCCGAGGTGTGGCTGGCGCGGCGCGCGGACGGCATTTTCAAGCGCGACGTGGCCCTCAAGCTGCCGCTGCTGACGCGTGTGCGCCAGGACCTCAAGCAGCGCTTCGCGCGCGAGCGCGACATTCTCGCGGGTTTGGAGCATCCGCATATCGCCCGCCTCTACGATGCCGGCGTGGATACCCAGGGCCTGCCCTACCTGTCGATGGAATATGTGCAGGGCGAGTTGCTCACCGACTGGTGCGATGCGCAGCGTCTGGACATTCGCGAACGCCTGCGATTGTTCCTGCAGGTGCTCGAGGCGGTGCAGTACGCGCATGATCGGCACGTCATTCACCGCGATCTGAAGCCATCCAACATCTTGGTCACGCATGAGGGGCAGGCGCGTCTGTTGGACTTCGGTGTCGCGACGCTGCTGGATGGCGCCGCGGGTCAAACGCCGCTCACCCGGGTGTACGGCCACGCGCTCACGCCGGCTTACTCCAGTCCCGAGCTGGTGCGCGGCGATCAGGTCGATGCCAAAGGCGACATCTATTCTCTGGGCGTGGTGCTGTTCGAGCTCTTGACCGGCGCCCGGCCGTATCGGCTCAATGCCGGCGCCTCGCGCGCGATTCTCGAGCACGCCATCGCGGCGGCCGAAGTGCACAGACCCAGCACGCAGATCGTTGCGGAAGCGTGGACCGTACGCGCCACCACCCATGAGCAACTGACCCGGCAGCTGCGCGGGGATTTGGACGTGATCGTGCTCAAGGCCTTGGCGAAGGATCCGCAGACGCGTTACGACAGCGCCGCGGCGCTGGCGAGTGATCTGCAATGCTACCTGGACGGCAGGCCCGTGACGGCTCAGCCTCCGCGCCTGCTCTATCGCTTCGGAAAATTCCTGCGCCGCAATCGAGCCGTTGCCTCGGTCACCGCGGCCGCGGCCCTCGTCGTGCTGGCCACCGCGGCCTACGAACTGGACCGTCGAGTCGGACAGGCGCAAGACGGCGCAGCCGCAAGATCGGTCTACGTGAGGCGCCCCATCAGTGAAAAATCCATCGCGGTGTTGCCCTTCCTCGACATGAGCGAGAAGAAGGACCAAGGATACTTTTCCGACGGACTGTCGGAGGAACTGATCACCTCGCTGGCGCAAATCAAGGACCTAGAGGTCATCGCGCGCACCTCATCCTTCCACTTTCGGGAAAAACAGGTGCCGATTGCGGAAATCGCCTCGACCTTGGGCGTCGCGCACGTGCTCGAGGGCAGCGTGCGCCGCGCCGCCAATACCGTGCGCGTGACCGCGCAGCTGATCCGCGCCGACAGCGGCGTGCCGCTCTGGTCGCAGTCCTTCGAACGCGACGTGAAAGATATCTTTCAGGTGCAGGATGAAATCGCCGCCGCCGTGGTCGCCGCACTGAAGCTCAAGCTCTTGCCCATCTCGGGATTGGATCCGCATCGCAGCGACAGTCCTGAAGCCTACAATCAATACCTGCTCGCCAGGCAATTCGGCCGCCGCGGCAATCTGGCCGACATCGAGCGCGCCGTCGCCGCCTACGCCCGCGCGATCGAACTCGACCCCGGCTTTGCCGCCGCTTACGCCGGGCTGTCCTTCGCCGAGACCGCCATTGCGAATTCCACCCAGGACTCGGCGAGGTTTTCCGCGGCACGCGATGCGGCGGAAAAGGCGCTGGCGCTGGCCCCGCAACTCGTCGATGCCTACCGCGCCCGCGCATTGTTCCGCCTGGAAACCCTGGATTTCGCCGGCGCACGCGCCGACAGCGAACAGGCCCTCGCGCTCGCACCCGGCGACAGCGCGGTGCAGAGCCTGTACGGCGTGCAGATCGCGGCCTTCGGCAAGATCCACCAAGCCATCACGGCGATGAACAAAGCCATCGAACTCGATCCCTTGAATGACCATGCCTGGGGCAACGTGGGCTTGTTCCTCACCGAAAATCGCGACTATGCGGCCGCGCACGTCGCCCTCGAGCGCGCGCTCGCCATCAGTCCCACTGCCGATGCCTTTCACTTCGCCCTCGGACAACTGCACATGCTGCAAGGCCGGCTCACCGAGGCGCAGGCAGAGTTTCAAAAACTCGGCGGTGAGGGCGTGCGGCGCATGGGCGAGGCGATGATTGAATACGCCGGGGGTCATGAGCGGCAATCGCAGCAGACGCTGAAGGATTTCATCGCCAAGCACGCCAATGACATGGCCTACCAGGTCGGCGATGTCTACGCCTGGCGCGGCGAGCAAGACAAGGCGTTTGAATGGCTGGAGCGAGCCTATCAACAGCGCGACAGCGGGCTGAACGGCATCGCCTACGATCCCCTGCTCGCGGGCCTGCAAGGCAATCCGCGCTATGGCGCGCTGCTCAAGAAGCTCGAACTGGCGGACTGAATGTACGACGGACCTGGAGCGTGAGTTGGCGGGATGACCGGGAACATATCAAAAGGCCCAACATCGGTGAAAATTTCCTGACGCTTAGTTTTTCGTACTGATGCGGTCGCCCGTCAGTTCGGCGAGGGCTGCGCGCAATTCGCGCAGGCGCGGCGGTTTGCTGAGAACCCTGTCCGCCTGCGGGGTGCGCTCGTCATCGGCTGACAGACCCTGGCCCCAGCCGGTGAGCATGATGGTGGGAGTATCCGGTGAAGCCGCGCGCACGCTATCGACTACCTGGCGTCCGTCTACGTAAGGCATTCCCAAGTCTGTGATCACGACGTCGAAGGGCTCTGGTGTTTGTCGGGCGCTGCGGAAGGCATCGATGCCCGCTTGCCCGCCGCTGGCTGCGATCACATGATGCCCGTCTTGTTGAAGCGTATTGCGCAACGATTCGATCAACACCGGATCGTCGTCTACGACGAGTATGCGCAAAAAGCGTGCCGGTACCTGTAGCACCGGAACTCGAGCGGTGGGAGACGAAGCGGCGGCGCTGACCGGGAACATGAGCCGGATGGTGGTGCCCTCGCCGGGTTTGCTGTCGATCTCAAGCGTGCACCCGTGGCGTTGCGCCATGCCGTAGACCATTGCCAGACCCAATCCTGTGCCGCGTTCGCCCTTGGTGGTGAAGAACGGTTCCAGACAGCGTCGGCGCGTTTCATCGTCCATGCCTATCCCGGTGTCGCTCACTTCCAGCAACACCTGGCGCGTCGGCGTGGTACCGGGTGCGGCGATGCCCCCCATACTCGTGCGCACTTCGAGCACGCCGCCATTCGGCATCGCATCGACGGCATTGAAGATAAGATTGGTCAATGCATCGCGGATCTCATTGTCGGCGCCGCACACATCGAGCAGATCGGGTGCGGGCGCGAACTTGAGCTCGATCATGATGCCTCGCTGCTGCGGCTGATCGTTCCAACGCGCGCGGGTCAGCTCGACGATCTGCTGCGCCAGCCGGTTCAGATCGACGTCCGCCGGCTTCAGCTCCGTCTCGCGCGGCCGGTAGAACTCGCGCATGCGCGCCACCGTCTGGGCGACATCGTCGATGGCGCGCTGAATGGTCACCAAGTAATCCCGAGCCTCCGGACTCAGATTGGTTTCGCGTTCCAGCATGGATTCGGTATAGAGCGCGATCGGCGAGATCGCGTTGTTGATGTCGTGGGCGATGCCGCTTGCCATCTGACCGAGCGCGCGCAGCCGTTCCTGTTGAATCAATGCCTGCTGCGCCTGCCGAAGCGCTTCGTTGCTGAGTTCGAGCTCGCGCGTGCGCATGCGTACGCGTTCCTCCAGCTCACGCGTCAGCCGCTGTAGCTCCGAGTTGGTCTGTCGCAACGTGTCGCGCGTGGCGCTCAACTCCCCATTGCGCTGCATGGCGGCTTCGTAGGTCGACAACAGCAGGTTGAGGATCTGCAGCCGGTCCGCGGTAATGAAGTGCTTTTGGCCGCAGAACACGATTTCCAAACCCATACCGGGCTGTTCGCTGCGCCGCATCTGGTTGTTTATCAGCACGAACCGGATGCGGCGCAGGAGCTGCTCTGCGTCGTAGGGTTTGAGTATGAAATTGTCCGCTCGGCACTCGAGTCCGCGGATGACGTCCTGGGGATCGGACAGAGTGGTGACGAGAATGACCGGAACGTCGCTGAGAACCGCATCTGCCTTGACTTGGCGGCACAGATCGTAGCCGGTCATTTCCGGCATGATCACGTCGCTGATGATGAGGGCAGGCTTGTTGCGCCGTGCGGCTTCGAGCGCAAGCTGTCCGTTCGCAGCGGCTGTAACCCGGTAACCGTGCTGCTCGAGGATGTGCTGCAGCCGTTGCGCTTGAGTTGCGCTGTCCTCGGCAATGAGAATGTGCTGCGCGGCATCCGGTGTCGATTTGACGTTCATGGCCCGATTTCTCCTGCCGGCGGGAGCCTGCCCCTGACCTGCGCGATGAGGGCGCCGGCGATCCTGTCGGCGGGTAGGACGTGGGTGGCCGCGCCGAGTTCGATGGCGGCACCCGGCATGCCATGCACGATCGAGCTGTCGCGGTCCTGGGCGATGGTGTAAGCGCCTTGGTCTCTCATGTGTTTCAGTTCTCCCGCACCATCCTTGCCCATGCCCGTGAGCAGCACCCCGGCGGCGCTTGCACCGTAGGCACTCGCGAGGGAGCGGAACAGGTAGGAAACCGCCGGGCGCAAACCGCCCTCGGCCGCTTCGCGCGACAACACCAGGTGACCGCGGGGATCGGCGGCCAGATGGAAATCATCGGGTGCGACATACGCGTGGCCCGGCAACGGCGTGGCGCCGTGCGCAGCGATATGGACGCGCAGCCCGGTGGTTTGACTCAGCCACTCGACCATGCCGGGCAGGAATCCCGGCGCGATGTGCTGCACGATGAGCAACGGCACCGGAAAATCCTTGGGCAGTCCGGAGAGAATGGTCTGCAGCACCGGAGGACCACCGGTGGAGGCGCCGACCCCGATGAGCTTGATGCCGGTTGCCCGGTGAGCGGGATCGATTGCGGGCGGCGCCGGCGCGGCAGCTGTGCCGCGCGCTCGATTCCAGCGGCGCACCACCTTGACTTCGGACATCAAGCGCACGGTTTGCAGGAGATTGTGCAGCCGCTGCTCGAAGTCGGCGCCGAGCGCGACGGGTTTTGCCACGCAGGCGACGGCGCCCGCTTCCATGGAGCGGAAAGTGACCTCCAGATCCCGGGGAGATGCCGTGGCGGTGCAGATGACGATCGGCAGTGGATGCGTCTCCATGATGCGCCGCGTAGCCTCGAAACCGTCGAGGTACGGCATGTGGATGTCCATGACCACGACGTCGGGGAGGGGGGAGGTACGGCCGGCGAAGAAATCGAGCGCAGCCTGGCCGTCGTTCACGGCCCCGATCACCTGGATGCAGGGATCAGAGTTGAGCAGCTGCACCAGCAGCATCCGTGTGACCTGCGAATCATCGGCTACCAGTACTTTGATCTTTTCGGCGTGCACAGGTCTGAATCCAGGTGTTACGCCAGCCGGCGCAGCACTTCCAGCAGATTGCTCTGATCCAAACTGCTTTTCACCAGATACGCGTTGGCTCCGACGTCGATGCCTCGTTCACGATCCTCGCGCGACTCCAAAGCAGTCACCAGCACGACCGGCAGCTGCGCCAAAGTACGCTCTGCGCGTATCCGGACCGTCAGGTCGAAGCCATTCATGCGCGGCATCTCGACGTCCGAGACCACCAGATCGAACCGCTCCGCACGCAATGTGGTGAAGGCATCGATGCCGTCGACGGCGGTTTTGACTTCGTAGCCCGCGGATTCGAGGATCCCCTTCAACAGCATGCGCGAGGTGATGGAATCCTCGACGACAAGAATCCTCTTGGCCGGGGCCGCCGACGGAGTTACGGCGGTTGCCATCCGCGGCGCGGCCGCTGCCGTTCTCGCGGATCTCAGCAGATCCGTCACGTTCAGAATCGGGGCGACTTCACCGGAACCGAGCACGGTCGCGCCGGCGATGTTTCGTACCCGCGACAGCGGCTTCGTCAGTCTCTTGACCAGCACCTCCCGTTCATCGAGCACCGCATCCACGGCAAAGGCCACCCGCTGCTCGCCCGAGCCAAGGATCAGCGCCGGCGCCGCCCCCGCAGAGTCGGGCCGGCGCGCAATAGAGGGCAGCTGCAGCACGGCGCTCATATAGACCAGTGCAACGCTGCGCCCATTCAGCTCGAGCGAGCTGCGGCCTTCGATCGTCCGCACCTCCTCGGCCGTAAAGCGCATCACGCGCTCCACTTGCGCAGTCGGCAGAACGAACAGGCGCTGCGCGGTTTCGATCAGTACGCCGCGGAACGTGGCCAACGTCAACGGCAGGGTCATGCGGATGGTCGTGCCGAAACCGCGGCGGCTTTCGATCGCCGCGTGGCCACCAAGCTTCTCGACCTTCTCGCGCACGATGGCGAGTCCCAAGCCGCGACCGGATACGCGCGTGATCATCGGACTGGTGGACACTTCCGGCTCGAACACCAGCGCGAGGATGGCTGATTCGCCGAGGGTGTGCATCGTGCCGGGTGCAGCGAGGCCGCGCTTGACGGCGGCAGCCTTGACCTTCTCGAGATCTATGCCGGCGCCGTCGTCGGCGATCGAGATCTCGACCTGAGTGCTGTTCACCGGCGAGACGGCAAGGGTGATGGCGGCGCGGGGCGGCTTGCCCGCACGCCGGCGAAGTTCCGGTGTTTCAATTCCGTGGTCGATGCAGTTGCGCAGCAGGTGAATGAGCGGATCTTTCAATTGTTCCAGGATTCGCTTGTCGATCGTCACTTCCTCGCCGCGAAACGTGAACTCCGCCTCCTTGCCTTGATCGCGGCACAGATCGCGCACCATCTTGGACAGCAGGCCCCCCAGGCTGGCAAGCGGCAACATGAGCAGCTTCTTGGAGTTCTCCAGCAGATCGTCCACCAGCTTGCCGATGAGCAGGCGATCTTGTTCTGCCGAGCGCCGCAGCGCCGTCACGTTGCCCTCCAGAGCGCGCACGTAGCCGTGGTTCCAGTCGAGAAACTCCGCGATGCCGGCCATTTCGGGGGCGGCGTCGGCAACGCGCCGCTGCCGCAACGGCTGTCGCAGCCCCCGAGTCCGCGGCTGAACCCTCGCCCATTCCTTGCGCCACTGCTCGAAGCGGCCTGCCAACGTCGCCAGTTCGCCGGCTCGTTGGTCAGCGGCCAGTTTCGCGGCCAGCATTTCCTCCGCTTCGAGCAAACGCGCGTCGAGCGAGCTTACCGTGATGCGCACCGTCTCGGTTTCGCCGGTGGGGGCCGCGGTAAGGTGAGGCGCGGCGATGCCGCGCTCTTCCGCGCCGCGCTCCTCCGCGTGACGCTCAATGGGCTGCACGGCGGCGGGAGCAGCCATCGCTTGCGCCATGTTGTCGATGACCCGATGCGCGGCATCCAGCGTTGCGGGCGTCGGCAGGCTCTCGCGGCGCTTCCAGGCAGCGAACAATTCTTCGAGCCCCTGGCAGAGTGATTCGATTTCCGTGAGGTTGACCGCGCGGGCGGCGCCCTTGAGGCTGTGGGCAGCCCGGAACACGGTTTCCACGATCTGTTGCTGCGATGCCGTCCCGGCCGTCTTTTCCAGCTCGAGCAGACCGGAGCCGATGGCCTGCAGATGCTCCGCGGCTTCGACCTTGAACGTCGCGCGCAGGCTGCGCAGAAATTCTTCTTCTGCGCCGCTCATGCTGCGAGCCCGGGATACGGCGTGCGTGCCATTTCAGACCGTGTAGCTCTCGACCAGCTGGTTCAGGCGCTGCCCCAGATCGCTCAAGTTGCGCGCCGCGGTCTCCATCTGTTTGGCGCTCGCCACGTTCTGCGTGCTGGCCTGTTTGATGCTTTCCATCGCTCCGACCACCTGATCCATTCCGACGAGCTGTTGCTGACTCGAGGCGGCGATCTGCGTCGCCGCCTGCGCCGCTTCGGTCACGCTGCCCGAGAGCGCCGCGATCGATTCACCTGCCACTTCCGTTTGTTTTCCGCCGGCTTCCACTGCCTTGCCACCCTGTTCGGTGGCCATCACGGCGCTGGTGGTCGCCTTCTGAATGTCGCTGAGAATGCTGCGCACCCGATCGGTCGCCTGGCGCGACTGTTCCGCAAGACTTTTGACCTCCTGGGCGACGACACCGAATCCCTTGCCGTGCTCGCCGGCCTTGGCGGCTTCGATGGCGGCGTTGACCGCGAGCAGGTTCGACTGCGCGGCGAGGTCTTCCACGGTGGCGATGATCTGGCCGATGGTCTGGCTCTGCTCGCTCAGGCGCATCATGCTTTCGGCAATGGCCTCCATCTGGGTGCGAATGCGGCCCATCCCGGCAACCACATCCTCCGTGGACTTGCGGCCGTTGTGGGAGATCTGCACCGCTTTCAGTGCGCTGTCGGCCACCGCCTTCGCCTTCTGGTTCGCGAGCTGCGCGGTCTGACGAATCTCCTCCACGGTGGCCGTGGTCTCGCTCACCGCGGCAGCGGACTCGCTGGCCCCCGACGCGAACTGGGCGGTCGATGCCACGATCTCGCTGGCCGCGGAGCCGAGCACGGCCGCGGCCTCGACGATGCCGCCGATCTGCCGGCGAAGGTTGTCGGTCATGCGTGCGAACGCGTTGCCGAGCATGTCGTTCGGGGATTGCGGCTGCAGGCTCGTGCGCAGATCGCCGGCGGCGATCTGCTCGGCTGCGCCGGCCATGGTGCGCAAGGAACGCGTCATCCGTTCGAAAGCCCGGGTCAACGCACCGACTTCATCGCTGCGCTCGCTCGCGCTCACGCTGGAGCTCAGGTCGCCGACGGTGATGAGCTCGGCCAAGCCGGTCAGATTCCTGAGCGGCCCCGCGATGTTGCGCGTAATGGCAAAACCGGCGAGTCCGGCGATCACCAGGGCGGCCAGCGTACCGAGCACGATGGTCAGCTGGGCTTCGCGCGCGTCGGATTGCGCGGCGGCCGCGCGGGTCTTGAGCAGTTCATCCTCCTCCACATTCATTTCGCGCAACAGATTGCGGATGGCGTCCATGCTTTTTTTGCCCCGATCGCTCAAAACCACGCTTTGCGCGGCCGCGAAATCGCGTGCCTTGCGAAGGTCGACCGTTTGCTGAAGCTCCGCCAGTTTGTCGGCGATCAGCGGCGCGAGCGCGTCAACCCGGGCTTGCTGCCGCGGATTGTCCGCGACCAGTTCCGCGATGTGCCTGCGAACCTGTTCGGTCCGGGCACTGCCGTCCGTGTACGGCGCCAGGTAGCTTTCGACGCCCGTGATCACGTAGCCGCGTTGACCGGTCTCGGCATCCTGCAGGCTCGACAGCAGCTCGGTCAGCTGATTCTGGACCTCGCGCGTGTGGGCGACCCAAACCGCGGCTTCGGATTGCTTGGTCACGCTCCGGTAGGAGACGGCGCCGACGATCACGAAGATCGCCAGCGTGACGGCGAATCCGAGGCTTATTTTGGTGCCGACATTCCATTTCATGAGCGCGCTCCGGTGATTATTTGAATCAGCTATCGACTTCATCGTGGATGATGATTTTCGGGTCTGAGAGAATGCGGTCCAGATCGAGAACAACGAGGCCCCCTTCGCCGATCCCCTTGAGATAGTCCGCGCGAATGCCGGTGAGCGTCGGCAGCGCAGGCTGCAGGCCCCCGGTGGGCACGCTGCGCACCCCCACGATCACATCCGCCAGCAGTCCGAAATCGAGATCGTTGCCTTGCACCAGAATGATCCGGTGCAGATCGGTCAAGCCCTGCTCGGGTAGATCGAAGAACTTCTTCAGATCGAGCACGGGCAGAATTCTGCCGCGCACGTTGACGATGCCGAGAACGAAGGGGGGCGTGCAGGGCAGAGGCGTCAGATCGCGCAGGGGTTGTACGTCCTGCACATGCCGTATTTCGAGCGCGTAGCGCTCTACGCCTACACGAAATTCCAGCAAGTCGAGCATCGTGCTCGGCGCCGGAGCGGACGACCGAGGACGCGCAAGCGCCTGGGCACGCTCGCGTAGAATCCGTTCGTTGTCGGCGTCAGCGTTTGCCATTCGAGGCGGTCTCCGCTGCGGAGGGCGTGCGAGCAGGCGGCGCGGGCAGGTCCGCAATGATCTGCGCGAGCCGGCCGGCGGTCATGCCGTCCGACTCGGGCAGCAAGGCGTCCGGCGGACATGCGCGCAGCAGGCGCAGCGCATTCGCAAAGTGCCTGCGGGCATCTTCGTCGCACAGTCCGTACCGAGCCAGGTTGCCGAGGGCGAAATGGGCCAGTGGGAAGTCGGGCTGCAGATAGAGAGCCCGCTGCAATGAACTACGCGACTTCTCGTACTCGCCCATCTCCTGCAAGATCATGGCATGCATGTAGTGAGCGGCCGGGTCGATCTTGTCCGCGGCTATCCAGCGTTGGCTCCAGACGAGCGCGGCGGCGTGCTGTCCTTGGTTCGCCGATTCTCTGGCAAGAGTGGAAAATTCCGGCGCTCCCGGCGCAGCCGACAGTTGCGGAGGAAGGGGCCGCGACTCCGCGGTCAAGACCGGCTGAGAGGCTGGGCCGGATGGCGACGGCCGGAACACGGTTGCAGGCGTTGACAGAGCCTGAGCCGCAGAAACCTGCTCCGCGAGCGGGCCTTTCCGGTACACGATCGCCCCGGGGAAGTTGACGGCGCGCAATCCGGGAAACAGGGCCTGCGAACATTCGCTCGGGCTCACGGCCAGCCAGCCCTCATCCCCCAGCGCCAGGCGTAGATTGTCGGCGAGCCGGCTTGCGTGCGATGCCGTGAAGTAGATGAGGACGTTGCGGCAGAAGATGACGTCCATCGCGTGGGCGCCGGCCGTGAGCCAAGACGAACCCTCCTGCGAGAGATTCAAGGGCGCAAAGCGCACGCAGTTTCGGATCCGGGGAGCGATTGCGAACCGTCCGTCGGAGGTGCGGGTAAAATACCGCTCCTTGAATTCGGGCGCTGAATCACGGAACGACCACTCGCCGTACACACCGGCGGTCGCTTTTTGCAGAGACCGCTCGTTGATGTCGGTGGCCAGAATCGTCACTTCCCAGTCCTGCCAGTCGGGCAGCAGTTGCTGCACGAGGATCGCCAGAGAGTAAGCTTCCTCCCCCGTGCTGCAGGCCGCACTCCAGAGGCGCAGACGCTGCTCGCGACCGCGACGGCGCTGGAAAAGCTCCGGTAGGATGTGTTCGGCCAACGCATCGAAGGTCTTCCGCTCACGAAAAAAATAGGTCTCGCCGATGGTCAGATGACCCGCCAGGGTATGAAGCTGCGGCCGGGTCAGGGGCGCCGACAGCAGCCAATCCGCGCAACCGGCGGCGTCCGCGAAACCGAATTCCGCGGCGGCAGATGCGAGGCCGCGCTGCAATTCCGAGCGCCGCTCGGTCGGAAAGTGCAGCCCGGTATTCTGGGCGATGAATTCACTGACGCGCCGCCAGAGGGCGTCCGGTACGACGTCAATTGGCATGCGAGACCTGCTGATTCATCGCTTCGTCCAGCGTTCTCGCCTCGTCGGGGGATAGAAAGTGCTCCAAGTCATGGATCAGCACCAAGCCATCCTCGAGCTGAATCACGCCGTTGATAACCCTAAGGTCCGGCGCGATGCATGCCGCATCGATCATGGCTGTTGTGGGGTGTTCGAACACCCCCTGCGCGGCATCGATGACCAAGACCACGGTACGCTGCGCCGTGCGCGCGATCAGCAAGTGGTCCCCCGGACCTATGGTCCGCTCCGGCAACCGGAATCTGCGGCGGGTGTTGAACACGGGCAGTACGCGCCCTCCCACATCGATGGCGCCGAGCACGATGTCTGGTGCAAGCGGTAGTGAGGTGATGTACGCAGCTCGAATGATCCGGTCGACTGCGCTCAGCGGCAGCGCATAGCGGCCGGCATCAAGACTAAAGACGACCCATTGGGCAATATCGCCCACGGCCGCTGCCGATGCGGTCTTGTCGGATGTTGACTCATCGGGAACTGCTTTCAAATCCTTCGAGGGCGCGCTTGCAGCGCGTGTCGTGCCTCTCCTCCTTCCTTGTTACGACAGTTCCGGCAGCTGCAGGCTCGTGAGTATGGGATGCATTGGGGTTTCCCGCAAATCCCAAACCGCGTTTGCCGCCCGCAAGCCAAACTGTGTTGTGCCATGAGTGCCAGCAGAGCTATTCGTGAACGACCGATTTATTGCGACCCTTCGCCTTGGCCTCGTACATGTTCCGGTCGGCAACGGCGACCAGATCGAGCAGCCCGTCTTCCTCGGACGGGACGGTCACGGCACCGCCCACGCTCAAGGTCACGTATGGTGCGGCCATGGAGCTGCCGTGCTCGATTTTGAGATCCTGAACCGCCAGGCGCAGTCGTTCGGCGACGGCATTCAGAGCACTGACCTCTACTCCGGGCATTACGACGGCGAATTCGTCTCCGCCATAACGTGCCGGCAAGTCCTCCGGGCGTCTGCAGCAGTTGCGGATCGTCTGTGCAATTCGCCTCAGCAGTTCATCTCCGGCCAGGTGGCCGTGGGCGTCATTGTAGGTCTTGAACTTGTCCACATCGATCAGCAGCAGCCCGAAAGGCGCCCGTTCGCGCAGTGCGCGATGCCATTCAGTCAAGGCATACTCATCGAAACGGCGGCGGTTGTTGAGACCCGTGAGGCCATCCATGCTCGAAAGCCTTTGCAATTCGATGTTTGCCGCCATCAACTCGCGTTGGCTTTCGTGCAGCGCCTTGTACGCCGCATCGCGCTGACGGCGGCTGAGGTACGCCTGTGAATGATAGCGGATTCGCGCGATCAACTCGATCTTGTCCGGGAGCTTCACGACGTAGTCATTCGCGCCGACGGCGAACGCATCGTGCTTGGTCGCGGGGTCTTCGCGGCTCGATAGAACGATGATGGGTGTATTTCTTATCGCTTCACAGGCACGATACTCGCGCACCAGCGTGAGTCCTTCCACGCCCGGCATGACGAGGTCTTGCAGAATGACGGTGGGCGCAATGCGCTCCGCGGTCATGACAGCCGCACCGGGCTCGGAACAAAAGTGAAACACGATATCCGGTTCGTCCGCCAGGGCGCGACGCACCATCTCACCGATCATCAGTTGATCGTCAACCAACAGCACGACGCAGTTTGAGTCCTCGAGAGAGCGCTGCTTGAATCCGTCGGCTGCCCGGCGCAATCGGACCGTCGCATCAGAGGAATTGCCTTCTGCGGGCGCCCGCGCAATTGTCTGGGGATGAGTTTTAGGGTGATTCGTGGTCATTCGAATGACTCCTTCCTTAGATCTTGTGCCTAAAAGTGTCGACCAGCCGCGGCGCGATGCGCTCGAGCGGCAGGATATCCACCGCGGCGCCCAGGCTCGCGGCGGCTTTGGGCATGCCGTAGACCGTGCTCGTGGCCTGGTCCTGAGCGATGGTGTAGTGGCCTTTGTCGCGGAGAGTCTTCAATCCCTGCGCGCCGTCCCGGCCCATGCCGGTGAGCAAGACGCCCACCGCCTCACCCGGCCAGTGTGCGCACACACTGGCGAAGAAGACATCCACCGATGGCCGATAGATCTGATCCCTCGGCTCAGACGTGTACCCAATGCGCTCCTTGGATATGAACCGCAAATGATCGTTGGTGCCGGCGAGCAGCACTGAGCCTGGAGTCGGACGATCGCCTTCCTTTGCCATGCGCACCGGCAATGCGGATTCACGGCTCAACCAGTCCGCCAACCCCTTGGCGAATTGCACGTCCACGTGCTGAACGATCACGACGGCGGCCGGAAAATTCTTCGGCAGGCCCGACAGAACGGCGGTCAGCGCCGCCGGCCCACCCGCAGATGCGCCGATGGCGACCAGCCGTTCGCGGCGGGTGATGATCCAGGTATCGTTGACGGTGTCGGCGGTCGGGATGTAGCGGCGCGTGCCGACCAGTTTCGCGACCGTGTCTATCTTGTGCAGGAACGCCGCGGCGCCTTCAGGCAAATCACCGCGACCGAGTACCGGCGTGTCGACGGCATCGATCGCCCCAAAGCCCATGGCGTCAAACACACGCGCGGTGTTGGCAACGACGCTTGCAGTCACGACCAGGATCGCACAGGGCGTTGCCGCCATGATCTGCCGGGTCGCCTCCACACCATCCCTACCCGGCATGGTGAGATCCATGAGCACCAGGTCCGGCGTCTGCTGCGCGCACAGGGCAACGGCCTGCGCGCCGTCGCGCGCGGTCCAGATCACCGCATGATCCGGCCGCAGCGCCAGAACACGGCGAAGCGACTCGAGCGCGATCGACGATTCGTTGACGATACCGATTTTCACGGCTGCCCCGCTCCGATCAGATCCACGACGGCATGCAACAGTGCCTCGTCATGAAAGCTGCCCTTGGCCAGGTAATAGTCCGCACCGGCGTCCAGACCGCGTCGCCGATCCTGGGGGCGGTCTTTGTAAGACACGATCATCACCGGGAGCGACTTCACGTGCGGATCCTTTTTGATGAGCGTTACCAACTCGATTCCATCCATGCGAGGCATGTCGATATCCGTGATGACCAGATCGAACTGGCCGGCACGGGCGGCATTCCAGCCGTCCATTCCATCGACGGCCACCTCCACCTCGAAACCGCCGTTGACCAAGATCTTGCGTTCCAACTCCCGCACGGTAAAGGAATCCTCGACCACCAGGATGCGTTTGCGCTTAGGCTGGCCGGCGTCCGGTGCAGCGCGCGCGACGCCGCTCAATCCGCCCGCGCCGGCCAGCTTCTCGATGGAGCGAATGACGTCTTCTACATCCAG
>Ga0210399_10001526_pt1 | contig 18057 bp, 20 predicted proteins | sample IncBWC14MmetaG_FD_150865 | JGI IMG/M metagenome (GOLD analysis project Ga0210399, IMG submission 150865) | Forest soil microbial communities from Barre Woods Harvard Forest LTER site, Petersham, Massachusetts, United States - Inc-BW-C-14-M | ecosystem: Environmental > Terrestrial > Soil >...
TCAAGAACGTCGTGATGACGAACGAAGTCGATCCGCACGTCCGCCGGAAACTCGAATCTGTTCTGACCGGTGTAAGTCACGCTCACGTACACGCCGAGGAGGTGATAAAAGCGGCGGCGGCTCTTTGTCAGTTCCTGCGAATCCACGAGCAGTGTGATGGCGAGGTCATTTCCAGTCATCGTCCAGCGGTATCGTCCGTCCTCGCCGCGTTCGAATGCGCAACCGGGCGCGCCAGCCGTCCAGCGCACAGCGGGCAACTGCTTTTTTTTCTCCGCGTGGCCAAGCGTCGCCGCCAGAATTGTGTAAACAGCGAGCGCAAGTTTTGTCCAGAAGAAGTGGGAACGTGACATAAATGCAGAGTGTATCGCTTTTGCTCCGGCACCGTCATGGTCGACAGGGCTCAGGATAGTGCGCAGAAAATATGTTAGATTGAAATTGGTGGGGCGCGTAGCTCAGGTGGTAGAGCAACGCCCTTTTAAGGCGTGGGTCGCAGGTTCGAATCCTGCCGCGCTCACCATTTAGTTTCAACGACTTGAAAATTTCGAGTCATCAAAAAACGGTGATTTGGTGCAGATTAAGCGCAGATTAGGAAATTTCGCGGAGGGAAAGCGCATCACTGCACCCTTTCTGCCCGTCTAATTTCTGCTTCCAATTTAGCCATACCGACAACCAGGTGTGGCTCCCGCACTTTGATGTAGCTCTTCCGCGTCGTGGTCACGTTGCTGTGCCGCAGAATCCGCTGAATCGTCAAATCCGGCAGGCCGAGTTCGTTGAGGTTTGAAGCCAACCCTCTCCGCAAAGCGTGCCATCCGTGCCATACGACGAACCCTTCCCGCCGTCTGTATTCGCGGTCCTTCTGCCGACGATCACTGCGCTGCCAGCACATGAGCGGTCCGGCAAGCCTTCTCGGAATGGAGTCGGAACTGCTTAATTCGCCAGTGCGTCTCTCACACATTCTGGCGGATACCGGCGGTAGCAACAGTTGCCGCTGTCATGCCTGGAAAACCGAACTCCAGTCCCAACTGGCCAACTCCTTTGCCCTGGCTGTCACCGTCGCCCACTATCCCACCGGCGCTTCCAAATGGAATCCCATCGAGCATCGCCTCTTCTCCGAAGTCTCACGCAACTGGGCGGGCGAACCGCTGGACTCCTACCAGAAGATCCTCAACTATGCCCGCACCACCCAAACCCAAACCGGACTTCAGGTCACTGCTTATCTCGACCGCCGACTCTATCCTTCCTTGCGGTCTCAAACCCACACCCGATCAAATGGCTTCACTTCGGTTGCTGCGCCACGAAACTCTGCCCGAGTGGAACCACACGATCAAGCCACAACTGTGAACTTGTTCTTGCGTGATTCGTAAGAGTGCTGGCTAGCCGGCGTTTCCTCGATTACCGAAGTAACGCCCTCGCTTTGATTCGGCTCGCACTAGCGAACCGGGCGAGGATAATGGAATCTGTCGGTGCGTTTTGCCAAAAACGCTTCTGCCACATCGTTACTCAGTTACTCAGATCCACTGCGAACCAGTCAGACCTGTTCACTCTTACAACCGAAAGTGGGCGAAAGCATGCGGTATAACCGAGCGGCAGTTGTGCTGTTCCTCGTCGCCAGCCTGGGCCACGCACAAGACGCAGCCCCGTCTGAACGAGAGATGATTCAACAACTCGTTCAGCAGGTGAAAGCGCTCCAGGAGAAGGTTACGGCGCTTGAGTCCCAGCGGCGAGCCGGTGGCCCATCCGATGCCGATACAAGCCCTCAGCCAGCAAGTCCGCCCCCTCCACAAGCTGTGGACAACAATGCATTACCTGCGTCTCTCTCAGAAGAACTTCATGAACTCCACGGCATTCAGTGGCGAGGTTTCGGAGAAGTTGACTACAAGGTCCTGAATCAGAGAACGCCTGAATTGGGAACCTACGGCTTTGTGCCCGGCTCGCACGCCAACTTCTACACCGGCGACTTCGATCTATTACTGACTTCCCGAATTACCGACAAGGCTAGTGTGCTGGCGGAAATTGTCTTTGGGGAAGAAGATGCGCAGAAGTTTGGTGTCGACTTGGAACGCGTGTTGCTTAAATACGACTACAACGATCACCTGAAAATGTCTTTCGGTCGATATCACACAGGTATCGGCTATTACAACACGGCCTTCCATAGCGGCAGCTGGCTTCAAACTACGGCGGATCGCCCCCTGATCATGGAGTTTGCCAATGACGGAGGCCTCTTGCCCACGCAGGCCGTAGGCCTTTCCGTTACAGGAGAAATCCCATCGGGGCGATTAGGTTTGAACTACATAGCGGAGTACGGATCCAGCGACACTATTCGTCCCGATTTGAATGGCCTGACTCTCGATGATGAGAACAACGGCAATCACATTAATATAGGCCTGTTCGCGCGGCCTCCATCGATCCCGGGTTTTCAGATTGGCGGATCGTTCTATCATGACAAGATCAGCGACACCCGCGGAGCCAATCTTAGGCTGGGCCAGACTATCCTTAACGCGCACGTTGTGTACGTCCGGCATGGAATCGAGTTCCTGAGTGAAGGCTTCCTCATCCGGCATGCCTACGAAGGAAGCTCAACCGTTTACAACACTCCGGCCTTCTACTCGCAGATCTCGAAACAGTTTCACCATATTCGGCCTTTCTTCCGCTATCAGTACATCAACGCTAACCAGAATGGACTATTTGAAGATGTCACCCTGCGTTATGGACCATCGTTTGGTGTGCGTTATGACTTCAATGACTCCGTTGCCTTCAAGACCCAGTTCGATCACACCCTGAGGAAGGTCCAGCCAGACCTCAACGGGTTGCATACGCAATTGGTATTCACGTTTTGAACCGTATTTTTATGTCTACAACACTGGTCGTCGTTCGGGTAGCGCTCATGCTCGCTGGTCTGGCGGGCGCGTCCGCCGTGGCGCAGACCGGTGCTGTGGCGGTTGTGGTCAACCAGAAAAACTCTATTCGTGACCTAAGCAGTCATGAGCTTCGCAGACTCTTTGCGGGAGAAAAGCACTCCTGGGCCGGTGGCCTGCCCGTCAAGTTATTCATACGTGCGCCGGGCGCACACGAGCGGGTTGTCCTGTTGAAATTGCTGGGTATGTCGGAGATGGAATACAAACACTACTGGACGGCCCAACTATTTCGGGGTGAGGCGCAAGCCGAGCCAATCCCCTTGTTCTCCAACGGAATGCAAAAAGAGGCTCTCACAGCCTTTCCCGGCGCTATCGCTTTAGTCAATCTCCAGGATGTCAAGCCTGGCATGAAGGTGGTTAGGGTCGACGGACATTTGCCCGGAGATGTGGGATACCCGCTCAACTGAAGGATCTAAAGTTACTCAGACAGTCCATGCACCGCGCTCTTTCCGGAAATTCCAAGTCTACCCGGTTCTTCCTTCTCCTTTGCTGGCGTTATCGCAACTTTGCGTCTTTTGTTCGCTAGAGCTTCAGTGTCCTGTCGACCTCGCAAAACTCTAAGAAATCATTCGGTGTTTCCCCATCGCAGAGTAGTTCGTGGATCTGATCGTTTTCGCTGCCACCGGTTGCGTTCCGAAAGTGAGACCCAGCTCACTTTCGCAGGGCGATTACCGGTAGGATCGTCCCCCCCGTAACAATTCGCCAGCCACAACCGCTGTTGTGCTCCCCGTTTTGGAGATCAGCAATGTCGCGAGTGAGCGGCGTAGCGTGTGCCACCCGATCGGTGCTTCCTTGCTGCTCTTCCCGGAACTCCCCGTCTCCCTCTTCAGAGACCTGCGGTAGAATCTTCAGCAGGCGACAAGGAGGCCACGTGGGAGAGGAGAGTTTTCGCAACCTGATTCGGCCCCCCGACCTCGAAACAAGAGTCGCTATTTTGCGGAAGAGAGCGGAGCAGGTAAAAGTAATGCTCCCAGAGGATGTGGCGCTCTACATCGCGCAGAATGTCCGGTCAAATGCGAGCGCGTTGGAACGTGCGCTCGTCCGTCTGCTAGCCCATTCCTCGCTGATCGGCACGGACATTACCCTCAACTATACGAAACAGGTACTGGCGAATTTCATCGACCTGCAGGCGCGCAAGGCCACCGTCGATCCTTTTCAGAAAATGTCCCTTGGACAACGCGGCACGAAGGAACCCAACATCACGCGCCAGGCTCCGACTGCGGCGGATCGCTCCTTCGTTTTCTGCCTACTGAAAACAAGGGAGGGGAGAAAAATCAGCCGAGTTCGACAAGAATTGGAAGTGAACATGCGCGAGTGCGAACGTGAACAACTGGCACGTCGTGACGCATACGAGCGGGAGTTGGAACGTCGTGCTAAAAAGCGAAAGCGAGGATGAAGCCTGGGAGAAGGCCCAGCCGATCAAACTTGTACCTGATCGCTGACGAAATCACTCACAACTCCGGGCAGCGAGTGTAATCGAGACTTATCGCCAACTGCTCTGTTTCGAGCCAGCCAAACAGCCCGGAAGTGAACTGCGGATCGAATGTGGTTAGACCGACGAATATGCTCTGCGTATGCCTGAACCCTGCATTTTTTGCGATAACAACTTGGGAAGTCGAGAACATCTATGGCCGAAATGGATTCACGAGCGGAAGGATTTTGGCCCGCTCAAAATACAGCGAGGCAAATCCAAGAAAGTGGTCATTCCTCATCCTGAAGTTACCGTCAAGACCGTCTGTGGCATCTGCAATAACGGCTGGATGAGCGACCTTGAGGCCGAGAACATCCCGATCATCGGCAATATGCTGCAGGACGTTACGCTGCCCCTCGACGAAGCTCAGCAGAAGACGGTTGGAGCCTGGGCGATGAAGGCCGACTCGACCAAGGGCCGACTTGCCCCGAATCGGTTTTACAAACGAGAGGAATGCATCAATATGCGTGTCTCGCGCGAAATTCCGGCACGGCGATTGATTTGGTTTGGCAGGATCGAAGGCATGCACCTTGCGGACATCGGCACCGACTTCACCCTTGCCGACCCTGCCAAGAACCGCATCGCGATGGGATCCGTAGGTACTCCGTGGCGGGTCACTTCGTAACGCAGGTCGTCACGGTGCTCGTCGAGAAAGAGGGCACAGAGGGCGTCGAGATTTCCGCTCTCTCGTGCAAAATGGGAGACTGGGACGAGTCGATCATTCAAATTTGGACCATCAAAAAGCCAACCGTCCATTGGCCTCCCAAGGTGACATTCACGAACGGAGGTCCGCAGGGTATCGCATACCTGATGGACCGTTGGCGAATCGGCGAAGGAGTGGATCAAGTCACGCCACCTTAAGTCCCCCGGTTCGGGGCGTCACAAGCTGTCCCATTCCACAGAATGGCTCCGGTTTCATCCAAGCGTCGATGGTTGGGATAGAGCTCCGACGCGCCGGCTGTAGGTGAAGGGTTACCAGGCCCGCTCTTTCGATTGCGAGTTGGGTTCTCATTTCCACCATGGCTACGTTTTCGAAGGCCCCCCTATAATGCCGGACGGCCGAATTTCCCAGGTCCGGTTTGAAGCCTTGGCATTTCGTCCGTGAGCCTTCCCATTCGCCACGAGGTTTAAGCGCTGGTGCACATACGCCCCGACTTCGAATGGTTTGCTCATAGCTTAGTTCCAGCTCATGCGTCGGCTCATGTCGGCTCTGTGTCCGACCACCACGCTGAAAATGGAACCACCAAGTGCCCAGAGTCCCTTTGCCCGATGTTGGCATTACCTCCATCAGGGAGACGTGAACCGCCTCCTGCGAGGACATTACTCCCCGGTCATCGCTCTTACAGACTCATGCGTCGATCCCACTCGCTCTCCTCTCCTTTGGCCTAAGCCTCGTTCGAGGAGTCTCTGCAGGTTGCAACCAGCCCCTGCTGCTGGCGGGACCTTCCCGACGTTATCTCTGCGAATCCGTCCCGAAGTGCCTGGGCCCCTGTCACGGCGGTCCGTGGAGTGCACCTGCCTGTTTCTTTCCCCACGTCATCGGCCTTCCCCCGTACGCTCTCGAGGTCGGCTTAACCCGCGTTAACCCGTCAAAACGATTTCATGACGGATCCCATTTTCGAGACTGCAGCCATTTCGTTATGTTCAGGCCCTCCGGTTTGCTTGCCTCCCAGATCGTTCCTACCGCTGCGGCTTATCGCCGCAGGGCAGCCGAGGCTTTTACGTCCGAGCAGAACATGCGTCGTTGCCTCCGCATGCATCGGATATGCTAACCACCCGCCCAGGCAATAGGTGGTGTGGGGACTTACACCCCACTAGATTCACAGCCTTGTCGGCTGCTCCAGCGTAATGGCGATTTGGACGAAGTCGCTGGCGCGACGGACGCTATCGCGTGTTCTTCGCGCAGCTATTTTCTCCAAAGCAACAGTTGGTTTTTGGGTGATAATAGTGCTCGCCGTGCTGCCCATGAGTTGCCTGTCAATCCGGGTTCGGCCACTCCTCAGGCGATCAAACGGCGAAACGGCCATTGAATACCCATTAATAATGATGTGACCGGCCCGCGTCCGCCGCAAACGCCAGCGACTTCGTCCAAATCCCCCTATCGCAAGTGCCCCGGCGGGACACAGTCGGGTCCACGCGGCTACACGGCGCCGGCGCACTTGTCGATAGGAAACTAAGATTTTTCGCCAATCGAAGCTGCGACCTGCCCGCCAACTGCCATACCTTCATTGACTTGCTTCCATTCCACCCCTAAGATTTCAGCTCAATGATAGGCCAGACAGTCTCACACTATCGCGTCGTGCAGAAACTCGGCGGCGGAGGAATGGGTGTGGTTTACAAGGCCGAAGACACGCAGCTCGGCCGCTTCGTGGCCCTGAAGTTTCTCCCCGACGACGTCACGGGAAACCAGCTAGCCTTTGATCGCTTTCGGCGAGAAGCAAGGGCCGCGTCAGCGTTAAATCATCCGAATATCTGCACCATTCACGAGATCGGCGAGCATGACGGCCGACCATTCATCGTCATGGAGTTTCTGGAGGGCAAGACACTTCGCGAACTGGCCTTCGGGCGCCCCTTGGAAATCGAACGTTTGCTTGATCTCGGAATCGAGATTGCCGACGCGTTGGATGCAGCGCATTCGAAGGGCATCGTTCATCGCGACATCAAGCCAGCAAACATTTTTGTTACGGATCGGGGGCACGCAAAGATTCTGGACTTCGGTCTGGCGAAGATGAGCCCAGCCAGTTCCGACAAGCTCACCGCTGCTCCTACTGTGACAGAAGAACACCTGACGAGCGCGGGCAGTACCCTCGGAACGGTGGCGTATATGTCGCCGGAGCAGGCGCTCGGCAGGGAACTCGACGCGCGAACGGATCTTTTCTCGTTCGGCACCGTGCTGTACGAAACGGCAACTGGGGTTCTGCCGTTCCGCGGGGAAACATCGGCGGCGATCTTCGATGCGATTCTGAATAAGACCGCAGCACAGCCGTCGCGGATGAATCCGGAAATTACCGCTGAACTAGAGCGGATCATCAATAAGGCCCTGGAAAAAGACCGCGACGTTCGTTATCAGGGCGCGGCCGAGATTCGAGCCGATTTAAAGCGTCTGAAACGGGACACCAGTTCCGGTAGGTTGGCTGCCAGTGGAGCGTCCGTTCTCTCCTCGGCTTCGGTCGCGACTGCGGCAGCGCCCACGCCGGGCTCTTCCGGATCCCTCAGTGCCACCCAGCCGGTACATTCTCCACGCAAGAAGGTGGTGATCTGGGGCATAGTAATCGCCGCGGTCGTTCTGATCGTTGCTGGCACAACGCGCTATCTCATCCCGGCAACGCCGCCGCACGTAACCGGAACCACCCAGATTACCAATGACGGGTTCGCAAGTTCCGGCGGGACGGTAGCAACTGACGGCGTCACCATTTACTTCAATCGCGATGACCCGGCGAAAGGCAGCGAGATTGCCCAGGTCTCAATCAATGGAGGGCAGTCAGCCGAATTCACTTCTCCCCTCACAGGCGCCTACGTCGTGCAGATGTCGTCCGATCACTCGAAACTGCTGGCAGTAACGGATTGCCAGTTCGATCTGGGTTGCAACGTCTGGGCGCTGCCGCTGCCCGCCGGTTCGCCGCGGAGACTGGCAAAATCCGCGGAGCTCGCTTGGTCACCCGATGGAAAGTGGCTGGTGTTCGGGCAAAAGTCTGAGCTGTGGTTGGCCGCACAGGATGGATCCAATCCAAAGAAGATCGTCTCCCTCGACAAGGGCCGAGTGCAATGGCCGGCGTTTTCACCAGATAGCAGCAGAATTCGTTTTACGATTAACGATCGGGAGGCGAATACATCCGCGATCTGGGAAGTACGCACGGACGGTTCGAATCGGCATGCTGCCTTGCCGGGCTGGCATAGTTCGCCACACGAGTGCTGCGGGTTCTGGACACCCGATGGCCGCTATTACATCTTTCGCTCGACGTCCACGAGCGAACTGTCTCCCTTTTTTGGAACGGGGGATATTTTTGCCGTCGCTGACTCGACCAGCTTTTTTCATCGCACGAGTTTCACGCCAACGCAGCTCACTTTCGGCCCGACCCGATATCAGATCGGTGGGTTTACGCCTGACGGCAAAAAGGTATTGGTAACCGCCAGCGAGCACCATCCTGAACTTGTTCGCTACGATTCCGCTTCAAAGAACCTCACTCCGTACCTGGGAGGAATGCCAGTTGCCTACGTGTCTTTTTCGCATGACGGTAAGTCGATCGCGTACGTCAGGCCAAACGATGGCACATTGTGGACCAGCCGTGTAGATGGCAGCCAACAGCTGCAACTTACATATCCGCCCGACCGTGCTGCGCTGCCGCGCTGGTCGCCGGATGGGAGCCAGATCGTCTTCATGCAGGCGCAAACCGGCAAGCCCTGGAAGGCTGTTTTGATTCCGGCACAAGGCGGGAACCCGGAGGAACTGCTGCCAGGATCTACTACAGAAGGCGATCCCAATTGGTCGCCCGATGGCAAGCAGATTGTTTTTTCTACAGGCCTGAGCTTCGGCAGCTCGTCACAAGTAGATATCAGAGTTATGGATTTACCGACGCACCAGGTTTCACCTGTTCCAAACTCAAAGGCCATGTACAGCCCACGGTGGTCGCCGGACGGACGTTATCTGGCCACTATGGACGTCGCGCCAAACAGTAAGAGGCTTTTCCTGTTCGATTTCCAGACGCAGAAATGGTCCGACTGGACGACCGATCCCGACGGGCTCTATTACATCTCGTGGTCGCCCGACAGTCGCAGTATTCGTTATGACTCTTCTAACGCATACAAGGAAATCAAGCTCGGAAGCAAGAGTCCGGAATCCGTGTTCAGCACGGCAAAGTTGAATGTTTACTTCACCGAGCTCGGCCCATGGGCCGATAACGCGCCGGATGGCTCGCGCATGTACCTCCGAGATAGGACGAGCCGCGATATTTATGCCCTGGACATAGATTTTCCGTAGCTCGGGCGAGATCTAGAGAGTCGAAATAGAAGGCTGTCTCGCTCTCCCGTGAGCAGATGCTCAGCCGCCGTGTTTTGGGCTCCAGCCGCTCAATGAGCGATATCGGGATGTTTCATTAACTGTCTTCAATACGACATCCATTAAGCGTACAATTCGCATTTGATGGAGGGCTTGTTATGCGCCCGTGCATGCTTCATATCTGTTGTTTAGGCCTGCTTCTCGCCGTTGCCATTCCCGTGCAGGCCAAGCAACCCCAAGCGGATTCCGACGCCGTTACCTCGCAAATCTTGCAGCACATTGAACAAGCGTGGGTTAGTGCTGAGAAGAATCACGATGCCACGGCATTCGAGCAGCTAGTGGCAGATAACTGGATTGGGATAACGCCTAACGGGAAGAGCCAGACAAAAGCCGAGAGAGCAGCTGAGATCAAATTCCCCCACATTGCGCCCGCCGAGGTGCGAAACATGAAGCTTCGGGTTCTCGATGACACCACTGCGACCACGGGAACCGACGATATGAGAGTCCGCGTCTTCGGTGACACTGCTGTAGTTACCGGAATCGACGCCGAAACCGCCTTGGAAGATGGCAACAAATCCATCGTCCATTACGTATGGACTGACGTTTTTGTGAAACGAAATGGCAAGTGGCTGGTCGTTGCCTCGCAAACCGCGCAGGTAAAATAGTTTTCATCTCGGAACCGTTCCCGAGAAGCGGATGGCGAAATCAGGCGTGGCTGTTGAAAAAGGAACCAAAGCAGTAATTTCAGTGAATTTCAGCGCCTACGGCAAACGAAGATTCAATAACTTGCGAGCGAATTTCGTTCGCGAAATCCCGCGAGAAGAGTTTTTCAACACCTACAGGCGTTATCACTCAGAACCCCGGTCTATTTCAACAATTATCTGACACCGAAGCGGTAGTAAGCCCACATCATAATCGCGGCGAGTATGATTAATCCCCACTCGACTACCACGCGCAGATTACTCTTACGCTTAAAATCAGTTTCTCGTGGAGGTTCGGCTCTCTTATCTCTCAGCGCCTTGTTTAATCGTTCCTGAACTTCGGGCTGGCCCAAACTGCGCAAAGTTGCCACAGGATCGTCAATGTACTTCTTTGCTGTCGAATGATGGATAGCCGCCAGAACCATCGATTCATCAGGTGCCAGAATCTCATGCTCAGCGGTCATCAGAACGCATCCCAGTTGCCTTGCCAGTATGCAAATCCGGTGCACTAGTTCTGGCGAGATCGCACTGGCATCGATGCGGAAGGCAATTTCTTCGACCTTGCTCTTGCTCTCATCGACGTACACCACGTGCGCATCATCGCGGTCCGTCTGCCCCCACATTCGCTGGCTCGTAGACCACGAGGCGATGGCCGGAAGAATCAGACTGATCTGTTCCTCGAATCCGGCAGGTGGTTGAATCTCAGACCACCACGAGAAATCCTCTGCCAATTCCTGAGGGATGGCGAGTGGCAGCACATCATACTTGCCGAGGAGAGTCTTCTCGGGAAGAAAAATGAGCCTGAATTGCCAGATAGCCATAGTGGCGTCACGGCTAGATTCTAGCGCAGGTCCCTGCCCGCTTGCGGATTGTTGTTGTAAGCAGGCGATAGCGTAAATTGAGAATTGGCCGACCCCCGTCAGGGGTCAATTTGCGCCATGGCGATGTTACGCCAAGGATGAGCAAGCTTCTCAGTCGCGGCCAAACGGATTAGAATTGCACGCTTGGAAGGTGGCGTTATGTCAATCAAGGTCCTCCTATGGGAGATTCTGCTCCTTGGCGTGCCAATCGTCTTCCTGTTGGGCGGCTACATTGGTGCCCCCATTTTGCTGATATGGAGTTGGACGCGTTTGGCACGGAACAAGCAATGGGGCCCGTCAGCGATTCTGTCACTAACCGGACTCTTGCTTGCTACGGCTTCCGCTCTCGTTGCGATCTATACGATAGCCTACTCAATCTCACTCGGTGGCGATTTCATGAAGCACTTCGACAACCCCGTGTTCATGGCAACCTACCAGCGTGGTCTTTGGCTCGCTCGAATAGGAATTGCGGTTGGCATCTGTGGCTTGTGGAAACCGAGCGCCCTCAGGTGGCAAGGGCTGGCCACCGCTATTGGAACATAGATGTTCTGGACCCTTGTCGCGGGGGATGTTTTTATATAACTACCCTACAAAGCCGCGTCCCGACGATCCCCTCGTAACTGTCGTTAACAGGCGTGGTTGTTGAAAAACTCTTTTCGCGGGATTTCACGAACGAAATTCGCTCGCAAGTTATTGAATCTTCGTTTGCCGTAGGCGCTGAAATTCACTGAAATTACTGCTTTGGTTCCTTTTTCAACAGCCACAGGCGTTAGCACCAACTGAGATTTGCCGGGGTAGTTGGTGCTATCGCGATTCTTCGCCAACTGACCAATCCACTTCCTTCAGTTTGTCCCTCTTGCCGCCAGTCAAGCAAGAATGCGGGAAGCTCGTATAATCCTTCGCATGGTTGGCGAACCCTCATGTTCTCTTACCCTTAAATGAGGCGTGTGCTCAGCGGATTGATATGGATGGCTTGTGATGAGCCTGTTATGAAAGCGATTCGATACAAACTTCACTTCGCCACTTTGACCGTGGCGGCGGTCGTGTTTTTGTTAGCGAAGGACCTAGCGCTTCCCTATTGGATTTCTAACTTTAATTTTTTCCATTACGGACTGATGGGCGCTCTTCATGCAACGTGTATCGTTGTTTCGCTGCGTGATCGCAAGGTAGCCCGTCCGATCATCGCAGCGTGTTTCATCACGCTTGCTACCGTCTGGAGCGCTGCGACCCCTATTTTGGGGTTGTGGGGCTCCATCTTTTGGGCTCCCTTCGACGATTTTTTGCGTCGAAACCAGTTGGGCACCCTCGCGATGTTTCTCACTGGCTCGGCCATCGGCGCCTCGGGATACTGGCTGTTAGTGCGCCAATTTTGGTTGAAGTCACTTCGGCGGGCGGACTGGCTTAGAACAGTGGCGCTTTGCCTGGTTGCGACGTCGTTGTCCGCAGTTGCTCTCGACGTGCTGCATCCGAGCATTGACATCTTATCTCCGATAATCACCATAGCGTGGTGGTTTGCTTTCTCGATTTCACTGTATTGGAGCGAGATGAGCGGGTGCGCCAACAAGTCCACGGAGGTGATTGAAACCTTACCCTAGAGTGGCTGGGTTCGATTCTGTGCGGACGACGGGCAAACCGGAGTAACTGCTGTAATCAGGCGTTAGCACCAACTGAGATTTTCAGGCCCGTAGTTGGTGCTATCGCGATTTATCGTCAATTGACTAAAGTCGGACAGTTGTCGCCTATCAGATCCCAGAATTGACAAGGCGGTTACTTTGCCAAGTGATCCGCCGAAGGATAACTAGGCCAGTTAACCAGAGTATGAGGCCAATAGCTGTGCAGTCGGCAACACTGCGGATGTCGCTGCGCGGGATGATAAAAGACCCAATCGCTGCGATCACCATGATGGCACCCGTCCAGTAGTAGAGCCGTGCCGCGAAGATTTTTGCCAACGGAAGAAAATGCAACCCGATGATCACACCAAGGGCTTGCGGTATTAGGTCAGAACGGCCAAGGTGCCCGAGAACGAACACCGTGACACCTCCCAGTCCCCATTCAATAGCGGAATCGATCCAGAAAAATTTACGAAAGCGCATCCAGTGCGCTAAGTCGCCTGGAGAAGAGGCGAGGTGGCGAAACGCTCGAACGCGAAGGATCGCCCAAAGCGTTAGCACGACTGCAGGCACTGTGACAATCGAGAACCATACCGGGCTTTGGCTGCCGGAGAATACAACAGCCCAATACATCCAAGCAGAGCCGAAAGAAGCACAGATGAGCGCTGCCCGGGCACCGCCTTTTAGCTGGCCTGAGCCGATACTTTGGAATCCAGCAATATCGTTCACCCCTGAGTCCAACTGCTCCTCCTAGTCGTAAGCAGACAAGACTAGCATGGAGCTACGTTTTTCCGCCTCGCGCGGTCTTCCATGATTCATTCCACTTTGACGGTTAGTCGGGCACTCGTCGAAGTCTCTAAGGGGGCCTCTTTAAGAATTGCGCCCGAGTCACGGACAAACCGGAAGTAGCTCGGGTCAACTGTTGAAATCAGGCGTGGCTGTTGAAAAAGGAACCAAAGCAGTAATTTGTGTGAATTTCTGCGCCTGCGGCAAACGAAGATTCAATAACTTGCGAGCGAATTTCGTTCGTGAAATCCCGCGAAAAGAGTTTTTCAACACCCACAGGCGATTGCGCTAATTGAGAATTCCAGGCACAGAAGCACAATCTGGCAAACTTAATAGAACAGCGGCAGCGCAGAAAAAAAAGGTAGGCGAAAATCAGGGATGGAAGAAATAGGAATTTCCACTTTTTTTACCCTGTGAGATCAAAAATCTCGTTCACTTTATCGTGTGTTGCCTGACTGCGTGATGGTTTCAGATATCGCAAGGTGCTTTCGATATCTTTGTGGCCCATCCACAACTGAACGGTCCGCAAATCAACCCCCTTCCACAGAGACCACGTTGCGAACGTTGCACGGAATTTGTGCAGCCAGAATTTCTCTTTATCCAAGTTCGCCCGCTCAGCAACGGCCTTGAGGTCGTCCAGGAAATTTAGTTTCGGATTGCAGCCGGAAGTGGGAAAGACCAGACTGCAATTCTTGTCGGACTTCGCTTTCCACGCCTTCAGACTCTTCACAAGCTTCGCAGGAATCGGAATCTCTCGTTCCTTGTATGCCTTCGGCGTCCACCCCCTGTCCAGCTTGTGGCTCACCCGAACCGTGGACGCTGCTAAATTAACATCCGACCAGTACGTGTACATGGCCTCCTGCTCCCGCATTCCAGTCATCAAAAAGAATTCGTACCAGAGTCTTTCTTCCGGATCGCAAGCCGCGAGTAGCGTATTCAATTCTTTCTGCTCGTAAGCATCCGGTTCTTCTTCGGTGTATCGCGGCCAGTCGTTCTTGCCCACCAGCCCGCGAATCCCTTGCGCCTTCAGGAACGACATGACGGTCGCAAACTTGTTCCAGCAACTGCGCGGAGCCTGCTCTTTGTCATCCCGCAGGAACGCGCAGAACTTCAGCAAGTCTTTGCGGTCGATTTCTTCAAGGTTGAGTTTGTGACAGGACTCAGTGAAATACGACAGTGCCGTGGTGTAGGCCGCTAGCGTCTTGGGCTTCTTGGTGAGCTTGGTTTCGTCAAGGAAGTCCGCAACCGATGCCGCAACCAACCGATGCCCGTCACCGCTCTCAGGCACGATGGCCGCGCCATTGTTCACCGCGTTGAGTTCGGCTTCTTTGCGCTGGCGTCGGGCGCTGGCGTCAGCTGCATCCTTTCCAGCCGACAGGCGTACACGTTTCGCTCCCACACACCACTCAATATAGTAGGCACCTTCGGGGTGTCTTTCTTGATTACCGTTAACTTTCACCCAATCGGGTTTCACACGGCCATTGGCGGCGATCAGGACGGGGCAGTAGCGCAACCCCTTGCTGGTTTGAACTCTCTTGCTGAGCTTGACCACTCTGTTCATAGGTGACTCCCTTAAACCGGGATACTGTATCACCTACTGTATCATTGTATGTATGTTATTGCAAATACAAGTAATGGCGGAGAGAGAGGGATTCGAACCCCCGATACCCGTAAAGGTATACACGCTTTCGAGGCGCGCGCCTTCAGCCACTCGGCCATCTCTCCGCGCCCACTAGTTTCATTTTCATTTTATCAGGGGAGCTCCTGGCACTTCGAATTTCCTCGCTGACCTCACTGAACGGAGCCCGGCTCAACCTCCCCATCCAAGCCTAGTTGCGGTTTGTGACTTGGTTCACCATCCTTGCCACTTCCGGGTCTGTAATCTGGGTGTAGATGCCCAGGGTGGTTCGAATGTCGCGGTGTCCGAGTTGGGCCTGCATCTCGGTCGGGTGTGCTTCTTTCTTGCCAACTTACGGATGAATTATGGTTTTGTCGGGTAATAGCGGTAAATTGGTCCTGTAATGTTCTCGTGCTTCTGAATCTCTACCGGATCTCTAAGGTCGGCACCGTCAGGATTGTGAAGCCGCCCAGATGGAAGAATCACGCTCCTTACGCAGTGCTTTGACGCACGAGCAGCGCAATCGAAAGCCGGCGGAGTCGCCCTTTCCATATCCTGCTCGAGGAGCGGGAGTATCTTCCCCCTCTAGACTATCCCTGCCAAACATGGTTACCGCAGCTGCACGTTACGGTTTCGGTTGGATGTTGCTTGGTCAATTGCTTTTTGCAGATGGGGCACGGTTTAGTCATCACGTACGTCATGGTCTTTACTCCTAAGCTGAATCTCTGGCGACAGCTGATTACAAGTTCATAGTTTCGTCTGGCATGTGACGGGCTATAGAAGTTGATGCTACCAACCCGGGTCCGACCTGTCTGATCAAGAACGCTCACATCATGGCACGCTTCGTGACCTGACAGCTTTTTGGGAACGGCTCTTGCCCGATTGTTGGCGGTCGCGGTAGGGACGATCATGTCTACGCTCCACTGAGTCCTCGCGGTATCAGCGCAAGACTCGGGGCCGAGTGGATCGCTAATCCTTTCCCGTAAGAATTTTGCATTCTCTGCTTCCTGCCGGTTTAGCCCGGTGCTTTCTAACATTCCCATTTCACTAACAACCGGGTAATTGGCGGTGAAAGACTGACCTCCGCGTTGGGAGTGGTTCGTGGCTATGGGAAGCCACTCCACAGCTCAAGAACACTATCAACTGATCTAAACTGCTCAGACGGGCACTAACTCCACCAGCTAAACTCCCGACTATGACAGTAGAAGTGGAAGCAGCAGTAGTACCAACTGAAAACGCGATTGTACCCATCAAATCCATTCAACCGACCATATCCTCTGAGACGATTACCGAAAACAGCAAGCCGACCAAGATCCGTCGCAACAGTCAAGTCCACAATGGGTCGAAGCTACTCTGCAAGGAGTGCAACCCACAAGCCGAGTCTGAACAGAGGCGCATTAAAAATAAGGAATTCGGAAAAAGAAGAAACTGATTCCTGCCCTGGCCCAAGTTCGTCACGGAATAGTCGAAAAAACACCTAAACCGTGCAGAATCAGCTTAGGCAACAGCTGGGTCTACACTACATTTGCGATTGAGGTGGAAACGCTCGGGTAGATCCGGCCGAACTGGAACTCGCGAGTGAAATGAGCCTCGTTCTGCCCCAGAAAGCACCGTACCTCGATCCTCCGCTACGCGAGCATTTGGAATTGGCGACATGCCACGGGAGACGCAAATGGATGAGGGCGACGGGGAGAGGTCGAGCTGTTTTGATCGATTGTCGCGCGCTCTCCGTCACCGAAGGCGTTTTTGAGCGTCGGCTTGACGGTGACGCGGTAGAGCAAAATGCGTTGCGCTGTCGGGTGGAGTAATCATCTCACCGACCATTGCCGAGTTCGGGATGGCCGGCCAGACCGGAACCCTTGGAGGATGTGCGCCTAACTACGCAACGGAACACTGAGTCACCGGGCGCGGGGCCTCGGACCGCGAACTGAAATCCAGAACGCAGCGATGGTTGGGTGAACAATCGCCATGGCACAGCGACGAAAGCAAAAACAAAACGCCCCAAACTCTTTCGAGTCGTGGGCGCTGGTTGACAGCCATTCCCCAAAGAACTGCTAATATTCAGCCCAACGGCCTGTGTCGTATATAGGAATGGCTCCGATGGACCATTCTGGGAACACCTCAGGATACTCCGCCTTTCAGGACGCCCTTCGTTGTTGCACACGAGCAACCAGCCGCCACTTGCCCTCTGTGATCTTGACCTCATCCCGCTTCAGCATCTCGTAGAGGGCGTTGCGAACGTCGGCACCGCTAGTTCCGCGTTTGAGGATTCGTAACTAGACCTCGGAGAAGTGACTCTCGGGCCGCTCCCGAAGGTCATCTCGAACATGCTCCCTTACTTGCTTCATATCCTTTCGAACCCGAATGTTGAGGAGTATTTAGATAGCCTGACTCCGCATAAAGCAGGGTGGCGAAATGGACGTTTGCGAAAAGGATAGAGGGCTACTACTCCACGCAAGAAACGAACTGACAGTGCGCCGCACACTCCTTTCATCTCAGGTGCCAACACAGCGCAGTGCGCCACAGCTCTGTGCGGATCTACTAAGATGAAAACAAACTACGATGGAGTTAAGTGTGGCGTCTGTTCACTTTTGAACAGGAAATGAAATAAATAACTAAGCTCCCGAGAAGGACACTAGAGGATTATGGAGTGGCTTTGTTATGGGCAGACAGACTTTTCCACCGAACAGTGCAAATCATTGTGAAAATCTCCAATTGGGATTGCGGTTGTTCCGTACGCTGAACAACATAGACCAGATTGCAACTAAAGCGGGGCAGTAAGTCGGACCTTGGGCTTCTCTGGCAGAAGCTAGTCGTGGAGTACGATGCTGAGAAGTGAACTGTGGACTTCAAGCCCACCGTTGTAGCGAACGAAGCCCAACTTCCTGAACCTGTTCATGAAGAAGTTGACTCGCGAGCGAGTTGTGCCCACCATCTCCGCTAGAGTTTCCTGACTGATCTTGGGAATCGTGACTTCGGGCTTTCCGTCCTTACCGAAGTGAGCAAGCAGGAGAAGGATGCGGGCAAGTCGCTTCTCGCTAGAGTTGAAAAGCTGGTCAACCAAATCCTCTTCGTATCGGATGTTCCGTGTCAGCAAATA
>Ga0210399_10001527_pt1 | contig 18056 bp, 12 predicted proteins | sample IncBWC14MmetaG_FD_150865 | JGI IMG/M metagenome (GOLD analysis project Ga0210399, IMG submission 150865) | Forest soil microbial communities from Barre Woods Harvard Forest LTER site, Petersham, Massachusetts, United States - Inc-BW-C-14-M | ecosystem: Environmental > Terrestrial > Soil >...
CTCCAAGACCTGGGACCTGGGTTTGTTGGACACCCAGATTGTGGACTTCAGCAGACCACGGACCCCTTGAGACCGCGTGTTTTGACCATGGATTGGCCACAACTCGTTTGGGAGTACTACCGGGCGAGGCTAAGATGGCCGCGGACGGTCGTCCGCGATGAATACCCCCGCTACGAAGGAGAGCTTTCCCGCCGACCAGAAAATGAAGTCCAATACTTTGATTTCGGGAATTCTCTCAGGAGGTGCCGTATAGATCTGGCGGAAGAGCCGACGTGGTGCCTCGAGCAGATTCTTGGTGAGGATTTCGGCGTAAATGCCTCGCAGTTTGGCGTAGAAGGTCATGTACTCCTCGAGGCGAACCTCGAACGCCTTATAGTTGTTTGGAGCCCGAAAGCCGAAGACCTTCCCGACCTCCCGGTCATAGATGGGATACTGGCGATTGACCGTGTTGACGAGCTTGGTCGCAAATGAGAACTGCAAGCTCTGCTGCCCTTTGAGATTCGGGATCGCGTACAACTCCTTCACCAGGCTCCTTAAATCGACCTGCGGCAAGTTGCGTGACTCTTCCAGCATCACAAAGTACTTGGACTTGAACTCGGGCGTCAGGCCGGCGCTGTCGAGGCGGTAGAAAGACCGATACACGAATTGAAACACGCAGTTCCCGACCACTGTCCCGAGTGCGAACTGGTCAGACAAGAATCCGTAAACGTCGACCGCCTCGCGGCCAATCGCCCGGACCACTGGCTCGGCGTTTCTCTCGATCTGGGACAGATTGCGCAGAGGACCGTCAATTTTATCCATCGCTCGCCAACCTTGGGGGCCCAAGCGTTGAAAAAACCCATCTGTTTCCGCACTCGCATCCGCCTGATACCGTTAGATGACTTTGCAGTATCGTTCGACAAACATCTAATTGACGAACGTCTACAGCCGCGGACACCTGCCCAAAAACATATGAACTGCGCTCGCCGACGTTCTTAATCAGAATCGCGACATTTCAGGACGGTTACCGATACGTGTCGTGTTTGTGGGCAGCCCCGTTCTTGGCCCGGCTGAATCCGTTCGCTCTCTCGAGGGTTGCCTTCCACTTGCGTCATGAAAGAGCCCAATTCGCCGGCAACTTTCCGAGGTTTGGACGCGGATTCGATTCCCATCGGGCACGCCGGACGCAAAGGCGCTGCGTGCCTGTTCTTTAGCAATCAAATGATCTTCAGGTTCTCTGCCAAAGCGCCTTTGGCAGAAAACGTCAATTCAAAGGTTACTTTCTGACCCGGGCTGAGGGGCGTCCCACCGACTCCAGTCATTTTGCTTATCACAACGGGTCCCTCATCGGGTTGAATCAATACATAGCCGGGCCTAACGTGCTGGATCACTCCCGCTAATCGCACTCGTTTTGCGAAATCAGTAGGATCCCGAGGAGTGAATTGCCGCTTAATCCGCTCTTCATAAGAGAAAGTATGCTCTTTTGCAGTATCCCAAAGCTTTTTCGCCTCTACATACTTCCCGTCCATGAACAAAAGGCCGGCATAAAGACCTACGAAGGCCGAATCCGATTCGCCATCGAGCCGGCACTGTGCCAGCGTAGCGGCGCATTTCTTGATGGGCTCCCCTATTTCAAGCATGGCTCTGGTGTATTCCACATAAGCCCTGACTTGTTTGAAATCGGTCTTGATGATGCGCTCAAGAACCTCCATCGTTTTGCGCGGTTGTCCCTGATCTCTATAAGCCCTCGCCAACAGGTATCTCCCGACCGCACTTGCGGAATCGGACTCAACGGCTTGCCGAAGTTTAATAAGTCGGGCGGGTTGGTTGCCCAGTTCTTTCTGGATTTCCGCAGATGTGATTAGAAGAGAGGTTCTTTCAGTGACCACTCTCAATCCTTGCGATACAACAGCTTCGGCCTTTTCCAGATATTCTGTGGCTTCATCAGTCGAAAGCTTTGGACGCTGCGACCATCGGAGATAAAGCGAGGCGAGACCGGAATGTCCATAGGAATCGCTTTCTTTGGCCGCTATGCAATGCTGGAATTCCCGCTCGCTGTGTACCAACCTTTTTCTTGCAACGTCTCCGTTTTCTTCCGTGATCGCCAACTCAGCCAGGACGAGGCCGCGCGTGTGATGCAACGAACGGATAGATTTTGTCCTGTCCTTTGAAATCGCGTTGTCGATCTGCGTGAGCGCCAAGGTCAACTTATTTTCCCGCAGAAGCATTCGTGCAAAATGTTGTAAAACAAACACATTGTCGGGATCCCGTCGAGCTGCCGTCTCAAAAAACTTTGTCTTACCCTCGAGAGTACTGAACGTATCGACGATCTCGTCTGATCTTATGAATAATTCAAAGACCAGTTTGTCCAGACGGTAGGTAAGATTAAGCTTCTCCATCGCTTTTTGGAGAAGACCCTCCTTGCGCTCACGCGAACCGCATTTCTTCCATACAATCTCCGCGATTATCCTGTGACGAGCGCGCGCAGCGTATAGGCCCCGCACGATGTCGATCTCGGCATATTCGATCAGGCCCTCCAGGGAGGAGCCCACTTCCTGATGCAATGTTAGAAGTGGTGAATCAAGAACACTTTCCAAGAGCTGATCCCTGATGAGCATTCCATGCTGATAGAAACAGCAAACCAAGAGGTAAAGCTCCCTCGCTAGAGAGGACGATTGTCCTTCGTCAATTCCCCGATACTCGTTCTCGATGATTGCATCGAATCCTACGCCTTCCCCAGCCGTTGCCTCTCTCATTGCAACGAGAAGTTGCTGTTCATGTTTATTTTTGACGATGCTGAACTGGAATGAGCGGTCGAGCTCTTCGAGTTCTCCGAGCGCGCCTTCAGCACTCAGGAAATCCAGGAGTCGATTTATCTCTCCGTCAGATAGGGACACGACATCAAATTCTTCGGTGCGAAAACGCGCTCTTGCTGACAGCCATTCGTTGTGCCTTTCTCCAAGAACAAAGAGGCAATTGGTGGATGTGGTTCGCTGCTGGGTTAACGCGCCCTGGATGCTGCTGGCGTGCTCGCGCGCTTGATCGATGATGAAATAGCACGGAACATTTGGGAAGAGAGTGGCAGCGAATGCGACATCCCCTTCATTGACCTCTGCTCCTTCTCGCAGCATGAAGACAGGTCCGGCGTGGGCATCCACAATCTTGAGCGCAATAGCCATCAAGATCGTCGTTATCCCATAACCTGCTGGCCCTGTGATCACGATGGCGGTACTCTTTGCTTTTGGGTTCGTGGTGAATTCCAGGGTCCAATCCCATAGCTCATCTTCGATATCGCGTGCAAACCTGTGATTTTGCGCGATGAGCGACCAATTCGGATTCGAACCCCGCAAGAACTCTTTCGTGTTAGGTTCCTGCGTCACGCTCTCACCATTGACGTAGTTCCACGATTCCAAAAGCCTAAGCATGGGCGCGGGCGATTTGTCGTAATCCGCCCTGAGATGTTGTGGAACCTTATTTCTGTAACTGTTGAGCGTGTCAGGCGCCGGACGATAGTCGCCAATTTCCTCTTGCACTAAGGCGTGAAAATCCGGGAGCGACATGACCAAAGTTTCAACGCGCCTCACCTCCTTATGAAGTTCGATATCAATCGTGTCTGCAAATGGGTCGATTCGATATGCGGTAGGAGGCTGTGAAGGCAAAAATTCCTGAGCCATCTCTTCGACGATAAGTTGCCAGTTGGGGTCGCGGCCGGAATATCCAATGTATAAGATCGTCGAAGTCGCGCAATCATTCTTGAGACGATCCCAGACCATCCCGCGATTTTCCCTATATCGTGTGTAGTCGGCCTGAGTGATCACAATCGGAGAGGGGCACGGATTATACGGGGTGCCATGCAGATGGAATACCGGCACATCCACATAAGTATCGGTATATCGGAGGTCCGCAGTCACAGCAATTGATATTGGATTCTGGGGAGGATTGCCATTGAGCTTGTATGCTCTTTCCAGCCCCATGTCGTAATTCGTCGTGAAAATAGATCGCCAACGAAATGTCGTCAGCCACTTGATGTGTTCGTCTGGTTCCAGATTGGCGAATATTTTTTTGATTAAAGCGTCGAGTTCAGCACGCGATGATCTAATTTCGGCCAGTTGAGCTACTCTTGGCAGGTCGGTCGGATCGATGTTGAGTTTAAAATGACGAATAAGCTCATCGACCAGTTCTTTCCCATCAGGCGCAGGCTTGCCGTCAGGGCGGGCGTAGTGATATCCGATGCCTGCTCCGAGAAAGAGCACGCAGTCTCCCCTCTCCAACGCTTGCCGAAGACCTAAAGGTAATTTCGTGACGGGGCTGCCACTAGACGACGCCAAGAGAGGCCTCCTTCAACGTCAGGAACATCATTTCTTAACGTAAGGCTTTCATTATGACTGTTTGTGGCCAATAGGATAAAGCGAATAGGTAGATTAGGCGTATCCTCGATTTGGAGTGCGCTACTGGCGAGAGCACTCATTCGCCTAGTTTCAGGGTCTGCACAATCTCATGTTACACAACTCAGCCCTCACTGCTGCCTGCGCCGACCCTAGCGTGCGGCTGACCAAAGACTTTCGCAATCTGATCCATCCCGGCCCGCCTTCAACGCCTGCCAAAACATGCGATTGCGGCACGGCGCTTTCGCTGGTCGCAGCCCTCGATCACGTCGTCCGAGACCTCACCCCAAAAACGTCTGTTTCTGGGCAACCGAAGGCCCGAAATTCAAGCTCTGGGAATCAAGCACTTAGGGGACGCACGGGAAACGGGTTAGTGCAGGTCGTTGGTTCAGTGTATCAAAGGGTTCGCAGCCCATACCGCGTAAAGCGTTGGATCATCAGGCCCGTCGCGGGTCGGTTCCGCCTGTACCAAAGGATTTGGTTTGGTACAGGCATGGGTGTTGCGTCATTGCAGCTAGGTTCCCATTCTGAGAGCAATCTTTCACGAACCGAGCGACCCCCTGTTGGACTCACGGTGGCACTCTTCCGGAGCGTTTTCTCATTTCTTCTTCAGAACGCCATCTAAGTAAGACAACTGCGATTAACGGTCTTCTAATGTAAGATTCAGCGTACGTCATGGCTACAAAGAGGTAACGTCCTAGTCAGACTCCACGTTTCGGGCAGTTATCGGACCTGCGGTTACTTGATGCTGAACCGGACGAGCACTACTGGCAGTGAGTTCTTCATCGTGGATAACTGTAATGAGGACCGGAAGGTCCTACGGTACCTCCACGACTGGCACCAGTTCTGCGACATCCGCCGCCGTTTCGCGGTGTTGCCCGAGAGTGTCATTGGGACCTGTCCGACCGGAATCACCCCTGTGAAGTGATTATTGCGAAGGAGGCAACGCACAATAAGATCGTCTCCTTCATCTGGGGCATCGCCGACGACGTCCTCCGCGATCTGTTCAAGCGAGGCAAGTATCCTGACGTCATCCTGCCGATGTGCGTCATCCGGCGCATGGACGCAGTACTCGAGCCAACCAAACAGAAGGTGCTCGACACCAAGAAGGTGCTGGACGATGCGCGCATCACTGAGCAGGGCGCTGCGCTCTGCGATGCGGCTGGCCAGGCCTTTTACAATACCTCGAAGTTCACGCTGCGTAATCTGAAATCCCGCGGAAGCCAGCAGCAGTTGCTTGCCGATTTCGAGGACTACCTGAACGGCTTCTCCCCCAGCGTCCAGGACATTCTCGACAATTTCAAGTTCCGCAACCAGCTCACAACCCTCTCCAAGGCCGACGCCATCGGCACTTTGATCAACAAGTTCCTCGATTCCGATATCGACCTCTCTCCGGCCGGCATCGACAACCATTCGATGGGGACGGTCTTCGAGGAACTGGTCCGTAGGTTCAACGAAGAGAACAATGAGGAGGCGGGCGAACACTGGACGCCGCGCGATGCTGTTCGACTCATGGCGAACCTCGTGTTCCTGCCCATCGAGGCAGAGATCAAGTCCGGCACCTACCTGCTTTACGACTGCGCCTGCGGGACAGGTGGCATGCTAACCGTGGGGGAGGATGCGCTTACGGCAATCGGCGCGAAGGGCGCCCAGCAGGTCAAGTGCTTGCTCTACGGTCAGGAAATCAACCCCGAGACTTACGCCGTCTGCAAGGCGGATATGCTGCTGAAGCGCGAGGGCGAAAGTGCCGACCACATCGTCGGCGGCGCGGAATGGTCCACGCTCTCCCACGACGCCTTCCCCGCCCAAGAGTTCGACTTCATGCTCGCCAACCCGCCCTACGGGAAGAGTTGGAAAAAGGATCTCGAAGCGATGGGCGGCAAGGACGGGATGCGCGACCCACGCTTCAAGGTGATGCACAAAGGCGAAGAACTTTCGCTCGTCACGCGCTCCAGTGACGGCCAACTGCTCTTCCTCGTTAACATGGCATCGAAGATGAACGCCAAATCCGTCCTTGGCAGCCGCATTGCTGAGGTTCACAATGGCTCGTCGCTCTTTACTGGCGACGCCGGACAGGGTGAGAGCAACATCCGCCGCTGGCTCATCGAGAACGACTGGCTTGACGCCATCGTTGCGTTGCCGCTTAACCTCTTCTACAACACCGGCATCGCCACTTACATCTGGGTACTGTCCAATCGGAAGCCTGCGCACCGCAAGGGCCAGGTCCAGCTCATCGACGCCAGCCAATGGTTCAAGCCGCTTCGCAAGAACCTCGGTAAGAAGAATTGCGAACTCGCGCGTGAGGACATCGAACGCATCAGCCGCACCTTCCTCGAGTTCAAGGAAATGCCCGAGTCGAGGATCTTCCCCAACGCTGCCTTCGGCTACTGGAAAGTCACGGTTGAGCGGCCGCTGCGCCTGCACAGCCAGCTCACACTCAATGCCATCGAGACGCTGCGGTTCGCGTCCGGCGACGAAGACCTACGCGCCGCGCTCTATGAGGAGTTCGGCGACGACCTCTTTACGAAGTTCCCCAAGATCTCGGCTGAACTAGAGCAGCGCCTCGCCGACTGGGGCGGCGACGAGGAGGAGACAGAAGACGAAGAGGGTGCCAGCGCCAAGAAGGACCTGTCGGAGAAAAAGAGAAAGAAACTCCTCGACCCCAAAGGTTGGGAGCGCGACGCCCGACTGGTCGAAACTGCAAGCAAACTGCGAAAAGAATTCGGCGGTGATCTCTTTGAAGACCACAATGTTTTCCGTGACCACGTGGACGCTGCGCTGGAGAAAGTGAAAATCAAACTTCCTGCAGCCGACCTGAAGCAAATCCTCAAGGCCGTGAGCTGGCGCGTTGAGACTGCGGCGCCGGTCATCTCCAAGATGCACAAGCCCGGCAAGGCCAAGATCGATCCTCTGCGCGGTCTGTTCGAGGCAACGGTGGATGGCGAGCCTGCGATTGTCGAATACGAACCTGACTCCGATTTGCGTGACACCGAGCAAGTTCCTCTGCTCGAACCCGGCGGGATCGATGCCTTCATCTGTCGCGAGGTGCTGCCCTACACGCCTGATGCGTGGATCAAGGAGGACGCCACCAAGATCGGCTACGAGGTGAGCTTCACGAGGCACTTCTACAAGCCGCAGCCGCTGCGTACGCTGGAGGAGATAAGTGCCGACATCCTCGCAATCGAAAAAGAGGCTGAGGGGCTATTGGATGATCTTCTGAAAGGGAGCGTGAAGTGATCGCCGACCTCAAGCCCTATTCGGTATACAAGGAATCTGGGCTCCCGTGGCTCGGGGCGGTGCCGAAGCATTGGGATATGAGGCCAGCATTTGGTGCCTTCCTCCCCAACCACGAGCGCAACTACGGCATGAAGGAGAGGACCGTACTCTCCCTCAGCTATGGGCGCATCGTCATCAAGCCAGAGGAGAAACTCCACGGGCTCGTTCCAGAGTCATTCGAGACGTATCAAATCGTTAATCCCGGCGACATCGTTCTCCGGACCACTGATCTTCAGAATGACCACACAAGCCTGCGTGTCGGTATGGTGCGAGATCGCGGGATCATCACGTCGGCCTACCTGGCTCTACGAGTGAAGGTAGGAGTCAGTCCGGATTTCGGGTTCCAATTCCTCAATGTCTGGGACGCCAGCAAGGCCATCTATGGCTACGGCTCAGGGCTTCGCCAAAATCTCGACTTCTCGCACTTCAAGAGAATGCCCGTTTCAGTCCCTCCGCCCGCCGAGCAGGCGGCGATCGTGCGATTTTTGGCCTGGGCGGGCGGCCGACTGGAGCGAGCGATCCGGGCAAAGCGGAAGGTGATCGCGCTGCTTAACGAGCAGAAGCAGGCCATCATCGCTCGCACCGTCACTCGCGGCATCGACCCCTCCGTTCCTCTCAAGCCGTCTGGAATCTCCTGGCTCGCAGAGATTCCACAGCATTGGACTATTGTACGAAATTTAGCCTTGTTCACACACAGAGTTGAGCAAGGGATTCCGGGCTTGCCGGTTCTTCAGGTCTCACTACATTCTGGCATTACTGCCGAAGATCTTGACCAGTTTGGGCGGGCAAAACGCCTCATCGCCGACCACACCAAGTACAAACTCATTCGTAAATCTGACCTCGCTTATAACACGATGAGAATGTGGCAAGGCGCTGCTGGGGTCTGTCCCACCGACGGCTTAGTTAGCCCAGCCTATGTCGTAGTCAAGCCCCGGATCGGCGTCGATCCTCGCTTCTATGAATTTGTTTTCAGAACGGTCGTCTACAAGCAACAGATAAATCGGTACTCGACTGGCATCGTCTCGGACCGTAACCGCTTGTATTGGGAGAGCTTCAAGCAAATGCCTAATTTTCTCCTGCCAGTTGAAGAGCAACAGGAGATTTGTCGTTTCATTCAAGAGGAAACAAGCTCGCTAGACGCCGCGATTAAGCGCCTTCAACGCGAGATCGAACTCCTCCGCGAATACCGCACCCGCCTCGTCGCCGACGTGGTGACTGGCAAGCTCGATGTGCGCGAGGCAGCAGGGCGTCTGCCGATTGCAGTCGTACCCGATATCGGCGAGGACGATGCCAACCAGGGCATCGATCCCGAAGCCGAGGATGAGGAGGCTGTCGCATGAACATTCTCCTTGAGCGACTGAAGACGGGAGAACGTCGCGGCAGCAAGCCAAGATGTCACTTGCTGACACACGGGTCTCCAGATGCCGTCGCCGCAAGGCTGACGGCCGTGCTGGCACCGTTCGCAAACGTGGCGCCGACTGATCGCTGGATGCCGCAAGGCTTTGAAGATACTGATGAGGCAACTCTCCCTGAGGCTGAGCGCCTGCTCCCGGCGAACGTGCGGCTCGAACTCAAGCAGTGGTGGCTTGTCGCAGCCTCGAACAACGCGCGAACACCAAACTGGGACATTGCCTCCACCTGCACCATCGAAGGCAAGGTCGGGATTGTGTTGATCGAGGCCAAGGCGCACGATCAAGAGTTAATCAAGGAAGAGACCGGCAGGACGAATGTCGAAGCTCCGGTGTCCGGAAACGCACGCCGCAACCTCCTGCGTATTGACTGGGCGATTCGAGACGCTAGTGCTGCATTGACAGAGGACACTGGACTGGTGTGGGCCCTATCGCGGGACTGGAACTACCAGATGTCGAATCGATTTGCTTGGACCTGGAAGTTGGCCGATCTCGGCATCCCTGTGGTCTTGGTCTATCTTGGCTTCCTGAACGCCAGCGAAATGAGCGACCGGGGTAAGCCATTTGCTGCTGCTGCGGATTGGCAAAACCTCGTGGAGCGTCACAGCCAAGCCCTCTTCCCTGCAACGGTTTGGGACCAGCGTTGGATGTGCAGCGGGCAACCGCTCATTCCGCTCATCCGGACGCTCCACGTATCTCTCGACGAGGGGTGACCCAATCTTGACAACCACACTCTTGACTCAGGATATTTGGCCACAGCTTACAAGGGCGGCACGCGGTTCTCATCAACGCTGCGCCGTAGCGGTCGCCTACTTCGGAAAAGATGCGAGCCGATTATTGCCGCTCGCCGAGGGCAGCCGCCTTGTGGTGGATGCGAGCGAACGCTCGGTCGCCTCGGGCCAGACTTGTCCTGCCGACCTCATCAAACTCGTGGAAAACGGCGTGGCCGTTTACAGCGTCCCCAATTTGCACGCAAAAGTGTTCGTCCTAGGAGAGGCGGCTTTTATAGGCTCGGCGAACGTGTCAAGGCGCGCCGCTTCGCATTTGGTAGAAGCGGTTATCCGCACCACGGACCGCGCTGCGGTTCGCGCTGCGAGGCAATTCGTTGAGGAGCAATGCGTTCATGAAATGACACCGACGCTCCTAAGGGGGCTGGAAAAACTGTGGCATCCGCCCGACTTTCCTGCTGGAATGCCGGGAAATCGCCATCAAGCAATGACGTCCAAACGTCCGGCATTGCCCCGTCTACTTCTTGCGCAACTCCACCTCGAAGGCTATTCGGAGCGTGAGCAGGCCCTTCATGATGTGGCAATACCAGTTGCCAAGAAACGCCAGAAGCATCCGCGCAGTTATGAACTCGACAGCTTTCTCCATGAAGGAAAGTGCCCCTACCAGCGGGGTGATGTCGTGATCCAAGTCACTGACGAAGGCAGCAGCGGCATTCTGGTAACGCCGCCCGGCAATGTGCTCTATGTTCGGACGCGGCGCGAGGGGAACAAGCTGGTGTCGGTTATCTGCTTGGAGCGGCCAGCGATGCGCCGGCGTCAGTTGAAGTCATTGGTGCGAGCACTAGGGTTTGCCCGGAAGCATTTGCGCCGCCAAGGGATCATCAGAAACCCGTCCCGTGCGCAGGCTCTGTTGAACACATGGGCGGTTAACATATGAACACGACCGACACCAGCGAAAAGGGCCTCGAAACGCTAATCATACGTCACATGACTGGCGAGGCCGGGCTCGCCGTCACTCTCGACGCGCCGCGTGAGAAGCCAGGCCTTGCCGGCACCGGATATTTCGCTGGCAGCCCCAAGGACTACGACCGCGCCCAAGCGCTCGATGTGACTCAACTATTCGCCTTCCTACGCGCCACACAGCCCGAAGCGTTCAAGAAGTTAGCGATCGCCTACGCGGGTGACGCCAAAGACATCAACCGCCTCAAGTTCCTCGCTCGCCTCTCGGCGGAGATTGGCAAGCGCGGTGTCATTGACGTGCTGCGCAAGGGCGTGGAACATGGGCCAGTTCACTTTGATCTCTTCTACGGCACGCCCTCGCCCGGTAACGTCAAGGCCAAGGCGCTACACGCACAGAACCGTTTTTCAATCATGCGCCAGCTCGCCTACAGCATGGACGAGACACGCCGTGCGCTCGACCTCTGCCTGTTCATTAACGGCATGCCCATCGGCACCTTCGAGCTCAAGAACAGCCTCACCAAGCAAAGGGTTGAAGATGCGGTCGAGCAGTACCGCCGCGACCGAGACCCGCGCGAGCGACTGTTCGAATTCGGCCGCTGCGTGGTGCACTTCGCGGTGGACGACAGCGAGGTGCAGATGTGCACCCAGCTTAAAGGCAAGGCCTCATGGTTCCTGCCCTTCAACAAGGGCTACCAAGACGGAGCGGGCAACCCGCCCAACCCGCACGGCCTCAAGACCGACTACCTCTGGAAAGAGGTGCTCACCCCGGCGGGGCTGACCAACATCCTCGAAAACTATGCGCAGATCGTGGAAGAGAAGGACCCGCGCACCGGCAAGAAGAAGCGCAAACAGGTGTGGCCGCGCTTCCACCAGCTCGGCGTGGTGCGCCAGGCGCTGGCTGATGTGCGCACACACGGCGCGGGCAAGCGGTATCTGATCCAGCACTCTGCGGGAAGCGGCAAATCGAACTCCATCGCGTGGCTCGCGCACCAACTCATTGGATTGAAGCGCAACGACAAGGAGATCTTCGACTCGGTCATTGTGGTGACCGACCGGCGCCTGCTCGACGACCAAATCCAGGCCACCATCAAGCAGTTCATGCAGGTGGGCGCGACCGTGGGTCACGCCGAGCACTCCGGCGACCTCCGCAAGTTCATTGAGGAGGGAAAGAAGATCATCGTCTCGACGGTGCAGAAATTTCCCTTCATCCTCGACGAGATCGCGACCGAGGCCGGCAAGACTTTCGCGATCATCATCGACGAGGCGCACTCCAGCCAGGGCGGGAAGACTTCGGCGGCGATGAGTCAGGCGCTTAGTGCCCCAGCGGAAAGCGAAGAGGCGGGGCCCGACCCAGAAGACACGGTGAACGAGGCTCTCGCGAAGCGGATGGCGGCGCGCAAGATGCTGACCAATGCCAGCTACTTCGCCTTCACCGCCACGCCCAAAAACAAGACGCTGGAGATGTTCGGCGAACCGCTGCCACCTGATGCCGAGGGCAAGGTTAAGCACCGGCCGTTCCACAGCTACACCATGAAGCAGGCGGTCCAAGAGGGCTTCATCCTCGATGTGCTCAAGAGCTACACGCCGGTGGACAGCTATTACAAGCTGGTGAAGAAGACCGAGGACGACCCCGAGTTCGACACCAAGAAGGCCAGGAAGAAGCTGCGCCGGTATGTGGAGGGCCACGACCATGCGATTCGGCTCAAGGCCGAGATAATGGTGGACCATTTCCACGATCAGGTGCTGGCAGCAGCAAAGATCGGCGGGCAGGCGCGGGCGATGGTGGTGACGAGCGGCATCGAGCGTGCCATACAATACTTTTACGCCTTCAAGGCATATCTCGCGGAGCGGAAAAGCCCGTACCAGGCGATCGTCGCCTTCTCGGGCGAGCACGACCACGGCGGGGGAAGGGTAAGCGAAGTTTCTCTCAACGGCTTTTCAAGCGGCGACATCGCCGCCAAGATCCAGACCGATCCGTGCCGCTTCCTGATCTGCGCCGACAAGTTCCAGACCGGCTACGACGAGCCGCTGCTGCACACGATGTACGTGGACAAGCCGCTCTCGGGCATTAAAGCCGTGCAAACATTGTCGCGCCTCAATCGCGCACATCCGCAGAAACACGACTGCTTCGTGCTCGACTTCCAGAACAACAGTGAAGCGATCACCTTCGCCTTCCAGGACTACTACCGCACCACGCTGCTCGCGGAGGAGACCGATCCCAACAAGTTGCATGACCTGAAAACGGCGCTGGATGCGGCGCAAGTGTATTCACCGGAGCAAGTGCAGCAGGTGGTGGAGTTGTTCCTCGGTGGGGCGGACCGCGACAAGCTCGACCCCATCCTCGATGCATGTGTGGCGGTCTATGTGGACAAGCTCGACGAGGACGGTCAAGTTGACTTCAAGGGCAAGGCCAAGGTGTTCTGCCGCACCTACAGCTTTCTCTCATCGGTGATTCCGTACAGCAACGCGGCGTGGGAGAAGCTGTCAATCCTGCTCAATCTGTTGACCCCCAAGTTGCCGGCTCCTCAGGAGGAGGACCTTTCCAAGGGCATCCTCGAAGCCATAGACATGGACAGCTACCGAGTCGAGAAGAAGGCCGCCATGAAGATCGCGCTAGTGGACAAAGACGCCGAGATCCAGCCGGTGCCGATGGATGCTCACGGCCACAAAGCCGAGCTCGAGCTCGACCGCCTGAGCAACATCCTCAAGACCTTCAATGAGCAGTTCGGCACGCTGTTCACCGACACCGACCGTGTCGCGAAGCGCATCCGAGACGACATCGCCCCAAAGGTTGCCGCCGACGCGGCCTACCGGAACGCGAAAGAGAACACGCCTCACACCGCGCGCATGGCCCACGATCAGGCGCTGGGCAGGGTGATGCAGCACCTTTTAAAGGATGACACGCAGGTCTACAAGCAGTTCGTGGAGAACGAGTCGTTCAAGCGCTTCGTTGGCGACATGGTGTACGCGCTCACGAATTAGTGATGGAGAGGTACGTACGCAATTGGCAGGTACCTCTGGAAGTGCGTATCAAAGCACCTCGTTTGATACGGCTCTTTTCTGTGCGACTGGAGATCGAAGAATCAAATAGATAGACTGCCACTGACTGGCACCCTTTGATACTGCGATTAAGCTGCTAAAGGATAGGCAGAGAAGCTTGCAATCCCTCGGACTCGGGTGACGGTTCCGCGGATGGGGAATGCGACTACACGATCAAGTGGAACGTGAGGTCGAGACTTCCCGGAAAGGGACTTGGACCGTTTCGTAGACCTGCACCAAAGAGGCGTGCGCGCCCGACTGTCAAAATTCTTTCCAAGTACGCCATTACCGGGGCACAATTGCCAAAATGCTAAGGCCGACCACATCGCTTGTTTGCCAAACTTTGCGTGATGCACAGCGCCGGAGGCACGCTGCATCAAGCATTTGCGTGCGAGAGGCAGTCATACGAAAATTAGCAGCGTCAGAGGTGTTATGACAAATCGCAAATACCAGGTATTCATCAGCGCTTCGGCATCGGAGTTGGAGGCCGAACGAAAAGCTGCCATGAAAGCCGTAATTGAGCAGGGCCACCTGCCGGTAATGCTCGAACGATTCTCGGCAGCCATCCCCAGCGACTTCGAGGTCATTCAGCGTGTCATGCGTGATTCAGATGTGTACCTTCTGTTGCTCGGGCATCGTTATGGAGAGGTCACATCCGAAACAAATCTGAGCTATACGGAAATAGAGTACGACCTCGCCCGAAAGTACGGTCTTACCACCTTGGTTTTCATGCTTGCTGACGCAATCGTCCTAGAAAGTACCTCGGGCTTGGACCCGCATCGTGACAATAGGGAGTTCGCAGACCGGCAGCGCCTCACTCATTTCCGAGACAAAGTCAAACATCATCATCTCGTCCGGTATTTCACTCCAGGACCCGAGTTCAGGTATTTAGTCTGGGAGGCTCTGGCAACCCTTACCTCTCATTCTGATAGGCCGGGCTATGTTCGCGAAGGGCAAGAAGACGGAGCTTTATTACGGGTCATCCCCGAGCCGCGGACTGAGGCTCTATCGACCTTGCTCAGGGGTGTGGATGTATGGAATGCTTGGCGCGCGTCGCGGCCAGAGTTTCTTCCAGATCTGAGCAAAGCTGATCTTCGTGAAGCGGTCCTTTCCCGTGCAGACCTCCAGAGAGCGGACCTGCACGGGGCGAACCTCACGGCAGCTGACCTTAAGCACGCAGATCTAACATCGGCCAACTTGAGCGACGCAGTCCTCAGCCATGCTGATTTGACTCACGCGAATCTCCGGGACTCTGTCGCAAGCGGTGCACAATTCCTAAAAACACGGCTTAGATCTGCCAATTTCAAAGGAGCGATGCTCCTCGGAGCCAACTTCTGTGGGGCAGACTTGACTCAGGTCGACTTCCGGCAAGCAACAGTCGGCTCGACTGTATTTGCCGATAACGATCTCAGCACGGCAACGGGATTAGATTCGGTTTTGCACCTTGAGCCATCATCAATCGCTGTTGACACAATAGTTCGTTCCGCGAGTCGATTACCAGAACAGTTCCTCAGGGGTGCTGGTCTATCCGAGCAGGTCATTACGTATGCGAGGTCATTTTCAGGCAAACCGATCGAATACTATTCCTGTTTTATCAGCTATTCCAGCAAGGACCATGACCTTGCGGAGCGGCTGTACTCCGATCTTCAACAGGCGGGTGTTCGCTGCTGGTTTGCACCGCAGAGCCTACAGATAGGGGATCGATTCCGGGAGAGGATCGATGACTCAATACGATTGCACGACAGAGTCTTGCTCATTTTATCTGAGGGATCAGTCAACAGTACATGGGTTGAAACTGAGATTCGCAAAGCACTGCAAGAAGAACAACGCCGCCTTGCGCCAGTATTAATACCAATCCGGGTAGATGACGCGGTTATGGAGACTGACCGGGAGTGGGCGGCCGAACTGAGACGGACTCGCCAAATAGGCGATTTTCGACAATGGCGTGATCATGACATTTATAGGAAGGCTGCGTCTCAGCTGATACGTGATTTGGCGACAGACCGAGCGGTTGAGATTACGCGACGGCAGGTCCGATGAGAACGAATCTGTCCGCTTATAGCATGTACCAGGTTTTTTTGAACAATCCGTTCGATCCATCCTACGACAAACTGGCCAATGCGCTACATTTCGGAGTGATAGCAGCCGGTCTGCTTCCTGTCTGTGCAAAGGATTTAGCCAGTCCTGATCGACTACGTCTCGAAATGTTGGTAGACGCAATCGTGAACTGCCACTTCTCGGTTCATGATTTGTCGAAGTGCCGAGGGGAGGGTACTGAGAACTACAGCCGCTTCAATATGCCGATTGAGATGGGCATGGCTATGTTCCACGCACTCAGGACTCAGCGGACTGAGCACCGCTGTGCGTTTTTCGTCGCAGACCAACACGGCCATCAGATCTTTGCTTCCGACCTGGCGGGCCTGGATCCGATCCACCACGAAAATGACGATGACCTGCTGCTGACCGGTGTGTACGAGTGGCTTCGAAGCGTGGTCAAGAGTCCTCTCCTGAATCTTCAGCCAACGGTAGCTGTGCAAGAAAAATATAAAGCATTCAAGTCACAGTTGGTGCGCATCAAAGGAGGTTCTCGAAATGGCCACGCCACTCACGACGAGATACAGGAACTTATGTACCGAATGTGCTCAGGCTGGGGATGGTGGGATTGGCGCAACAGCAAGGCGGGCCAGATCGAGTTTCCTACTCTACCGCTTTCTTTAATTGATGAGACTCACGAATGAAAGCTGCGCCCGCCCAGTCGTCAATTTCAACTCGACTCATTCCGCTCTCACGGGCCACATCCTTTTCAGCCCGGCCCGCGATCATCACTACCGCAGCCTGTTAAGTTAGGAACCGGTAGAAGCCGCCAGTTTGAGCGGCCTATTGGTAAACGTAGAAGTGCCATTCGCATCTCGCACTTTCCGGGTGAAATCATCTGCAATTCGGGAACTATCCGAACTATCCAGAACGGCGTTCGGAGCACGAGCAACGCTCCGCAACGCCGCATTCCTCTACTCGGACTTCGGGCCGGCGGGAAATTTCGCGCAACTTGCCAGTGCCAGCCTGACGGCCGGCAGAACACGTTGATCTTTCGAGCCCCAGAGCAAGAGTGACCGCATCGCGTGTGGGCTCCACGCCAAAAGCCACCGGACTACATCTTGTGTTAAAGTGCCCTCGATCAGTTCAGCCCGGCAGCGGCGCCAAGGGAGTAACTGCTTGTCCGCCGAACGCAGATATCAGGTGTTCATCAGCTCGACGCTCAAGGACCTAGCGAACGAGCGTAAGGGTGCTATGGAAGCCGTGTACGAGCGAGGCCACATTCCGCTCGCTTTCGAGAACTTCTCGCCGGCGGACACGAGTGATCGTGAGGTGATCGAACGCGCGATTCGCGAATCGCAGGTCTACCTCCTGATTCTGGGGCACCGGTATGGCAAGCTGATGCCAGGCGACGAAATCAGCTACACTGAGTTTGAGTATGACTTGGCTGAAAAGTACGGCTTAATGAGGCTCGTCTTCGTTATGGAGCCTGCGCTTATCACGGAGCGGAGAAGTAAGCTCGATCCAAACGATAAATTCGATGATCTCGAACTCAAGAATTATGAAAGGCTATTGCGATTCCATACCAGGATCGAGCGCTTTCGAAGATTCTTCTCCCCCGGGCCTCAATTCAAGTATGTTGTCGAGCTCGCGCTCGAAGAGAACCTCCACGACTCCAAACGGCCCGGCTTCATTCGCGAGCCTAGTGACCCGGCTCTGCTGGAAGGAGTGCGGAATGAATTCATCGGAGCGATTGTGTCCGAGCTCACCAGCTTCGAGAAACTGTACGAGAGGACCAAGGAGCAGCCGGCGAAAAAGAATGGACTGGCGCACTTCTTTGTCCAGCAATACATGGACCGACTGCTCGAAAACAGGGTCAGCTTGTTCTTCGAGTCCGGATCGACGGTAGCATTTCTAGCGAGGGCGATGTCGCGGCCCCTCTCGAAGGCAGTCAAGCTAGAGGAGAACGGGGCACCGACCATACAGATCAGCACGAATAATGTTTTGGCTTATCTCCTGCTTTGGTTAAACGCGCGAATTCCGTGCACGAAATTCCCTTGGAGCCCTCCGGTCGAGACCACCTATGGCGCGGCCTATGGCGGACTGGAGAATCTAGTAAGCAAGGATCCTGACTACGTCCTACCGCCGTTTGACGACAGTGCCCGTGCCGAGATCCGGAGATTGCAAAATGCAGCGTTCAGTCTGACGACGATGAAAAGGCCGACACTGTTGCTCGGTGCCGCCTC
>Ga0210399_10001529_pt1 | contig 18049 bp, 10 predicted proteins | sample IncBWC14MmetaG_FD_150865 | JGI IMG/M metagenome (GOLD analysis project Ga0210399, IMG submission 150865) | Forest soil microbial communities from Barre Woods Harvard Forest LTER site, Petersham, Massachusetts, United States - Inc-BW-C-14-M | ecosystem: Environmental > Terrestrial > Soil >...
GTTCCGGGGCTTCAACGAGTACGACAATTGGCAGGCTTCCGGGATCTCCGGGGAGGGGGCGCGGTCGTTCTACTATCCGGCCCGGCCCCAGAAGTGCGCGGACTGCCACATGCCCCTCGTGGCCAGCCACGACCCCGCCGCCCGCGAGGGGCAGGTACACTCCCACCGTTTCCCCGCCGCCAACACCGCCCTGCCCTTCGTAAACCGAGACCAGGACCAGCTCAAGGTCACCCAGGACTTCCTGCGCGACAAACAGATCACGGTCGATGTCTTCGGTCTGGTGGCGGGGACGGGGCCGGAGAAGGGGGAGGAGCGGAGCGTGGCCGGGGGGGAGCCGCGCCTGGCCAGCACCTTCGCGGTGGGGGAGGAGTCCCTGAACGCGGGCGCTCCCCGCGCGGTTCTGGCCGCGCCCGCCCCCGTCATCGCGCCCCTCGACAAGGTGGATCCCGCCCTTCGCCGCGGGGACTCCGCCCGCGTGGAAGTGGTGGTGCGCACGCGCAAGGTGGGCCACTTCTTCCCGGGCGGGACGGTGGATGCCCCCGACGTGTGGGTGGAGCTTGAGGCCGTGGACAGCAACGGAAAGACGATCTTCCACAGCGGCCTGATGGAGGAGGGCGGCCCGGTAGAGCCGGGGGCGCACTTCTACCGCAGCCTGCTCCTCGACGAGCACGGCCACCCTATCAACAAGCGCAATGCCTGGATGGCGCGGTCGGTGGCCTACGTGCGCCTCATCCCGCCGGGGGCGGCCGACACCGTCCACTACCGGCTGCGGATTCCCGACGATTGCGGGGACCGCGTCACCCTGAAGGCCCGGGTGAACTACCGCAAGTTCTCCTGGTGGAACACCCACTGGTCGTTCGCGGGGGTGCGCGACCCGGCCCAGCCCGCCTTCTCCCTCACCCCTAGTCACGACGACGGACGCTGGCTCTTCACTGGCGACACCGCCCAGGTGTCCGGGCAGATCAAGGCCATCCCCGACATCCCCATCACCGTGATGGCCTCCGCCGAGGCCTCCCTTCGGATCCTGCCCCGGAACGCGCCCCCCCCGGCGATGAAGCCCCTCCTCGACCGCTCCGTGCGCGAGCGCTGGAACGACTACGGCATCGGCCTGCTCCTGCAGGGGGACATCAAGGGCGCGGAAGCGGCCTTCCTCGGCGTCACGGAGATGGAGCCGGAGTACGCAGACGGCTGGGTGAACGTCGGGCGGGCGCGGGTGCAGGAGGGGAACATGGCAGGGGCGGAGGAGATCCTGCGAAAGGCCCTGGCCGTGGACCCCGGTCTGGCCAAGACCCATTTTTTCCTCGGCACCGTTCTGAAAGCTCTGGGGCGCTATGACGAGGCCCTTGGGCACCTGCAGGCGGCGGGCGCGCAGTACCCCCGCGACCGGGTGGTGCGGAACCAGTCCGGGCGGGTGCTCTTCCTCAAGCGGCGGTATGGGGAGGCCATCGCCGAGTTTCAGAAGGTCCTCGCCATCGACCCCGAGGATCTGCAGGCCCACTACAACCTCATGCTGTGTTATCAAGGATTGGGAGACGCGACCATGGCCAAGAAGGAGGAGGCGCTCTACCAGCGCTTCAAGGCGGACGAGTCGGCGCAGTTCATCACCGGACCCTATCGACAGCTCCATCCCGAGGACAACAACGAGCGCCAGCAGATTCACGAGCACGGCTCGGCGGCTCCGCGTCCCGCGCCGTCCTCCTATCCCCTTCGCCCGCCTTCGCGCACCGCGGACGCGGCCAGGGGCGGGAAGTGAGGGCCACCCGGCGCCTCATCCTCGGCCTGGGTGTCCTCGCGGCCGCGCTCGCGCTCCGCGACGGCCGCTCCTCGGCCCAGATTCCCCCCCTGCAGTTCACGGACGTTACCGGGGCCGCCAAGATCACCTTCAAGCACAACAGCGGCGCCTTCGGCAAGAAGTACCTGCCCGAGACCATGGGCGCGGGCTGCCTCTTCTTCGACTACGACAACGACGGCTGGCCAGACATCTTCCTCGTGAATTCCAAGAACTGGCCCGGCCACCCCGGGCCCGCCTCCTATCCCGCCCTATACCGCAACAACCATGACGGGACCTTCACCGACGTGACGAAGGCGGCCGGCCTCGCGGTCGAGATGTACGGCATGGGGGCGACCGCCGCCGACTACGACAACGACGGCTGGCCAGACCTCTACGTGACCGGCCTCGGCGGCAACCGCCTCTTCCGGAACAACGGGAACGGCACCTTCACCGAGGTCACGGCCAAGGCGGGGGTGGCGAACGGCGGCTTCTCCACGAGCGCCATGTTCTTCGACTATGACCGGGACGGCTGGCTGGACCTCCTCGTCGCCAACTATGTCGACTGGTCGATCGAAAAAGACCTCTTCTGCACCCTCGACGGCAAGACCAAGTCCTACTGCACGCCGGAGTCGTACAAGGGACAAAGCGTGACCCTCTACCGCAACCGGGGAGACGGCACCTTCGAGGACGTCACCGCCAAGGCCGGGCTCCTGCAACCGTCGGCAAAGTCGTTGGGGCTGACGCTGCTCGACGTAGACGGCGACGGCTGGCCCGACGTGTTCGTGGCCAACGACACCCAGCCCAACAAGCTCTATCGGAACAACGGCAACGGCACCTTCACGGACGTGGCGGTGGCGGCGGGAGTGGCCTTCGGCGAGACGGGCGTGGCCCGCGCGGGGATGGGCGTGGATGCCGCCGACTATTCGGGCAGCGGCCGCCCCAGCCTCGTGATCGGCAACTTCTCCAACGAGATGATGGGTCTCTACCACAACGAGGGGAACGGGCTCTTCATCGACGAGGCCCCCACCTCCACCGTGGGCCGGGCCTCCCTCCTGACCCTGAGCTTCGGCGCTTTCTTCTTCGATTACGACCTGGACGGGCGGCTCGACATCTTCGCCGCCAACGGCCACGTGGCCGACGACATCAACGTGGTCCAGCCCAAGGTCACCTACGCCCAGGCCCCCCACCTCTTCCGCAACCTGGGCGAGCGACGCTTCGAGGAGGTGGCGCCGAAGCTGGGCCCGGCCCTGTCCCGGCCCATCGTGGGCCGCGGGGCCGCCTACGCGGACATCGACCACGACGGCGACCTGGACGTGCTGATCTCAACCAACAACGGCCCTCCCTACCTCCTGCGCAATGACGGGGGCAACCGGAACAACGTCTTGCGGGTGAGGACGGTGGGGACCAAGTCCAACCGGGACGGCATCGGGGCCAAGGTGACCCTCACCCTGGCCGGCGGCGCCCACCCCTGGCGGCTCGTGCACACGGGCTCCAGCTACTGCTCCCAGAGCGAGCTCACCCTCACCTTCGGCTTGGGCGACCTGGCCAAAGCGGACAACGTGGAGGTGGTCTGGCCGAGCGGCCAGGTGGATCGACTGGGGCCCGTGGCCGCCAACCAGACGGTGACGGTGCAAGAAGGCAAGGGGCTGGCCTCGGCCTCGCCCCTGGCCGGAAAGCGTCCAGCCGCCAAGCCTTGAGCCCCCGGCCGTTCTCCACGAAAATCGGGCTATGACCCTGAAGCGATGGACGCTGCTGCTTCTTGCCTCGGCCGCGCCCCTTATCCCCCTGGGCGCGGCCGATCCCACGCCCCCCCCGGACCGGGAAGCCGCTTACCGCGCGAGCAACCTGGGCGTGGCCCTCCTCGAGCAGTTCCGCCCTGCGGAGGCGGCCGCGGCCTTCCGGCGATCGCTCGCCCTCGATCCCAAGCTCGGCCTCGCCCGAATCAACCTGGCCATCGCCCTCTTCTACGTCCCCGATCTCCCGGGCGCGCGGGCGGCCGCGGAGGAAGCGGCGGCGGACCAGCCGGCCGCCCTCCAGCCCCCCTACATCCTGGGCCTCATCGCGCGCATGGAGAACCGTGCGGAGGACGCGGTGTCCAGCCTCCTGCGGGTCCTGGCCGTGGATCCCCAGGACGTGGGCGCCAACCTGACCTTGGGCCAGGTTTACCTGCAGCAGCGGCGGTACGACGAAGCCATCGCCTGCTTCCGGGCCGCCACCGCGGTGGAGCCCTACAACGCGAGCGCCCAGTACAACCTGGGCGTGGCCCTGACCCGGGCGGGCCGCCGGGAGGAGGGGGCCCGCGCCACCGCCCGCTTCCAGGAGCTGCGCGAGAATCCCGCCCACACCTCGTTCGGACAGAGCTATCTGGAGCAGGGGCGGTATGCGGAGGCCATCGCTTCCACGGGCGCCGAAGCCGACCTCGTGGACGCGCGGCCGCCGGAGGTCGCGTTTGTCGACGCCACCGCGGGGGGCCTGCCCGCCCTTCCCGCCGGTGCCCCTCCCGCCCTGGCCCTGGGCCGGAGCGTCCGCGGGCAAGAGGCGCTGGCCGCCGCGAGCGGGGGAACGCGGGCCTCGATCACCCTCTTCGACTACGACGGCGACGGGGCCCTGGATCTGGTCGTGGCCGGGCCCTCCGGATTGCGGCTGTTGCATAACGAGGGGGGACGGTTCCGGGACGTGACCGCCGCCTCCGGCCTCGAGGCGGGACCTGCTCTGGGAGCGGTGGCGGGGGATTACGACAACGACGGCCGGGTCGATCTCCTCGTGCTGCGCCCCGGGCGCCTCGCCCTCTATCACAACGACGGCGCGGGCCGCTTCTCCGACCAGACCGTCAAGGCCGGGATCCCCGCCTATCCTTATCTGAGCGTGAGCGCCGCCTTCGTTGACGTGGACCACGACGGCGACCTGGACATCGTCGTGGCCGGGCTGGCCGACCTCGCCGCCACCGCCCGGGGCCAAGGCGAGCGCGCGCTCGTCTTCCCGAAGGACTTCGCGCCCGCGCCCAACCGCCTCTTCCGGAACAACGGGAACGGCACCTTCACCGACATCACGGACGCGGCCCGGGTGGGTGCGGTGGGACACGCCATCGCCATCGTACCCACCGACTTCGACAACCATCGGGACGTCGATCTCCTGTTCCTTTACGAGGATGCCCCCCCCCGCCTGTTCAAGAACCTGCGCGACGGCTCCTTCCAGGATGTGGCCGCGGAGGTGGGGCTCAAGACCGGCGACGGCCCCTTCCGGAGCGTGGCCGCGGCCGATGTCAACAAGGACGGCTTCACCGATTTCTTCTTCGGGACCGCTTCCGGCCCCGGCCTTCTCGCCCTGAGCGACGGCCGCGCGGGCTTCACCCTGAAGCCCGCGCCCCCGGAGACGGCGGGGGCCATGGCCGCCCAATTCGTGGACTACGACAACGACGGCCTGCTGGACCTGCTGGTGGCCACCCCCCGCGGGCTCCGTCTCTTCCGCAACACGGGGGGGGCCTTCACGGACGTCAGCGCGCGCGCCTTCCCGGAGGGGGGGGCCTTGACGGAGGGGGCCGCGCTCGCCCTCGCCGACCTGGACGCCGACGGCGACGAGGATGTGGTGGTGGCCACCCCCGAGAGCGGTCTACGGCTCTGGCGGAACGAGGGCGGGAACAAGAACCACTCGCTTCCCGTCCGGCTCGCGGGCCGGGTGAGCAACCGGGGGGGGGTGGGGGCCAAGGTCGAGCTGCGGGCGGGCAGCCTCCGGCAGAGGATCGAGACCTCGGCGGCCACGCCCGCCGTGGCCCCCGCCGACGTCCTCTTCGGGCTGGGCCCGCGGGCGGGGCCCGACGCCGTGCGCGTGATCTGGGCCTCGGGGATCGTGCAGACGGAGCTGCCGCCGGGGGCGGCGGCGCGGACCGCCTTGAGCATCGAGGAGCTGGACCGCAAACCCTCGTCTTGCCCGTTCCTCTACGCCTGGAACGGCGAGCGCTTCGAGTTCGTCACCGACTTCCTGGGCGGGGGGGAGATGGGCTACTGGGAGGCCCCCGGCCAGCGCAACCGGCCTTACCCCGAGGAGTACGTTCGGATCCGGGGCGACCAGCTCCGGCCCAAGGACGGACGCTACGAGCTGCGCATCACCAACGAGCTGGAGGAGGTGCTGTACCTGGATCACGTGCAGCTCCTGGTTTTGGCCCATCCCCCGGACGTGTCCGTCTTCCCCAACGAGGGCATGACTGACCCCCCGAAGCCCTTCCGGCTCTTCGCGGTTCGCGGTCCGGAGCCGCCCCCGGGGGCCAGCGACGACCAGGGGCACGACGTGCGCGCGCGCATCGCCCGCCTGGACCGCACGTACCCCGACGCGTTCGCCCTCCTTCCCATCCGCGGCTACGCCGAGGAGCACGGCCTCGTTCTGGACCTCGCCGGCCTGCCCCCCTCCGCGACCGCGCTGCTCCTCACGGGCTGGACGGACTACGCCTTTTCGAGCGACAACCTGGCCGCCCACCAGGCGGGCCTGAGCCTGCGGCCGCCCTCCCTCCAGGTCCAGGACGCGGGGGGGGCATGGCAGACCGTGATCGAGGACCTCGGGATCCCCGTGGGCCGGCCGCAGACGATGGTGGTGGACCTCAAGGGAAAGTGGAGGGGCCCGTCGCGCCGGCTCCGCATCCTCACCAACATGCGCGTCTACTGGGACCAAGTGCTCCTGGGCACCCCCGCGCCGGACGTGCCTCTGGCCCCCACCCCCCTCGAGCCTGTGCGGGCCGAGCTGCGCGCGCGCGGCTACTCGGCGGAGGTCTCGCCCGACGGCCATCAGCCCTTCATCTACGACTACACGCGCGTCTTTGCTTCCTCGCCCTGGAAGGTCATGCCCGGCCGCTACACCCGGGAGGGTGACGTGCGGGAGCTCCTGGCCGCCTCCGACGACCTCTTCGTGGTCGCGCGACCGGGGGACGAGATCGCGCTCTCCTTCGACGCCCGGGCCCTGCCCCCCCTGCCCGCGGGCTGGACCCGCACCTTCCTCCTCCACGGCGACGGCTTCAGCAAGGAGATGGACATCAACTCCGCGAGCCCGGACGTGGTCCTGCCCCTGCCCTTCCACGGCATGAAGAGCTACCCCTACCCGCCGTCCGAGGCCCCCGCCCGCGTGCGCCGGCAGGCGGAGCGCGCGGAGACCTTCAACACGCGGGTGGTGGCGCGGCCCCTCGTGCCCCTCGAGCTGGCCTCCGCCGCGCAGGAGAAGTGAACATGGAGCTCATTCGCTACGCGGCCGCCGCCTGCCAGACCGACCTCCCGAATCCCATCGGCCGGCTCGAGATGAAGGCCAACACCGACCGCATGCTCTCCATGATCGACTCCGCGGTGGCGGGGAGCGCGCCCTTCCTGCCCGTGCGGCTGGTGGTGTTCCCGGAGTTCGCCCACGCCGCCCCCGTCTATCCCACTCTCCGGGAGCTGATCGAGAAGCTGGCCGTGCGGGTGCCGAACGAGCACACGGAGCGGCTCCACGGGAAGGCGCGCGAGTATGGGATCTACGTTCAGAGCGGCTCCATGATCGAAGCCGACCCGCGCTGGCCGGACCTGGTCTTCAACACCACCTGCCTCATCGGGCCGGAAGGGATCCTCTACAAGTACCGCAAGGTGAACCCCTGGATCCCCTACGAGGTCCACGCGAGCCCCCACGACGTGCCCGACTTTCCGGAGCCCCTCTTCCCGGTGGCGGAGACGCCGCTGGGCCGCATCGGCTGCGCCATCTGCTACGACTGGATCTTCCCGGAGGCGATCCGCCAGCTCGCCGCCAACGGGGCGGAGGTGCTCCTGCGCGTCTCCGCCTACATGGATCCCTGGGGGGCCACCGACCCCATGGACTGGTGGACGATCGTTAACCGCTGCCGGGCCCTCGAGAACATGGCCTACGTGGTGGCCGCTAACCAGGGGGCGAGCCTCAAGCGCTACCCGCCTTACTCCTGGCCGGGGGGGAGCCAGATCGTCGACTTCGACGGCCGCCTGCTCGCCCAGGCCTCTCCCGGCCCCGGCGAGCGGATCGTGGTGGCGCCCATCGACATCTCCGCGCTGCGGCACGAGCGGGCCACTCGGCGCGGCCACCACATGCTCGCCCACCTGCGGACGGAGGCCTATCCCGTCTACCGGCGGCACCTCTACCCGCCGGAAGGTATGCCTGGACCGCTCTCCTACGAGGGAAACAACGAGAGGATCGATGCCGCCAAGAAGGCCGGCCCATGGTAGCATCGTGCCTCGTCCACGCCCGGCATGCATCCCGCCCCTGGAAAGACCCTGCCTGACTCGCGCCGGCCGCCGCGGCCCGCCCTGGCCGCGTTCGCGTTTCTGGCCGCGGCGGCCGCCGCCGCCCAGGAGCCCGCTCCCGCTCCGGCCCCCACGGATCTGACCGGCAACTGGACGGGCACCGGCACCTTCACCAACGAGTGGCCGTCCTCGGCCTGCGCCTACGATGGGACCGCGGGCACCGCGGTGACGCTGGAGCTCTCGCGGGACGCGGGCAAGGTGAGCGGGTCGCTCGCCATCGACGTGCCCAGCACCCCCGGTTCCGGCTGCCCCGCGCTGCGCAAGCGGTACCAGATCCCGGAGGCCCAGGTCTCGCAGGACGCGGTGACCTTCACCGACTCCGGCGGCCACGAATGGAACCTGGGCCTGCGCAAACAGTTCCTGAAGGGCCTCGTGGTCTGGAAGGAGGGGGCGGGGGGGGAGCCGCTGGCGGAGGGGTTCGCGCTGCCGAGCGGGGTGCGGCCCCTGACCCGCCTCTCCGGCGAGGTCAAGCTGGAGAGGGTGGCCGAGCCCGCCCCCGCGGAGGCGCACCCCGGGGCCGCGGGCAAGGCCAAGAAGGGCGGGAACCTCGTGCGTAACCTGGGCATCGTCCTGGGCGCGAACGTGGTGGCCCTGGGCGTGCTGGTGGGCGTCAACAAGGTGGCGAAGACCAGCAGCACCTCCGCGACCATCACCTGCTCGCCCCGGACCTGCCTTCCCGGCGAGCCGGGTCAGCAGTGTCTCTGCAACGCCAACGTCCTCTCCGGGAACCCCTGCGGGACCACCACCTCGGGCGTTCCCCTAGCGGGGGTCTGCGACGGCAACGCGCTGCCCTGCCAATCCGGGTTTTCCTGCAACGCGGGAGTCTGCGAGGACCGGAACGGCCGCTGCCCCTATTGATCTCCCATGGGGTAGGCTTGCGACCATGAGCGCCGCCCGTCCCGTCCTCTTTCCATGACGACCCTGCCGGCCCGGGCGGGATGGCTCACCGTCCTCTCTCTCGCCGCCGTGGCCGCCGTCAACCTCGCCGGCGCCTGGCAGATCGCGGCCGCGCGCCGGGTGGCGGCGGAGGAGGCGGGCCGGGTCTTCTCGGCCGAGACCGCGGCCCGGGCCCGGGCTCTGGACGGGCGGCTCTCCGCCACGCGGGCCGATCTGGGCTTCTTGGCCAGCTCCGAACCCATCGCCAGCCTCGACCGCGCGCCCGGCTCGGGCGACGGACCCTGGCGCCGGGCGGGGGCAGAAAGCGCCCTCCTCCTCTTCCTGCGCGGTCATCCCGAGGTCATCCGCCTCGTCGTTCGCTCCCCGCGCGGGGAGCCGCTCGTGCAGACGGGACGGCGGGGGGGAGTGCCGGTGCTCTGGGTCTCCGCGAGCCCCACGGGCGAGGAGGGGGCGGCCCTCGACCCGCGCCGGCCCCGGCTCACCACCCGGCTCTCCGGGCTCGAGGCCGAGATCGCTCCTTCCGCCCTCCTCCCCAGCGGGGAGGACAGGCCCGCGGATGCCCCCGCCTGCCGCCTGCGCGACGGGGCGGGCACGCTCCTCGCCCGCTCCCCCGGACTGGGCTCGGCCCCCGCCCGGAGCGGAGACCTCATCGCGGAGGGCGTGGTGGCCGGGGAGGGCTGGTCCGCGCCCTCGCCTTGGACTCTCGCCTGCGCGCAGCCCCAGGGCCTGGCCGCTTCGCTGGTGGAGCCCGTGGCCGCGCGCTACCGCACCACCTTGGTCCTGAACCTGGTCGTGATGGGCCTCGCCTTCCTGCTCGGGGGCTTCGCGGTCCAGGAGGCCCGCCGGCGGGAGCGGCTGGAGGGGGCGGCCCGGGAGGAGGCACGGGTGCGTGAGCTCGAGCGGCAGCTCTTCCACGCCGAGCGGCTCACGACCGTGGGCCGGCTGGCGGCGGGGATCGCCCATGAGATCAACAACCCCCTCGAGGGGATGGGCAACTACCTGAGCCTCGCCCGGGAGGAACTCTCGCGGGGGGACGGGGCGGGCGCGGAGCGGCACCTGAGCCGGGTGCGGGAGGGACTGGAGCGGATCGCAGCCGTCGTCCGCCAGGTCCTGGCCCACGCCGATCCCGCCACCGCTCCCCAGATACCGGTGGACCTCAACCAGGTGCTCAAGGAGAGCGAGGAGTTCGTGAGCTCGCGGCCGGAGTTCGGGCAGATCCGCTTTGGCCTCGAGCTCCTCCCGGGTCCTCTTCTGGTTCGCGCCAGTCCGGTCATGCTGGGCCAGGTGGCGGTCAACCTCGTGATCAATGCCTGCGAGGCCCAGCCCCGGGGGGGCGAGGTGAGCCTGCGCTCCCGCCGTGAAGGGGCGCAGGCGCTGGCCGAGATCGCGGACCGGGGGCCCGGGGTGCCTCCCGCCGACCGCCAGCGCATCTTCGAGCCGTTCTATTCCACCAAGGACTCGACCGGCCTCGGGCTCTCGATCTGCCATTCCATCGTCCGGCAGCACCAGGGTCAGCTCACGGTGCTGCCCCGGGAGGGGGGCGGGGCAGTCTTCCGCTTGGCCCTCCCCGCCCTCGAGGTTTGACATGACCGCCCGGAAAGCGTCGCGTGGCCGCGTGCTCGTCGTCGAGGACGAGGCCTACGTCCGGGACTCGCTGGTGGAGATCCTGCGGGCCCGGGGATACGACGTGGAGGGGACGGGGTCCGTGGCCGACGCCCTCGCCCGGCTGGCCCGGGCGCCGGTGGACATGGTCCTGACGGACTTGCGGATGCCGGACGCCGACGGCCTGGAGCTGGTGCGACGGGTCCAGGCCTCGACGGCCGACTTGCCGGTGGTGGTCTTGACCGGGCATGGAACCGTAGCCTCCGCGGTGGAGTGTCTGAAGGCGGGAGCCAGCGAGTACATCCTGAAGCCGGTGGATCCGGAAGCCCTGGACGTGGCCCTGCAGAAGGCGCTGGCCGCCCGGGCCCTCCGCCGGGAGGTTCGCTACCTCCGAAGCGCGGTGGGGGAGACCACGGCCGCGGTGGGCGAGAGCCCGGCCTGGCGGCGGGTGGTGGCCATGGCGGAGGCGGCGGCCCCCGCCGACGCCACCGTCCTCCTGCTGGGCGAATCGGGCACGGGCAAGGAGCTGCTGGCCCGGCTCCTGCACCGCCGGAGCCCGCGCTCCTCCGGGCCTTTCGTGCGCGTCAACTGCGCGGCGGTGCCGCTCGAGATGTGGGAGAGCGAATTCTTTGGCCACCGAAAGGGCTCTTTCACGGGGGCTTCCACGGACCGCGAGGGGCGCTTCCAGCTCGCCGACGGTGGCACCCTCCTCCTCGACGAGGTGGGGGCGATGCCCGCGGCCGGCCAGGCCAAGCTCCTGCGCGTGATCCAGGACGGCGAGTTCGACCGGCTGGGTGACGAGCAGCCCAGCCGGGTGGATGTCCGGGTCGTGGCCGCCACCAACAGCGACCTCCAGGGGGAGGTGGCCGGGGGGCGGTTCCGGGCCGACCTCTATCACCGGCTGGACGTGGTTCGGATCGCGGTCCCGCCCCTCCGGGAGCGTTCCGAGGACATCGATCTGCTGGCCCGGAGGTTCGCGGATGAGATCGCGGCCCGCTTGGGCCGCCCCGCCCCTCCGCTGGGGCCAGAGACCCTCGCGCGCCTCCGGGCCTACTCCTGGCCGGGCAACGTGCGCGAGCTCAGGAACGTGATCGAACGCGCCCTCATCCTGGACCCGGAGGGCGGGCTCGAGGCCCTGGACCTCGTCCCCGCGGGGGCCCTGGCCCCGCCCGCCCCCGGCCGGGAGGGCGACCTCAACCTGCGCGCCGCCCTCGGCCGGCTGGAGCGCGAAATGCTTCTCGAGGCGCTGAAAAGCGCGGGCGGCGTTCGCAAGGAGGCCGCACGACGGCTGGGCGTCGATCCCCGTAACCTCGCCTACTACCTGCGCAAGCACGGCCTGGAGCCCGGCCCCGCGGACCCGGAGTAGCGACCCTCGGCCTCGCATCCCGGCGCGGCCGCGGGCGCGCCGAGAGTCGCTCGAAGAGTCGCTCGCTTGACCCGGCTTTGCGCGCCGGCGTAGCCTCTCTGCGGGTACCCGATGCTTCCTGCCCATGCTTGGCTTCCCCTGCAGTGGATCCTGCTCCTCGGCCCCCTGGCCAGTCCCGCCAACTCGTCGGAAGCCCCCCCGCCGAGCCGCCCCGCCGCCGCCCCCACGCGCGCGCAGTCCCTGGTGAGGGAGGGGCTGAAGCTGCTCGAGGCGGACGAGTTGGTTCCCGCCCAGGCCAAGCTGGAGGAGGCCCTCGTCCTGGACCCGGAACGGCCCGAGGCCCACTACGGGCTTGGCTTCATCCATGAACGCAAGGGCGAGCTAGAGGCAGCGCGGGCCTCCTACGAGGCGGCCCTCCGGGGCAACCCCCGCATGGCCGAGGCCCACGATCGCCGGGGGTTCGTGCTGGGGCAGCTCGACCGCGTGGAGGAGGCGATCGCGGAGTTCAAGAGCGCGGTGGCGCTCAAGCCCGATCTCTTCGACGCCCAGTACCACCTGGGGGCCACCCTCTGGTGGACGAAGAAGCCGGAGGCCCGGGGTCCGCTCGAAAGGGCGGTGACCCTGCGGCCGGACCACGCCGAAGCCCGCTTCTACCTGGCCCTGGTCCTGAAGCAGGACGGGGACCTGGCCAAGGCGGTCGAGCACCTCCGCCGCGTGGTCAAGACGAGCCCTCGGCTCGGGCCCGCCCGCCTGCAGCTCGGCCTCGCCCTCCAGGAGCAGGGAGACCTCCCGGATGCGGTGGCCGAGCTCCGGAAGGCCCTAGAGCTCGACCCCCTCTCGGCGGAGGCCGCCAACAGCCTGGGCCTCGCCCTCATCCAGAAGGGGGAGGCGGACGAAGCGGTGACGACGCTCCAGGCGCTCGTGGCTCGGCATCCCGACTTCCTGGTGGGCCGCCACAACCTGGGCAGCGCCCTCCTGCAAAGAGCGGACCTGAACGGCGCCATAGCCGTCTACCGGGACCTGGCCCAGCGAGCGCCCGACAACGCGGAGGCCTTTTACAACCTCGGCTTGGCCCTCAAGCAGAAAGACGACTTCAAGGCCGCGGAGGCCGAGCTCCGCACGGCCATGGCCCTCGATCCCAAGCTGCCGGAGGCGCCCTACACCCTGGCCGTGATGCTCTGGCAAACCGGGCGCCCGGCGGAGGCCCTCCCCCTCCTGCAAAGGGTGATCGATCTCAAACCCGACTACGCGGAAGCCCACTTCGTGCTCGGCACCGTGCTCAAGCAGCAGGGCGACGCCGAGGCCGCGCTCAAGGAGTTCCGCGAGACAATCAAGTACCAGCCGAGCTCGGCGGAGGCTCATTTGAGCCTCGGCCAGGTCCTCCAGCAGAAGAAGGACGCCACGGGGGCCGCGGCCGCCTTCAACGAAGCGGACCGGCTGCGCCGCAAGAAGGCGGACGCGCAGGCGGCCGCCCTGGCTGTGGGGGTGGGCCTGCAGAGACTGAAGAGCCGCGATCCGGCGGGAGCGATGGACCGCTTCCGCGAGGCCGTGCGCCTCGACCCTGAGAACGCCCAGGCCCATTTCCAGCTGGCCCTCGCCCTCGCCGCCACCGGGGCGCGGGAGGAGGCCCGCGCGCATTTCCAGACTGCGCACCGGCTGGCTCCCTACCTCCAGGCCCCGGAGCCGGCGCGTCCGTGAGCGCGCGCCTGACGCGCCCTCTCGGGCTGGGCCTGGGTCTCCTGGCTCTCTGGTTGGGCGGACGCGGGCGGGCCTTTCCCCAGGCGGGCGAGCCGCTCGGCTTCGCGTTCAAGAACGTGGCTCGGGAGGCGGGGCTCGACGCCGTGACCGTCTTCGGGGGCCAGAAGACCAACAAGTACCTTCTGGAGACCACGGGGTGCGGCGTGGCCTTCCTGGACTATGACAACGACGGCTGGCTCGACGTTTTCCTCGTGAACGGCACCACCCTCGAGGGCTTTCCCAAGGGGAAGGAGCCCACCAGCCACCTCTACCACAACCGGGGCGACAGCACCTTCGAGGACGTGACGGCCAAGGCGGGGCTGGGGGGGAGCGGATGGGGCCAGGGTGTCTGCGTGGGCGACTACGACAACGACGGCTACGAGGACATTTTCGTGACCTACTGGGGCCAGAACCACCTCTACCATAACCGGGGCGACGGCACCTTCGAGGACGTCACGGAAAAGGCCGGGCTCCGAAACTCCCGCCTCCGCTGGGGCACGGGCTGCGCCTTCCTGGACTACGACCGGGACGGACGCCTCGACCTTTTCGTGGCCAACTACATCGACATCGACCTCAAGACCACCGCCACCCCCGACACCGGCCTCTGCCGCTACAAGGGGGTGCCGGTGGCTTGCGGGCCCCCCGGCCTGCCCGGGGGCAAGAACGTGCTCTACCACAACCGGGGGGACGGGACCTTCGAGGATGTCTCCGAGAAGGCGGGGATCACGAAGGCCAGCGGCACCTACGGCCTGGGCGTCAGCACCCTGGATTTCGACGACGACGGCTGGACCGACCTCTACGTGGCCAACGACTCCAACCCCGCCGCCCTCTATCGCAACAACCACGACGGCACCTTCACCGACATCGCGGTCGCGGCGGGCTGCGCCTACAGCCAGGACGGCAAGCCCCAGGCCGGGATGGGGGTGGGGATCGGGGACTACGACCACAACGGGACGCGGGACATCTTCAAGACCAACTTCGCGGGCGACACCTCCACCCTCTACGCCAATACCGGGGACGGGCTCTGCGAGGACCGGACATTCGCGGCCGGGCTCGGAATCAACACCCGCTGGCTGGGCTGGGGGGCGGGCTTCGTGGACCTCGCGAATCGCGGCTGGCTCGACCTGTTCCTGGTCAACGGCCATGTCTACCCGGAGGTGGAGCAGCTCAAGACGGAGGCCCCGTACAAGCAGCGCAAGGTCGTCTACCGCAACCTCGGGAACGGGCGGTTCGAGGACATAACGGAGGCGCTCGGCCCCCCCGCCACCACCCCCAAGGCCGGCCGCGGCTGCGCCTTTGGCGATTTCGACAACGACGGCAGCGTGGACGTGGTCATCAACAACGTCCACGACACGCCCGACCTGTTCCGCACCCTCCCCCAGAACCGCAATCACTGGATCACCGTGAAGCTGGTGGGGAGGCAATCGAATCGCAGCGCGATCGGGGCGCGTCTGCGCTGCCAGACGGGGCCCCTCGTCCAGACCCAGGAGGTGATCGGAGGGGGCAGCTACGCATCCCAGAACGACCTGCGCGTTCACTTCGGCCTCGCCCTTTCCACCACCGTGGACCGGCTGGAGGTGCGCTGGCCGAACGGCCGCGAGGAGTTATGGCGGGGTCTCCCCGTCGACCGCATCCTCACCCTCCAGGAGGGCGCCGGCCGCGCCAAAGGAGACGACCGGTGAGCCCGGGGCCCTTCCTCGTGGCCGTCCTCCTGGTTGGCGGCGGGGTCGCCCCGCAGGAGCCGTTCGACCCCACGACGGTGGCGCTCGCCGAGGCTCGCGCCCTCGTCGACGAGGGCAAGCCCGCGGCCGCCCTGGAGCGGCTGAGGGGGCTGGACGCGGGGGACCCGCGCGTGGCCTGCCTGCAGGGTGTCGCCTATTACCACGGCGACGATCCCCTCCACGCCATCGAGCGCCTGCGGCCCGTCGTCGAGAAGCTGCCCGCGGACTCGACCGCGGGCCGCGAGGCCGCCCAAGTCCTCGGCCTGTCGCTCTACCTCGCCGGCCGCCTTCCCGAGTCCATTCCCTACCTGGAGCGGACCCGGGCCTGGGCCGCCGACAACAGCGAGCTGCTCTTCGTGCTCGGCAACGCCTACATCCAGACCCGCCACCCGGATCAGGCCCGCGAGGCCCTGGCCCGCCTCTACCGCGTCAGCCCGGACTCGGCCGCGGCCCACCTTCTCACCGGCCAGATGATGGTCCGCCTGGAGTTCGAGGAGATGGCGGACGCGGAGCTGCGCAAGGCGGTGGAGAAGGATCCCCGCCTGCCCCAGGCCCGCTACCTCCTGGCCCAGGCCGCCATTTTCCGGGCCCGCTTCGACGAGGCGGTGGCCCTGCTCGAGAAGGAGCTCGAGGTCAACCCCGGCAACGCCATGGCCTTCTACCGTCTGGGCGACGCCTACACCCGCCAGAACAAGTGGGAGGAGGCGACCACCGCCCTCCAGAAGTCGATCTGGCTCAACCCCTATTTCAGCGGCCCCTACATACTCCTGGGCCGCGCATACATGAAGAAAGGCCAGCCTACGACCGCGGAGGGGATGCTGCGGCGGGCCATCGCCTACGACCCCAACAACAAGTCCGCGCACTACCTCCTGGGCCAGCTGCTCCAACAGGGGGGCCACCCGGACGAGGCCCGCAAGGAGCTGGAGCTCGCGGAGCGGCTCCAGGGCGATAAGGAGCCCCGGTGAGGCTCCTGCTGCCTCTGTATGCCCTGGGGGCGGCGCTCCTCCTGATCCCGGCCAAGGCCGCGGACCCGCCTTGGCCGGTCTCCCTCGTGGACGTGGCCGAACGCGCGGGCCTGCGCCATCCTTCGGTCTACGGCGGCCTGGAGGAGAAGCGCTTCATCATCGAGACCAACGGCGCGGGGGTGGCCTTCCTGGACTACGACAACGACGGGTGGGTGGATGTCCTGGTTCTGAACGGAACGAGACTCCGCGAGGGCACGCGGGAGGACGTGGTCTGGCCTCCCGGCCAAGCCCCGGTCAGCCACCTTTACCACAACAACCGGGATGGGACGTTCACGGACGTGACCGCCCGGGCCGGGCTCGGCAAGACCGGCTGGGCTTCCTCCGTCTGCGTGGGCGACTACGACAACGACGGCTGGCTGGACATGTTCGTGACCTACTTTGGCCGGAACGTCCTCTATCACAACCGGGGGGACGGCACCTTCGAGGACGTGACGGCCAAGGCCGGCTTCCCCACCACCGGCACCCGCTGGGGCTCCGGCTGCACGTTCATCGACTACGACCGGGACGGAAAGCTCGACCTCTTCGTGGCCAACTACCTGGCCTTCGACCTAGAGAAGGCCCTGCAGCCGGGCCAGGGAACCAACTGCCTGTGGAAGGGCATCCCCGTCAATTGCGGCCCCAAGGGCCTGCCCACGGACACGAACCTCCTCTATCACAACAACGGGGACGGCACCTTCACCGACGTCTCCGAGCGCTCGGGGGTGGCCTCGGTCACGGGCCGGTACCCGATGACGGCGGCCGCGGCCGATCTGGACGGGGACGGTTGGCCTGACATCTACGTCGCCTGCGACTCCACCGCCGCCATCCTCTACCACAACAACCACGACGGCACCTTCACCGACACCGCGGTGGCCAGCGGCGCGGCCTACAGCGAGTACGGAAACCCGCAAGCGGGGATGGGCCTGGCGGTGGGGGACTACGACGGGGACGGGCAGCTCGACCTGCTAAAGACCCACTTCGCCGACGACATCCCCGCCCTCTTTCACAACCTGGGTCGCGGCCAGTTCGAGGACGTGGCCTCTTCGGTCGGTCTCGGGGTGCAGAACCGCTACGTGGAGTGGGGGGCGGGCATGCCGGACCTGGACAACGACGGGCGGCCGGACATCTTCTACGCCACCGGCAACGTGTACCCGGAGATCGAGCGCCGCTTCAAGGAGTACCCGCACCGGGGGCCGAAAGTGGTCTTCCGCAACCGGGAGGGGACGAGCTTCGAGGACGTGAGCGCGCGCAGCGGGCCGGGGGCGAGCGCGCCCCATTCCAGCCGGGGCGTCGCCTTCGGAGACTTCGACAACGACGGGAACGTGGACGTGCTGGTCATGAACATGAACGAGCCTCCCTCTCTGCTGCGAAACGAGTACTCGGGCCCCAACGCCTGGCTGGAGGTGAAGCTGGTGGGGACCAGGTCCAACCGCGCGGGTCTGGGCGCGACCGTGATCGTGACCGCGGGGGGGCGGAAGCAGGCCCAGGCCGTCCTCAGTCAATCGAGCTACTATTCCCACAACGACCTGCGGCTCCATTTTGGCCTGGGCGCGAGCGCAAAGGCGGACGCGATCGAGGTGCGCTGGCCCAGCGGTCAGACCGACCGGCTCCAGGACGTCGTGGGCCGCCGGGTGGTGACGATCCGGGAGGGCGCGAACCCCTGAGCC
>Ga0210399_10001530_pt1 | contig 18049 bp, 11 predicted proteins | sample IncBWC14MmetaG_FD_150865 | JGI IMG/M metagenome (GOLD analysis project Ga0210399, IMG submission 150865) | Forest soil microbial communities from Barre Woods Harvard Forest LTER site, Petersham, Massachusetts, United States - Inc-BW-C-14-M | ecosystem: Environmental > Terrestrial > Soil >...
GCTTGCCCCCGTCGCGATGGCGCAGGACAATCTGGCAGCGCATGTCCTCCTCATCCTCGTGCAGCTCGGCCATCTTGTCTACAACCGCATACGGCAGCCGCGCCGAATCGCAGTTGTATAAAACGACGGAGAGATTCGACCGTTCATGCGGGTACAGATCCAAGAACCGTTTGGTCAGATCGACGATCAACGAGGAGGTTTCCGTGGGGCTTTCATTGGTGTCGTCGAATCCCTCATTGCTGATGACGGGGGCCTCGTGCAGGCTGTAATCGAGGTGGTAGTCCGTCAGAGAGATGATTTCCGGCCGCGTCGCCTGCCAGCCGAGAACAACCTCGGGATAGTACGGATGCGCCAGTTCCTCCTCAAGCTGCTTGAAGAAAAGCGGCGGGTCACCAAAAAGCACTTCGTCCGCGGTGAGGAGATGGCGCAACAACGATGATACCTGAAGTGACTTGGCCGCCATCGCGGCGAGTCGCAACGGCTGCCACGGCGTAACAATGGCCGTCACCCGACCACCGTCAACCCCCACCGTGCCGATCTCCAGCAATGGCTTTAGAAGCTGTGCACGGTTACGGTCACCTTTCGCCTCGGCACAGACGGCACGCAGCAGCGAGCCGTAATCTTCCGCTTGTTTGAAGAGGCTATCGCAGCCAAGGCCCTCTGTTGCGAACCCAGAGATTGCGTCGGAGTAACTCTTCGTAAATCTCTCGAACAGACTCTCAAGCTTAGCGGCAGTCTCCTTTGAAACGAGCCCTTCGGCTTCGGCTTGCGCCAAGTCTGCGGGCCATGAAATGCCAAGATCAGCCTCCTTTTTGTAAGCGCCTACGAACGAGCCCCGATCCTGCCCGTAGGCTGGGTAGAGCGACTTCACGTTCCGCAGGTCCAGTGACTGGAATCTTCCCTTACCGCTAACCGGTTCCCGGCTCACGCGGGATCGCAGGAGCGGATGCTCGGTCAATCGGGCCCAATCTCCGGGGAACTCCGCGGCAATCGAGTTGGGATCATAGCTCCAGATCAGCTGCTTCACCGTGATATCGGTTCCGGTCGTCGTTTCGACCGTCAGCTCCAGATAGAATTTGAGCTGCAGCGCTGCCTTAGCCGTGGAGCGATTCACGTAGGCCTTCGATGATTTTCGCCATAAGTCGCTCAGCGTGGGGAAATTCATGAGCTCGCCTAAGTCCCAGGAAACGCGCTTTCCAAACAACTCGCGCAAGCCGCGATAGCGCTGCGCAAAAAACAACCCGGCGTCGTTATTCACGTCCCGCAAATCTTTCTTGGTCCTTCGATCCGAGCGTATGGTGAGGCGACGTTTCGTGGCCGTAAAGTCTTCATCGAACAGCCACCGCAGGCAGCTCGCGATTCCCAGAATAAAATCTTCGGTCTCCACGGGGGTGCCGAAGACGAAACGGTCCCATCGCGATTTCAGCGAGGGCAGCTCCTTGAGCTCGTTGCGATGCTGTCGATAAAACTCCTCGTCTTCGTCCTGGGCTTCCGTACGGTGATGTTCCCGGAGCCGCTTCAGATACTCCCGCTCATCGGAAGTAAGTAAATCCGCCTCTCGCTCATCGTAGAAATCCAGCGTAGCCTTGCCGAGATTAAACTGCTCCCGCCGCAGCCCATCGAACAGAGGCTTAACCAACTCCCACTCACACTCCGCCAGCGCCGCTGCTTCGTCGTTCCAGCCACTGTTGGCGGCAATGAACGCCAGAACGGCCGGATGAAGCTCCTGAGGAATCGCATCCTTCACGTGCTCGAAGGCTTTCAGCAGATCATCTTCAAGAAGCAGCGTTTGGTTGGGCGTCTGCTTGAGGAGGTAGGGGTATCGCTTCTTCACGCACTGCGTATACAGCACCTTCCACTTCGAGAGATGTCCCGCTGTCTTATCCGTCAGACTGCGAAAAAAGCCGGTGTCACGCGGCAAATGCAGTGCAGGAAGCGCGACCCCAACGGCCGATAGGATCGGGTGACCCTCCTCGACGGCTTGCCGCGTTTGCAGCACATACTCTGCGAAGCGGTCGAGGGCGAACTGCTTTACTTCGAGCAACGCCTGAATTGCCTTCAGCCACCATTGCTTATGCTGGTCAAGAAGCGGCAGTCCTGCCGCCGCAATCGCGATCCACAGCTCTGGCTGCGCTAGGAGCTCGGGGGCGCCGATGGATACGAGATCCTTGAGCGACTGCTCCTCATCGTCTCCAATGTTGGCGACGAGCAACGCGGATTTTTCGCACGCAGCATTGCGGAAGTACGTCGTGCGCTGATTGGTTAATACTTCCGCTGGAAGTCCGTGATTGCCCACAAAACGAACAGGGAGCTTGATCTCGATGAGCTGTGAAAGACTTGCGTCCGCAAGGATGGTCCTTGCGACTGCCGCCGTCTGATCCGCCGTTAAGCAGTCGAGCAGATAGCGCGCGACGCCCGCGCCATCCTCGCTTGAGAGGTGGTCGCGTAAATACGAGGCCACGACATTGCCTATCAGCTCGTCGGTGCTCACGCCGTCTCCTCATGGTAGGGATTGATAACGTAGGCGCACGCGTCTGACAGCCGCTTGAGTATTCCCAGACTCGCCAAGCGTTGCTCCAGCCGCCGGGAGTTGGCGCGGAACGCCTTTTTATCGAAGTCCCCTCGCGGTAGCACGTGTTCTGCCTCCCGATCGCCGAAGACGATCCCGTAGCGCTCTTGCAACTTTGCCAGAAAATCATTGAGTTCCATTCGCTTGTCCACGTTGGCAAACAGCAGCGTCTTCAGGAGGGAGTCATTGGGAGCGTAGCGCAGCTTCACCGTCCCGCGCTTCGAGACAAGGCCGATGTCCCGGCCATAATTGCGGTGTATGTTCGCCACATGTTGGCGATGGCGCTTCATTGCAGCCTGCCGCAGCGCCTCCATCAACTGTTCAGGATCGCTGGGCCCGCTGTAATCGGAGTCGTCTCCCCAGCGGACGGTATCGCCAAGAATCGCCCGGCACTTCTCAAATGCTCCGCTCTCCGTCACTGCCTGCTTCCAAGCCGGGGATAACTCTACCTTCGCGATATACGCCTCAACGGCTTGCGCTGGCAGCAGGTTGTTGGCCTGGTACAGCTCGCAGGAAATCTCGCGTACGAGCGTCTTTCGGGGTGCAACCACCTCGCACACGAACGACGGGTGTGCTGAGTAACCGACCAACTGCCTGGCAATCGTCAGCTGATACTTGATCAGGTGCAAGCCCGCCAGATTCACCAGATGCGGAAAAACGTCAAACCCCGTGATGTTCAGCCGCAGAATGGCAATCCAGTCGTCCGCCATGTCGTCGAAGCAAGAATTCTGCGCATAGGGGAGAAAGGCATTCGCCCGATCACGGCTATAGGATTCGTCCTCGGCAGGCTGCAAGGATTTGACTACCGTGTCCCATGTCGGGTCCGTCCTCGCAAAGCACCGCTGCAGAGCCGTCAGCAACTCCTTCTTGCGCTGAGCGCGACAACACATGAGGTAGAGCACTTCTCCTGTGCGCCCAAAGAATCGCCGGTCATTAGTGGACGCATTGTTGTCGAGGTCCTCGTAAAGGCTGTGCTTGCCATACGGGAAGACGAACTTCGATGTCCAGCGCTTGTTGGAGTTCACCTCGATGCTCGATGAGCGGATCAGCGACACCACCTCGGCGAAGTCCTCAAACGTATGGAAGCGACCCCTAACATAGTCGAACTGGGGATGCGCAATGCCGATCGCCGATTTCATTCGCTTGAGCCATTCATCCCAGCGATTCGTGTCATGCGGGTATTCGGAGCGCACTTCCGCAAGGTAGGGATCGTTGAAGAGGATATTGCGCAAGTGCAGTCTCTGCGCCGCTTGATACTTTAATGTGTTCGGCCCGTTCGGCTCTTCGAAGGCCCGGCCTTTGGCCCATTCGTGATGAAAGACGTTCAAGAATTCCAGGAACACCATCCAGGGAGACTGCTCGTCGTACAGCCTATGCCCCCACATCGCCTCGTCCACCCACATCGACGATGACTGATCGAAACTGTCCGGCGGCGGAAGCGGCGCTAAAGGCGCGGTCATGGAATCACCTCTACGTACCGCGGGTCCGGCATTCCTTGGTCGGTCAGGGCCAGCAGCCCTAAGCGGACCGACGGCCCCTTAACCGCACCGTCTCTTTCTTGCCGCTTCATATGCATCGCGATCAGCTGGCTTTTAAACGCCAGCAGATCTTCGTAACATTCCTTCGAAAAGCTCGCCGGAAGCGCTCCTTCCATCGCGATGCGCGACAAAAACTCATAACGAATCAAAGTAAGATCGAACGGAACCTGCAGATCGGGGGCGAAGTAGACACACAACAGCACGTTTCCACTCTCGGCATCGTACTGCAGCGTTACTTTCTCACCTTTGTTCGGATCGACCGATACCCGCTCCAGGAGAATACGACTTACCTTCGCCTGGGAGTTGTTGCCACTGGTAGCGAGAAATAGCTCCCTGTCACTGTTCATCAGCATTCCAGTAAATACCCTATTCATGCCTTTGATCAGCCGCGACAAAATCGGGCGCTTGACGCTTCCGCCGCGTTTGAGCACGCCGGCGACGCTCTCAAGGTATTCCCCGGCAAACTTGAATACCGTTAGCTCCCAAAGGCTCAGCTCTTGTTCCTGCGCCTTGGTGATTTTGAAGAATATGCCCCTTCTCTGACCGATCAGGAGATCCAAAAACTCCTGAGACTGCTCGCCGCTCTCGTTACTTCCCTCAATGTACTGTCGCTTTGCGGCGTAGAATCGGGCATCGGCCCCATAGAAAGGATCTTGCGCAACGAGTTCCTCGAAGTACACGCCGAGATGCTCGTCACCTTCACCGAAAATCAATATGTTATCGACGCGACTCGACGACTCGTGCCCAATTTGAAAGCGCTCCAGATAGTCAAATACCGTGACATCGAGGCGGCGAATTTCCGGGAGGTTGCCGCCAAATATATTGTTGTAGACGCTTGCTTTCGAGACAGTGTCGTCCGCGATGATCTTTGGCACATCGGCGGGAGTCATCAGACAGTCCTTCACGTCCGGATGGCCTAAGACGGCGTTGGTAAGCAGCAAAAGAATCTGCCGTATGGGAACGTGCAGCCCATTGTGATCGCATAATTCGAGTAGCGACCGCAGTCGTTCACGCACCAGTGCGCCACCGAGAAGTTCCAAATTCCGTCGAATCGGGCACTTTGGCCCGAACAGTTGACTCTCATCGCCGGATTGCCGCCGTAGTTCCTCCCAGCTAGGGTGGGAGAGGAACGCATTGAGGGCGCGATCGAACAGCTCCGCCGAATTCGAATGGCTGAGATTGAAGAATCTGAGCCGGACACCCTCTTTCCCCTGGTGTTCCTTCACCAGCAGATCCTCAAACAACTCGCGTGCCCGCATCACTTCCTCTGTCTGGGGAAGTTTGCGCCAGGTCTCCAGCAAAGTGCCGTCGTTCGCCGCGATGAGAAATATCTCGTCACCGTCGTGCGTCAAAATGGACCGACAGAACCTCAGCAAAAGCGCTTCTTTATCCGGTTCCCACACAGCTCCGCCTTGCGGCACCCATCCACTAAGGTCGCGAAGGAAGTGGACTGTCACCGGGCGATACAGCGAAGAATCACTCGAAACCGGCCACGCCTTTCGATCCTTGGGGTAGGAAAATTGCAGGCTGAGCAGCGGATCGTCCGACGCCCAGGCCTTTTCATCGCCGTTGAGTACCCTCCATACCTGGCGGCACAAATGTGTCTTGCCGTCACCCGCCGTTCCCGTCAGTATGACCGATACCGGATCAACGGTCCGCCGATCAAAACACTGCACCACGACATCCTGCATCGGGTGTTCGAATTCAATCGGCGCAATCTTCTGCCTGCGAGCCGATCGTTGAATCGTCTCGTCATACATGTTGTCATTGCGGGGTATTGGCCCGTAATGCCTGAGAAAAGATAGCCAGTTGCCCATCAGATTATCGCCATCTCTTTTAGTACCGGTTGCAGTGCGGTCTCGACATCTCCCAAACTTGCCCGTCGCTGCTTTCCGTATTGAAGCATCGGTCGAATCACATGCTCTAAGACAGCCGGGCCAGCACCAAACCTGAGGTCTTCCGGAATAAGGTGACCGGTGGGAACTTCATCCTGGACAACAAACCAAAACACTTGGCCAAGCTGAAAAATGTCAGATTTGGCATCAATTGCGCAGTCGAAGGTGAATGATGCCTTGGTTCTAAGACCGAGACCTTTATTTGTCGCCTCAGGTGACAAATAACCTATTGGCCCAACCTTTTCGTCAAACTCGTCAAGGTCGTGATCTTCGGCTCGATAAGCGATGAGCCCGAGATCCCCAAAAACAGGAAGGCCCTTCCTCATTAAGATATTTTCAGGCTTGATATCGCGGTGATAGATACCGAGGGCATGGAGTCCCTTGAGAATTTTCAACAATTCATCGCAGAGCAAAATCTTTTGCGGAAGCTCCAGCTGGTTTTCCTCTAGGTACTTCGCAAGATCGAAATCAGCCTCTTCCATCACGTAGTACTTGAGCAACGCGGGACCAGCAAATTCCGATTTCAGTGAAATTTGGCTATCCTCTACAATCGGGATGACACACTTCGACTGTGCTGAATTGAGAGCGAGGTGTAAAGCTTTGATCTCCCTCTCAAACCGATGTATTCTGCGCTTATCTCTAGGGGACTTTGTATCCAGCGGGTAGCGGCAGAATTTGACCACATACGAATCGTCACCGTCGGGATGGACGGCTCGAAACACACTGGAATTTGCTCCGCCTTGTCGAACATCCGCGGCATCGATGTATTCAAGGAAATGCTCTTCCCCGTCAATGGAAAGGACATTATTCTCGGCATCCTGATCCAGCTCTACCTTTTGAATCCTTCGCCTAAATCTCATTGTTGTCGAAGTCCAATTCGAAATTGTGCGGATCGCGGATTGCAGTAGGGTTCAGTGTCAAATACTTTTCCACTTTCACAAGATCCGAAGCTTGCAGGCGGAAATAATTAAGGACCGCATCCTGCACAGCTGTTGGTTTCTTGCTTTGATTGAGGAGCAATTCCGTCAATATGTCATGTCGCGCTTGCCTAGCAGCTTTGGAATTCGATTGGGTTACGCAATGGAACGCATACTCTTTGAGCGGCTCGCATTCCGTCTGAGATGGGCGGATATGGGGACCGACCTTGACTAAAACACGATAGAGCGTGTCGAATGTCGTCGGCTTCGCGCCACGGATGCCGTAGAAAAGATAGAAGAGGCTGTAGAAGTCGTTTTTTTGCTTGTACCGCGTTCGCAATATCGGTGTGATGTGATTGCAGCGTCCAAAAGTCTCCATCTCTTTCGTGAATTCATTTTTTATCGCGCGAAATTCACTCAGCTTGATGTCATCTTCGTAGAGCTGATCAACCTTCTCTTTCTTGTCACTGATTCCAAATTTCATCAACGCAATTAGTTCAGAGACAAAATCGACATCGTTCATACGGGCAGAGCTGCTGTCGGTAAACAATCGCAGCGAGCGTAAAGTCTCGTCCTGTGTACATTCCAAAATGAGCTTCAGGAAATTAGTCGTGAAATACTCTGCCTTCTTTAGCTCAGGACGGTTTAGCCGAAGGCCGGACGAATTCAGGAGCGCGTAATATTCCTCAATTGATTCATCGTCGTGGATTTCCGTGACGATAGTGATACTGAGACGGTACTCAAGGAATTCGGCGGAAGCCAGTCGTCGAACTCGCCCCTTTTCGACACGTTGTGCGAACGTCAGATTCTCGTGATCGACAATTAGGTTCTTCCAGTAACCGATTACAGTACGGGCTCGCTGCTGACCATCGATCATTTCGAACGAATTGTCCGCTTTCTTGAGCAAAAAGAAACTAGGGATGGGCTTGCCCCGCAAGATACTTTCGAGCAACTTTTGCTGAGCTTTGGCTGTCCAGACCTCGTTTCTTTGATATGGAGGACTGAGATCGACACGATCCTCTTCGTAGACCTTAAGAAGGTCGCTGATCTTCCACGTAACAAGGTCGAAATTCATAATTCAGAGTTGACAGATGAGACACGGTTTAGGGTCATCATCGTCATCCTCGACATCGGCGAGGATCTCGATGAGCTTTCTGTTGGGGCGGTTCTTGCGGTTGCGCTCCTCGTATTCGGCGAAGCGCTGCTTGATGGCCGCGACATTTTCCGGCTTCTTTAGCTCCCGGAGCGGCATCTCCTGATTCCAGGTAAATGTCTTGCCCGCTTCATCGCTGATCTTTTCGTAGTTCATCGCTTCCTCGAACTGATCGGGGTGCGTTTCGAGAAGACGAACCCACTCAATGGATCGCTGAAAGAAGCAGAAATAGCAGCCGGAGTGCGTGCGACCCCACTTGAGATACGGCGGTAATCCGATACCGCTCTCCTCCAGGATTTTCATCACACCGGCGTAGTCAATCCCGTCTTCCTTGAAGGGGAAGAGGGCCTTGATATTGGACTTGGTGCTGATGTAGCCCACGCGATCTTCATCGGCGCGCAGACCTACGTAGCTGACGACCGGCTGATCGCCTACATATTGCTCAAAAGGCTTGAGCTTAAGTAATTTTGTGCACCAGCGCATGTTCGCGGAGGGCAGGTAGCCTCCGAAAACGTCAAGCCAGTGGTCAAAACCCGCCTTTGCATTCAGCCGAATAATTTTCTTTCCAAGAAACGCCTCGACCCGATTGAGGTATTCGTATGTTTCGCGCAGTTCTTTGTCCGTATCGCAAAACACATACTCCATGTCCGGCACGCGATCTCTCATGTAGAGCGCGAGGGCCGTACTGTCTTTGCCGCCGGACATGCACAGAATATGGCGAGTTCGATCAGTCATCGTCTGTTCCTCCTACCGTTTCGAGGCGTTCCCAGATTGCGCGAGAAGCCGCCGCTAGCCCTAAGCGCTCGTCCTCGCCCAAGAGTTCAGCAAATTTCTGCTGCAGGGCAACCATGTGGCGCTCTTCCTCCGCACTGAAATGGATGACCTGCTGATGCTCCACCCCCGTTGCCAATGTCACTGCCAGACGGATTGCCGACTCGCTTCTCTTTCCTTCAGGCCCGTCAAAGACAAGGCTTTCAACCCTGCCAAACAACGCGGCGACGTGATCCAGTTCGCTGACGAAGAAATCTTCATCGGAATCCTGCCATTTCGAGGGCGGCTTAAGCGCGAGATGGCTGCCAATCGATTCAAGCCAGTCGGATTCGCCCAACCCCTGATCCATGAGACGCAGGCAGAACGATTTGAATTTCGGCTCTGTAGCGGTTAGACAAATGCACCGGGCGCGTTCGCGCAGGGAATCTCTATTGTGTTGGAACGACCCTGTCAGGCCGAAATGCTCCCTTAATCTCTTTCGTAATCGATCCTGCAGTTCCGGGAAAGCGCCTCTGAGCTCTTCGAGAGCCGCCTTTAGCATGCCGACGAATTCTTTCAGCGACTTCCCTTTACCCGACTGCGCCTCGATCGGTTCGAATCCACAGGCCCTCGGCAGATCAGTAAAAAGCAATTTGGCCGGCTCACGCGCTTCCAGAATGGCCTGACGGACGGCTAGGGCCGCCGGAGACAGCCGCTTTGTGGTCCTTACACAGGCCGGCAACCGGGCAACAAACAGGCAGAGATTCCTGACGAGATCTAATAGCTCGATGTCGCGATCTTCCGTTTGTTTTATCTCCAGAGCTATGATTAGCCGCTCAAAAAGTTCGGCACGAATACCTTCAATCTTGCAGTATTGAATCTCGAAACGCTCGGGCGCCTTTGTCAACACTAGCATCTGTTCGGCATTCAGCTCCCGCAGGAATGAACCGTCCTTGTAGAACGCGACATCCCGTTCATGCGCCATGGCGTATACCGAAAGCAACAGCGGAATAACACCATCACGCACGCCATAGGGAGGATTGCGCAATTCAAAGAACAATGTTGCTACGCTCACTCTCTCGTCTGGTCCATGCCGGACGAGTTCACCCACGCGTCTCAGCGCAGGCAGCACGTTGCAGACATCTCCGCGAGCGTCAGGCTCAGCCAAACGCCAGGAGTTGCCATCCTCTCGATGCAGAGTGGTCCGCTTCAGTACGGAGAGATACATTGACATCTCCGGGGGCTTCTTCGCCGGGTCCATGCCAAGGAGTGCAGTACTGGGATTGCTGAACATCCGCTCGATGAGGCGCATTCGCGCTGCGGCTGCGGCGGAGCTCAAATTGCGCCGGTTGACGAGTTCGTTTTGAATTCGCGGAGCCAGACGGTACGTCTCGTCAAACATCCCGGAGAGGGTTTCAAGGAGGTGACGACCATTGGTGATATCCAGTGGCTTGCCTTCTCGGAACCACTCCAACATCATCCCGGCACCAGATTGTTGCCATCCGATGAAATTCTGAATGCGCTTCTCCAACTGTTCTTGGGCACTCGCCTTTTGCCGCGACACCTCTTCTCGTGCGTACTTATCGGCGTTCAATTCAAGGGTATTGGCCGAAACGCATTCCCACCGTTGGACCTCCTGCACGAGTGCCGCGAGGTTGTTCAGCGGCTGAGGCACGGCCACAAGCCAGTTCGAGCGCGACCTCATTTCTGCTTGCGTTGCGAATGCCAGCGCCACCTCACGTTCGGCAAGCGTCTCGCACAAAGGAACGATGATTAGACCATCCGCATTGCTCGTATTTCCTTGAACGACGGTCGGCAGATCCTTGACGGGGCAGTAGCGCACATCGGCATGACGCAGATTCCCAGTCTCGATGTAGTGCCTGCGTGCCACCACCGGCCGTGTCTCCAAGAAGTCCCTAATCAGACCGGCAACGTTCTGCGGAGTATCGACAACCCGGCATGCATCCTCGTACGCCTTTTCCAAGTCCACCGAGGAGTGCGGCCACAAACAGAGCCCACGCGCCCGCCCGCGGTTATAGATGATTCGCTTTTGCTTGTGGAGCACCGAGAGTGCTGTTCGAACGTTCTTCTCTTGCTCTTCATGTGACAAGGCACACGCGATCGACTCTTCAGTCGCAAGAAGGTCGCTGTCATTCAAGAGATTCAAAATGCCAATAGTTTTCAGCACCTTGAGCTGCAACTCGTTGTCTTCTACATAACTATCGATAACTGAATCAATCAGATTCCAATGGCTTCGATAACTTTGTACCGATAGCCTATGACCGAAATTCGTACGCACATAATCGTAGAAGTGGTGCAGGCTGTACAGCTCGCCATCAGCCACACTTCTTTGCGAAAAGGCCTGAAGCCCGAATGGCTCATTCGAAAGAAGAAAGCTGAAGAGGGAACGTTCGTTTTGCCCGAATCTTCGGAACGTCCGAACGAGAACCGGCAGCACGGTGGGGTGCAGAGGGTACAATCTTGAGGCACTTTCCACCAGCGACTTAGCCGGAGACGAGCCTAACCAGCCTAACTCTACCGTCCGCTCCATTGCCGCCTTGAGCCGGTGGGCTTGGCTTTTAGGGATTTCGTTAATCCGCACGTTGATGGCTGAGGAGAGGACGGACACCGCCTGCTCAAGCGGCGGGTTGAAGACGATTTCCTCGAAGCGCCCCGCGACCTTCTCCCATTCCCGCTGAGCCGACAGATCGAGCCGGTCAGCGTAAGCGTTAAAGCCCTGGTGCTGCAGAGAAACAATGAAGAACGGTTCCTCTGCGCTTCGCGATGCGGCTTCTGCGAGGCGTTGCAGCAGGAAGACATCCTGGCGCTCTGGATGAAGGGCAGCGAACTCCAGAAATTTTCCCAATTCATCCAAGATCAGTAGCAGACCCTTGGCCTTTGACTCAGCGACAATCTGGGAATTTACCGCCCTAATCAACCGAAATACGTCATCGTCGGTCGGCTCACGCTTCGATTCGCTTAAGCGCCGCACTTCCTGTGCGATTTTCGATCTTGCACCTAACTCCTCAAGCGCCGAATGAAGGGACCGTAGTATGGATAAGCCCAACGGCTGGCGAGAGCACGTGACCAGGACTGGCAAGAGGCGAGGTCGGGCAACTCCGAACTGGTGCGGATCTACAGCTTTCCGAAGGGGCGTTGGAAATCTCGCATCTTGTCCCGCGAACCAATGCGCAAGAAGAAGGGCGAAGCTGGACTTACCGGAACCGTAGTCACCCGTCATCCGCCATGCCCGACTGCCCGAACGCGGTTTGAGTCCGCTTGCCATTCTTCCGATGCATGAGCGAGCAAAATCGGTCACAACGTAGCCGGAAAGTGCTCCGGCATCCCGGAAGTCTCTTTCCAGATGAGCGGACCGAAGGAAACGATTGCGCATGTCTAACAAATCGGCGACTCTCTTCTCACGCATGCTCATCCCCCTCGGTGGAATAGATGGCCCGGAGTAGATTCGCCGGTTTCGCTTGGCCGTTTCGTCTTATTTGCTGGAGGTTCGCGGAGTCTATGTATGAGAACAATCCTCGCGAACGCTCATCCAGATCCTCGACTCTGGCTCGAACATCATCTTCCGCTAGCTTGAAGATCTGGCCTGGGCTCCCATGCCCATGCGCTACTTCCCTAAGTGGAAGCGTCCCCTCGCTTGCATGACGCTTCTGCCAATAATCGTCCAAACAATACAGGAAAAGTTCCGCGCTGATATCTGTTTTTTCTTCCCGCCGGAAGACATAGATGGGTTCGCGTTTGCCCGAAGAGCGATCAATTTCCCGGTCTCCAGCTTTAATAATCAGTTGAAGCTCGACCAATGGACAGTCGAGATTATCTTCCTGCACATCGCCTTTACGACCGCGAGTTGGAACGTACGTGTGCAAGAACGTATCAAAGTGCTGTTCCACGGTTGCTCTGGAAACACGATCGTCCTGACTCGACGCGGCCTTTTCCAGCGCTCTGACCGCGTTACTCGGAGTGAGTTCAGGCTCCTGCCAGCGGTTCAAGAGGTAGTCCCACGCAAGAAGCGGGTTCTCGATGTTTGTTGAAAGATTCCAATGCAGAAGCCATAATGTCCGCCGATCTTCCAGAAAAGGGTCGAGCCCGCGTTTCCCCAATAAAGCTATCGCCAGGTCAGTGAGTGTCGGTGCTACGCCTTTGGACCCAACGACCGCCATTCCAGCAGCTATCGACCAAAACCGGATGGACCGAACCATATTCTTGCCGACACCGAGGTCCACCATCGCCCGTTCGTCGTCAGCGAATAGCTTTGGGTCGGCATCCAGCCCCCGGACAGCTTTCGGCAGCCAGGTATATCTGCAGGGGAACGATTCGTGCCCCGAGATGCGGTATGAACTGTCAATCACGCGAGTCGCTCCACAACGTTAGGCACGATTATGTTTTGTCGCTGCAAGGTTGTCCAGCATCTTTGCAGGTTCAGCGTCATTCTATACGGGTTGAGGCAGTGAAACGCTAGTCATCGATTATTGGGAAGCTTTTCCGCAGTGTTTCCGGCTTGAGGGTACCGCGGCCCAGCAGCACGGACCCAAAGCATTACGGTTTGCGCCACTTGTCGCGACCGCCTCGATTGGTATCCCGGACACGCTCTACTTCGATGGTCGCATTGGGATCTATCTTGCGTGCTCGCTCAATCGCTTCCGCTTGCGTGTCTTCGATCGCGCTGGCTCGATCTGACTCGGGTCTGCGAATCGCGTAGTCACCTTCCTTCTCTCGTCGTTCAATGAAGAATCTGCTCATTGCCTGCTCCTTTCTGTCGTCTGTTTAGCTAGATCCGAACGAGTTGCACTTTTACGAAGTAGACATTACTGGGGAACGCATCGGGTCAGGAAACCAAGAAGCAAGGTCGATTTGACCAATGTATAGGTATCGCAGACCGTCCATTCCGTTGACCGGACTGAACACTGAACAGAATTCGTTGACGTAGAAGCGTCCGCCACCGGAGCCCTTGAAGGTTGACAACAAACGAGCGACTTGCTCGGCAGCACTTCTGCTTCTCTCGTCACTCAGTTTCACCTTCTTCTCCACGTTAGGTCGAGGAAAGGTCCGGTAGTACACATCATTACCAGCTGCTGCGAGAACGTAAGGGATGCCTGCGTGGGGCCCAATCCAAGTGTCGCCAGGCCGGAGTTGCAGTCCTTGAGGGTTGAGCGGCTCCCCACTGATCGTCTTACCCTCAAAATCGAACCGAAGCGGTGGCTTGTACGTGCCGGCGTAGTAGTATTGAACGTCGTCACCGGCTGGCACTATGACTTGCTTGTACTCGTTGACGTAAAACGGTCCTCTCGCCGCCGTTCCGTGCGTCCTTTTTACGTCATTTACCATGTCAGCGAGATCAGGGTGGGCATCAGTGGTCATATGCCACCGCTCGCCGTTTGCGGTGGAATACATCAGGCCAACACGGCCATCAGTGCCGCGAACGCTGTACTTGGCGTCTTTGCTTACGTTGTGTGGACAATTGCCGGGAAATACGGTGAACGTTTTCATGTTTACTCCTCCCTAAACCAAAGTTTGGAATAGCCGTGATGCGAGACATATTAATGTTCCAATTCTTGCGGACCCTGCGGAAACTCAAGGTCTAACTGCAGTGCGCATACGAAAAACAGTCGTCCGGCTTCCCGGTATAGAACGTGGTTCGCTTCGTTGATCTCGATGCGGTTGACCTTTCTCCCGGCCCTTTGTAATTCCCTGAGCGCCGTCACCAAGCGTTCCGCTTCAGCCCCCTTTCCAGGCTCCTCCGCTTTGTCCCGACTTCGCGCGAATACCTCACCTCCGCGGATCTTTTTGCTGATAACACCACCTGACTTCTGTTTGAACCGGAGGCCGTCGTCGGCGAGAGGAATGCCGATGAAAGGGTAAGGATCACCAGTCTGTGCATTCAACGCCCATTGCGCCGCTTCCTCGCTTGCTCCAGCTTGTCGGGCGGGCACATCAAAGCGGAGCGGCTTCACGAGTCGGGTGACATACAGCGTTTCCCACTCTTCCTCGAATGGCACCCGGACAAGTACGAATTGTTGCTTCGGCGTCACGCGGAACTTGCCCCCACTGTTCTTGATCTTGAGAATCGCTTCGGCCAGTTCCGCAGTGTCCACGGCGTATTGGCCGTGCACATTCGTGATATTTCGCTGGGAGTCGCAGGTCAGCTCTGCACCCTCGTACTGTCCCGGATACCTGCCGCCTGGTTCGAGCGAATCGGCGGCTACCTGCTCGTCGGTTGGGAGCGGTGTGCGGGGAGGCCCTTGCTGGAATTCCGGGTCAGTTTCCGGGTTCCAGAGATAAAACTTGTTGCTGTCCAGACCAGTCGCTTCGTACCAGTCAAGCTTGGTGTAGATGTTTTCTTCCACAGAATCGGCGGCATAGAGAACGTGAATGCACGATGTTTTCTCTTCACCGTTTGGACCCCGGTGGCGCCGCAACATACGTCCCAAACTCTGAATTCGCTGGCGAACAGACCCGGATGACGCGACGATTATGCCGACATCCACCGCCGGCACATTGAATCCTTCAATCAGTGATCGAGCTGAAACAATGATGCGCGCGATCCCCTTACGGAACTGATCAAGCCCGGTCTCACGGTATGAAGCAGGTAGCTCACTGTGCTCGGCAACAACTTCCAGACCTTGCTGATACAGAAGGACAAACAACTCCATGACGTCCGCGATACTCTCGTGAAAGAGGATCACTCGTGCTTGGGGATTGATACTGAACTCACGGTCAATGAGTTGAGTGACTGCGTTCCGTCGCGCATGGAGATGGTTCAACAACTCCCGCCGTTTGGAGACGTCTGAAATAAAGCGGAGTGCAGTGGCGCCTATCTCACCCTGATTACGAGATGCCACGCCGCGAGCCCAAGAAAAGAAATCCCCGTCGGATCGTGAGTCACGTTGCGCTTTGAGTTGTGACATCGCATCTGTGATGGAACGGGATAATGATCCGTAGCGCTGCCGCTCATCCGCGGTCATGCTTAAGCCATAGTGGTTGATTGTGAACTTCGGAACCAAACCCTCTCGCAGCGCGTCGGACAGATTGAACTCATAAATGATTGGTCCGAGTCTCTTGCCCAGAACGGATTCGTCGTAGCCGGCGTCGCTGTCATCTTCACGTTCCGGTGTTGCAGAGAGTCCGAGTGACCAGCGGCTTTTGGCTTTTAGCGCTTTGGACATCTCACTCGCGCCAGCATGATGACACTCGTCGGCGATGAGAAAGAGATGTTCCTCCACACGCTCGTCCCTCACGAGCCGCGGGAGGCGTTCGCTCGCTGAGGCCAGCACGGTGATCAGAATGCGTTTCCCGCCAGCAAAACTTTCATCGTGGCCCCCTCCAAGCCGCCCAATCGCCTGTGCAGGTACGTTGCCGTGCTGGATGATCTCGTCGTACCACTGATGCATCAGAACAATGGTCGGCACGATAATGGCAACGTGAAGCTCTCTGTCTTCGGTGTTCTGGAGCAACTCGGCGATAAACAACGCCAGCAAGGTCTTTCCAGCACCAGTAACCACCTTGACTGTCCCGCGACCTTTTTTCTTGCGCCAGTTCGCGATGCATTGTTGTTGCCACGCGAGCGGCTCAATTCCTTTCGTGAGTTTCCAGACATCAGGAATGATCCCCGTCTGCGGCGACAATAGCGGCTCGCCGTCATGCATCAATGGCTTTCGTCCCGCTGAAACCATCCATTCGAGCAGTCGAAGTTGATGAAGGCGAAGTGCTTCTGGATTGCCGAAGAGCGTATCTGTATCAATGGGCGATTTGGGAGTGAGGTCCATAAGCGCTACTCCTCACCGTTCGGCGAAAGGGCATCGGTGTGTTGCAGCAGGTGCCGAAGCAGATCTGCCAACTCTCGGAATGCGGCAACCAGCGTTTTATCAAAGCCAGCACGAACAGAGAGTTCAATATCAGGGGTGACAGCGATTCGCTGCCATCCCTCGACTTTCGACGTTGATCCGGGAGCCTTTTGTCCGCTAACCTCGCGAAGTATGCAAACGAGCCGCTCTACTCCAGTTAAGCTGCCTGCGGATCGCGCCCAATCAGTCGTCCTCGGCATCTCGATGTCTTCATTAGTTGCGGTGTCCGATTCGGTACCCTCAGTCTGAATGAGCCGGTCAATGACACGACTGGCGGCAGTGATTTCACCTTCAGCGAAACGTTTGATTTGTTCTGGGCTGAGGTTCTGAAGAAAGATCCGAATCTCGCTGAGGCCAATATTCGGGCGCGCACGTCGAAGCGACATAATGATGTTAAGTCTTGCGAGATGCTCGTCAGAGTAAGAAGCTGCCCGGCCGCGCGCGTTTGCGCCGGCCAGAAGGCCACGCTCGATATAGCTTCTTATCGTGCGCTCCTCCAGTCCCGTGACTCCGGCCAACTCGGCGAGGGAGTAAGATCCGTTTGACATTTCGCGATCTTAAAATAGCCATGGCGATATGTCAAGTACTAATGGCTAGTTAGAGAGTGGTTCCAGTTCTTACCCTATGCTATTGATACAACAGGCGGTTAGCTTTACAAGCAGGCGACCGCGAGCGAGAAGATGAAGGGGACAAAACGGAGTGAATGGCGCACGAATGGAACCCGGTCTTCGCTGTCGAGCCTGAGATTTTCTGACCAAGAATTTTCTCGCTGTCAGCAACTGGTCTCAACAGGCGCCTTGAAATCGCTTCTCTCATAACAAAAGGCTTCAGGCGGCATGTTGCAGCATCTCCCGAAAATTTCCATCCAATGGTCGGCATTGTCAAAGTTTGAGGCCAATTCCTTGGGCGATGAATGAGGCTTGATTGATTTCCAGGGCGGAGGTCTTCGAGACATCGGCTCCTAATTGGGGCCCGAGTTTTGCAATATCGTCAGTGAAGAGCGTGGCCTCGTGGCTGGCGCGAGAGATCGAGACGTAGGCGAAGCGGGAGTTGAGGAGGTCCGGGTGGACACTGGTATCGGCGTGAACGAGGACGCGTTCGGCGGTAAGGCCCTGGGAGCTGTGACTGGTAACGGCGTAGCCGTGGTCGAGATGACGATGCTCGTTGGGGCTGAATTCGATCTGGCGGTTGTTGTCGAGGCGGACGGACAGGCGACCATCGGGGTGGATCGCCTCGATCGCAGCCATGTCGCGATTTGCAACGCCGAGTGATTTGTCGGGGGCAGTAAACTGGATGCGGTCGCCTACGGAAAGCTCGCGTTCGATCTCTTGGTAGACGCTGACGCCGGTGAGGCGGCGGGGATCGTAG
>Ga0210399_10001531_pt1 | contig 18035 bp, 14 predicted proteins | sample IncBWC14MmetaG_FD_150865 | JGI IMG/M metagenome (GOLD analysis project Ga0210399, IMG submission 150865) | Forest soil microbial communities from Barre Woods Harvard Forest LTER site, Petersham, Massachusetts, United States - Inc-BW-C-14-M | ecosystem: Environmental > Terrestrial > Soil >...
ACGGAGCCGACCCAGAGGCGAAGCAAATCCGCGCCCCACTTTTCGCAAATCTCGATGGGATATAGCGCGTTACCAAGAGACTTGGACATTGGACGGCCTTGTTCGTCGAGCGTCCAGCCGTGGGTGACGACACCGCGATAGGGCGCGGCGTCTCGGATGCCTGTCGCAACAAGCAGCGAACTGTGGAACCAGCCGCGATACTGATCGGGGCCTTCAAGATAAACGTCCGCGGGCCACTCAGCGCCCTTCAGCACGGATAAATTTGAAGAGCCCGAGTCGAACCACACATCCAGAATGTCGTTTTCCTTGCGCCATTTCGACGCGCCGCACGCGCAGGTTGTCCCGTTGGGCAGCAATTTCTCAGAACTGTGTTTGTACCAGGCGTCGGCGCCTTCTTCTTCAAACCATTTCACGACATTGCGGAGCGCTTTGAAATCCTCGAGGCGCTTTCCACACCCTTCGCAATAGAAAACAATGATGGGGACGCCCCAGAATCGCTGGCGCGAGACGCACCAGTCCGGGCGCTTCTCAATCATTTCGTACATGCGGTCTTCGCCCCACGCGGGAATCCATTTGACGCCGTGGATTTCTTCGAGCGCTTCCTGGCGCAGCGTTTTTTCTTTTCCGTGGGCGGCCTGGTCCATTTTGATGAACCACTGTTCGGTGGCACGGAAGATCACCGGATTGTGACAGCGCCAGCAGTGCGGGTAGCTATGCTTGTACTCGCGATGACCAAGAAGCGCGCCGCGATCGCCGAGAAGCTTCACAATGATGGGATTCGCGGTGAAAACGTCCTTGCCTTTGTATTCGGGCAAGCCTTCGAGGTAAACGCCCTTGTCGTCAATCGGGGCGTAGATCTCCAATCCATATTTTTGGCCGGAAATGAAGTCGTCGGCACCGTGGCCGGGAGCCGTGTGAACGATACCGCTGCCCTGGTCGAGCGTGACATAGTCGGCAAGAATGCCCGGAACTTGAATAGCCAGGAAGGGATGCTGAAATTTCATGCCTTCGAAGTCGCGGCCTTTGAACCGGGCGCGAACTTTGGCTTCCTTGATGCCGCACTCGGCTTCGAGGGCAGCGACCCGATCGGCAGCCAAGAGCAAGGCACCTTTTTCGGTGTCCACGACGACGTATTCGAAATCGGGATGAAACGCCAGAGCACGATTGTGCGGAATCGTCCAGGGCGTGGTCGTCCAAATCACGGCACTTACATCGTTACCGATTTTCGCGGCATCGCCCTGGCCACCGCCGATAACGCCAAATTTCACCCAGATCGAAGGGCTGGTGTGATCTTCGTACTCGACTTCGGCTTCAGCGAGCGCGGTACTGTCAAAGAGGCACCAGTAGACCGGCTTGCGCCCGCGATAAACGTAACCCTTCTCCATGAAATCGAGGAACGCCCCGGCAATGGTGGCTTCGTATTCATGGCTCATCGTCAAATAGGGATCGTTCCAGCGACCGAAAATGCCGAGGCGCTTGAAATCCTTCTTGTGCTGCTCGACGTAGCGCGCCGCGAATAGGCGGCACAACTTTCGGAATTCCGCAGGCGGCACCTTCCCTTTTCCACCCAGCTCCTTTTCCACTTGAGTTTCAATGGGCAGGCCGTGGCAATCCCAGCCAGGGACGTAAGGCGCGTAGTGCCCCGCCATGCTCCTGGTCTTAACGACCAAATCCTTGAGGATTTTGTTCAGGCCCGTGCCCAGATGAATTTCGCCGGTAGGATAGGGGGGACCGTCATGTAAGACAAAGAGCGGCTTGCCCTTGCGCGTCTCCAGGATTCGTTCGTAGATGTTGGCACGGTGCCAGGCTTCGAGCTGCTTGGGCTCGTTCTGCGGCAGGCTAGCTTTCATCGGAAAATCGGTTTTCGGCAAGTTCAGTGTCTTCTTCAGTTCGAGTGGTTCAGCCATAAAATTGAGCGCTCGGATAGCCCCTTATTGATCTGTACGGTTAGCCAGCATGCCGTCCTTTAGTTCAGGTATACGGCGGGAAACATCGGAAAGCAGTGTAAGGACGTATGTTACAATGAATGACAGTCGGTGTCAGCCGCTTGGGGCGCGCAACCTTTCCCAGCCAGCGCGAATCATAACGGTCAGGTACACCGAACGCAGGGTTACTGCGTCTAAAATGAAGAGGTAAACGGTGCCGGGCAATATTATCAATCTGCTGCCGCCTGAATGGACGAAGGGTAAAGTGTCTGGAGCACGTGCTGAGCCAGCCGTTTCAGTGCCGGCATCGGCTATCCCGAAATTCACCAAGCCCGATATTCTCATCCCTGATAATTTTTGGTCGAACCTGAGGCAGTTTTTCGTTGAGCGGCCCATCAAGGTGCGGGAGCGCTCGGATGCTCCGTTCACCAAGACTTCGTTTGGCATGGGGCTGGGAGATAACCTGAAGGATTTTTTCAGTTCCAGCCCGGCGACAAGAGGGCCGGTAAACAGCAAGCTGACAGTCGCCTGGGGATCGAATTTCGGCAGTTTCGGGACGCGCATCAAGGAATTTTTCTCGCCTCCGAAGCAGGCGCCGCTGCCGCCTGGAATCAAGCCGATAAAGGTGAAGGACATCTGGTCGAAGGATGAAAACTTCGGTACCAGCCAGATGCTCGCTATCGGCCTGCACATTGCTGCTATTGGTCTGCTGGTGATTCCGATTTTCACGAATGTGCTGCCCGCTTCCACGGAAGCGAAGAACAAGAACGTGGGCGTCATGCCCCTGGATATTTCGCCTTACGTATCGAAGCTGCCCGCAGGCGCGGACAAGGCTGGCGGCGGTGGCGGCGGCGGTGACCGTTCACAACTGCCAGCAACCAAGGGCCGAGCGCCAAAATTCAAGTGGACGCAATTCACGCCGCCGGAAGCGACGCTCAAGAATTTGAATCCAAAGCTGCCGATGGATCCATCGCTGCTCGGACCTCCGGATTTGAAGGTCGCTAATCCAGCGCTGACGAATATGGGTGATCCGCTGGCGGCTTCCGTGAATTATTCCGGCGGACCTGGTGGTGGCGGTGGGATCGGCACGGGCGAAGCTGGGGGCATCGGCAGCGGCTCCGGCGGAGGCCTTGGCCCCGGCGAAGGCGGGGGCACTGGCGGCGGAGTTTTCCGCGCTGGCGTGAACGGGGTTGGAACGCCGAGTTGCTTTTACCAGCCTGCACCTGAGTATTCCGAGGAAGCCCGCAAAACGAAGTATCAAGGCGCGGTCGTAGTTGAAGGCGTGATTAACCTGGACGGCCGAGTCAGCGACATCAAAGTGGTGAAGGGCGTTGGGATGGGACTGGATGAAAACGCCGTGGCGGCGGTGAAAACGTGGCGGTGCAAGCCAGCGTCCGGCCCAAGCGGCAAGCCAGTCCGCACACTTGTTCCTATTGAAGTAACCTTCCGTCTCTACTGATCGCTTCCTTCATAGCGTCGCGTGCCCCTAGATTGCTGCGACGTTCGCGATTTCACTAAATATATTGTCTCGAAATTCAGATTGTCTGCTTTTTGAGGCAACCAATCCATTTGCTACCCCTTCTCATCACCCGTTCGTCGCCCGTCTCGTCGAGGAGTCTGGCCAAATCTGAGGCGGGCGCGGAGGCCTGCCCATGCGCGATCCGCTCTCGCGTGATTTCTCTGCCCTTCAGCCGACACAGGATTCCTGGATTCGCCGTGTTCGCGATAATTTTCGGCAGCTACTCACGCCCGTGGGCATCTTCCCCTCTGCAGCCAACGGCGCACCATTGCATTTGCTGAGCTTTAAGCGCAGCGCGTTATCGGGCGGGGCACGGACCCTATCACTTCTCACCCACACGGCATTGCTGTGTGGAATTCTTTTGTTGAAGTTCACTTATCATACAGGAATAGATACAACGACGGCGCAGCCGCTGGGGTCCCGGAGTGGTCTCACTTTTTTCCCAGTTCCCGAAGGCCGCCACTTGGGGCGGCCTTCGCTCGGCAAGAAGAGCGGCGGCGGTGAAGAGGATTTGAGACCACCGAGACACGGACTTCTGGCGCCGGGGTCCTCCATGCCACTCGCTCCTCCCCGCTTGCCGCTGAGAGTTGAATCGGCGCTACCCGTCCCGGTATCAGTCCTTGATCTCAATGCGCCGCAGCTTTCGGCACCGGTCACAGACCTGGGACTTCCCTGGATGGAGAAGGATTCGGACTCCGCAGGCTCCGGCAAAAATCACGGGATTGGTTCGGGCAAGAACGGTGGGATGGGAGATGACCAAGGACCTGGCGCCGGGCAGGGCGAAGCCTACAACGGCACTTACGCGAACGTCGTCTCTCTGCCAAAGTGTGCGTATTGTCCCGATCCGCAATACACGGACGAAGCGCGGGAAGCCAAGCTGCAGGGAAAGGTGACGCTGCAGGTTTTGGTCGGCGCGGACGGACGCGCGGCGGAAATTCGGATCGTGCAGGGAATCGGGTTGGGGTTGGATGAACGCGCTGCGCAAGCCATTCGCGGCTGGAAATTCGTGCCGGCCCAGGATGCTGGGCGCCGCAGAGTTCCGGCATGGGTCGTAGTCGAAGCGATCTTCCGTCTTTTCTAGACAGTTCTTGTCGAACGGAGTAGCATTTTTTGCTGTGCTCTACGAGTTCGCCGAAAATGAATTTGAGCTTGACCCGCAGGCCTCCTCCGTACGCGGCGGCCCGCCGCGCAAATGGACCGGAATCGGCGTAGTGGATCCGCCGTTTCCTCCCAAGAGGCCGCCCGGCCCGATTCCCACGGTTCCGTCGTCGCTGTTCCTTCGAATTCTCGCCGGACTGATTCTCACCGGTATCGCCACTGCGCTCTTCTTCCTGCTCTTCGCCAAACACTGACGATTTCATGAAGACGGCAAAAACCGCATTAGCGCTGCTCTTCTTGCTGGCAATTCCGTCCGGCGCCCAAGAACCTAAATCTTTCCGTGAGATGCAATGGAAATACCCGCGCGTCCGGGCGGCGTCAAAAGAAAAGGACGAAGTGTTGCGGCAGAGATTCAAGGAGAAGGGCGTCGCCTATCCGCCGCGGGCCATTTTGCTGCGGGCTTTCAAACAAGAAGCAGTTCTCGAGCTTTGGGCAACGGATGCAAACGATAAGCCGTACGTGCTTGTTCACGAATATCGAATCTGCACTTCGTCGGGAACACTGGGACCCAAGCGCCGGTTCGGAGACGAACAGGTGCCGGAAGGCTACTACGAATTGGATTGGTTCAATCCGCAGAGCAATTTCTTCCTGAGCCTGCACATCAGTTATCCGAACGCCTCCGATCGCATCCTTGGTTCGCACGGGAATCCGGGGGGAGATATTTTTCTGCACGGCAACTGCGCTTCGATTGGCTGCATCCCGATTACCGATGAGGGGATCAAAGAGGTTTACTGGCTTGCCGTTCTGGTCCACAACCAGAGTGAGCAGCACGTACCGATCGAGATTTTCCCGGCACAGCTGACGGACGACGGCCTGAAAGCATTGGCGTCAGCGCACCCCCATCAGGCGACGATGGTCGCGTTCTGGAGCAACCTAAAAGAAGGCTACGATTATTTTGAAAAGAACCATCGCCTTCCGCGCATCAAAACGCGCGCCGATGGTGCGTACGCCTTTTCCTCCATGTAGCGGCCTCTTCCCATCGGTTTCGCGGCTGGCATCGACGGCCAACGAGTGCGAGCTGAGTAAGTCTTGCGCACCCCCATGCAAAAAGACATACTCCAGCGGCCAACTCTCGGAACCGGAGGCCGGCATGCTTGAAACGAGGCGCTTGTTTGTCATGACCATGGCCGCGGCGGGCGGCTTTCTGGCGGCTGAGAATGGATGGCCGTTCGCTCAATATCCGCCAACTCCGCCACCTCCACCGAAGCCTGCAGAAACGCCGAACCCGGCCGAGATTTATTCGAATCCGCAAGCCAGTGCTGCCGCAAAACGAGCCAGGCTGCAGCAAAACGAGAAGGAATTCCGGGAAGGAGTCGAGCGTCTTTACCAACTCGCGGGCGAACTGCGCGGAGAAGTTGAGAAGACCGCGACTACTGACGTGCTCTCTATGCGCATGGTCAAGAGAACCGAAGAAATTGAAAAGCTCGCCAAGGTTCTCAAAGCCAAAGCTAGGGGCGGATAAGCAGAGTCTGAGGTCGGTAGCGAACCCATGGGCTTCTGGGGAGTAGGATACGGAGCGGTGAACTTCCGCCTCTTGGATTTCCATTTCTGTTACGATTTTGGCATGAGAAGAGCAGCCGCTATCAGCATGGTTGTCGCGATGTGCTCCTTTGCATTTGTGAGCGGGGCGCGGGCGCAGAGTGATTCCGGCGCGCTGGAAATCGCGGCGCGCATCACGCCGACGGGAGCGCGCCCGGAGCCGGTGCGTCAGTTCACGTTTTACGTCCTGACCAAGAGCTACTCGGACATCGTCAAAGAGGTAGAAGACAAAGACCCCGTCCCTCCTCGCGATCAGTTTATTGAAAGCCTCAAGGTTTCTCCGGAGTTGCGCGCGTGGCTCAAGGGCCACGACGTTCTCGACCTTGCGGAACCGGATCTCGACAAGCTGCTCACGCCAGAGGACATCCTCAACGTGCCGGAATTCCTGCTAGCCTACCAGCGCTCGAACAGCGGCGGCGTGACCGAAGGGCTGCCGAAGCCGAAATTTACGGAAGCCGACAAAACGGAGCATCCGCAGAAATACGACAAATTAAAACAGGATTATCTGGCCGCTCTAAAGAAATTCATACGCTCGCGTCCCGAAACCGTATCCGGCGTCGAAATCCAATTGGAAGGCGTCAATCCACAGCACAAGTGGGCCGCGCTGCAGAATGATCGCCGCAAGCGCGTGCAGCGCGTCGCCCCGGACGAGGCCCAGCTTAAATTTCTCGTTGGCAAGGCGGACACTGATCTCGAAGGACGTGCCTCTGTCTCGGGTCTTGCTCCAGGCGACTATTGGATCAGCTCACTCAATCTGGACGCCAATTCCGGTGATATGCGCGTGCGCTGGGATGTTCCCGTCAAAATCGAACGCGGGAAAACCATTCGCGTCGAACTGTCGAATCTGAACTCCATCGACGTGCGCAGTTCAGCTCCTTAGCGCCTTCGAGCGCCGCCATGGGGACGCCCCTTCACTGGATTGCGTTCAATCTATTCATCGTGACAGCGATCGCGCTGGACCTGCGCGTCTTTCACCGGCGCCCGCACAAAATCGCGATTCGCGAAGCGGCTTTTGCCAGTTTCGGCTGGATCTCGGTTTCCGTCCTCTTCGGATTTGGAATGCTTTATTTCCGCGGCCCCCAGCCGGCACTCGAATTCTTTACCGGCTATTTGATCGAAAAAGCTCTCAGCGTCGACAATCTGTTCCTTTTCTTGGTGATTTTTCGGGCGTTTGCCGTGGACGAGCGGCTGCAGCATCGGCTTCTGGAATGGGGCGTGGTAGGGGCCCTGGCGATGCGCGGCGTGATGATTGCTCTGGGCGCAGAACTGATCGAACTTTTCTCCTGGGTGATGTACCTGCTGGGGGCGTTCATCGTCTATGCGGGGATACGGATGCTCTTCTACAACAAAGGAGACATTCATCCGGAGCAGAGCAGAATCTTCCGCTTCGCGAGCCGGCATCTTCGCGTAAGTCATGAATACCATGGCGAACATTTTTTTGTGCGCAATCGAGGCCGGTTGTTTGCCACGCCGCTGTTCCTGGTTCTGCTGGTGGTGGAAATTACGGACGTCACGCTGGCAGTGGATTCCATTCCGGCGGTGTTCGGTATTACGCGCGACCCATTTATTGTCTATACCTCGAACGTGCTCGCGATTCTGGGACTGCGGGCGCTCTATTTCCTGCTGGCGGGAGTCATCGATCGCCTGCGCTTTCTGGACGAGGGGCTGGCGGTCACCCTGGTTTTTATCGGTGGGAAAATGATCAGTGAGCGGTGGCTGCACATTCCAGTGACGGTATCGCTTGGCGTTGTGGCAGGCGTACTGCTAATCGCGCTGCTCGCGTCGGTAATGATTCCCCCGAAAAAACAAGCGTAGGGGTCAATCTTGCTCGAACATCAGTTCATCAATGTAACACCACATCCAGTTTTCGCCCGGCTCAAGCGAACGGACGATGGGGTGCTTTGCGGCATGAAAATGCTTTGTGGCGTGCTTATTCTTGGAAGAGTCGCAACAGCCGACATGGCCGCAGCTTAGACAAAGGCGCAGATGCACCCAGCTGTCGCCCATTTTCAGGCACTCTTCGCAGCCCTTGGTTTTTGGGTTCACGCGTTTAATCTGATCGAGATGGGTGCAGCTATCGGCCATAGTGGTCTCCGCGAAATCACACCGCTGATTGAATTGGAATCCGCACCTGGAATCGCGTATCGCCGGGAACCGATGTTACGTTAATTTGACCGCGGACATTTTTGATGATGCGGTTAACGACGTCGAGGCCGAGCCCGGTGCCCTCGCCAACGCCTTTGGTGGTGAAAAAGGGATCGAAGATGCGGGATTTGGCTTCGGGCGGAATTCCAGGCCCATTGTCGGCAATTTCGACGAGAATGAAATCGTTTTCGCGAGCGACGCGAATAGCGAGTTTGCCGTTGCCGTTCATGGCGTCGGCGGCGTTGTCAATCAAGTTGGTCCAGACCTGATTCAATTCGCTGCCGCTGGCCATAACCTTGGGCAGGCCGGGAGCGTAATCGCGAGTGACGGTGATCCCGCGCTTCAGCTTGTGATGCATAATCGTGAGGGTATTTTCGATGCTGTGTTGGATGTCCACTTCCTGCACCGAGCCTTGATCCATGTAGGAATATTCCTTGATGGCGCGGATGAGATCGGAGATGCGCGCCGAGCTGTGCTCAAGTTCCTCGGCGATGCGATCCATTTCCAGGAGCGTTGCAAAGCGAGTGAGTTCGGAGCCGACCGACGCGCCAGCAGCCGCGGCGAAACGCGCGAGATCGGCGTCGGCGAGATTGGCATCGGCGAGGTGCGGAGCGAGCTTCCAGGCTTCCGGGACGTTGTGCGATTCGAGCCAGGATTGGATAGCCTCTTCGCGCTCGACGCGGGCGAATTCGTCCTTGAATTGAGCGAGCGTTAGCGAGGAACGGATTTCCTCTTCTGTTTGGGCGAGCTTCGCACAATCATTGGGGCCGATCGTCGTGCTGCGAGCGGCGGCGCGGAGGCGGGCAAGACAGTCACGCAGGGCCGCGGCGGAACGGCGCGCGGCGGCGGACGGATTGTTCAGCTCGTGAGCAAGTCCGGCGGAGAGTTTGCCGAGAGAAGCGAGTTTTTCGCGTTGCTGCTCAGCTCGGGTGACCTCGCGAATGCGATCGGCTAACAGACCGACCAATCGGCGGGTAAGCTCCGGCATGCGGTGGAAAAGCTCTGGGAAATTGGAAGCGGGAAACGTCAAGTATTGCGTGGGCAGAACGGCGCGGCCGGTAATGGTGATGATCTTCAAGCGCGAGAAAGGAAGCAGACCCGTAACTTCTCCGCCGCGGGCAGTAAAAACAGGGCCGTTGGGATCGTGTTCACTGCGGGCGCGCATTTCGCCTTTGAGCATAATGAGCATGCTATCAGCCGTCGCACCTTCGCGAACGATGATGTCGCCCACGGCAGCATCGTGTTCTTTGCATTGGGCGACAAACCAGAGTAGATCGTCCTGAGGCAGATCCGCGAAAACTTCTATGGCACGCAGCTTTCTTACGAGTTCTTCGGCTGGGGATGGCGCAGAGTTTTCGGTCATGAGCGTTGCGCTCTCCACATTTTTTCGATCATTGGACTTTCGCCAGGTACTGGTGCATGAACTGCACGACGACAGCGCCTTCTCCGACGCCGGAGGCCACGCGCTTTACGGAGCCGTGGCGCACGTCGCCAACGACAAAAATCCCGGGCACATTGGTTTCGAGCAATCCAGGGTCGCGATCGAGCGTCCAGGACGCCGGCCTCTTCCCGTTGTGAAGAAGGTCCGGGCCAGAAAGGATGAAACCACGCGCGTCGCGCTCAATCACAGCACCGAGCCATTCCGTGCGCGGCTGCGCGCCGATGAAAATGAACAGGCTGGAGGCGGGGAGCTTCTTTCGTTCTCCCGAGGGAGAGCACTCGACGGTAATTCCCGTGAGCCGGGTTTCCCCTTCCACCTCCACCACGCTCGTCCGCGCCCACACTTCAATGTTGGGGGTCTTTTCGATTTGCTCGATCAAGTAGTGCGACATGGTCGCCGCAAGCGAGACTCCCCGCACCAGCATCACCACCTTTTCCGCAAACTTCGAAAAGTGCATGGCGGCTTGCCCGGCGGAATTCGCGCCCCCAATGATGTACACCGTTTCACCCTTGCAAGCCAGTGCTTCTGACGTTCCACCGCCGTAATACACGCCCGCGCCTTGCAGGTGCTCGATGCCCGGAACGTCCAGGGTTCTCCACTGCACGCCCATGGCCAGCAGCAAAGCGTGGCAGGAAATCTCCGAACCGTCCGACAGCTTCAGATACCGGTAGGGGCCGTCCGCACGGAGACCGGTTGCTTCCTGCGGCGAAAGAATTTCCACACCGAAACGGCGGGCCTGTGCGACGGCGCGCCGCGCTAGGTCAAGGCCGGTGAGACCGGAAGGAAAGCCGAGATAGTTCTCAATTCGAGAACTCAGCCCTGCTTGACCTCCGGGCGCTTCGCGTTCGATGATCACGGTCCGCAAGCCTTCGCTCGCGCCGTACACGGCGGCGGCCAGCCCCGCCGGCCCCCCGCCGACGATGGCAAGATCGTAGAAGTTGGTCTGAGCATGTGTGCGCAAACCGATTTTGTCCGCCACCGCGGGCAAAGGAGGCTCCGGGAGGCGCGTGCCATCGGGAAACAGAATCAAGGGAAGTTTATCCGCCTCGGGTCCGAGCGAGTCAATCAGGCCACGCACTTCGGGGTCGCTCTGCGCTAGTTCCACGTCAATCCACTGATAAGGCACCTGATTCCGCGCCAAAAATTCGCGCAGCTCATAGGAACGATTCGACCAGCGTGTGCCGAGAACGCGAATTCCCTCATACAAGGGACGAAACGTCGCCGTCCAGTCGTGCAGCAGGTCGTCGAGAGCCGGAAATAGCTTTTCCTCGGGGGGATCCCAGGGTTTCATCAAATAGTAGTGCACCCGAGCTTCGTTGATGGCGTCGATGGCGGCATTGGTATCGGCGTAGGCGGTCAGGAGCGCGCGCTTGGCAAGCGGATGCATCTCCATGGCTTCGGCTAGGAAATTCACCCCGTCCATCTGGGGCATGCGCTGATCGGCTAGCAGCAGGGCCACGGGATTGTTGCGCGCCTTCAATTCGCGCAGGGTAGCGAGGCCAGCACTGCCGGAATTCGCGCGCATGACGCGGTAGCGATCCGCGTAGCGGCTCCGTAAGTCGCGCTCAATGGCCCGCAAGACTTCGGGGTCGTCATCCACTGTTAGTAAAACTGGCTTTGGCATATCCCTCAGATGCGGCGCCCGTGGTTTTCGATGCGTCTCAAGGGAAAGGCTATGTGGCTTCCGCTTCTTTTCGTGCCATCCTCAAGCTACAATTCCTGACGGTTCCATGTCCAGCCCTCTGGCCCAATCGATCGCCGACCTCTCGGCCGCGGATGAAACCAAAAAGCTCGCGGCTGCGGGTGAAGTCTACCGCCTGGGCCGAGCTGCGGCGGGATCCGCGATTGCTGTCTGGTGGGCCGAAAGCGAACTCTCGGCGCTACTGCTGGGGCCCAGTCCTGCCATAACGGTTGGACTCGCGGTTCACCGCGACACCTTTGGACGCATCCGAATTGCTAACGGCACTCCCAGGCTAGCGCAGGTCCCCCCAGACCAGGATGCCGAGGAATTCGAACTGGATTTCGCCGAAGGGGTTTCACTGGACATTTTGACTACGCGAGAACCGGGCGGCTCAGGAGCCATCGCAAAATACCTGGCCAAGTTTGGAGAGGGCATCCAACAGGTGGAATATCGTTGTGCCAACGTCGACCGTGCTTCGCAAATCCTAAAGGAAAAATTCAAAGTCGCTTCCGTCTATGCGGAAACGCGGGCTGGGGCGAACGGGACGCGAGTTAATTTCTTTCTCGTCAAGTCTCCGGATGGGGCCAGAGTGCTCATCGAGCTGTACGAATTGCAGTCTCGCGGATAGATAGTCGAGTTTTGCGATATCAAATACTGCTTACTGACTTCGGTTTTGCCTGACAGAAAACTCCGTCCAGGCATGTAGGATTCCCGCAACGGTCCAAGCCTGAGCGATGCAGCCGCGGGGCGTGAAGGGAGCATCGCCATCAAAGATTTCGCTTAACGTGCCGATGCCGCTTGCATAAACCTGCCGGCCCAGCGGTTCGAGGAAACGCAGGGCCGCACCGCGGTCGTGGTACACGCGATAGTGGGAGATCGCAAAGGGACCGAGCAACCAGCCCCAGACTGTGCCTTGATGATAAGCGGCGTCCCGATCGCGAGGGCTGCCACCGTAATGGCCGGCGTATGCGGGTTCGCCGGGCGCGAGACTCCGCAATCCGTGCGAGGTCAACAGGTGCCGCCCGCAAACATCGACAACGGCCTTCTGCTGCTCGGGCGTCAGAGGGCTGGCCGGCAAGGACACGGCAAAAACCTGATTTGGCCGGAGTGACGCGTCATTACCGATGCCTGGTGAATCGATGACGTCAAAGCAGCAATTGCGGTCCGCGTTCCAGAACTTCTGAAAATTGTCTTTTGCTTTGGCTGCGAGTTTTTCGTATGTCTGGCTGGGTTTCAGGAGCAGCCGGGAAAATTCTGCCATCGTTTCAAGGGCGTTGATCCACAGGGCGCTAATCTCTACTGGCTTGCCGGTGCGCGGTGTGACTACCCAATCGCCGATTTTTGCGTCCATCCATGTGAGTTGCACACCGGGAGCACCGGCATAAAGCAGCCCATCGGCTGGGTCGACATGGATGTTGTAGCGGGTGCCTTCGAGATGCGCATCGATCATTCCAACCAGAACCGGAAAAAGCTTTTGCAACGTCACGGTATCTTGTGTCGCTCCGAAATATTGACGGATGGCTTCGAAATACCAGAGCGCGGCGTCGACGGTGTTGTATTCCGGCTGGCCTCCGGCGTCTGGAAAATTGTTTGGGAGCATGCCCCGATCCACATAGCGCGAAAAAGCAAGAAGGATTTGCTTCGCCACATCCGCGCGACCCGTCGCAAGCGTCAGCCCCGGCAAAGCTATCATCGTGTCGCGGCCCCAGTCGCCAAACCAGTGATAGCCTGCGATGATGCTCCGGCCAGTAGGGTCTTCTGGAAGGTTGCGTTTTACGACGAATTGATCGGCGGCGAGGATTAGTTGCCAGAGCCAAGAAGGCGCTTCTTCGGCAAGGGCTTGGTTCAACTCTTGCCACTCGTGGAACAGCTTCACATCATGATTGGCTCGTTCGGCGCGAGCTGTCTCGACATCGGGCAAAGCCGCTGCCTCGGTGGTTGCCAAGAAAGTGACACTAGAACCAACTTCAAGTCTGGTACGAAAAACCGCGGCAAACAGCCGATCTTCGCGGTCGCCAAGACCACGTTCGGTTTCTGCCGCGTAATAGCAACCCAGATACCATTCGTGGCGGGGCTCGCAGGTCCCGGCAGTGCATTTCAAATAAAACGGCGCCGCGCCGTCAAATGCCAGCACCCTTACTCCTTGCTCGACGAGCTCAATATTCATGCGCCAGCCGCCGGCTTGGGTCAAGGAATGGAAGTCACGATAATTCACGAGCGCTTTCAGATCCATTTCTAGCGGGCTGCTTCCGCGCACGAGCGTGTACTGAATGCAGGTAGTGTTTTCACCTGCACGCATCCACACGCGCTTTTCCAGCAGCGCATCGGCGAAAGCGTATATCCACACGGGGGTCGAGCCTTCGAGATGAAAATCCTCGATTAAAAGAAAGCCTTGTGGATCAACGGCGCCGCTGGCCCAACGATGGGTGGCAAGAGAGAAATCCGCTGCGGCATAGTGAACGATTTCGTCGATGGCAGAAACCAGTTGCGTGCGGCCCACGGGTGGATTGAGAGCGGCGACGAGCAGACCGTGGTAACGGCGCGTCTGGCTCCACGCGATGGTTCCGGAAGCGTATCCTCCAATACCGTTTGTGACCAGCCACTCGCGCGATTCGGCCGCCGCAAGATCGCCACAAATCTCGCGGCCAAACTGAACTTCCGCTTGTTCTGACACTAGCCCCTCCTGGGTGGCGAAGGATTGCACTCGGCCCTGCAATGCGGCACTGCTAGTTCAGCTTCGTTTGTGGCTCGAAAGTTTCAACTATCCCCATAGACCGGGATCGCGGCGCCGTGGACGACTCTAGCCTCGTCACTGCATAAGAACAGGATGACGCGCGCGATCTCCTCGGGTTTCGGCCACTTCGAGAAGTCTGCCGTGGGCATGGCTTTGCGGTTTGCTTCGGTATCGATGATGCTGGGGAGAATCGAATTCACGCGAACGCCGCTGCCTTTCAAGTCCGCGGCCAGCGAATCCATCAGCGCCACGGCGGCGGACTTTGAAGCCGCGTAAGCGGCTGCGCCGCTAGCATGATCAAACGCGGCTTTGGCAGCAACGTTTACGATGGCTCCGTGGCCTTCCCGCAACATCGCTCGTACCGCGGCGCGCGATAGCGTATAGCCCGCGCGGAGATTCAGCGCCAGCATTTGGTCGAAGACTTTCGTCTCCAGGTCCCACAACTTCGTGCCGCCTCTGTAACCACCCACGGTGTTGACCAGGGCGTCCAATTGGCGGTGCTTCCCTATGATTCTTTCGACGAGTTGGCGCACGGCTATTTCGTCCGTGACATCAACGGCGTGCCCTTCCAAATTCGCCGCATTTCTTCGCGCTGCGCTCTTCAAGGCCTCGAACTCTTCCGGCACACGATAAGTGACGACGACGTGGGCGCCGGCCTCAAGGAATGCCAGGGTAACCGCGTGACCCAATCCGCCAGTGCCTCCTGCTACGAGAATCACTTTTCCATGGAATTTACCACTCATGAGCGCATCTCCAAGCTAGTCTCGTTGAGACTAGTGCTTCAACCATTTAGTCATCAAGAATCGATCATGATCCTCGTACCCGCTTCGCCGGTAAAGTTCAAGCGCTGGATCGTTGCCGCGATCCACTTCGAGATGGACGGCGTTCACGCCCAGCTCGCCGGCTTTTTCTTCGAGAAACGCAACCGCCTGCGCGCCATATCCGCGGCGGCGGAAGGCGGCGTCAATATACAACTCGTCGATAAAGGCGTCGTGGCCGTGAAACTCAAAGCTGAAACCAATGGTCAGCACCAGGTAGCCGATCGCCAGGCTTCCTTCGGACAAGAGCCAGACTTGCCCAAAGGCGGGAAGGGACAACAGCCGACGGAAGGTGGCGCGAGCCGCACACTCGTCAAACTGAATTTTTCCCGGCTCTTGCTCGGCAAGCAAGCGCATCATGCGCAGGAGATCGGCTTCATCCTGGAGCGCGGCTTCCCGGATCGTGAGCTCAGACACGTTACTCACCGCTTTGTTCAATTAGTTTTGCAACCAGACCTGTCCAGCCGGTTTGATGGCTGGCGCCGACGCCGGCGCCATTGTCGCCGTGAAAGTATTCGTAGAAAAGGATGAGGTCACGCCAGTGCGGGTCGCTCTGAAAGAGCTCGCTGCCGCCCGCAACCGGCCGGCGTCCGTTCGAATCGCGGAGGAAGATGTGAATGAGCCGCCGTGAAATCTCCGCGGCTGCTTGCCAGAGATCAGATTCGCGGCGGGAATGAGTGGGGCACTCTACTTTGAAATCTTCGCCGTAATAGTGGTGATATTTCTGGAGCGATTCTACCAGCAGGTAGTTGACCGGAAACCAGATGGGCCCGCGCCAATTCGAATTGCCGCCGAACAGGCCCGTCGAGGCTTCGGCAGGCTCGTAGTCTACGCGGTTCGTAATTCCGTTCACGTGAACTTCGTAAGGATGGTCCTTGTGGTAGCGCGAAAGGGCGCGCACGCCATAAGGGGAGAGAAATTCCGTCTCGTCCAGCATGCGGGAGAGCACGCGTTTTAGTTGTTTGCGATTCACGAGCGAGAGAAGCCGGCGCACGCCGCGCGCGGAACGCTGCGTCATTTCGATGTGTTCGGGCACGTCCGGATGATTGTCGATGAACCATTGCATGCGGCGCTTGAACCCGGGGAGACGGTCGATGATTTCCGGCTCGAGAGTCTCCACGGCGAACAGCGGAATCAGTCCGACCATTGAACGGATTTTCAGGAAGTGCTCTTCGCCGTTGGGGAGCTTCAACACGTCGTAGAAAAAACCGTCGGCGTCGTCCCAAAGCGACCGCCCACCGAGGCCGAAATCGTTCATGGCGCGGGCAATGTAAACGAAATGCTCGAAGAATTTGCTGGCGACATCTTCGTAAGCAGGGTCTTCTTTCGCTAGTTCGAGGGCGATCGCCAGCATGTTCAGGCAATACATACCCATCCAGCTGGTGCCGTCGGACTGTTCGAGGTGGCCTCCGGTGGGGAGAGGCGCCGAGCGGTCAAAGACTCCAATATTGTCGAGGCCGAGGAATCCGCCTTGAAAAATATTCGCGCCGTCTGGATCCTTGCGATTTACCCACCAAGTGAAATTCAGGAGCAACTTGTGAAAAACTTTTTCGAGGAACCCGCGATCGGCGACGCCACGCACGCGCCGCTCGATTTTGTAGACGCGCCAGGCAGCCCAAGCATGAACAGGAGGATTCACATCCCCGAAGGCCCATTCGTAGGCCGGCAATTGCCCGTTGGGGTGCATATACCATTCGCGCAGTAAAAGGATGAGTTGCTCCTTAGCAAAATCGGGATCGACGAGCGCGAGCGGAATGCAGTGAAACGCCAAGTCCCATGCGGCATACCACGGATACTCCCATTTGTCCGGCATGGAGATTATGTCGTCGTTGTAGAGATGCGTCCAATCCTTGTTGCGCCCCTGCCAGCGCTCCTCCGGAGGCTTGGGGCCGGCCGGATCGCCTTCGAGCCAGGTGTACACGTCGTAATGATAAAACTGTTTGGACCAGAGCATGCCTGAAAATGACTGGCGCATCACGGCCTGGGCATCTTCGGTAAGTTCTTTCTGAATGCGCGAAGCGTAAAACTCTTCGGCTTCTTTCTGGCGCGTCAGAAACAAGCTGTCGAAGCCTGCGCCAAAATCGTTAGTACCGGGAACGCCCTCCGCGCGCTCCTGCGCACCGGGAGAGACGAATCCTCCCACCAGGCCTGCCGCTATGTCCATTCCGCCGAGAGGCTCGAGGTCCGTGAGTCGAAGCTTGAGCGTAACCGACTGGCCAGGGTCAAGCGGCAACGAATAGTACGCGGCCGTTTTCGTTCCCATCTGATCCGGGTTGACGGCGGCCTTGTTGCCGTAGACCACATATTCGTGGAACGCGTCTTTCACGTAGGGTGTGCGATTTTTTCCACCGAAGAGACGCGCGGTATTGGTCTCGTTCTCGGTAAAGAGCAAATCCGGCTGCCCCGCGCACAGCAGCCACCGCTTCCCGTACTGCCAATGCTGCAGCTCGCAGCAAACGCTCCCTGGCACACTGGTCCCTTTGCGCGCGAGCGGCCGTCGCAAGTCCTTACCCCAGGACCACGTGTTTCGAAACCAGCACTGCGGGAGCACGTGCAACGAGGCGCCTTCCGGCCCGCGATTCACGGCGGTGATTCGAATGAGAATGTCTTCGACGTCGGCCTTGGCATACTCGACGAAAAGGTCAAAATAACGGTTCTCTGAAAAGACTCCCGTGTCGAGCAATTCGAATTCCGGCTGGCTGCGGCCGCGTTGCTTGCTTTCCTCCACTAGCCTTTCGTAAGGAAAAACGGCTTGCGGATATTTGTACAGCATCCGCATATAGCTATGGGTCGGCGTGGAGTCGAGATAGAAGTAGTACTCCTTTACGTCTTCGCCGTGATTGCCCTGATTTCCGGTGAGGCCGAATAGCCGCTCTTTCAGAATGGGGTCGCGCCCATTCCATAACGCCAGCCCGAAACACATCATCTGGTGGCGGTCGCTGATCCCACCGATTCCGTCTTCTCCCCAACGGTAGGCGCGCGAACGAGCGTGATCGTGCGGAAAAAATTCCCAGGCTGTGCCACCCGGACTGTAATCCTCGCGCACTGTGCCCCACTGGCGCTCGGAGAGGTAAG
>Ga0210399_10001532_pt1 | contig 18021 bp, 13 predicted proteins | sample IncBWC14MmetaG_FD_150865 | JGI IMG/M metagenome (GOLD analysis project Ga0210399, IMG submission 150865) | Forest soil microbial communities from Barre Woods Harvard Forest LTER site, Petersham, Massachusetts, United States - Inc-BW-C-14-M | ecosystem: Environmental > Terrestrial > Soil >...
ATTCAGTCCCGGATGCGCCAGCACGATGCCCGAAATCTTCGCCAGCTTCTCGCGCGCTCCCGGCTTCAGCGTGTAGCTTCCGGTGTCAAACAACACATCGGACATATTCACGATCAGCCCGCGCGCCGAATCCCGCGTCTGCAAAATCGAATTGAGCTGCGAAAGCAACTGTGCACGAAGCTGCGCCTTCTCCGCTTCCGCCTGCGCCGCAGCTTGTTTCGCCTTTTCTGTCTCGGCCTCCGCAGCGCGTTGCTGTGACACCGCTGCGGCCCTGTCCCGTGCCGCCTGCTCGGCCGCCGCCTGCGCCACCTGCTGCTGCTGCTGCGCTGCCGCGCGCGCTTGCTCGGCTTCCTGCTTCTGCCGAACCGCGTCTTGCGACGCCTGCTCCGCCTCCTGCTTCATGCGTACTGCTTCCGCCTTGGCCGCCTCTGCCGCCGCGCGCGCCTGATCCGCTTCCTGCCGGCGTCTCATTTCCGCGTCCGCATCGGCGCGAGCCTTCGCTTCGCGCTCCAGCGCTGCTCTCTTCTCCGCCGCAACCGCGGCGTTCGCATCTTCCTCGGCCTTCTGTTTAACTGCCATCACGCGCGCTTCTTCGGCAGTCTCCACGACCTCTTTGGCAGCGGCTTCCACGGACTTCTTGTCGCGACCTGAGTGGTAGACGTCTTCGGCAGCCTTTAGCTGTTGTTCGGCCTTGCCGAGAATCGAAGGCGCGTACTTATCGGCGAGAGCGATGCGCGCAATTCTTACAGAGTTGCGGGCTTCAAAGAGTTCGAGGGGCGTTTTACGATCAATGCCGAAGATCGCGCCTTCGATTTTGGTGTTGGAAGAAGAATAGACGCCCCGGCCAAGCAGTTCATATTTGGCGTCAATGTTCTCGACCTTGGTGTTAGCGGGAATTACGTTTTCGAGCACGACGACGTTACCCGGCTGGTTGACCGCGAAGTAGGGTTCGGCGGTGACGATCATGCCGAAGGTTTGCATCTCGGAGATGGCTTTGACGTGACCGCTACCGTGACTTAGGCTGACTTCGCCAAGATTGACGGCGCGGCCTTGCGGGGAGACAGCCCACAGGACATAGGTGAGGTATTCGAGGCCGAATTTTGTGGCGTCCTCAAGATTTTCAAATTTGGCGTCGATCTCGGTGCGATTGCCCTTGTTCTCGACTTTGGCTTCGCCCGTAGCGGTTTGCAGCAGTTCCGTGCCTTGAAAATCAAGCTTGGTGGCGCCGGCGCGGCGGAAATTGACAGCTTTTGTGGTGCGGGAGACACTGCCGGAATGCGAACTCTGGGCCTGGCTAAAAGCAGGCGCAGCTGTGAGTCCCAAAGTGCCGACGAGGGCAAGCCAAAGCGATGCCGTTTTCACGTGCGTCCTCCTCCGTTGTCCTTAAAGGCTTTCCTATCTTGAGGCTAACAGACAAACGGGAGAGGGCAAGGTCAGCGAGGAATGGGTTTGCGCAAGTAATTACCCGCCGCGAATCGAGATTCGCCGCAAAAAACGCGGCCGCCTTACCGGCACCAGTGGCCCCCACCCCCCCACTTCCTGGATCTGTTCATTCTAAAGGAGTTGTGGGCGTGACTTCTGGATCTGCACATTCCAAAGGACATACGGGCCAGAAGACAAGCAGACAGAATTCCTTCGGGTTGGCGCTCGCAAAGCTAAGGGGGAGTGACGGGCAGACGCAACTTTCTACACGGAAAGTGTATCGAGAAACCGATCGAAGGTCAAGAAAAAAGCGCGGGAATTGAGATCCCCGCGCTTTGAGATGTAAACGGGACTACGTCGCTCGTTAGAAGATGATCTTCGCCGCGAGCTGCAGGTTGAACGCTTCCCCAGGGCCGATCCCTGGAGCGCCGTTGAAGTCGCCAATGGTGTCGCGAACCGTGCCGTCACCGTTGACGGCGCCGGGGCCCGACGCGAAGTTAACGCGATTGAATAGATTGAACATCTCAGCTCGCAATTGGATCTTGAGACGTTCCCGGATAGGGATGTTTTTGAAGACAGATAGGTCCACGTCCGAGAAACCCGGGCCGTAGTATTTGTTGCGAGACAACGTGCCAAAGGCGCCAGTCGCCGTTCCGAAAGCGTCTGGATTGACCCACTGCACGCCCGGCCCCGTGGACAGGCCTTTTTGGATGATATTTCTGGTAAAGGAATGGTTGACCGTGTAGTTGCTGTCGCTCTTGAAGGGATCCCCGCTCAGATCCTGAAGCGGAAGAGTGACGTTCCACGGCTGGCCACTATGGAAATTCCACAGGCTGCTGACCTGCCACCCGTTCACCAGATAGCTGGACCACCCATGGGCCCACGGTGCCTTGGGCACATCGTAGCTAATGCTTGTGGTGAAGAGATGCCGCGTATCGTTATCGCTGTTGCCATAGTCGACTTTGATGGCAGCGCTGTCCGCGACGACGGCGCGGTACTGGCTGACCTCATCCAGAGAGTGCGACCAGGTATAACCGAGTTGGGTGGTCAGGCCGTGCCAGGTGCGAAGTCTATATTGGGCCTGGAGAGCATTGTAGTTGGATGTGCCAATACTATTTTCTTGAAGGATGTTGCCAGCGTTGGGGTACTGCCCGCTGAGCGGACCGATCCCATTTGCATCGACTGGGTTTATGTTGGTCATGATATTCAGCTTGCGACCTTCGCTGCCTACGTAGCCGACCTGGATGACAGACGCGTGGCCCAGGCTCTTTTCCACCTGGAGACTATAGTTGTAAAAATAGGGAGTGCGGAAATTCTGGTTGACCGAATACGCCGCGAATTTGCTGGCGCCGCAGTTTGGGTCTGTGGCCACATTGAGGGTGGTGCACGTCTTGACGTCTGGGAAGATCGAGGCGGTGCCTCCGGCCTGCACGGTCTGCCAGTTATAGCCCGACAAAGAGTAGTTAGAGACCGGGTGTGGCCCAATGGGGTTATCCTGCAATCCGTCGGCGGCAGCGGCCGGCGGACGGAAATCCAGGAACGGGTTGATATTGATCTGATCGTAGAAAACACCGAAACTCCCACGAACAACCATATCGTTCTTGGCCTGGTAAGCGAAACCCAACCTCGGAGCAAAGTTGTTGCGATCCGGCGGGAAAATATTGTCGATGCCATTTCCCTGGATGACCAAGCCTCTGCTGGGAATAAATACCGCCAGATCCTTGTCGTCGCTGTGCAGCGGGCCAAAGTACTCGTAACGCATCCCGTAATTGATGCTGAGCTTCTTGGTCCACTGCCAGGAATCTTGGAAGTAGAAATTGAAGGCGTTAACGTGCACCGTGCGCTCGGGATTTCCCACCGCGATCGAGGAAGCTGAGACCGAACCGGCAAGGAAGTCCGCCAGAGATCGCACGTTGGGATCCAGACCCTGACATAGGGCATTGCAAAGCGTTGAATTTACTTTTTTAGGATCGCTAAACCCCCATGCGCAGTCCACCTGACCCGAAACGGTGACGCATTGCGTTTGGTCGCCCTGGCTTCCGTCGAACACAAATTTGCCTGTGCCGCGGCGATGATAAAACTCATTCACGCGGCCGCGCCGAAACTCACCGCCGAACCGCAGTTGGTGCGCTCCCATGCTGTACGACACGATGTCGGTGATATGCCAGGTCAGGTCACTCCGGCCTTCCGGGGGCGTCAATCCAATCTGCTCAAAGTTGCCAATCTGAATGTTCGGTGCGCCAAAGATTGGCTTGCCATTGTTAGTTGCACCTGGACTCAGAAACAACCCCAGGGCCTTCGTGTCGAAGCTGTTGTTGAAGTCGTGGAAAACCTGATTGAAGTAGTTGGCGCCCACAAGAATCTGGTTGGTGAGCCGGCTCGAGAACGTGGAGTTGAGCACCAACGATTCGTTGAAGACATGCAGCGGCGCTACTTCGAAGTAGTCCTTCAAGTTCGAACTGGCCGTGCCCAGCGCAGGGCTACCGCCCAGCGGGGCCGTCTGGCTGCCCTGCCCGCCGAAGAAGCGTACGTAGAGATGGTGTTTGTCGTTGATTTGATAATCGACTTTCCCAACGCCATTGTAGCTGTAGCCCGTAGAAGCGACAGGGCTGAAGAAATTGTTGTTGGTCGCAGCCAGACCGCCAATCAGACTCCTGGGCCAAAAGCCGTTTGGACCCATGAGACCGCCGGTGCATCCCGACGCCGACGGAGCCGTGCATGACAGCGAGCTCGGCGTGACCTTAGCGTATGAGCCGTACTTGTTGCCGGGGTTGTTGAGCAGATCGACGGCTGTTCCGATCCAAGCATCGGAAGGCTCAGTGGCTACGCCTGATAGTCCGATGATGTACTGTTGCTTTTCATAGCTCACGAAATAAAACAGCTTATTCTTGATTACAGGTCCGCCCACGGAGACGCCGTAGTTCTCATTGCGAAGAGGAGGATTTTTCGAGCCCGATGGCAAGAATGGCGAAGGCGCTCCATAAAACTCATTGCGGTTGTAGTAGTAAGCGGAACCATGAATGGTATTGCTGCCAGACTTAATAATCAGGTTGACCGTGCCACCTGCATTGCGGCCGGATTCCGCGCCGGACTCCGTTTGCGACGAGAATTCGTCAATCGAATCGATCGGCAGCACCACTCCGGCAATCCCCGACACGCCTCCTTGATTCACCGCCGGGATGTTATGCCAGAAGTCGTTGTTGTCCACTCCGTCGATTTGCCAGTTATTCTGATTGGCGCGGGCCCCGTTCATAGAGCCGAAGCCACCCACCGAGTAGCCTCCGTAGCCGGGCGCTACCGCGATCAACTGGGTGAAGTCCCGACCGTTTAGAGGAATGTCTTGGACGACGTCAGATGTGATAGTCATATTCTGAGTCGCCGTGGTCGTGTCGAGCGTAATCGCGGCAGCTGAGACTTCTACTGTGGTGGTTGTCGACTGCAGTGTGAGCTTGACGTTTAGTGTGTAGATCGTGCCAGCGGATACCTCGACCTTGTCTACCGCGTAGGGCGGGAAGCCTGTCGCTATAATTGTGACTTTGTACTGGCCCAGCGGAATGTCCTGGAAAGCAAATGCTCCATCACTCGTCGAAGCCGTTGTGTGTTCAATCCCTGTCGCCGTCTCCGTCGCCTTCACGGTCGCGTTCGGAACCGAGCTGCCTGACGGGTCCGTTACCGTCCCGTTGATGGCTCCGCGAAACGTCTGCGCATTCGCCGCAACTCCCAACGTCAAAATTACCAACACTGCGAGGAACAATCGCCTCATACTTCCACCCCCCTAATCGATTTTCAGAGCCGCAACGCAGCGCCTCATCGGCCCGGCTGCTGCGAATGCTGACCTCTGCCAACCACACGCCCCTGCTTTAAAGCGACCTCTCGCTCAAAACGCAAGCTCCACCCGGCACCTGGGAGCACCGTTCCCTTGTTCTCGACAATTGAAGAATGAAAAACTACAGAAGCCAAAATAGCTCGATGCCGAGGATGCTACTCCCAAACGCTTCGGTCTGTCAAAGCGGATATTGTGATGCCCCCAATTTAGATTTCTAATAGCCGGCACGCTGGCAAGCCTGCTGCTCCTCAAGCCCGGCTTCTTCATTCGGCGTGCCGCTCGAGAGTGCGGTGCTAACTACAACGATTTCCTGCTCGCCGTTCTCGGCAATCGCCTTGCGGCAGATTTTTCTTTACTCTTCCCCGCTGCCGCACTATCCTCTCCCACGCGTTTCTTCCCTGCAGTCGGTCGAAACCCGGCGTTTATGGAGGATGTGATGAAGGGTTCCCTAACCTTACTTTCCCTGGTACTAGTGGGAGCAGTATTTGTTGCCATGCCCGCGAGCGCCAATCCGGCCGCGGCCGACAATAAAGCGGCGCAGACCGCGAAAAAAGAGACGAAATGGCAGGGCCACGTCGTCAGAATCTATAAAGACGAGTCGCAGATGGACATTCGTGGCGGCGTAACCGGCCAATCCGAGGATCTGAGGAAGATCGCCTATGACTCCTCGACGGCGTGGACCAAGCTTGGAAAGCCCGGGCAACAGGACGAGGTCAAGGAAGGCTCGTTTGTGATTGTGCTGGGCCACGTGGACGATAAAGGCACGCTGCACGCGACGCGCATCGACCTGCGGCTGCCGCGATAGCCTTTTCCCCAGGTGTGATGTCCCGAACCCCGCCCAGCGGTGTAGCGGTGGTCGCTTCTCTCCCTGCCGGCGACTCCGCAGGCAGTTGAACAGGGCCGCGGAAACATCACGACTCCGCGGCTGGATCCTCCAAACGGAGCTTCGCGGCGCGCGCCGTTTCCCGCAGCAATGGGTCTGCGTGGCTTAGACAGTGCTCCAGTTCTTTGGCCAACGATTTCATCCGGAACGACCCAATCGCAAACGCCCCGCACGATTTCAGCCAGGGGTCGTCATTGGAAACCAGTTCGTTGACCGCCTGCTCGCGGTTCTCTAACTTCGTGTGCACCAGTCGATCCGCCAACCGCGCGCGCTCCTTCGGCGTCACCTTCCCATCCAGCAGCGGCACGAGCGTGGCACGCAACGCCGCCTTCAAAAAGTTTTCCAGGAACTCCAGAGAGTTGTCATGTACGGTTCTGTCTTTGGATTGCAGTCCGATGTAAACCGCGTGCAAATCCACTTGCGGATACAACAGGCCCATTAGCCGGAAGATTCTCTCCAATTCCTGCTGCAGGGAGTGCGCCAGTGCCACTCCCACCGGATCTTCGACGTTTTCCGGACCCGCGATAGCCTCCATGATCTGATAGGTGCGGTAGTGCCCCAGGATTTCCGCCGCCAGTACCGTTTCCAGCATCTGAAGGTCCAGCGGAATCTCCGGGTGGTCGCGGTGCAGTTTGTTCAACGCGCAGATGACCTTGAACCGCAGGGTCACATCTCTTTCCAGCACGTTCTCCAGCAACGCGTTCGCAGCGGCGAGCGTTCCGATGCCGGTCAGAACCGCGGGAATTTCGCTGCGTTCCTCCAGCGAGAGGTCTGCATCTCCGAGGCTTTCATTCAAAAGCCCGACGATGGAATCCCCCAACGCTACCAGCGCTTGGGTCGCATTATCGCGAAGCAGCGGGCCGCGAATCTGCTTTAACAATTGGGGCGCCAAAGATTCTTTTCGCAACAGCCCTGCGGAACGAATCGCTTCCCGCACAACCTGGCTTGAGGGATCCCCCAGCAAGCGCAGGAGAAGGGGATCGAAAGCATCGGGGAGCTCCCCCAGAAGCCGGGCTACTTCGCGTCGCGTTCTTTGCCCGCTTTCTCCTTCCTCGCCGGCCATCGCCTCCAAAATTGTTTTTGCGGTTTCCAGGTTCTGCGCTTCCCCCGGACGGGCCAAATACGCGGCCACCGCGGAGCGCACCGAAAAATCCTCAAATTCTCCCAATTCCAGCAGCAGTAGCAGAGGATCGACATGCTTGTGATACACCAAATAGAGCATCGCCTCCGTCCGCACGGCGATCTCCGGATCCTTGAGCATCCCTTCTACCGTCGGCAACACGGATGTGTCCTGGGATGCCGAGAGAATGGCAAGCGCCTTCTGGCGCACCTCGCCGGAGGGGTGTTGCAGCAGATTCCGGATCGCCGGATGCGGTGTCTTGGCGGTTTCCTCCTCATAGAAGCTGAGGGCATACAGAATCTCCTTGGGGTCGGAAACTTGCAGTTTGCTTGTCAGCAGTTCCGACGCGGAGCGGTCCAGCGCAAGCGTGGACACCTCGTCGGCACTCAGCCGGTGCTGCCTGAGCGAATCCTGAAGCACGGCAAGATACTGCCTGCCCCCGACGAACACCGCCACCAGCCACCCCGCGATCAGCAGCAGGGCAATAACGCTGAGTTGCTGCGGTGCAAAGTGCAGGTAGGTGGCAAAAATCAACGCGACCACGCCCGCCAAAGTGTCTCCAAGCCGCCAAATGACCGTGTCGATTAACCATTTGGCTTGCAACTTCACGCGATGCGCCAGAGGTAAGTACAGCATCTCAGCCGTGGATCTATCGAGCGAGTATCGCAATACTTGATCGCTGCCTTTCAGGAAAACGACCGCGGCCAGCGTTCCCCAGATCAGCAGCGCGCTCGAGCCCAACAACACCGTGACGGGAAGCACGAATAATATGATTCCAATTCCAAAGCGCCGCAGCAAGCGCGTGGTGAGCAATAGCTGGACCGCAAACGACAGGATTCCGGCGTAGAAATAAAAATCACCGAAGAAAATTGCCAAACTGTTTTTGTTTACGAAAGACTCCTTGGCAATGGCCTTGAACTGAAACCCAGTAAGCGTAGTGACGAAAGACGAGATGCAGATAATCGCCGCGATGGCCCGCAAATACTTCGAGGAAAATATGAGCCGCAGGCTACCCTGAAAGTCCTTGCGTTCGTTTACTGGCGTTTCGACCCGCTTCTTCTTCTGTTCCGTGTGTTTGTCGACTGTCTTCCACGCAACGTAAATGAGCACCGAAGAAATCAGCAGAAACGGAACCATCTCCAGCAGCAGACTCTCCGTGCCAAACGCACGCGCCGCTGACATCGAGATATAGCCGGCAAAAATCCACCCCAAGATCGCGCCGCCCCCCACCATGCCAAATACACGCTTCGCTTCCCGTGTGGTCAGCAGGCAGTTCGCAAGCGTCCAGACCTGTGTCGGCGCCAGAACTCCGAAAACGCCCACCCAAACGTAGAAGACCGGATACACCCACGCAGGATGATAGAAATTCGCCAGCACCCAGAACGCCCCTAAGTTTGCCGCGAAGAAGAGCTGGCTCCCGATCAGCAAGTCGCGCAGGGAGATCCGGCGCGCCAAACGCAGGTATCCGACCATCACGAACCCTACTAGTACCCCGCTGCCAATATCCGCGTACGGAAGCTCCACAGCCTTGAAATGCGCTAAGAACAACGCATCGCGCGCCACCTTCCCGATCACGTAACTGCTCATGATCAGGAACAGACACGAGCTCAGAAGCAGGCCGCGGCCCAGGTCTCCTGGCTGCAAGTTCAGAGCACGCTCGATCCACCGTTTCATCCGCAGAACCTTCTTTCGTAACCTTCCGTCTTACCGTCTTATTGCGGTGCGGCCGCCGTTGCGGAACATATACGGTCGGCCGGCAACACGGCTGGCTTTTCCGATACCGTCGCCGCATCCCCCGCCCCGAGATGCTCCCCGGTCCCCCCGTCTTTAGGCGCAGACCCAGCGGAATCGAGAAACACTACCTGCTGGTCCAGATACACGCCGATGAATTTGGCGCCGCCGCAGATTTCCAGCGCTGACGCCTTGCCATCAGGGTAGTAGTAGCTGCTAAGCATTCCGGTGTCGATCAGGAACACCTTGTCGCCAAAGCGCGGCCGGATGCGACCGCCCTTCTGCACCGTGTGCCCTACCACCAGGTGCGTTGCCTTGTAACGCTCCAAGAGCTTGCTCACCTGCGGTGCGCCCTCTTCGTCGCTCCACTGGTCGTAGCCGCGAAACCACAGCGGGCCATTCACCCGCACGCTCAGCCAATCTCCATGCCTCAAAAACTCCACAATCTTGGCCTGGCGCGCATCGTTGGCCGGAACACGCGCCTTGAGCTCAGCGACGACTTCCGCCTGAAGCACACTATTGATTTCCTGCAAATTAAAGAATGGCAGAATCAAATTCTCTTTCTGCAGATATTCTTTCGAGGCATCAAACGCCTTGATTTCATCATGGATCTGCTTATTCATCGCATCCAGTTTCGTACTGACGAAATCAGGATGAATTCCCCCGTGCAAGAAGATCACTCCGTCAATTTCGGCTACGGCGTCATGTCCTCGCAGCCACTCGCCGTATTCTCCCTTTGGACCAAGGGCCTCGCGTTGCTCCAGGAAACCTGCCGGATGGCGCGCCATCCACTCTGCCTCCGTCAACTCCAGGGGCTCCCTAAGCTCGGCTATTAAGGCTGCGTGACTGCCCCTCCATTTCACATACTCTTCGTACGCAGCTTTTTGCCGCATTCCGGAATTGCTGTCTGCGAAACTGGCATAGTTTTCGGGAGCGACGTAACGCAGGTCACCCATGATATTCATCACCTCGTGGTTACCCAGCAGGCTTACGACCCGGCCGCCTGCTTTTGCCGCCTCTTTCTCGAGCGCCATCATCAGGTCCATGACCTCGCGCGGCTTGGGGCCGCGATCCAGCAGGTCCCCGACCTGGACGAACGTTGTTTTTCCCCCTGCCCAATGGTTTTGCTCGTCTATCAGCCCGGTGCGCCGCAGAATAGCGACGAAGTTGTCAAAGGCATTGTGTACATCGCCGATGGCCACCACGGATTTTGGCGCTTCCGCAGGCGCGGTTGCGGGTCTCGCCCACACTTGCACCGCCGACACCAGGACCAGCAAGACGGAAATACATGCGCGGTGCGCAGAAGCACAGACCGGAGGGCGAACCATTTTCCTGTCTCCTATGGGCATGCAGCAGAATTTTAGCGAAAACATTGACTTCCGCAGGGCGTCCTCATATTGCGGCGCATCTTAGGCTGTCACAGTTACACAAGTCAACAATCCGAAAGATAGCACGGAAAAACCCGCAAACGTGGCAAAGGCCGCCACGCAGGCGGCCTGCAGTCCCTGCCACACGGAAAAGCACAAGCGCGGAGCCATCATACGAAGGCTCCGCGGCCTGATTGTTAAGCGAACCTCGATGCTTACAAGAGATCGAGGCCTTTCAGCTTGCCTTGCAACCTCGAACTCGTCTAATTGGAGTGCGAGAGCCGCTTCGAGATTAGCGTTGCGTGAATTGTGCCGGCGCCCGCCGCGGTGCCCTTGCAAATCACATAGTCCTCTTCTTTAACCTGGCCAGCGTCTATGTCGTTGATTTTCTTGTCGGCGTGATACTGGCTGACCCATTTCGTCGAGCTATCGTACGCACAGGTCTTCTCTAAACTCCCACCCGACTTGCGAAGCGTCAGATTGGAGTTCTCTTTACTCGTCCTTACAACTCTGCCTTCAAAGCGCACCTCCTTCGCGGGAGCGGCGGCCTTGGCGGGAGCGGCAGCCTGACGCGCGAACACTACCACCGCCAGCGGAAAGGTAAGTACCAATGCGAACAGCAAAGTCAGTTGCTTCTTTACCATCTTTTTCTCCTTATTACCGGGATCACCGGCAAGACGTGATATGTTGCACCGAACACTAGACCCAGGGGACCCAAAAGCGCAAGCTTTAATTCAGTACAGCACTTCGTTCTCGCCTTTTTCCGCGATCATCTTCTGGAACTGCGCCACAATCTTGTCCCGTCGCGCCATCACCGCCTTCACCTCATCCTTGCTGAGGTAGTGCGCGGTTTTCTCTGTTACCGCGTTCGCGTCCAGCGCCTTCAGTTTATCCAGCAATTGCCGGTCGCAGCGCACCAGGTCTTTCGGTTCTTTCACGTCCTTGTTCAGCCGAAATGCGCGCGTGAAATCAATCCTCCAAATCTGCCAATTCTCGCCGATCAGCACGTTGGTCAGGTTGGGATCGGAATCGGAAACCAATTGATCGAAGACCCGAATCTTGTACATCTGATTGTTCCAGGCGTCCGCATCCGGCGCCGTCAATCCCTGCTTGTGCCGCTCCGCCTCATCCATCTTCACCGGCAACCACCAACTCAGCGAGCCCGTCTCCCCTTTCCATTTGCGTTCCACATACACCGGCACAATGTCGTCCATGCCCAGCAACTCCGCCAGCCCATACGCGGCGATATTGTACTTGTAGGAGTCCACGAAGTTCAGCTCCGTGCCCTTGGCAAGCTGCATCACCGCTTTGTGCTCATCAATGGCTTGGAAAGAAGCGTCGTGGGTAATCGTGCCGTCAGAGAGCGTAAGCCGCGAGGTGCCGGTAATCCCCTTCTTGGCCTCCTTACTGCTCACCACTTTGGCGGTGCTCAGGAACTGTTTAATCTGCTCCTTGGTCAGCGTTGACTCGTCCGCGGCAACCGCGAGGCGTTGGCAGCTCAGACACACCACCGCGGCAAGAATCAACACGCGCCAGCGCACTGCAAGTGAGTTCATTGGAAGGTCCTCCACAGAGTTGGTGGGACTCTACCCCATCGCGCCCAAATCGACAACCTAAAATAGCTGGAACGGTCCGGGCAAACCTCGTAGCGGCGCTGCTTCAGAACCAGAGCGAACCGGAAGGCTTGCGACAGCCGCCGTGCTTTACGCACATAGCCGCGGTCCACTTTACTTGCTCCGTTAAGCGATTCAGTACAGCACTTCGTTCTCGCCTTTTTCAGCGATCATCTTCTGGAACTGCGCCACAATCTTGTCCCGTCGCGCCATCACCGCTTTCACTTCATCCTTGGTAAGGTAGTGCGCGGTTTTTTCTGTTAGCGCATTCGCGTCCAGCGCTTTCAGTTTCTCCAGCAACTGCCGGTCGCAGCGTACCAAGTCCGCGGGGTTTTTCAGTTCCTTGTTGAGGCGAAATGCGCGGCTGAAATCAATCCTCCAAATCTGCCAATTCTCGCCGATGAGCACGTTGGTCAGGTTGGCATCGGAATCGGAGACCAATTGATCGAAGACCCGAATCTTGTACATCTGATTGTTCCAGGCGTCCGCATCCGGCGCCGTTAATTTCTGTTTGTGGCGCTCCGCCTCATCCATCTTCCTCGGCAACCACAAGCTCATCGAGCCCGTCTCCCCTTTCCATTTGCGTTCCACATACACCGGCAACATGTCGTCCATGCCAATCAACTCCGCCAGCGCGTAAGCTGCGATATTGTACTTGTAGGAGTCCACGAAGTTCAGTTCGGTGCCGGTGGCAAGCTTCATCTCGGATTTGTGTTCATCAATAGATTGGAAATGGGCGTCGTGGGTAAGACTCCCGTCGGTAAGCGTAAGCCGCCACGTGCCCGTGATCCCTTTCCCGGCCGGCCGGCTGTCCACCACCTTGGCGGTGAGCAGAAACTGCTTAGTCTGCTCCTTGGTCAGCGTCGGCTCGTCCGCCGCAACCACGAAGAGTCGGCACGTCAGACACACCACAGCGGCAAAAATCAACCGGCGCCATCGCAAATGAAGGGGGTTCATGGGAGGATCCTCAACAGATTTGTTCGGACTCTACTCCTTTGCGCCCCAATCGACAACCCAAAACAGCTGAAACGCCCGCCGCACCAAGCGCTCCTCTCCCATTCCTTTGGGGGTCGGAGCTTTAGCTCCGACATCAAGCGCCAACTGGCATTGGGCTTTAGCCCCTGAGGAAAGCCTCACAGCTCGTAGCGGCAGGTTCACCTCGTTTGCCCTGAGCCTCGATCGCAGATTCCGATTCCTATCGGAAAGGGCCTCCCGCGCTATAATCCTCCCTTCCCGGCTATGTCCATAACAGCCGAAGACGCTAGGCGATGAAAAAGCGAATAATTTATCTTGCTGTCCAGCGCTTCGTAGTGTAGCTTTTCCACAAGGTGGGACGCGGTCGACGTTGTACGCCGGCTTAGCGTGGGGTACCATCCGCCAAAAATAAGAAATGGCTCGTCGCAAGAAATGGACACACTGACGCGGACCGAGCGCAGCAAGCGAATGGCGCTCATCCACGGTAAGAATACGAAACCGGAACTCCTTGTGAGGAAAATAGCTCGTTCGTGCGGATACAGATTCCGGCTCCACGTTCCCGATCTTCCGGGAAAGCCTGATATCGTTTTCCCCAAGCAGAAGAAGGTCATCTTCGTCCACGGCTGCTTTTGGCATCGCCACCCCCACCCCGGTTGCGCCCTTGCTCGGCTCCCGAAATCCAAGCTCCGCTTCTGGTTGCCGAAACTTACCGCGAATCGTCGCCGCGACCTCCGCAACATCGCGCGTCTGCGGCGAGACAGATGGAAGGTAAGCGTGATTTGGGAATGTCAATTGACGAATCTGACCGCCGTAGAAACGAGAATTAAGCGCTTTCTGGAGCGAAATAATGCAAAGCATTGAACTCTACACTGGCGCCGGAGGGCTCGCTCTAGGTATCAGTCGCGCAGGATTCAACCATCTCGCCGTCGTTGAGGTGGACACCGACTCCTGTCGAACAATCGAGGAGAACAAGAGGCGCGGCGTCCAACATGTGGACATGTGGCCCGTGTTCAACTGTGACGTCCGCGATTTCGACTGCGATCCAATTCCCGAAAGCATCGAGCTATTGGCCGCTGGCGTTCCCTGCCAGCCATTTTCGATTGGTGGAAAGCATAAGGGACATTCAGACGAAAGGAACCTGTTCCCGCAGACGATAGATGTGATTCGGCAGATAAAGCCACTGGCTGTAGTGATAGAAAACGTCCGCGGGTTGCGACGGCCCTCCTTCTCGAAATATTTTAGTTATATCGAGCTGATGGTCACGTACCCGGAAATTGCGCGTAAGGAAGAGCAGTGGATCGACCACTTGGCGAGGCTCGAGAGATATCACACCAGGGGAAAACGCGATGGCCTCCACTACAGGGTCGTGCACCGCGTTCTCAATGCGGCGGACTATGGCGTGCCCCAGAAACGGGAACGTCTCTTTATGGTTGCCATTCGGGCTGACTTGGGCGTCGAATGGTCCTTTCCTTCCCCTACTCACTCACCAGACGCCCTTCTTTGGGACCAATATTGCTCCGGCCGGTATTGGGATAGGCACAACGTTCCCCTCCGGAGTAGACCGCAGCCAAGCGCTGAATTACGTGAACGGATCGAAACGCTTAAGAAACGTCTGATTGCCCCGTGTCTCAAACCTTGGAGGACCGTGCGCGATGCAATCGCCAACCTTCCGAAGCCTCTCCCCCGCCGCTCGCATGACGAACCCGGCTTAACCCACTTCGCGATCGCTGGAGCTAGGAGCTATGCAGGCCACACCGGAAGCCCGCTGGACGAGCCAGCCAAGACCCTGAAGGCTGGAGTTCACGGCGTACCAGGCGGGGAAAACATGCTTGCACTGCTAGACGGTTCCGTTCGGTACTTCACGATACGAGAAAGCGCTCGACTGCAAACTTTCCCTGATTCATTCGTTTTCCCGAATTCGTGGACTGAGAGCATGCGGCAAATCGGTAACGCTGTACCAGTGTTACTGGCCGAGAAGATCGCTACGAAACTGAAGGCGACTTTGACGCGGAACTAGCGCCAGCCTTGTATGCCTGACCCTCCATTCAATCCCCTGGACAAATTAAATCTGGCGGAAAGTCTTGCCGATGCCATGTTGAAGAGGCCGATATGCCGACTCCCGCCGGAGGAGACGTTCGACGGTGCCGGAATTTATGCTATCTACTATGCGGGGGGATTCACTCATTACAAGTCGATGGCCGCCAAGAATCGGGGGAAGGATCCTGGGGCACCCATCTACATTGGCAAAGCAGTGCCGCCCGGAGCGAGAAAGGGCGGGTTCGGGCTTGGCGCGGATCCGGGCAAAGCCTTGCTGAAGAGGTTGAAGGAACACGCGAAGTCGATAAATGAAGCCAAGAATCTTCAACTTGCGGATTTCTCCTGTCGTTATTTGGTTTGCGACGATATCTGGATACCTTTAGGCGAAGCTCTTTTGATCGGGCGGTTTCAGCCTCCCTGGAATGTTTTGATCGAGGGCTTCGGAATTCACACACCGGGAAAAGGCAGGAAAAAGCAGGTCAGGTCCATGTGGGACACCGTACACACGGGCCGCAGTCTTGCCAAGGGTCTTCCGGCAAATCCCTTGACCGAGGAAAGGATATTAAGACTGATTGCCGATTTCTTCGCAGGCAAGAAGGTTCCCGTGCTTACACCGGAACAGGCAGTCATCGAGGAAGAAGAAGAAACCGACGAGGAATAGGCGGGTGGCCAACAGGCTCGATAACCATAAGCCAAGCCGGGTGCCGGTCCGTTCGGGGCCCGTCGTCGAACATCTGGACAGCCCCAAAAGATGCGTGATTTGAGGGAGGATCAGCGAGGTGACCAGTGCCCCGGCCCCTGACGATCGACTTTTATAAAGCAGAAGACCCAGAGGGACGCGACCTAGATATAGGGCCTTTCATCAATCAAGCATTCGCTCGAAACGCGCCCGAGCGCCGCGTGGACTTCGGTGACAGCTTCGTGCTGCTGCACAACGTGCGCGCGCGAGGTCGACTCTTATTGGGCGAGATTGTAAAAGCAAGGATGACGGACCTGCCAGACAAGGTCAGTCGGACGACTGGTGTGCCCGCTGATCTAGGTCTCGGAGCTGACGAGGGCATCGGGCGGCACGCTCACTTTTTGTACGACGGGGACAGACGCACGCTTCTTCTGCAGCGCGATCGTGAGGTTCGCCATCCCGCATTCAGGGAAAGCGTTGCGGTCCCTGCAGGAGCCGATTTCATCCTTGCCTTAGTTTTCAAACAGGATGCACTACAGCGCCTCGACCAAATGCGGGTGTTACGCAAGCTCTCGTTTAAGGTTGCTCGACCGCAGAATGCCGATGCCTTCCGGGAGATTGACGCCAGCGCCGGGTATGCTATCGATCTATTAAACGAGCACGATGGCCTTTTCATTGACATAAACATCTCCGTCGGAAGGCGCAAGGATGTGTCGCTTTCCAGAGAAGCGGTACTTCGTGTTGTCCGTGGACTATTCGGTCGGAGGGGTGCGGAGGTCCGCAAGGTCGTTGTGTCAGGCCGAGAGGATCCAGACGCCGCGACCGAGATGATTGACTTGTTTGAGGATCGGCTGATTTACCAAGACGCAGCGAACTACCAAGGGCGGAGGCTCGATCCCCAGGAGTGCGAGCGGATCTTGCTTGAAGCACACGAAGTGAACCTTGAGTACCTTCAAAATTACCGGCATCCCGAATGAACAGTCACCGCATTGGTAAGTGGGTTGAGATTGGCTGGCCGTGGATCGCGGCTTTGGTGGCAGCATGCGTCGCGTTTTATCTCCACGACCGTGTCGTATTAACTCTCGATGCGAAAGCTCGCATACTTGATAAGCTGGTGGACTTCTGTTCGATAGGTGTCGGCTTTTGGGCGACTGCATTAGCTCTACTCCTCGCCCTAGAAGGGCGAGAAACAGTCGCAGGGCTCAAGACGTTGGACATATACGGGCGGATAGTCGGCTATTTCCTCCACTCAGTCTATGCGTTCTTCGCCATTTTGCTTCTTTGTCTCGTGACCATCGCTGTCGGTCGTCCGATCTGGCTCCCGCACCGCATCTTTGTTGCTCTTTGGGGATTTCTCTTGATATTTACGGCGTCTTCGATGCTGCGGTCGTTCCACTTGCTCGGCAAGCTCCTTAGATCGAAGTAGGCGGCGCGCACCGAAATTGCCGCACTGTTATAAAGCACAACGCCGGATGAAAATTTAACGGTTCAGTTGTTACGGTTAGGAGTAGACTGTGGGTCCATGAGCGTTACTCTTACTGAAAAGTATCGGCGGGCGGCCGACAGGCTCGTGGAGAAATTTTGGGTGCCGCATACGCGGGTCTTGCGTGTGCGGGTTTAGAGCCACCTTCGCAGCGACCAAGGAGGCAAGCGCCCTGACCAGCCCTGACTTGCCCCGCAGCTCGATTTGCTCCAGATCTCCCAATGGTTACCTTTTCACCCCATCTTCGTTACAACTCTCCGCGTTTGAATGACTTAGCATTCCGTTCGAACGAGTACCTTACAAGTAAAAGATTCCTATTGACAACCGCACCGATCTGTGCAATGATTGCGCGTGTTGTCTCGGAGAAACCTCTCTTACCCCTCCCGTCGCTCCACCCCTAACTCTCGACCTGTCAATCGCTTGCAGCCTCTTGGCTCTCTTTTTCCAGCCCCTGTCCTTTGTCTTCAACAGCTTGCAGCCTCTTTTCCCAAAACACCCGGGTGGGGGGTACCGCGATTCGCGCTTCAGCCACCCCACTGCCCACTACCGACCACTCACTACCCACTCTCTTCTATCTACCTTTAGAATGAACACTTGCAAAAGTGTATCAAAACAAAGAACTTTAACTACCTTTAGAATGAACACTTATAGAAAAAGGGGGGGAAGGGGGTCTGGGCGTGCCTCTTCCAACCTCGAACGTCCAACCTCTAACTTCTTTGTTTTGCCCATAACAATCCCGTTACAAAACCTCCCTTGACCATGCTCCCAACTCCCAGTTATCGTTTCCCCAGACGCAGGCGACACGCTCCCTCCCCAGCGGGACACGCAATGGGACACGCTCTCCACGTCACCACGTTTCGTTCGCTCCGGCCCTGCCTTGCTCTT
>Ga0210399_10001533_pt1 | contig 18019 bp, 13 predicted proteins | sample IncBWC14MmetaG_FD_150865 | JGI IMG/M metagenome (GOLD analysis project Ga0210399, IMG submission 150865) | Forest soil microbial communities from Barre Woods Harvard Forest LTER site, Petersham, Massachusetts, United States - Inc-BW-C-14-M | ecosystem: Environmental > Terrestrial > Soil >...
TTGTGAACTTTGCAACCGGAAACTACGCCTTGGCGCCATCTAGTCCATACAAGAACGCTGGGACGGATGGTAAGGATATCGGTACCGACATCGCTGGGCTCAATGCGGCAACCTCCTCGGTAATTGTTCACTAGGGTCTGGCTTCCGAGACGCCGTCGGGAAAAAGCCTCCGGGCGCGGCGATGCGGTCCACCTCGCCTTTGGCTTGCTGAGCGGTCGCCGAGTCAATCAGTCACAAGATGTAATTAACCCCAAAACAAATCCCTCGGATATTTCTCTGGAAATCTGTCCCGTTTCAAGATATTTCTGGAACATCTCGAATGCTTGATATCGTCAGAAAGGCACTGAACTCTGGTCGCGTGCTCGCGTCGTGGATTAATCTGCGTTTGAGTACGATTGCGTCGAGCAAGCGAAATTTCAGAGGAAATGGAGGTGCTCGGCCGAAGATTGTTGGCGGCGAGGCACCGCACTTGCTTCTTTTCGCTTGGTCGTTTCCCCCCGAAATTAATGGAGGTGTTTATCGCCCCGTGTCATTGGCGAAGTATGCTGTGAGGGCTGGTTGGCGGGTAACCGTCGCAACAGGCCCCCTGAAAGGCGCGCCGAGCGCGGCAGGCCTCGACTTGTTAAATTCACTTCCTGCCACGGTTGGCATATTCCGCGCATTGCCGGCAGCGCCAACGAGTTATAAGTTGCTCCCGAAAGTCGACGGAGGGTTCCAAAATATTATTCCCGTAGCAGAAGCGGCTGCGGCAGCGTGTGAACACGATCCGCCGACTGCTATTTTGGCATCAGGCCCTCCCTTTGTGACGTTCATCAGTGCCAGTTTCGTCGCCACACAGTTTCGAGTGCCTATTGTTCTGGAGTATCGTGACGAGTGGTCCGTCCATACTCCAGCTTTCGTTACCGCCGGTGCGTTCGACAAGAAATGGGAACGAAAGCTCTTGCGGTCTGCATCGGCGGTAGTTTTTGTTACCGAAGCCAGTCGGAACGCTTATCTCGCATCGATCGACGGGCTTGATGCGAGCAAATGTTTCGTCGTTCCGAACGGGTGGGATCCCGAGGACTTCGTCGCGGAGCCCGTTTCTTCGGCAACGGGCTCAGTGGAAAATCACAGCAAACTAGTGATTTCCTTTGTCGGATCGATCGGTTGGCTGGCTAAGCCAGACGCGTTTTTGGCGCGATTTCAAGAAGTTCTCGTACGTTGTCCGTCGCTTCGAGAGCGCCTGACAGTACGATTCACCGGGCCAAAATCGGACGAATTTCGCGGTGCGTTCAGGAATTTCCAGAATCAATTCCCGAATTCGATCGAGCTCGTCGAAGGGGTTCCCAAATCTGCCGCCATTGCGGAGATGCGTCGAGCTGGTGCGTTGCTCCTTTTGTTGGATTCGTTCTACGACACGACGATACCGGGGAAGTTATACGAATACTTGGCGGCGGGAGCACCGATTCTTGTCTTCAGCGACACGGGCCTCGCTGGAGATCTTGTCCGACGCCTCGGTGCGGGCTTGGTCGTACCAACCCACGACTCTGCCCTTCTGGAGGCGGCGTTCCTCCGTTTGCTACAGGAGCCTCGCGGTCACTGGCAGAGCCCCGAGCGGACAGCGTGGCTCGAAGGCCATAGCCGCAGCGCACTAGCGACACGGATGCTCAAGGTTCTGAGTGACGTACGGTAAGCCATGGGGACTAGCGGGACTGCTGCACTTCTTTCCCGTTCCTGTGAGGTTCAACGTAGCAACCGCTCCAGTAATCGTTTCATTAGAGGGCTGCCTTTGCGTTGTGCCGTTACGTTGTGCAGGTGCAGGCCGAGTGGGCTCTATGTGGGTTAGGTTATCGGCACAGGTCAATTTTGGGTAGAGCGTCAATGCTAGACTAGGGTTGAAGTTCAGGTCAATTCACGCCGCTATTAGACAGCGCGGGAGTGAGTACGAAAAAAACGTTGAATTCTTGATATCCACACGCGATGTCGCCCGTATAGTTTCCGCACCAGCGCAGGTCAAACAAGAAGCATCGCGCGATACGACGGTTCCGTGAGCTTATGACCATTTCCGCTAATTCAGCGCATCTTGTCCCTCCGACGGTGAGTGTGATCATCCCGGCCTACAACACGGCCGAGTTCATCAGGGAAACACTACATTCGGTTTTCCAACAGACCTTCAAGAATTTTGAAGTGATCGTCGTAAATGATGGATCGCCCGACACGGAAAAATTGGAATATGTACTGGCACCTGTTCGGGATCGCATCACCTACCTGAAGCGGGAAAATCGCGGCCCTGCGGCGGCTCGAAATGCCGCCATCCGCCAGGCTCGGGGAGCATATTTGGCCTTTCTCGATAGCGACGATGCTTGGCTGCCCCAATATCTTGAAAAGCAAATCGAATTCTTGGAGAACAACACGGGACTTGCGGCCGTTTATTGCGACTCTCGTAGCTTCGGCGACCTCCGTTTTTCAGGTCAAACGTTCATGCAGCTGTGCCCGTCGACGGGTCCCGTGACACTCGAAAGTCTCATACTTATTCGATGCCAGGTGTGCACCTCCTGCACCGTTGCGCGGTGCAAGGCCGTTGTTGATGCAGGACTCTTTGACGAGGACCAACGCCTAAGAGGTATTGAAGATTGGGATTTGTGGGTGAGAATGCTCCACCGTGGCAACGCGATGGCATATCATCGCGCCGTATTGGGTCGTCGTCGGCTGCGCCCCGGTGCCTTGTCGGCTGCCTCGGTATCTATGCTGGCTGCGCAACTTTGTGTGCTGCGCAAGATCGAAGACACCCTCGATGTATCTCCTTCTATGCGGTCCGTAATCCGAAACCGGCTGCAGGTAGTCGAGGCTCAATTTGAACTCGAACAAGCCAAGCTATTCTTGGCAGGCAATCGACTCGGGGAAGCAGAAGAATCTCTGCGGAAAGCAAACGACTTCTTTCACCGCACGAGACTGGGACTGATTCTTCTAGGACTCAGAAGTGTTCCGAACCTGACCCTTCTGGGAATCAAATTCTGGAACTTTGGATTGAATTGCTTTGCCGTTTGTCGCTCTGCGGCTCTCTTCGCGCAGCGCTTTGTCGTGCGGTCCGGTCGACCCAATGCTTGACGGAAAACACTGCCGCGTGTTGGCGCCATTAGCAACGCCAACTCGGTGCTTAGTCAACAGAAAGAGACCGTTCCACACCCACGCGTCGTGCCGCGAGCCACTCGTCTCGTTCGGATAGGGCAAATGAGACGTCGGATGCGGTTTCCCGTGTGGTTTCGCTCATCGATCTGGATCACCTGACTGAGGTTCGCTAATCTCCTTGCCCGCCCTTTCTGGTTGGTAGGATCGAACCTCTGCACTAAACAAGATTCAGTACGCGGGTCATTATCGTCAAGGGCGCAATCGCCAGGATGGCGCGGGTCCTGGCAGCCACGTGCGATTCTCCCGCAACTCTCTGGAGAAGATTCGCAAATTGAATCTCCGGTGCGGGCGTAAGCAGCGCCTTGATCGCAGCTGCGCCGGCAGTGTTTGACGCGGTGGAATCGCGGAACAGCGAAATCCAATGCTGCACGTCTGTAAAATTCCTTGCCGTCCAGCAGCCCGGAAATTCATGGGAACAAATTACGTACTTTCCTAAGAGCAGCGTCTCAATCACCATTCGAGGCAGTCCGTCATGTTGCGTCATCCGGAGCAAGCAACCGACCCTGTCATAGACGGGCCGCATATTCTGAACCCAGCCAAGGCTTTCGACATTCCGATACCGCTGAAAGCGATGGTCCGTGTCGGCTACTACGAGGAACCGCAGGTCGGGATTTGCTTCGATGGTTGATCTCACAACCTGCTCGCCGTAAAACGAGCCCCTGCTGGTTGGTAAGTAAACAAGAATATCGCGGGCTGCTAGCAGACGTGGAGGTTCCATGTTGAGGAAGTCGAAGTCCACGACGCTGGGAATCATTTTCGCGTTCAACCCAATGGATGAGAGCTCGGTTTGCAGGTTGGGAGCGACGGCGACGCTCTCCGCGCAAAGTTTGTCGGCCAGTCTCGCCCACCGCGCCCCTAGCGGATGTTGAAGGCAGTGGAGGACGTCTGAACCGACCCACCATCGGACCACCGGCTTCCCCAGGCTGGCCGCTAGCGCTAGTTGCCGGATAGTGTACAGGCTCGGCCCTACGTACCCCACAAACAAAATGACATCCGATTTGCGCACTAGCCGCAGCCATCCACTGGTGGAGCTGGACTCCACCTGTTGGCTAAAGACCGGACGGACACCGTAGGCCTGGACAGCGCGCGCTAGTGTGAGCAGCGGCGAACTCCCAGTTGGCATTTCACCGACGAAAAGCACCGAAGTCGGTCGGTTTATTTGAGTCATATCCGTTTGCGAGAATCCAAATTGGTTTACCTTCAGTCAACGCGCAGCCGCTATCCTCTCCTCGCCAACACAGCCAAATGCAAGCCGTAATCCAGCGATAGAAACAAGCTTTGCAAGTGGCCCAGTAGACCCAAAGTCTTGGCAATACTTGCGAGTTTTGACGAATTGACAAGGCGGTAACTTCCTTTCTGCCCCTGTCCCAGGATCAATGAAGATTTCTTCAACACCTCGAAGCCATTTCCCTCAACAAGCGCGAGAAGCTCTGTCATACCGAGCCAGTCCTCGACCGGTTGGTTGGTCCATGCGCGTGCGTCCGGCATGGCACACATGGTTCGCTTATTTGGCGTAGTCAAAATAAGGTGTCCAGCAGGCCTTAACAGCCGATGGGCAACGCGCAGATACGCTTGCTGTGCCGAGTAAGGGATGTGTTCGATCACTTCAATGCTAACGACTACGTCGAATATGCCATCCGGACAGTCCCATTGAAGAACGTCCGCCGATACGAACTGGCAATGTCCGTATTGCCGTCGCTGGTGCTCCACGTCTGATAGCTCTACCCCGAGCGCCCGGCCGAAGTAACCTAGAATCGCCGTCGTCCAGCCGGCTCCGCATCCTAGATCGCAGATCTCATTCCGTACTGGCACTTCGCATAGGTATTCAAGAACCTTTGCTATTCTCCGCAGCTCAAAGGTGTTCACGCCTTTGAAGGAAGCCCACTTGGTATTGTAAAAGCTACGTTGCTGTTCGACATCCCTAACGGGAAACTGCAAGCCAAGTTCGACGGGGCGATCATTGGTCATAGCGATTCTTTCTTGGGCGCTCGCCAGGCCGAGATCGCCCCGGTTGTCAATTGCATCATGTCCTGGACGACGGGAGGCCGCAACCTCCACATTAGGTACAAGTACACGAAGGCCCCGACCGAGGAGCACGCCACCAACCGTATGATTAGTAAGTTTGGTGCTGTGTAGAGAAGAGCCTTGCGCAGTGCCAAGACCGCTGAGGCCATAAGTAGGGCACATTTAAGGCCGGGCCAGAGGGAGCGCCAAAGATCGAGAAGGGGCAAATCGATTATCCGAAAGGCTGCCCACAACGCGGGTAGCAGAACGCAAGCCATCACAATGGCGTACGACGTCGCGACCCCCTGAATTCCCCAGGGCAAGCCGACTACAAAGCCGACCAAAATGATCGAAGAGAAAGCCGTTCCCCAACGCAACATTAGGTCGGTCCTTCCTGTTGCGATATAAATCTGCCCCACTGTGGTGCTGATAGATTGCACCATACCTACAAGAGCCAGAATCTGAAAAACCGGGATAGTCGGCGCCCACTTTGGGCCTAGCAGCACTCGAATCAACTCGTTTGCAAGGATGAGGGCGCCGATCATCAACGGAAAAGTAAAGGATGCAATTGCCGCGCACGCACGTAGATAGGCCAACCGGAAGCGTGCATAGTCGGTTTGCATTGTCGTAAAGGCAGGAAACAGCGTCCGCCCCAAGGTCTGAGAGATGTTTTCCACGGGATACAACATCATTCGATAGGCCAATTGATAGTAGCCCAGCGGACCCGCCCCCAGATAACGGCCGACCAGCGCGTTATCGGCGTTCCGGGCAAAGTAATTTATGATATTGAATCCCGAGAGATTTGCACCAAACCGGGCAATTGATCGGATATCAGACCAAGAAAACGAAAAGGATGGTGCCCATCGGGCGAGCACCATTACCAGCACGGTGCCCGCTGCTGTCGAACCCAGCGACGCTCCGACCAAAGCCCAAACACCGAAGCCCGAGTAAGCCATCACAACTGCGATCGCAAGACCAAAAGCAGACGAAATGATTTCGCGCGTAGCCAATGATCTAAACTGAAGTCGACGGCTAAGAAGCGCCGTCTGCACAGAGCAGCCAGCGGCGAGAACAAATCCAAATCCCAGGATTTGTAATACGCTGGTAACCGCAGGTTCATGATAAAAGCGGGCTGCTAGCGGAGAGAGCAGCCAACAAACGCCGGTTAGGAAAACACTGATGCCTAAGTTCAACCACCAGATGGTAGAGAGAAACCGCTGATTCACGTCGAGGCGCTGGATTACTGCCGACGATGTTCCCAGGTCTTGAAATAAACTAACAAACGCAATTACCAACTGAGCCATCCCCATCAATCCGTAGGCCCCTGGCGAAAGCGCTCTAGCAACTACAGTCACGCCGACTAGAGATAGAGCTTGCGCAACAACACGCGAGACGGCCATCCAGCCTGCACCAGCCAGGACTCTACTGCTTAAGCTAGGTTGAGGAGATTCGGTAGCTAGTGGCATAAATTAGGACGTTTTTTTTGCCTGAAGCATCGCCCAGCGGACGAAGTAATTCTTCTCTCACAATCTGCAGAACAGAACCACTGGGCTATTTTAAACTACAGGTAGATCAGGGATTCCTATTTATCGCAATGAGTTGCTTATAAGGGGAACGAGCTGCAGAAAAGTATTTTGCAGCACCCGTAACCCAAATAGCATTGAGTGATGGAACCGGCGACCACCTCCATGCTTAGCGAGGCCCTATGATTCGGGAACATGTAGAACTCCAGGAACACAGCGTCGAGGTGGCCTCCGGCGAACGCTTTGAATTCGGCAAGAACTGGGCCTCCTTTCTCAAAACGGTGGATGACCAGCGGGTCGATGAAGCCAAGAAGTCTTTGACTGCAATGCTTGACGCGGTTGACCTGAAGGGAAAAACCTTTTTGGATGTTGGTTGTGGCAGCGGTCTTTTTAGCCTGGCGGCTCGACTGTTGGGGGCCCGTGTCCATTCCCTGGATTACGACCCTAGCTCGGTGCAGTGCGCGCGAGAACTCAAGCGACGATACGCACCGGAAGATCTGAATTGGTCTATCGAAGAAGGCTCGGCTCTGGACCAGGCCTACTTGTCGGCGCTCGGTCGCTTTGATGTTGTCTATTCCTGGGGAGTGTTGCACCACACCGGGAGCATGTGGATCGCCCTAGACAACGTCGCCAATTTAGTGGCGTCGGAAGGCAGTCTGTTCATTGCCATCTACAACGATCAAGGTTCGAGAAGCGTTCGTTGGCGAAAAGTTAAGGAACTCTACAACCGTTTGCCCCCTTATCTTCGATTTCTTATCGTTGTACCGTTTTCCTGCGTGCTGCTTTGGCGGCCCTTCGTTAAAGGCGTCCTGCGGGGCCGTCCGCTCGAGTTTTTTCGAGACTACAAGAAGCGACGTGGCATGTCCGTCTGGCACGACGTACTTGACTGGCTTGGTGGACTGCCATTCGAAGTGGCTAAACCCGAAGCGATTTTTGACTTTTACAAAGCTCGGGGTTTCGCGCTAAGCCGATTGGTCACGGATCGAGGATCAGGGTGCAACGAATTTGTGTTCGTTAAGGAGGGTTCTCCCGCCACTGCGACGAATACTCGGCGCGTCGATAGGACCGGTAGCCACTGAGCACGGGTTCCGGACAATACCCCGCCCTTGTTGGAACGCCATCGTTCTCCGGCTTTCGCACTCACCCATGTGTGGCGGCCGCTGCCACACATGCGGATACCTTCGAGCCAGTTTCCGGGGCGAAACTAAATCAAAACAGACAAACGAAAATGGGCCTGTACCACGGTTCTATTGACGGTTGGTCCGCATCCCAGTTACTTTGCGTTGACCATTAGGAACACATAGGAGAAATTAATCCTGTCGAACCTTTTGGGTCGTGCGTCATGCGAAGATTAAACAGTACTTTAGTACGAGTAAATCGAACAGTACCTTAGTTCTATTGACAGTACAGCAGTACTACCGATAGGTTGTTCGAGACGATAAAGTTACAGGCACCCTCCACCAGCCTTGGGGGCCTTCTGAAGACCGGGAAGGTCGTTGAAACAGCCCGTTTTCGATTCCGAGAAGCACTGACTTGGCAGCTCGCGAGGCATCGCCGAGTCTACGTTTCGGGACTCACGGGGGCGTAAAAATTCTGAGGAGGGTAATAGTCATGAGAAGGCCATGGGTTGTCCTGTCCGTCCTAGCGTTGGGGGTTATGTTCGGTTCGATGCCCGCAAACGCGCAGACGGGAATTGCATTGAGTACCAGCTCCACCAGCGGCATAACGTTTATGTCGACGGGCGGCGGAAATCTATCGCTGGCCGCCGCCGTATTTGGCAGCGCTGCCGGCTTAGGAGGGCTGCTAGGTCAGAACGGGTTTTATACACTTTCGGGTGCCCCTATCACACTGACGCTGGGTTCCTTTCTTTCCCCTGTTTTTGCCGAGTACACTGCTTCCGGTACGCTGAATTTTGAAATCACCTCGAAGCCAGGCGGTCTGGGAACCGACTTGCTGACGGGCACTTTAAAATTGGTTGATCTCGCCCAAGCTTTTACCACTGGCATGACCAACACCTCGGGCGTAGCGGACATGACCATTACAAGCGGCTCTTTAAAGGGCGATTATCCGGGCCTCACCGGGATCTCACGACTGACGATCAATCTTGCGGGACTCGGTTTCTTGCCGAGCTTGAGCGGAGCACACTCCACCAAACTGAGCGGCGCGACACTCGATGCGCTACCGACACCGGAACCCTGGTCAATGCTTCTGTACGGTACAGGCTTAGTGCTGATTGGGTTCGTTCTTCGTCGGCGGCTTGCTCCTGTAGGCATGGCCGCGCGGGCCTGAAGCGTTTCAAAGAGTACGTCAGTTCTTACGACGAGGGTAGAACGCTCAGATTTGGCTCGGCCTCGCGCTAACCAACATTTGGGCGGCTACCCTCGTTGTGTTTCCGGCGAGGCCTCCGAAGGCTCACGGTTTCGCGCACCCTACGCGACCCTATTTCCGATCCAGCCCGGTTATCGAGCCTATTGCGATTGAGGAAACCCTGACCTTCGTCCCGCGTGAAGCGGGCGGGATTTCGCTGGTATCGTCCTTGCGTACCCATTTTATGGGCAAAACAATTTGTCGCTGGAGTATTGCGTCGCCGCGTCATACTCCACGCTCAACTTTGCCCAAAGCTGATTTTAGTTCTGGAAAACACATGTCCGTCAGTACCCAACTATTGGAGGTCTCCGGGAAACATTGGGGCTGGATCGTGTGGCCCACCATTACTACCGGCCTCCTTGTGTTCCTATACGCTCCGGTGCTGAGGGGCATGGCCCTGCAGTGGTCTACTGACCCGGACTATGGCCACGGATTTCTCGTCCCTGTGTTTTCCGCATACATCCTTTGGCGGCGGCGTTCGTGTTTGTTAGGTGCTGAAACTAAACCCACTAATTTCGGGTTTCTGGTCATGATCGGCGCTGTCTGCCTGCTTTTGTTGGGCTCGCTCGGAGCCGAATTGTTCATTAGTCGGTTCTCTCTGTTGGTCCTGCTCTCAGCCATGACTCTGTTCTTGGCGGGCTGGAACGTGCTTCGCGTGGTTTCGTTTCCGCTGGGTTTTCTCATTTTTATGATCCCCATTCCGGCCATTATCTACAACCAGATTACTTTTCCGATGCAATTGCTGGCGTCGCGTTTAGCTAGCTCCTGGTTGGAATTGGTTCGCGTACCGGTGTTGCGTAACGGCAACATTTTGGTGCTGTCGAGTTACTCACTTGAAGTAGTGGAAGCGTGCAGTGGCGTTAGATCGCTCATGACCCTCGTTTCGCTGGCAGTCGCGTATGGATACCTCGCCGAACCACGGCTCTGGATCCGCTGCACGCTCGCTCTTTTGATGGTGCCCAGCGCAATTGTCACCAACGCGATTCGGGTAACTATCGTTGGTATATTGGCCCACAAATTTGGCCCTGCCACCGCCGATGGCTTTTTGCACCTGTTTTCGGGTTGGCTGGTTTTTCTCTCTGCTCTCGTTATGCTGTTGCTTTTCCATCGAATTTTACGCCGGGTCGCAGATTTGCGATGGGAAGCAGTCCATGTTTAGTCCTCCGCAATCTGTCCGGTTCTGGATCACCGCGATCGTTCTGCTCGGAGCGACGGCGTTATTACGTGGTGTAAGCCACGGCGAGCCGATCGTTTCTCGAGAGCCTCTTCGCGACCTTCCCTATGTACTAGGCTCTTGGAAAGGTGAAGACCACCCGCTGCAACCGCAGATCGTGCAGGCAGTCAACGTCAACGATTACGCGAATCGGCTCTATTTCGATTCGGCAGATGCGACCGTTCAGCTTTATATCGGCTATTACGACAGCCAAAGAACTGGAACCACGATTCACTCGCCGAAGAACTGCCTGCCGGGTTCCGGGTGGGACCCGATTCGTTCCGGATACGCCGAAATTTCCCTGCTCGCCGGGAAAGCGATCACGGTCAACGAATATGTGATCCAGCAAGACCAGGACAAGCAACTGGTTTTTTATTGGTATCAAGGACGCGGCCGAGTCATTGCCAGTGAATACTCGGCGAAGTTCTGGATGGTGGCGGATGCCATTTCTCGGAATCGTACTAACGGCGCCTTGGTGCGCTTGATCACGCCCATGAGCGACGGGGAAGCCAACGCACGGGCTCGATTGATAAGTTTTGGTCAGGTTCTCTTGCCGTATTTGGATGAATTCATACCGCAATGAGATACCGATTCTTTTACGGAGAGACCCAGATGAACAGTCCCCGAAACTTCATTCCGGTCGCAGTCGTTTTATTCTCAGCGGCACTATTGCTCGCTTCGTGTGCAAGCGACCCACAGAAGGCCAAAGCGAAGTACCTTGCGACTGGGCAGAGTTATATGGACAAAGGTCAGTATGGCGACGCAGCGATCGAATTTCGGAACGCCCTAAGGCTCGATCCGCGCTTTGTCGATGCATACTACCAGCTTGCGCAGGCCAATCTGGCCCGGCATGACTGGCCTGCCGCATATGCAGCTCTCGAAAAAACCATCGAATTGAATCCCAGCCGCTTGGACGCGCGTTTAGATCGAGGACGCATCGACCTAGCCGCACGTCAATTCCGTGACGCCGACGACGAGGCGAATTTCATCCTAGGCCAGGACCCAAAAGATGTGAGCGCTTATCAGCTCCTCGGCGCAGCACTGATCGGGGAACAGAAACCCGATAAAGCGCTAGCAGCGTTTGCAAAGGTTACCGAACTGCTGCCAAACAACTCGAGTGCCTATGTGAATATGGCGCTAGTTGAAGTCACTCTGCATCGCTTACCGGACGCGGAAAAGCATTTGAAGAGAGCGGTGCTTGTTGATCCCAAGGACACGCAAGCTTACATGGATTTGGCCAATTTCTACCGGTTGCAGAACCGTATCCCGGAAGCGCAGCAGGTCCTCGAGGATGGGATTGCGAAGAACCCGGCCGGAACGCTGCTCTATATTGATTGGGCGTCAATGTTGGCAAGCCAAGGCAAGAAGGCAGACGCCGAAGCTCTGCTCGACAAACTGCGCAAACAGCCAATCAATTCTGCCGATGCCGCTGTAGCCATTGGTGACTTTTATTTTCAGCAGAAAGACACAAATCGGGCACTGGCTGAATATCAACGAGGCCTTTCGATCGCACCGAAGAATCTCGACGCGAAGAAGCGAATTCAGGATCTTTACCTGTCGACCAGTCAGACGCAGCTTGCGGCCGAGTTGGATCGACAGTTGGCGAAGGAAGCTCCGAAAGACGTTACTGTCCGCATCGATCACGGACGATTGCTCATGGCTCAAGGCAAAATGCTGGATGCGATTAGCAGCCTTCAAAAGGTAGTCGCAGATGCTGCCGACTCTGCTCAAGCCAACTACTTCCTGGCCATGGCTTACTTGCAAAATGACAACCCGGCTCAGGCCCACACTGCTTTGCTGGAAGCGCTCAAAGCCTCGCCCGATTTGCCCATCGCGTTGCAGGCTCTATCCCGCCTGAGCCTCGAGCAGGGAGATGCTTCCGATGCCGTTCGCTATGCCGAGGAGTTGGTGGAGAAGTTTCCAGCTGACCAGACCTATCGGCAGCTTCTTGCCGAAGCGCTTGCGCGCCACGGTCAGATCCGACAGGCCGAGGAACAACTTCTTTTGGCAAAGCAGCTAACCCCGAACGATCCAAACGTGCGTCTGGGACTCGCGCAAGTCTATTCTGTGGAAAAGAAGTGGCTGGAGGCTCAAACCGAGTTCGAAACCATTCTCCAGCTCGATCCACATAACACGACGGCCCTCGGACAACTGGCAGATGTGTTGACTGCCCGTAATAAGTTTTCCGAGGCATCCAAGCTTGTGCAGGAATACGTGAGCGCCAATCCTAACGATGCCAATGGCCACGTCATATTGGGCGCGCTAGATTCCGATTCGAAAAACTACGGTAACGCCCAAAAAGAGTTCGAACGCGCCATCGAACTCGACCCCAACAACGTCCAAGCCTACCTGCGGCTCGGTCAAACGTATCAAGTCCAGGGTCAGCCCGATCTCGCTATCCAGCGTTACCAGAAAGCCCTTGATCTGCAGCCCAAACTCGCTGCTCTTGCCACGATGATTGGAAATCTATATTTGAACAAGAAGGATCTGGATACGGCGCGCAAATACTACACTCAGGCTCTTGCGGCCGACCCGAATTTCGCCGTCGCCAATGCGAACATGGCTTGGGTCGATGTTCAACAGGGTAAGAACCTCGATGTTGCCTTAGGCAGAGCGCAGAAGGCAAAATCCCTCATGCCTGATCAACCCTCCGTTTCCGATACGCTCGCCTGGGTAATGTACAAGAAGGGGAACTATGCAGGGGCCATGCCTCTGCTCCAGGAATGCGTTCAGAAATCTCCCGATTCTTCACAATATCACTACCATCTGGGACTTGCTCTGATTGCCTCAGGACAAAAGGCCAAGGGTAGGGAGCAACTCGAGAGTGCCCTTCGCCTGAAGCTGGACAATACCGACGCACAAGAAGCTCACCAGGTGCTCGCCGCGGCAAACTAAATACATCTTCGGTGTTGGGACTCGTACGGCTGTTGTAACTGTGGAGGCTTGACACAAATTCGCCGGGAGGACGCAGCGGTCATTGCGTCGCTCGCGCTTTGGGGATGATGGCGGGGGAAAATGCTGGCTTCGCTCACTGACGTGCTTCCCAGCAACCCGACCGCGCCAACTAATCCGCACGGACAGGAAGGGCACAAATCTCCAACTTTTCGCCCGGACATTGAGGGCTTACGTGGCATTGCCGTCCTTCTGGTTGTAGCGTTTCACGCGCAACTCTCGGTGTGGCGCGGGGGATTCCTTGGCGTGGACGTGTTCTTCGTTCTTTCCGGCTATCTAATTACGGGCCTGCTATTGCGGGACCTCGAAGTGAACGGAAAACTAGACCTGATAGGGTTCTATGCCAGACGCGCCCGCCGGTTGCTTCCGGCCTCGGCGCTGGTGATGGCCTTTACGGTGGTGGCCGGCACTCTTCTGTTATCGCCTATTGAGCAGGCTCGATACTCGAAGACGGCGCTTGCGACGACCCTTTACGTTAGTAACGTTTGGTTCGCCCGCCAAGCCTCGAACTACTTCGCGCCGGAAACCGACACAAATCCTCTGCTCCACACTTGGTCCTTGGCTGTCGAAGAGCAGTTCTATCTTTTATGGCCTGCTCTGGTGTGGATAGGCTTCCGTTTGTTCCGGTCGCGACAGGGCCTTTGCAAATTTCTGGCGGTCGTCTCAGCACTGTCACTGGTGGCCTGCATCTGGTTAACACGAACGAATCAGCCCTGGGCTTTCTTCGGCTCCCCTGCTCGAGCTTGGGAGTTTGGCCTGGGTGGTATTGCGACCTTGATGCCCGCAACCTTGCTCGCCAATAGATCTGCGAAACTAATAGCAAGCTGGGCGTGTCTGGCGGTTTTATTGGGCGCCGCAGCTCTGTTTACCCCAAGCCAGGGGTTCCCCGGCGCACGCGCTCTCGTTCCCGTATTTGCAACGGCGACGCTATTGGTCGCGGGTGCGGCAGGTGTTCCGGTCGGCGCCTCGAGAATGCTAACTCACCCTGTGCTTCAGTGGTTTGGGCGACTTTCATATTCCTGGTATCTGTGGCACTGGCCCTTGTTGGTTTACGCGGGAGTGTTCTTTCCCACGAACTCAGGATATGGACGAGTACTGGTAGTGACTGTTTCTCTGCTCGCAGCATTCCTCACCTATCGCATCATCGAAAATCCGATTCGCATCCACCGCGGTTTGATAAGGCGGCCGGTATTCACACTTTCCCTAGCTGCGGTGCTCTCACTGCTTAGCGTCAGCATCTGCCTCCTCAGCCTTCGATTTTCTCAAAAGAGTGCGCTGATGCCGGGCCAGCAAGTGCTGTTGGCCGTAGCCGAGGAAAACAGTCCCGTGTCCGGTGAATGCATGGCGATGTTCCGCGAGACCCAAGTCCGTGAATGCGTTTTTGGTGATCGCAGCGCCGCGACTACAGTGGCATTGTTTGGTGATTCTCACGCTGCGCATTGGTTACCGGCGCTTGAGCAGATTGCGGATGAACGAAAGTGGAAGTTAGTCACATTTTTGAAGGCTTCTTGTCCGACTGCCGACGTTCCAGTCTACAATCCCCGACTCGAGCGAGTGGAAACGGAGTGCGCAGAGTGGCGCGTCGCAGCGCTTGAGCGAATAGTTAAACTCGGTCCCGATTTGATTGTCATAAGCAACTCTGCTGCTTATATAAAAACCGCTAACAGTACCGGCGGATATAGCATGACTAGCGTGACTCAATGGCAGGAAGGTACGCGACGGACGATTGCGGCACTTGACCGGGCGGCGATTCCTACGGTCGTGTTGTACGACGTTCCAGTTCAAAGGGTTGACGTGCCCACGTGCCTGTCGCGTGTACTAGCTCACCCCTGGTATCCGGAGACATGGTGTACATCTTCTCGCGCGGAGGCTTTAGATTCGCAGGTGCTGCGGGCCGAGCAGGCTGCTGTTTCAGGTTTGCGGAGTGTGCGGCTGCTCGATTTCTCTGATGTCTTCTGCGATATCTCTACGTGCAAAGTGGAAATGCAGGGAGTACCGATCTACCGGGACAGAGGCCACCTTAATTCAGTGTTTGCGCGGAAGCTCGCTCCTCTATTGTCGGAGAAGTTGGGGCTGCCAATCAATCCGCCCTCCGATGGTCAGTGAGCGAACAGCTCACGCACCACCGCCACTGGTTACAATTCACGATTCAGCCTTCCCACAAGGCTGTATTGCAGTAAGTATTTATCTTTGTTAGACTTGCCTAGCCTGTACCCGGGTGGCGGAATGGCAGACGCTGAGGACTTAAAATCATTTGACCGGAGTTTAAATTTGTCCGTCGGTCACACAATCCAAATTTGGAGACCTTCAGCTAACCTCCGTGGTATTTCATATGGCAGATCACGCATAAGGTCATGAGATTGCCCTCCGCATCGTCGCCCAGCTGGCTTCTCTTAACGAGATGATGGACCTGCAATTCTTGCGATGAACCGCATTCTTGGCACCGCCACCCATCTCGTTCGAGCACGCGGTCGCGAAGTAAATTATATTCTTCAAAACTGAGCTTCAGTCGAGGTCGCTTCTGGCGAAGTTGCTGCATTGCCCTCTTAATCTCAATCACCGGATAGAGAATAGCGTCAAAAGGCTGGAGTAGAGTTTGCGAGTGTCTCTGATTCTTTGGTGCTGTTATTGGGGTGAATTGCTGCTGTCGTCAGGACGTCTCTTGAGCAGTGGTCGGTTCGGATCAGATTCCGGGCCGGTCTGCATGTCCAAGCCGGCAACGTCGTACACGTATCGTATGACGATGGGCGTTTTAGATCGACCGTTGTCGATGTGCAGGGTTTCGTGTAAGTTCCGACCGTCTTGGGACAATTCGAACGTTCGACTCATTTTCCCGCCTAGCGGACTTTTTTCATCCGACACAAGCTGACTTCCATTCCAGCGCGCCGCAACCGGGTGGTTGTTGTCCGTGGACTTCTGCAATTGCCGCCCATCCGTGTACAAGATCAGCTTATGGAATTGATCATCCGTCACATCGACTTCAGGGTTTTTCAGTTCGATGTTTAGCGACACCGAAGAGTAAATCAGCGGCTGCATTTTTGGGTTGTCTTCAATGTCCTGCCCGGTATCTCGTTGTCCTCCGTAGGGTCCTCCACCTCCGCCCCCAGGGTAGGGAGAACCTCCCCGACGGCCGCCTCCGGGATAACCTCCAGGATAACCGCCCGGGTTGCCGCCACCGGGATAACCGCTCGTGTTGTCGCTTCTTGAGCCTTCCGCAGCTCGAACTCGCTCCCGGGGATCATCGCTTTGATCGCGATTCAGCTTCCAAGGCCCGGCAAGAGTCGTTCTCGCTGGCACCTGCGGCTGTTTGGGTTTGGCAGCAGGCTGCGGAGGCTGGGCTGGCGACTCCTCCTGCGATTGGGCTGGGACAATCGGTCCGGGCGCCGCCTGTGCATTCAGGCGTTTCGGACTCGTGAGTGAGGCTGCAATCAGGAATCCCCCCAAGGCGACCATTGGAGTGGATCGTACTTTCAAGTTTGTCTCCGACACCAGCGTGACCGCGGTGAACACCGCATATTGGCTGATGATGCGGTTTCCAGCATTCTAGTTGCCTCTTGCCAAGGCTAATTGCTTACTGGCCGCGAGCGATCTCCGAGGCATTAGCTTAAGACTCGCCCTCTCGAGCGTTCGCTCCGGCAAGAAAATCAGCGCAGATCATCTCCAGACAGTATCCCCGGGACTTATCGCTTCCCCAGCATAAGGGCGGCCGTCTCGATGGCTTTCTCAACGATGGGCAACTGACTCTTGTAGAGCTTGAAATAGATGATCTCCCAGGGCTCTGTGTCCTTCCCCGTAAGGTGACGTTCGACCTCACTCTTAAATCCCTCCTTTGGCATTCCTTTGGCCTTGTGCAACCAGGTTGCACAATCGAAGTTTTCTCCATCCCTCCTCGCTACCTTGACTAGTTCCACCGCTTTGCTCCATCCCACCTCGCGGAGCTGGGGCTTGGGAATCCGTGTCAGATTTTCATGGATCGCCATCAGGTAATAAGCCTTTCGGCGTGATTCCGGAAACCGTTTTCCTAGGAATTCCTCGAATGAGCTCAGTTTCTCCAATCTCCAGTACTGCCTCGACCGCACCTCGCACAAATACTCGCCAAGCTCCACAAATCGCACGTCGCCTTCCTTCTCTTTGCTCTTTTCCCAGGTCAAGATCTCATCGATCCTGCCTAGGACGAATCGGGCCCGGCGGGGATCGAGTTCCGGTGACACGGCCGGTCGTCCGTTAATCCACAAGCTCGTCAAGCCAGTCAAGGTCGCTTGCTCCTGCCTTCCGGATAAGGTTTGCTGCTATTAGCGGTTCGTTGTTCAGACAGAGCCCCAAATGAGAGCAACTCACGCAGCCATTGTGAGGAAACCGAATGCCGCTGTGCGAATCAAACTGACCCGACTCGATCTGGTTTATCGTTGTTTCTACCAACCGGCCGAACTCCCTCCGCTGTTCTTCCGAAATCGAGGTTCTCAAATATTGGATCTCCGGAGCATGCTTTCGCACAAAGACAACGAGCGCTACCTCGGAAATTCCACTGATCCACGAATAGCATATGAGCTGTGGGTCTAATGACAGCAAGCCATCGGGTCCCTCTGGGTAGCGACTGGCTGTCGTCTTCCAGTCGATCAAGCAGCGCATCCCGTCGATTTCACCGATGGCATCCAGGTACGCCACAAACTCAGCACCCCCGGGAAGGGATCGCATGACCTTGATCTGAAGACTGTCCTCAGGATTGGGAATGCGGATGCGGTCATCCTGGACAAACGTCTGGAGCAAATGAACCCCTTGGTGCACCATGCGG
>Ga0210399_10001534_pt1 | contig 18003 bp, 18 predicted proteins | sample IncBWC14MmetaG_FD_150865 | JGI IMG/M metagenome (GOLD analysis project Ga0210399, IMG submission 150865) | Forest soil microbial communities from Barre Woods Harvard Forest LTER site, Petersham, Massachusetts, United States - Inc-BW-C-14-M | ecosystem: Environmental > Terrestrial > Soil >...
AACCGCTGTTGGCGACGTAGGCGGTCTTGCCGTCCGGGGTGATCGCGATGGCCCACGGATTGCGTCCCACCGTGATCGGGGCGAGGGCGGTGTTGGTGGCGGTCCGGATCGGGGTCACCGTGCCCGACTGGTAGTTGGTGACGTAGATGGTCTTGCCGTCCGGGGTGATCGCGAAGGCCCGGGGGTCCTGCCCCACGGTGATCGGGGCGAGGGCGATGTTGGTGGCGGTCCGGATCGGGGTCACCGTGCCGGGGCCGCCGGCCAGAGTATTGGTGAGAACGTACGCCGTCTTGCCATCGGGGAGGAAAGCGATGGCGCACGAGTTCTGCTCGGCATCGGGGCCTTTCCCGATCCTGATCGGGGCGAGGGCGGTGTTGGTGGCGGTCAGGATCGGCGTCACCGTACCTGACTGGCCGGCCACATAGGCGGTAACCGGGTGAGAAAGGCCCACCCCACGGCCGTGGCCGCTGGGGCCCGGTGCCGGGCTGTGGACCGTGCTGAACACACCCTGGGTGCCAAGAATCACCCCAACGACCGCGGCAGCGGCGGCCAGCGGTGCCGCCCAGCCCAGCCAGCGGCGGCGCAGCTTCAAGGAGATGGCCGGCCACGGCCCCCGCGCAGCGTGACTGGCCGCAAGGCGGCGGCTCCCCGTAATGGCAGTGATGAGCTGAGCCCGCGCCGGGGCGAGCCGCTGCCGATCCGGCGGCGGCACCGCCGCGCACATGCGCTCAAGCTGCTCCATCTCGTTCATCACGATGCATCCTCTCCCAGGCGGGTGGGGTCCCGCCCGCCAAGCGCCTCGCGAACCTTCCGCCGCGCGCGGACCAGCCGTGACGACACCGTCCCCGCAGGCACGTCAAGGGCCAGCGCGGCCTCCTCATAGGAGAGCCCGCTAGCGACCAGCAGCAGCACGTCGCGCTGGTCCTGGGACAGCCGGGCCAGTGCGGCCGCAAGCTCGCGGCGGGCAGCCTGCGCGGCTATCCGGTCGGTGACCTGGTCGGCGATGGGCTCGGCGGCGGGATCGACCCCGGTACGGGCGATAGCCCGGAAGAACCGCACCTCCTCCCGGCGGTGCCGCCCGATGAGCCGGGTCGCGATGCCATACAGCCACGGCCGCGCGTCGCCGTGCGCCAGGTCGTAATGGCCCCGCCTCCGGAAGGCGACCAGGAAGGTCTCCGCGACCAGGTCATCGGCGGCATCGGGGCCCAGCCGCCGGGCAATATAACGGCTGATCGCCGGCGCATGCCGGTCGAACAGCACCCCGAAACACTCCGGCGAGTGCAGCGACCGCGCGATGAGCGCAGCATCATCGCCGGCACCCGGGCCAGCATCAGCCGGGCCGGCCGCCTGCCGCGCCGCGTCACCCATATCGGCCCCTTGAGTCCGGACTCGGTCCATCCTCTATCACCCGATGAAGCCATCCTTGCTCCCCGAACGAGGCAGCGGCCGAACTGCTGCCCCGACCGGGCGCCAGTTACGAGCGCACGGGCGCACGACATTGCAGGTGCACCACCGCTGCGACACCAACGCCGCCGATGCCGCGTGGAAGCGCGATGGGCAAATTCCTGGCGTATGCCAGCCCTGGCAACCCGACCGCCCAAGACGAACGCGCCCCGCGCCGGGACCCCTCGCCAGAGCAGATCGCCAGCAGGCGCGACCGCCCCAGTGACGCGCTGAACCTAGCGGCGGGCACCGGCTGGGGATTGAGGCCACGAGATGGCCAGAGAAGCCGACCGGCTAGGTCAGGAACCAGCCGATAAGCGGGTCCACATCGATGCCGTGCGCGCTGGCAGGCCCTTTTGTGCTGCCGTCCGTAGCGGTGAGGACTGGCGGGCAGGCCAGCGGGTGATGAGGAGCTTATAGCCGTCCAGCCCATCCGAGACCCCGTCCTGAACCTCTGTGCGGATCCCCTCGTCCCGCATCAGCTGGGGGACCTGCAGCTGACAGCCTTCCTCGATCCAGCACAGGTACTCAGGCGGGAAATCGCCCCAGTAGTCGCAGAGCAGGTCCAGCCCGGACCGCTTGAAGGTCTTTAACGTGGCCACGTTGATCGGGATGATCAGCCGACACCACAACTCGCTCAGTTCGCGCTAGCCGCGGCCGAGGGGAGGCTGACCTCCTCCGCCGCGCCGGCCTGGCCAACGGCCCGCACGGCGTCCGCGACGACTGCGGCGATCACCGGCTCGACGGGAAGACGCCGAAAGCCCGGGCCATCCGCCATCCGCCATCCGCCGATCGGGCGTCGCACGGCTGGCAGCAGGTCGGCGCGCTCGTCGAGCGCGAACGGTCCCGGGGTAATGGCCGGACAGCGCCTCGATCACAAGGGCGGGCCTGCAACCAGAGCCCAGCCAGGCACATTACGCAGACACATAACGAGGTAATCGGGACGCGGCCAGCTACTCGCTTGGCACGAACGTCACGCGCGCCGAGTCGGCGATATCGCATGCAGCGTCCCGCCATGGTCGTGACAATGCGTGATGACCGGCCCTGGGGAGGCGGTGCAAAAGCTGGGGATCGGAGCGGGTGCTAGCTGGACGCATCAGCGCGGACGGGCACCGGTCCCGGCAGCGCCGGTCAGCTGTAAGCACTTCAGGAGTTCCTGGCGCGGGGATCCCCGGGTACTGTCTGACGAGGTGCGTCCGCGGGCGGGGAGTTGCGATGCTGACAGGCAAGGCCGGCAGCGGCAGGTGGATCCGCGGCTACCGCCGGGTGCCGGGCGGCGTGCCCCTTCACCGGGATCTCCACCGGGCGGGGAATGCCGCGTTCATCGCCGAACTGCGCTCGCTGGGCGGCACCGACCCGCGGATCCTGCGGGACAGCGAGGTGCTGGAGCTGATCTTGCCGGCGATGCGCGGCGACTATACGGCAGCGAGACCTACCGGTTCGAGCCCGGGCCGCCGCTGTCCTGCGACATCACCGCGATGACCGGCGATCGCGACTGGCTGAACACCACAGCGGAGGCGGCTGCGTGGTCCGCGCATACCACCGGAGCGTTCACTCTGGGGTCTACCCGGGCGGCCACTACTATCTCGATGACTGCCGGGCACGAGTGCTCGAGGTGATCTCGTCATCCCTGGCGGGAAGCGCCGCCAGCCCGTCCTGAGAGGCCAGGACCGCCAGCTGGGCGCGGTCCGCGCCCGCCTTGGTCATCGCGCCGCTGGCATGCGTCGTCACGATCAGCGGACCGAGCACGACCCGCCGCGCCGATCCCGGCGCGACAGGTTCGGGCGCGCGCCGCAGGCGGCGATCGCTTCGCCGCGAAGCCTGGCGAAGCCCCAGAGAGAGCAGCCATTCCAGTTGGCCAACCTTCACCGGGCACTTCAGCGGGCTGGTCCTTACGGGACAGTCCGTGGATGATTGTGCGGCGGCAGCCATGTACATGATCCGGTGCCGACACCAGGTTCCGCATCTGACCCGGTCCGCGAAAACCTATGTGTTTTCGGTAGGTGCATGGTTGTCCTGTTCCTGGCGGTAGCGGCGGGGGAGGCGGATGGTGATGTCAAGGCCGCCGGTGGGGAGGGCGGTGGCGTGGACGGTTCCGTTATGGGCGGTGGCGATGGACGACACCAGGGCGAGGCCGAGACCGAATCCATCGTGGCGGGTGCGGTCGTCGAGCCGGGTGAACGGCAGGAACAGCCGGTCGACCTGGCCGGGTGGCACGACCTGGCCGGTGTTGACGACCCGCACCAGGGACGCGCCGTTGCTGGTGGTGGTCGAGATCTCTACGGTGCCGCCGGGGATGTTGTAGCGCTCGGCGTTGTCGAGCAGGTTGCTGACGAGCCGTTCGAGCAGTACCCGGTCGCCGGTCACCAGGGCTTCGCCGAGCGTGGCGGTCGTCGTGATGCCGCCGGGGTTGCGTCCCTCGAGTGCGTCTTCGGCGACGGCGGCCAGATCCAGCGGGTCGGCGAGGGTGCGTGCCTGCTCGTTGCGCGCGAGGACCAGCAGTGCCCCGATGAGCCGCTCGGCATGGTCGGCGGCCTGGCGGACGTCGGCGGCCATCGACACCAGCTCCCCGCGGGTGGGCTGCGGTCTGGCGAGGACGACGTCGATGGCGGTGCGCATGAAGGTCATCGGTGTGCGCAGCTCGTGGCTTGCGTTGGCGATGAACCGCCGCTGGCTGGTGAACGCGGCCTCGAGCCGTTCGAGCATCGCATCGAAGGTGTCGGCGAGCTCACGCAGCTCATCACGGGGGCCCTGCAGGGCTATACGCTGGGACAGGTTCTGCTGGCTGGCCACGCGGGCAGCCGCGGTGAGCCGGTGCACCGGCCGCAGGATGCGCCCGGCGGCGATCCAGCCCGCAAAGCCGGCGAGGAGTGTGGCGCCTGCCAGGGTGAGCAGCGAGTAGGTCAGCAGGTGGCTCAGCGTCGTGTTGAGCTGCGCGACGGCGCCGGCCTGGACACCTTGGGTATACAGCCCGCCGCACTTCATCGCGATGTCGGCGGCCGGGTCACCCCGGGTCTGCCCCATCGTGACGCACTGCGCGATCTCTTGCTGGATCGCCCGCGGGATCGTGGTGGCCGTCGTGGGGTGCAGGGCGTGCGCTACTAGCAGGTAGGTGATCAATGCCAGCGCGGCCCCGCCGAGGGTGAACAGCGACGCGTACAGCAGCGTCAGCCGCGTCCGGGCGCTGAGGTGGCTTCTCACAGCCGGTAGCCGACGCCGGTGACGGTCTCGATCAGCGGCGGGTCGCCGAGTTTGCGCCGCAGCCGCGCGAGGGTCACCGCGACGGTGTTGCTGAACGGGTCGGCGTGCGCGTCCCACACGTGTTCGAGCAGCTGTTCGGCGCTGACCGGCGCGCCGCCCGCGCCGGCCAGGCACTCCAGCACGCCGAACTCCTTGCGGGTCAGGGCAAGCGCCGCGCCGCCGCGGCTGGCCCGGTGCCGCGCCCGGTCGACCACCAGGTCGCCGCGCTGCACGATGGCGGGACAGCCGGGCCCGCGCCGCCCCAGGGCGCGGATGCGCGCGATCAGCTCGCCGAGGGCGAACGGCTTGCCGAGGTAGTCATCGGCGCCCAACTCCAGCCCGTCGATCCGGTCCTCGATGCCGGTGGCCGCGGTCAGCATCAGGATGCGGGCAGGCGAGGCGCCGCGGACCAGTTCGCGGCAGACGCGGTCGCCGTGGATGGCCGGCAGGTCCCGGTCGAGGACGACCACGTCGTAGCCGGTGCTGGCCGTGGCCTCCAGGGCTGCCGCGCCGTCGTAGACCACGTCGACGGCGAGACCCGCGTCGCGCAGGCCGGCGCCGATCCGGTCACCCAGCGCCACGTGATCCTCCACGACCAGCACTCGCACCTGCCCAGTGTGCGCCAGCGGCGATGACATCCGCATAACAGCTGCTGTTCGGCTCCTGTCATCGGCCGCCTGCTAGACCGGGGGGCGCGGCGCCGCGGACCACCCCGAACGGAGCAGCCATGAACCTGAAAACAACAAGCTTCGATGCGCACAGGCGGCCAGGCGCAGTCACGACCCAGCACCTGACGAGAGCATGATGCGCTATAGCACCCGCATCCTGCGCCGGCCACGGCGGGCATGGCTGCGGCCAGCGCGAACCGCAGCCGCCGTCATCGCCGCCGCCGTCCTGGCCCTGCTCGCGGCCTGCGGCGGCGGCCCATCATCGGCCGGGGCCGGGGGCTCACAGGGTTCGGGAGGGTCGGCGAGCTCCCCGTCAGCGGTCGCCTACTCGGCCTGCATGCGTTCCCACGGAGTACCGAACTACCCCGACCCCAGCAGCAATGGAAGCCTCCCCAAAGGTAACCCGCAGGCCTTCGGGGTCAGCAGCTCCCAGTTCCAGGCGGCCCGGACAGCCTGCCAGCACCTGCTACCCAACAGCCAGACGTTCATTGCCTCGCTGACACAATGCCTGGAGACCGGCGACTGTCCACAGGCCGTAGTGCAGCAGGCGCTCACAGAAGGCAGGAAGTTCGCCCAGTGCATGCGCAACCACGGGGTGCCGAACTGGCCCGACCCCACCATCGATTCCATGGGGCGCCCCTCCTTCAACGTCACCGGGGCGGGTATTCCCATCGCTTCCACGCGTTCATCGCAGATGCTCTCCACGATTGGCCACTGCCAGAATCAGCCCGGCGCTGTGCTCTTGCGGCAGGAATGAAGTGCGGCGATAAGTGGCGTCGCCACGGCGAATCCGCTGCGCCGGCACGGCCTGCCCGTCGCCGGGCTGGCGCCCGTCGCGCCGCTGGTGGCTGCCTACGAGGGGGATAGCAACGCGGGCGGGCGGTGCATGGCGGTCGTCGCATCATCGTCAGCGAGCACGAGCAGCCCGGCGTCGTCCTGGCACGCTGCCGGCTGGGAGCGGGTCATGAGCGGGGGGTTGCTTCCCGCGGGCGGGCAGGCGGGTGCCCGGGCGACCGCACAGGCATGCTCTGTTCATGCCGGCCGCGCTGAACCAGTGGTGGAGCCAGATGCTGCACTTCGCCCGGCGCTGGCGTTCCCACGGGGTGCCGAACTGACCTGACCGCAGCCCTTATCTCCCCGACGCCGTGCGGCCCACTTTCAACCTGCACGCCGTCGGCGTCGGCTTCACCAGGTCGCGGTATGCACCACGAACGAGTGGCACAAGAAGACATCCCGGCCTTGCCGGTCGCGTGAGTGACCGGCCTGCACAAAACCGACGGCCGCCAAAACTCGGCATCGGCGCTGGTGCCTGCCTCACCGTACGGGGCTAGGAACTGCGCGACATGCAGATGAGATCCGCAGACCAGCCGGGTCGGCACGTCGTCCGGGCCGACGTCGGTCAACAGCAGCAGCGCCAGCAGCCCGCGCGCCCGGGATTGCACGTTGACCCAGTACCCGCCCGGCCCGTCATAGCTGCCCTCGATGTGATAGCCGGCATTGGCCCGGTCCTGCGACGGGAACCGGACCACGACCGTGCCGCCGGCATGGACCTGCGGCGCCCACCGGCCCGGGCCGATCAGCTCGTCATAGGCAGCGGCCAGGACCGGGGACGTGCCCGCGGCGGCGAACGGCCCGCCGCCCAGGCTCTCGATGTGCACCAGCGGCGGCCAGGTCGCGGGGTCGTCCTCGCGGACGCCCCGCTCGCCCAGCGCCGCCCAGATCACCTCCCGGCAGGCCGCCGCCGTGCCCGCATCGAACGCACCGCGGACAGCGACATAGCCGTCGCGGACGAAGCCTTCTATGTCAAGGTCCAACCGGCCCATTCTGGGACTGCGACAGCCGCCGGTCATCTCAATTACGACCCCGCGACCCCGCTGCGGACCTTGGCCAGCCGCATCGCACCTATCTCTCAAACGCGATCGGTTTAGTCCTACCCTTCTGCCGCCGATGGGATGAGCCGGATGTTCCGGGAAGCGACTTGGGCGATATCGGGTAGCCTGCTCACGTTCTTCCTGCCCAGCTGGTCGTCCAGGGGAGATTACAGTGCCGGTGCCACGGTCTGGCTCGTCGCGGCGGGGGTGGCTGGTGGTCTCTTATGCTGAGGCGGCGGCGTTCTTCGCGCTAGAGGCGGTCGCCCGCCAGCCCGGTGAAGCATCCGACCTGGCCGCCACCGACAGCGACCAGGGAACCACCCGGCAAATCGTCGCCGCCTACGCGCTGGCCGCCGGGTTGTCGCCGCTGCTGGGACGGCTGCGGGCTGGGCGGCTGCCGCCGGTGTCCGGGCCGGCGGGCGTGGCGATGATGGCCGCCGGGCTGGCGCTGCGCGCCTGGTCGATGCGCACGCTCGGCGCATACTACTCCCGAACCCTGCGCACCACCTCAGATCAGCAGATGGTGGAGTCCGGGCCGTACCAAGTGATCCGCCATCCGGGATATCTGGGATCGATCATGGTCTGGACCGGCTTGGCAGTGACGTCCGGGAGCGGCGCCGCGGCTGCGGGGGTGACGGCCTTGATGGGCCATGCTTACAGCCGTCGGATCGCCTCTGAAGAAGCCATGCTGGCGGGCAGATTCGGCAGCGCTTACGCCGAATATTCGCAAAGGACGAAAAGGCTTATTCCGTTCATCTGGTGACGGTCCCGTGACCCTCCCGTACCGGACTCTTCTGCCGCTGGTCGGATTTCGGGCGTCAAGTGACCCGTTATTGGTGATCAGTCCGCCCCGGTACAGCCGGGGCACCAAGCTGTCCATGGTGTAGCCACGCTCGGCGTAAGGGAATCCTTCCAGCTCCAGGCGGCTGGCCCCGGGCGCAGACGGTGAGGCCAGGTATCCTCGGATCTCGGTGATCAAGCCTGTGTCCGGGTCGAACTCGTACCACTCGTCGCCGCGCAACACCAGCCCCGTCCGGTGCACGGTCCACTCCGCGACGGCACGGTCGTGGTCGGCATCGAAGAGGATCTGGTCGATACTCCAGCGGGAGGCACTCGCCTGGACCAGCCGGGCGAATGTCGCACCGATCGCCTGCCCGCCGCGGGCTGGACCGCCGTAACCCTGCGGGAACTAAATGCGATCAGGTCGCCGCGGTAGGCGCGGATCGTGTTCCGCGCTTGTTCGCGTTGGCCAGGTCGGTGAGGAAGTCGTCGATGTGGCGCGCGAGCGGATGCTCGGGAAGCATGTCGCGGGCGGCTCGTTCCTGCGGCGCGCCCGCAGTTGCCCGATAACCGGGAACCGAAGCATGTCGGCGCTGCGGTGTTCGCGCAGGTGGCATCTTGCCGTGGTAGCAGATCTTGCCAGATAACGACAGTTATCTGGGAAGACCCCAGGCTCAGGGCTCGCGGCAGAAGGCAGCCGCTACATTGCGTATGGGCGTGATAATGGAGCGTGGCTGAATGCGGCTGAGGATCACGTCCTGGCCCTGGCTATGCCTGGCCCACCCGCCGGGCTGGACGCTGAGATGACGCCCGTGCATCGCGCTGGAGGATGCGTGGAGCTGAAGCTGGGTCACCACGGCAAGGACGGCATCGAGGTCGTCGGCGTCGAGGGCGAGATCGATATCTATACGGCGCCGCGGCTGCGTGAGCTGCTCATCGATCTGGTCAGCCAGAACAACTACCAGATCGTCGTCAACTTGGAGAAGGTCGGGTTCCTCGACTCCACCGGCCTCGGGGTGCTGGTCGGGGGCCTGAAGCGGGTCCGGGCGCACGACGGCTCGCTGGATCTGATCGGCAGCCGCGCCAGATCCGCCGGCCGGTCCCGGTCACCCTCACGCAGCACAAGAGCAGGAGCTAAAGACATGCTCCCATTGTCCCGCGCACCAGACCGTAAAACTACTTCTAACACGAGACACTAGTATCCCGCGCCTGAAATTCGGGCCAAATACTTTGCCAGTGAGTCCAGGATCTCGTCAGCGGTTTTGTTCCAGGTGAAGGGCCGGGGGTTCTGGTTCCAGTTCTCGATCCAGTCGCGGATGTCGGCTTCTAGGGCTTGGACGCTCTTGTGCACGCCGCGGCGGATCCTTGGGGCGGTCAGATACCCGAACCACCGCTCGACCTGGTTGATCCAGGACGATCCGGTGGGCGTGAAGTGCGGGCAGAACCGGGGGTGGCGGGCGAGCCAGGCCGGGATGACGGGGGCCTTGCGGGTGGCCAGGTTGTCGCAGACCAGGTGCACTTGGAGCCCGGCGGGCACGGCCTTGTCGATCTGGTGCTGACGATCAGGAACTTGTTGAACTCCGCGGCTCGGTGGTGGCGGCGCAGCTGGGAGATCACGGTGCCGTCGGCGATGCCGTACGCGGCGAACAGGCCGGTCGTGCCGTGCCGGACATAGCCGTGGCTGCGCCGCTCCGGGACGCCGGGCATCATCGGCAGCACCGGCTGGGACCGGTCCAGCGCCTGGATGCCCGATTTCTCGTCCGCGCACCGCACCACCGCCTTCTCCGGCGGGTTGTGGTACAGGCCCACGACATCGACGACCTTGTCCGCGAACAGCGGGCCGGCGGACAGCTTGAACGCGCCGGCTAAGTGCGGCTTGAGGCCGGACTTGCGCCAGATCCGCCCGATCGTGGACTTGCTCAGCCCGGACCGCCCGGCCATCGAGGCCCGCGACCAGTGCGTGGCGTCCGGCGGCATCTCCTCCAGCGTGGCGGTGATGACCTCCTCCACCTTGTCCAGCAGGATCGACGGCGGCCGGCCCGGCCGCAGTTCATCAGCCAGCCCGTCCAGCCGCCGGGCGGCGAACCGGTTACGCCACTTGGCCGCCGTCGCCGGATCGACCCGCAGATCCGCGGCGGCCTGCTTGTTCGATGCCCCCTCCGCGCCCGCCAGCACGATCTTGGCCCGCAGCGCGAGCGCCTGGGAGCTCTTGGCCCGCCGCGCCCACCGGGTCAGCTGCTCGCGCTCCTCGCCGGTCAGGACCAGCTGCGCCACCGGGCGGCCCGGCCGGTCATGATCAGCCAGCCCCGCCAGGCCCTCCTCGGCGAACCGCCGCCGCCGCTTGCGCACCGTCATCCGCGTCGACCCCAGCTCCGCAGCCACCCGCGCCACGCCCGACCCCGGCTCCGCGCACGCCAGCACGATCCGCGCCCGCTCCGCCAGCCACGGCAGCCCGCCCTGCGACCAGCGGACAAGCTCAGCACGGTCCTCATCAGCCAGCACCAGCGGCACGGCAGTCTGACTCTGCGACATACCAGCAGGCAACAGACTTAACCAGCAGGCGCGGGATACTAGCCGCCTGAATAAGTCCTACGTGGCCACCAGAAAATACTTGCCGCCCCTGTCCACCGCCGCGCGCAACAGAACCGCATGTTCCGAAAGGGGGAAACGCTGGGAGAACTGCCTAAGGGCTTCGCCCTGGAAGGTTCCGGTGATGTCTACGGACATGTCGACCGCGGCGATCGGATCGGGGATGAACACGATCTCGCAGCTGGCCGGGTTAGGGCCGGCTAGCGCGCTGCCATCCATCAGCTTCTGCCCGGAAGCGACGACGACTCCGCCTGCGGTATGGGTCCACCGGATCAGAAGGAAATCCGCCGGCTTCGGGCGCGGCTTCAGATCGAAGAACAACGTGGTCCGCTGCACCACCTGGTTCGGCTCGAACAGGAAGTTCACGCCGGTGGACTCCACGTCGGCCTGGAACTCCTTGACCAGGCCGTGCAGCCCCGTGTCCGGCTGGAAGTCGACGGTGATGACGATCCGGACGGTCGCCGGGAAGCCGCCCCCGGTGTCCGGCAGCTGACCTTCCACGATTCCTCCGGCCGCGCCGAGCTCGGCGTGGCCGCACCCGTGGATGCTGCTGTCGGCGGAGGTATACGTGCTGTCGGCCACGTACCGGGTAACGAGCCAGTCCGGGGCGCTGCCGAGGGTGACACGGCATACCAGGTAGCGCGTGGGCGGGACGCATCTCTCCCAGCGCAGCGTGAGGTTGTATCCGTAGCTCAGCACCTGGACCTTGACGTATTTGCCGGACCGGGTGCGCACGGCAAACACTGCCGCAGTTGGCAGGAAGTTGGTGCCCTCGGCGTTCGCCGTGATCGGCGTGGTTGTATAGGTCAGCGCGGTGAGGTCGTCGTACTGCAGGCCGTCGTAGTTCACGATGCCCAGGCTGCTCAGCGCCGCTCCGTTCCAGGGTACGAGCTGGCGCTGGACGGCGGTCTGCTGCTCCCACCAGACATCGGCGTTCGCGTTGTTCGCGGCCTCCCCGCCCGCCTCGAAGTCGAACGTGTACGTGCCCCGGAGCACCCCCGAGCCGGTGAGCTGGGTGGGCGGCTTCGGTCCGATGGGGCCGACCGGCCGGATGGGGCCGACCGGCCGGATGGGGCCGACCGGCCGGATGGGGCCGACCGGCCGGATGGGGCCGACCGGCCGGATGGGTACCACTGGAGTGGTCATGAGAAACCGCCCGCCTCCGTGTTGTCCGGTCCCTAGGAGTCTTCGAGGACCTCGATCGTGACTTGATAGATGACGTCCTCAGGTGCTTCGGTCCCGCGCCAGTACCTGATCGTCAGGTCTTCGGTTCCGGGGCGCCGCGCCTGGAACGCCATCTGGTGTGTGGAGCCAGCCCCGAGGACGATCGGCGGCTCGGTGTCGAGGCTATCCGGCGGGCCAGTCTGGCGATCATCGACCTGCTCGAGCGCGGCGTCAGCGCCCGTCGGCACCGGAGACCAGAAGAAGCCCGTGGTCGCGTTCCCCCACAGCGATACCCGGATCAGGTCGCCGACGTGCACCTGGAACATCTTCCCCCGGTCGGCCCAGTCCAGCCGCAGCTGATTCATTCCATTCTCCTCACGGGCTGTGCCGTTCGCCATCGCGGAACGGTGGTCGGTTAGAGCCGATTGTGCCGCCATGCCGCGGGGGGCCCGGCCGGGGCGCGTGCACGCACCCGGGCCTGGCACCCATCCGACTAGGGTCAGGAGACGTTCACGCCCCACATGTAGGCGTCGATCCCAACCTCTCCGTAGCCGATCTTGAAGAATCCGTCGGCGGCCCAGTTCGGGCCCCAGCTGTTCTTGCAGATCCAGCACTGGTCGGTGTCGTCGTAACCGACGACGCAGATACAGTGGCCGCCGTGCAACTGGCCCGGGCTGGGGCTGCGGCGATAGACGGCGCCCGGATCGGAGTTGCCGGTGAAGAAGTCCATGAAGTCCTGGTAGACCGAGAACGCGGCGACCAGCGGTCCGCTGCCGCCGGAGATCCAGTTCTTCATGTCATCCGCGTAGTCCAGGACCTGCCATCCATCGATCTTCGTGGTATAGCCGGACCAGTCTGACCCGAGGGCGCAGGCCGGCGTCGCGTCGTACGGCGACGACGGTGACACGTACGGGTAGTCCGATTCGTCGGCGACCCCGGTCTCCTGGAACGCGTCCAGGGCTCCGCCCGGGAACCAGCCCGCGCCCTTCTCGGCGGTGCCGTTCACCATGTTCCCGCAGGTGCGGCCTGCTTTGCCGCCCAGGCAGTAAAACAGGTGCGCTTCCGACAGGTCTGGCTGCAGCCAGGGATCCTGCTGGCGGACCTGCAGCGTTCCCTCGACCGCAGCACAGGTGCCGAAGGCGACGCAGCTGCCGCAGTACATCTGGTTCTTGATCGGAGTGATGTAGTTGTCGCCCTGGACGTCTCTCAGGTCATAGCTGGGGGCGGTCAGGGTCGCCACCGAGCTGGCGGCAGCGGTCATGTAGCGCAGCTGCGCGATCGTTTCCCGGTCCGGCAGGCTAGGTTCCGTCCGGGAGCTGGTCCGCTCCGGGACGTAGCCCAGGGAGGGCCCAACGTCTCCGCCGCCGCCGTCGGGCGGAGGCCCTCCGATTGCTCCGTTGCCACCGCCGTCCGGGTATCCCGCCCCGGCCTCACCGCCGTTGCGCCCCGGCCCGCCCTGTGGCCGACCGCGGCCGCCGCGGCCGCCGTTCTTGCCCGGCCGGCCTGCAGCCGCGGACAGGGCGCGAAGCCGCTGGTTGAAGGCAGGATCCGGGACGCCAGCCTGGGTCAGGATGGCCGGAACGGCCAGCGTCCCGTCGCCGACAGCTGCGACGGTGTCCCAGTCCAGCGCGAGGGACGTCTCACCGATGCTGATCGTCCCGGACGCTGCCTTGTTCTTCCACTCCCCGCTCAGGCCCTGGATCTTGTACTGGATCTTGGGCGTTGACTCGCCTTTCCAGTCGTTCGGACGGTAGGGGAACTCGATCTCGTAGGTCGGGATGTTGTTCGGATCACCGTTCGGAGGCAGCGACACCAGCGTATAGCCGGACAGTTTCGGCCTGGCCTCATTTCCGTCCTGCGGCGGGGTCCATTCCCACTTGAACAGCGCCCGGGAGTTCGGATCGGCCGCCGTCATGGCCATGATGAAGAATATCTGGGTCCGCTGCACGAACTGGTCGGGCTCGAACAGGAACGCCGCACCGGTGTCGGACACCGGCTGGGTCTGCTGGAACACATAACCCGGGCCGAACGGCGCCACGAAGTTCACCAGCAGGCTGACCTGAGCCGACGTCGGCCGTTGCGGGTACGTGAACTGGATCACGCCTTCGGTCAGGCCGCCCTCGGCGCCGCTGACCGCTTGGCACTGCACGTTCTGCGGCCCGCTGGCGGTTGTGTAGCTCGCCGACGGCGCGATGAGCTTCACCTTGTCGCAGTTGCCGATCGCAAGCTTGAACGGCAGCTTGATGTCGTCCTGCTCGATGAACAGGTGCTTGCGGGGGTCCAGCTGCCCCACTTGCTGCTCGAAGTTGAAGGACACCTGGTGCAGGTTGTCCATGATGCCGGAGAAGCTCAGCGTCTCGTCGAATTGCGCCGAGTCCGAGAGGTTAACGCTCTTCATGCTCACCGACACGCCGCCGAAGAACCCACCCGGTGCCGGTGCCTCAACCGGTTTGGGGTCCGGCTGGATCCACTGACCCACTTCCATCTTTACGAACATGTCGAAGATGGAGTCCAGCAGCTTCGCCTGGTCCACCCCGGCCGGGGGCGTGCCCACCACGCGCACGTCGAGCGCCTGCGACTGCCGCAGGTCGGCCCGGACCGACTGATAGTCGAACGACCCGTTCACCAGGCCGAAATAGCTGGCCCGCGCCTTCGCGTTCCAGGAGAAGTAGTCGTAGGTCTTCTTCTTCGACCCGGTTGCCTGGATGACGCATTGCGGGACCAGGTACTGGTACTTGAAGTCGAAGAGGATGGATACCTGCGGCGGGAACGGCAGCGGGGTCGCGCCGAGCATGGCGGCGAAGTGATCCGCGCCGTCCGGCGTCAGCTCGACGGCGAAGCCGATCGACGATGACGCCCCGACATCGATGTTCTTGAGGGGCTGTCCCTCGCGGGCGTACATGTCAAGGCCCGAGACGTTCATCTTGCCCGGGGCCAGCCGCAGCGGCTGGAAGCTGAACGTGCCGGCGGTGGGCTGCAGGTTGTAGAGCGTCTTGATGAGGTTGGTCCACTTCTGCAGTTGATCCGGGCCAGGCAGCTCGACCACCAGCTCCACCATGAAGCTGAGCACCCCGCCCACCGTGGTCTTCGATCCGTCCGGGTTATTGCGCACCTTCTTCGTAATCAGGAAGGCTGGCTCCCCGTCTGGCCCCTTCGCGATCCGCCCCCACCTCGGCGCGTAGAACCACGTGTCGGGGTTGTACCCCTTAAAGAGAATGAATGGCATCTGCGGGTCCGTCGCGACGGCGACGGTGCCGTCCACCAGGTTGAAGTTGGGCAGCGCCGCCGCGCCCAGGGTCAGCAGCTCCCTTTCGTTCATGGGGTCGGGCACCAGTGCCGGAATCGGCTCAACCGGGCCCGCCTGCCGGATCCTGCCCCGCGGCCGCGGCCGCGGTATGGCCGCCATCGGCGCCCCGGCCGACGCTGGCACCACCGCCGCCGTGCGGCCGGCACCCACCTGGGCGATGCCCCCGGGGTATCCGCCGAGTCCGGCTCGGCTCACGGCCTGGGCTTCACTTTCCACGTCTGTGAGTTGCGGGTACATGTTCTCGGACATGTGCACTCCCGTCCTGTCTGTTCTGCGAGGGTGGACACGCGCCAAGCCGTGACCGGCGAGGAACGAGCGATCGTTGGTAGAGGAGCTATGGGCTATCAGAGAGCGCCAGCGGCTGAGCCAGGCTCGCCGCGGCAGGGACCTCCCGGCGTCACTACCCCCTCCCAGTTAGCGTGGATGCTATTTATCAGCCTCGTTCCGGGAAAGTCACAGCGAGATATTCGCGCGTGTCCTTATTTCCGTGGACGGGCCGTATGCTCCCGTGCCGATATCGGGATCAGTGAGCAAAAAGAGACCCAGTGGCGTGCTAACGAGGGATGGGAAACTTATCGCCCCAGCGGGAGCCAAGCGACCTCAGGGCGGCGGCTCAGCTCCGCCTGAGATAACGTCTCGTAGCCAGGCCTGGACGGCACCGACAACTTCCTCTGCGCCAGGAATAGCACGTGGCGTGGCGGAGCCGGCCATCCAGTCGGAGATCACCGTGATGCGCGCGAGGAACTGGCCATCAGCGTCGACCGAGGCGCGGATGACGAAGATACTGGTCCGCCGGGCAGGCCTCGCGTCGGGGGGCATCTGCCGATCATCGGGCAGCGAGCATTACTAAGGTATGTGAGATGTGATCAACGGATGCATGAGCTCATCCATTGTCGTGGTCGGGGTAAGGTTCAGCTCGCGCCGGAGCTTCCGCTGGTAATCCCGGTAATGCTGCATCGCAGCTCCCCAGTTGCCCTCTGCGAGGTAAATGCGGATGATGACCCGATGGGCGCTTTCGCGGAATAGCTCGGCCCGCGCCGCCACAAGGCTCGCCTCTAGCGCGAGCATGTGCTGGCCGCGGCAGAGCAGCACCTCAGCGGCTGCCTCGAGCGCATGCAAACGGAGCTGATCCCAGCGCTCTTGCTCCAAGACGACCCAGTCGTCGTACCAGCCCGGCAACAGATGCATGGACAGTCGCGATACGGTTTCAGCGTTCACCGCAAGTGACTCGACGTCATGGCCAACAGGGACGTCGATCAGTGCCCGGGCCTCCTTGGCGGTATCCTGAATGTCCACCGTGACCGTATCAGCCAAAGCCAGTCGGCACGGCGCAGTCCAGACAACGCCATCGCCAACCTGCCCACGCACCCGCCACAGCGCCGTGCGGAGATTCGCGGCCGCCTGGCGCCGACGACTGTCCGGCCACAACATCTCTGCCGCGTAGGCCCGCGTCACCCAAGAACCTTCGAGTGCCAGGTAGGAAACTAGGCGCTGCGCACCTAGAGGAAGCTCCACCACGCGATCATGAGACCGCATCATGAACCCGCCGATTAGGTCGACTCTGCACCGAGACGTGGTCGCACTGTCGGAACTCCCCACGGCTACCTCCCCCGGTGAGGGTCCTCGCTATAGAGAAGCTAACGAGGACGCATCACCTTGATGTCTTCTCATCCGCCGATGGAGAAGGCGCAAAGCTAGCTCTGAGCCCGGATCCACCGTGTGATCTGGCCGCCGCCGGGGCGGGGTCGCGATGCTCAACCGGCAGCCCCGTTTCTGATCGGCAACAACGTCGACGAACGTATCGAAGACGCTAACAAATTAGCTGTTGGTTGGGTCGATCATGAAAAAGCTCATCAAGCACATCTGATCTGTGCCGCATCGCGGCCACCTTTCTCACCCCGGGCCTCGGACGCCCGGAGGGTAAACCGAAAGACTTCTGAATAAGCAGAACCAGGGCATGTGTTGGCGGTCTGCGCACAATATGTGGACCGTGTGAAGAACTCTCCACCTGGCCGACACGGCCACGACTTCAGCAGAAGCAGCAAGAAAGCTCTGGGGTGCCGATGAATGCTCGGGAGCCCGTGTGCAGCGCGAACCTCAGCCGCCCGTACATCTTCGTCCAGTCCGTCGGCCGCCATCTCGCGCAGTCAGAAAGCCGCCGGCGGCCCGTCCGGCGGACCCGCCGGCACCGGCGGAGGGCTGCTCCGCTCGAAAACCGGCTGCTCCGACAGGTCAATCGGACGCCTGGGCTTTCGCAGGTCCTCGTCATCGAAAGCAGCAGTCATAAACCCGCTAGCGTCATAGCAGGCGGTCGCCACCGCGATCAGGAAGTCACACGCCGTGCCGTCGAACCGGTCCCAGTAGTCGCACTCCTCGGTCGCCACGACCACCGGCCAGTCATCCGGGTCCTCGGGCCCGGTCAGCCAGAACGCTATACCGGGACTGCTGATACCTGCCTATGGCAGGACCCCGCCGGGCTCCGGGAACAGCGGGTAAGGAAATTCGAGTTCCCCGGTCTCCCGATATTCTCGTATCGACTCCAGCTGTTCCGACGTGAACTCGCTCAGCAGCCGCACCCGGCCATCGGGCCATCGCTCCGGGCGCCGCAGGTGAACAAACCGCCGGAAGTAGCCATCGGGAAATGACTCGGCCAGCTGCTTGTAATCCGCCGGCAACCGCAGCCCTAGTACGGCAGCAGGTGCGCCCAGAGAGCAGGAGGTGATCGTTCAGCGGTCGTGACCTGATCGGAAGCTCGTCGTCGCCTGCCGGTGAAAGTCCGGTCCGGGTAGTTGCCAGGAAGCCCGGTAGCAGGCTGGCGTTCTGGTCTGGAAACGGGCCAGGGCGGAGCCCAGCGTCGCCGAGGCTTCTGGAGTTGGTGTCCTGCCACGTGACCTGCCATTCTGATGTTTCGTGTCGGCTGGACCGGTAGGCAGTGGTGACG
>Ga0210399_10001536_pt1 | contig 18000 bp, 15 predicted proteins | sample IncBWC14MmetaG_FD_150865 | JGI IMG/M metagenome (GOLD analysis project Ga0210399, IMG submission 150865) | Forest soil microbial communities from Barre Woods Harvard Forest LTER site, Petersham, Massachusetts, United States - Inc-BW-C-14-M | ecosystem: Environmental > Terrestrial > Soil >...
ACCATCAAGTTTCTGCTTGACAATAAACGACTTACGGGTAAGATCGTGGTACAAAGTGGTACAAAGTGGTGAGAGCAGTAAGGGCCGTGGGAACTTGGAGCTGAAAACGAGGAGCCGGTGGAAGACCGACCCAAAAGCACGACAAACAGCCCGAATCGCCCGACCTTGACCGAACTTTGCGCTATTTTGACCTCCCTTGTAGCAGCGGTAGCGGCTAACCGACATGTTTCGCGGCAATCATCCAACCCGGGTCGACGAAAAGGGCCGTTTAAAGGTCCCGGCCGAGTTCAAGCGGGTGATCGACGAGAAATACGGTCAGCAATTCTACATCACAAGTCTGGATGGCAGGGTTGCTCAAGTGTATCCCTTCGAGGAATGGGAGCGGATCGAGCAGAAGCTGGCAGGGCTCTCCAGTTTCAATCCCACGAAGAAAAAATTTCTGGACCGGACGAACTACTACGGGCAGCAGGTGGAGATGGATGGGCAGGGACGATTGTTGCTGCCGCAGTTGCTGCGCGAGACCGGGCAGATTAAGGGTGAGGTAGCGGTTCTGGGGAATTTGACGTATCTCGTGGTCAGGAACCTGGAGCTGTTCAAGAAAGAGATCGAACAAGAAAAGTTCACGCCTGACGATGAGAAGACGCTCGACGAACTGGGCATCTAGTGGGCGAGGGATTCACAGACACCCCTCAGGGGGTTGGGCATGGTGGTGGAAGAGTAGTGAGCCATGTTCCCGTTCTTTTAAAAGAAGCGATCGACTTTTTAGCCGTGCGGCGGGGTGGGACCTATATCGACGCCACGGTGGGTTTGGGCGGGCACAGTTACGAAATCGCAAAACGCCTCGGCGCACCGGGACATTTGATTGGCCTCGATAAAGATCCTGCAGCGCTGAAGATTGCTGGCGAAAGGCTAGTCGTTAGTCGTCAGTCGTTAGTCGTTGGCGAACCCGATTGGCCGACGATTACGTTGCTGCATAGATCTTTTGCGGATCTGGCCAACGACCAACGACCAGCGACCATCGACGGTCTTCTGGCCGACATTGGAGTGAGCAGCCTGCAACTCGACGATGCGGCGCGCGGATTTAGTTTTCAGGCGGATGGACCGCTCGACATGCGGATGGACCCGCAGAGTGAGCGCACCGCCGAACAAGTGGTAAACCACCTCGACGAGCGACAGCTTGCCGATGTGATTTACGAATTCGGAGAGGAAAGGAGGTCGCGGAGAATCGCCAGAGCCATTTGCCGGTCGCGGCCGATACGATCTACCGCCCATCTTGCGGAGGTCATATCAGCCGCGGCCCGGCCAATGAATTCTGAGCAGCGGCGAATTCATCCGGCGACCCGAACCTTTCAGGCTCTTCGAATCTTCGTAAACCGCGAACTGGAGGATCTGCAGGCGCTGCTCAAAGCGGGGCCGCGGATTCTGAAGCCAGGGGGACGCGTGGTGGTGATCAGTTTTCACTCGCTGGAGGATCGCATCGTAAAGGATGCCTTCCGCGAGGGCGGAATTAAGGACAAGTACTACCGGGTGTTGACCAAGAAACCGGTGACAGCATCAGAAGAGGAAAGCGATCGTAATCCGCGGGCCCGCAGCGCGAAATTGCGGGCGGCGGAAAGAGTTTAGAAGCGGACCTTGGACCTCAGGCGTCGGACCTCGGCAGAACCGGAGTCCAGGAACGAAAGGCAAGGGGCCAAGGTCTGAAGTCCGAGGTCGGTGGTCAGATTTTAGAGTTTGGCTCCGGAAAACCTGCCGGAGTTCCCGGCACAGCTGTAATGGCGTGCCGGGCCTTCAAGATTCAGGTTGACGAGAAGAACGATCAAGGCGGACGAAGATCCGCTGGGGCGGGAAAAAAGCTGAGAGCTGACGGCTGATAGCTGAAAGCTGCTCTTCCGGGTTCCGTGGTAGGAATCCAAACTGAGGTAGCGGGACATGTACACGGGCACAATGTACACAGGAACAATGATCAAGGATTTGATCGCAGCAGTAGATCGGGTCGGTCAGAGGTCGGAGCAGCAGCGCATCGCTGACGACCAGGAACTGCATGCAATTTACGCTATGCAGATTCCGGTGATAGACGGTGATCGGGTTTTCATGGGGGCGGCATAATGGCGGCAGCAGCGGCGACAATGCGCAGTGCAGATTTCACGGGCGAACGTCCGGCGGCAGAGCGTCGTTCGTTTTGGACGGGTACACCCGAGATCTACTTCTCCAAGGCGATCGACAATTCGCGTCTGGTCAAGGTGGAAGATCCGCGCCGCAACCGCGAGATGAAGCAGTTCGGCACGGCGCTGGCTTGCCTGTTCCTGCTGGTCTTTACCTATGCCTGGCAGCACTTCAAGGCGATCGAATACGGCTACCAGATCGAGTCGGCGAAGCGCGAACTCAGCGAGCGCACGGAGATGAACCATGCGCTGCGCCTGGAAGACGCTTCGCTGCGCGACCCCGAGCGGATCGACCTGCTGGCGCGCCGCATCGGTTTGGTCCCGCCGGAACCGGGACAAGTGATCCGCATGGACGCTTCCCCGGGCGATGCGCAAGGCCCGGTGCTGGCGAGCGCGGTTCCGGTGACGGTGATCCCGGGGCGGTAGAAGTTCATTGCTTAGCGGCGGACGCATTCGTCTGCCGGCCGGGCGAAGCTCGGTTGCATCTCGGCGGCGGCCTGTCTGTATGTGGGCCGCCACGTTTGTCTGAGGCGGCCGTATCTTAATTTTCTTGTCATTCCGAGGAGCGAATGCGACGAGGAACCTGCTGTTTGCCGCTGCTCGCGCAAAAAGCAGGTTCCTCCTCTGCGCTTCGCGCATCGTCGGAATGACAAAATGTAAAGTTCATGGCGACTAATTCCACTCCTGGCAAGAACTCCAGGCTCTACCTGCTGGGCGCCGTCCTTTTTCTGTGGTGCTTCGCCATCTGCGGGCGCCTGGTCTATCTGCAGATTTTCAGCTACGGAAAGTTCGTCAAGCAGGCGGGACATCAGCAGCAGCGCGCGATCCCGCTGGCCGCCAAGCGGGGGGTGATCTACGACCGCGCAGGCCACGAATTGGCCATGTCGGTGCTGGTCGATTCCGCGTTCGCGGTGCCCACCGAAGTCAAGGACCTTCCCACCGCGGTTAACCTCATCACGCGTATCACGGGCGACGATTACAACGTCGTGCTGGCGGATTGCCGCGCGCATAGGACGTTTTGCTGGGTGGCGCGCAAGGCAAGCGACGAGACGATTGAACGAATCAATTCACTGAAGTTGCAGGGCATTCATTTCCAGAAAGAGCCGAAGCGGTTTTATCCCGCGCGCGATCTGGCGGCGCAGGTGCTGGGATCGGTCGGCATGGAAGATTCGGGCCAGAGCGGCATTGAGCACGAGTTCGACGATCAACTGCGCGGGCATCCGGGAAAGATGTTCATTTCGGTCGATGCTCGCAAACAGTGGTTTGCCGACGTCGAGACTCAGCCCGACCCGGGCGACAACCTGGTTCTGACCCTCGACAAGAACATTCAGTACGTTGCCGAAAAGGAATTGGACCAGGCGATTCACGATACGCAGGCCATCGCCGGCACGGTCATCGTCGAGAACCCGCATACTGGAGAAATTCTTGCGCTGGCCAACCGGCCGACGTTCAATCCGAATCTGCGCAAGCAGATTACGCCCAGCGCGCTGACCAACCGCGCGGTGAGCTACATCTATGAGCCCGGTTCGACGTTCAAGCTGGTGACCATCGCTGCGGCGCTCGAAGAGAAGCTTACAAATCCAGACGAAGTGTTCGACTGCCAGATGGGCTCGATTGTCTACAACGGCATGCGCATTCGCGACGCCAAGCCCCACGGTTTGTTACCGGTCTGGGGCGTACTATCAAAGTCGAGCGACGTGGGTTCGATCAAAATCGCGCTGCGCCTGGGCGAAGACCGCTACTACAAATACATTCGCGCTTTCGGATTTGGGCAGCAGACCGGCGTCGAATTGCCCGGCGAAACACGCGGCATGACCAAACCCCCGAGCCGCTGGTCGAAAGTTTCGATTGCTGCGATTTCGATAGGCCAGGAAATCGGTATATCTCCGATTCAGCTTAGCGGGCTGATTTCAACGTTCGCCAATGATGGAGTCTATGTGGCGCCGCGCATTGTCTCCGGAACTGTGCCTCCGCAAGGGGCGGTGCAGAATGTCGTGTTTCATCCGGCCGACGGCAGGCGCGTGATTTCTCCATACACTGCGGCGGAAATGCGATCGATGATGCAGAAAGTTGTACTGGATCCAGGTGGTACTACCGGTGGCCGGGCGATTCTCGAAGGTTACACGTCGGCGGGAAAAACCGGGACGGGGCAAAAAGTCGACCCGGCGACCGGAGCGTATTCGAAGACAAAATATGTTGGATCGTTCGCGGGATTTGCTCCGGTGAACAATCCACAGATCGTGGTCGTGGTGATTCTCGACTCAGCAGTCGGACCGCATCAGGGTGGCCAAGTGGCCGCGCCAGTTTTCCGCCGTATTTCGCAGCAGGTGCTGGAATATCTTCGTGTGCCCCACGATCTGCCGCTCGCGCCGAAGCATCAGTTATTGCTGGCGCAGGCCAAGATAAACGACAAAGACCTGTCTGACGACACTCCCGATCATCCCGGCGAGCCGCTGGAGACGGCTGAGGTGAATAGCGATTCGAGCGGGCCGGCGAAGGCACCGAACGTGGCGCGGGCGCCCACGCCCGCGGCTGCGGGACGCGAAGGAAATGTGGTCCAAGCGGCAATGCGGGAGCCGGTCTCCACGGGGTCGAGCAGTCAGGAAGTCCCGTCGAAGACTCCGGACGCAAGTTCCGCGCCACCTGCAAACCTGCCATCCAGCAGAACTGTGGTTCTCGACGTAGAGCAGGGCGGGATCGAAGTGCCGTCGTTCGTAGGCAAGACCGTGCGCGGTGCCGTGGAAGCCGCACAGGATGCAGGACTACAGCTCGATGCTGTCGGCAGCGGTGTCGCGCGCCAGCAATCTCCGACCGCTGGGACGCACGTGGCCGCGGGGGCGCGAGTGACCGTGCAGTTCGGTAGATAACGTCAACATCTCTAACCACAGAGGACACAGGGGAACACAGAGGACGGTTGGCGAATTCCTCTGCGTTCCTCCGTGTCCTCTCTGGTGGTAGCCCTCCCGGTTTGACCCGCCGAAAAAGCGCGTGATACGGTAATCAGTCACACCTATCCCAGCAGTCCAGCCACTGCCGCTGATTGAGGTCTATTTTGTCTTTGGTTGAGGCGACGCCCACCGTCCGCAAAACGGCGCTGAACGCCGTCCATCGCCAGATGGGCGCGAAGATGGTGGAGTTCAACGGCTGGGACATGCCCGTCGAGTATCCCGCGTCCATCGGCTGCGGAATCATTAACGAGCACATGGCGGTGCGCACCGGCGTGGGCATCTTCGACGTTAGCCACATGGGCGACATTCGCCTAGCCGGGCCGCAGGCGCTGGCCGCAGTGCAGCACATTTCCATGAACGACGCTTCACGGCTGGCGATCGGGCAGGCGCAATATTCGGCGCTGCTGTATCCCGAAGGAACGTTTGTCGATGACGTCATTGTCCATCGCCTAGGCGAGGACGAGTACCTGTTGGTAATCAACGCCGGGACGCGAGAGAAGGATTTCTCCTGGGTGCGCGACAACACGCGCCAGTTCGACTGCGCGGTGGAGAATCTTTCGGACGATTTCACCCAGATTGCGATCCAGGGGCCGAAGGGCGTGAACCTGCTGCAGAAACTCACCGACGCCGATTTGAGCGCGGTGAAGTTTTACTGGGTGACGCGCGGAAAACTGTGCGGCTTGAACAACATTCTTATGGGACGCACGGGATACACGGCCGAAGACGGCTTCGAGATCTACATCCCCGCCGACGAGGCGACCAGCGCCCGGGTCTGGTATGAGATTCTGGCGGCGGGTAAGGAGTTCGGGGTCGTTCCGTGCGGGTTGGGGGCACGCAACACGCTGCGGCTTGAAGGGAGGCTTCCGCTCTACGGGCACGAAATTTCCGATACCATTAATGTGTGGGAAGCGGGGCTCGATCGCTTCTGCAAAATGGAGAAGCCGGAGTTCGTCGGCCGGGCTGCTTTGGAGAAAGCGAAAGCCGCGGGAGTCAAGCGAAGTCTGGTGGGCATCGAGATGACGGAGCGCGGCATTGCCCGCGATGGCTACAAAGTGCTCGATGGCGGCGGCCGCGAGATTGGATACGTGACGAGCGGATCGCCGGCGCCGTTCTTGAAGAAGAACATCGCGCTGGCCTACGTGCCGGTGGAGTTGGCGGCAGTGGGCACGGCGGTGAAGGTGGAAATTCGTGGTCAAGGCGTGGGAGCGGTGGTTGTCCCGACGCCTTTTTATAAGAGGCCGAAGAAGGCGTGACACGGGGGCTGAAGCCCGGTTCTCCTGTTGCATTCGGTAACGCGGCCCTTGAAGGGCCGCTCTTCCACGGTCGTGGTTAGAGTCGTCTTTGTTTCAGAGTCGCCTTTTCTAGAGTCGCCTTGGTTAGAGTTCGATCGATTCGGGCTTCATTTTACGAAGGCGGAGAATCAGGAATGACAGCGAGCACCTAGCAGGCAGGAGCTAGAAGCTTTTATGCCTTACCCTACAGATCGCAAATACACCAAAGAACACGAATGGATTCAGGTGAACGGAAACTCCGCGACGATCGGCATCACCGACTACGCGCAGCAGTCGCTGGGGGACATCGTGTTCGTCGAGACCCCCAAGGTCGGCGCGGAACTCACCGCTGGCAAGACGTTTGGCACGGTCGAGTCGGTCAAGGCGGTGTCGGATCTGTTCGCTCCCGCGTCAGGCACCGTGACCGAAGTCAACGCGGCTTTGGCCACGTCGCCCGAGAACGTGAACAAGGACGCGCACGGTTCGTGGATGCTGAAGCTCACGCTGAAGAATCCGGGCGAATTGGGCGGCCTGCTCTCCGCCGCCGATTACGAGAAGTTTGTGGCAGAAGAGGCGGGACACTGAAAAAAGCGGACCTCAGCCGTCGGACCTCAGACGTGGAGACTTTGACGCTTTTGCCGAGGTCTGAGGTCCGACGTCCGACGCCGGTTTAGAATTTCCTATGCGCTATTTACCGAAATCTCCTTCCGACCGCGAAGCCATGCTGAAAACGATTGGCCTGCGCTCGGTCGACGACCTCTTTGCTCCTATTCCCGCCGAATACCGCCTGACCCGCGATCTGAACATCCCGAGGCAGATGGCGGAGTCGGAAATTGTCGACTTCTTCCGCCAGCGCTCGCGTGAGAATGGCGACGGCTACACCAGCTTTCTGGGCGCGGGCGCATATTTCCATTACCGGCCCGTGATTATTGATTCGCTGATTTCACGAGGCGAGTTTCTGACCGCTTACACTCCGTACCAGGCGGAGATTTCTCAGGGCACCCTGCAGTCCATCTTCGAATTCCAGACGATGATCTGCGAATTGACGGGCATGGAAGTAGCGAACGCGTCGATGTATGACGGTTCCACGGCGGCGGCGGAAGGCGTGATGATGGCGGTTCGCCTGACGGGCCGGAGGTCGGTGGTCGTGGCGCGCAGCCTGCATCCTGAGTATCGCGAGGTGTTGGCGACATACGCGACGCATCAGGGCATGCCCCTATCGGTCGCAGGTTTCGGCGACGACGGCCGCGTGAATCTGAGAGAACTTGAGAAGTTGATCACACCCGAAACCGCATGCGTGCTGATTCAATCGCCAAACTTCTTCGGCACGATTGAGGATGTCGCGGCGATCGCCGACATCGCGCACAAGCACGGGGCCATGCTGGTTGTCTCGATTGCGGAGGCGGTCTCACTCGGCATCGTGGAACCTCCGAGGGAGGCCGACGTGATCGCTATGGAGGCGCAGTCGTTCGGCGTTCCTCTGGGATTCGGCGGACCTTACTGCGGCGTCATTGCTACCCGCGAGAAATATGTGCGGCAGATGCCGGGGCGGCTGGTGGGACAGACCGTCGACAAACAAGGCAAGCGCGGATTCGTGCTGACTCTGGCCACGCGCGAGCAGCACATCCGGCGCGAGAAGGCGACTTCGAACATCTGCACTAACCAGGCGCTGGTCGCCCTGATGGTCAACATCTTTATGACCGTCTACGGCAAGGTGGGCCTGAAGGAACTAGCCAAACAGAATCTGGCGAAGGCGGTTTACGCAGCGGGCCAGTTCGCCAAGCATGGGAAAGTTTTGTTCGGCGGCACGCCACGCTTCAACGAGTTCGTGGTGCAAACCAGCGAAGATCCCTACGCCATTAACAGCCGACTGCTGGGACATAAGATGGTGGGCGGGCTGCCGCTGAAGAAGTTTTATCCCGAACTGGGGAACGCGGCGTTGTGGTGCTGCACCGAGCTGACCACGCGCAGCGCGATCGACACTGCCGTGGGATTGGTCGCCGAGAGCGAACGCTCCGTGCGTTCTTCTTCCACCAAGGAAGAAGTGGAAGAGGTGGCGCGATGAAGCACATTACCCGCAAAGCGACGCGCCACGTCAACCAGAACGAGGGCCTGATCTTTGAGAAGTCGTCGGCCGGCAAGGCGGCTTGGAAGTTGCCGCCGCTCGATGTGCCGGAAGTCGATACCGCCGCGCTTCTGGGGGCATCCGAGAGAAAGGATCTGGGCAACATGCCGGAAGTGAGCGAGATCGAGATCATCCGGCATTTCACGCGGCTTTCCACCTGGAACTATGCTATCGATCTCGGGATGTATCCGCTGGGGTCGTGCACCATGAAGTACAATCCGCGCGTGAACGAGGCGGTGGCCCGGGTCGAGGGAATCGCGAACGGTCATCCTTACCAGCCGGAGAAAATTTCGCAGGGCGCGCTGCACATCATCAAAACACTGAGCGAGCAACTGATCGAAATTACCGGCATGGACGTGATCACGCTGCAGCCCGCCGCCGGGGCGCATGGTGAAATGACCGGCCTGCTTATGGTTCGCGCCTATCACCAGTCCAAAGGCAATGCGCGCAAGAAAATTCTCATTCCGGACTCGGCTCATGGAACCAATCCGGCGACCGCCGCGATGGTGAACTATGCGGTCGAGAATCTGAAGTCGGATTCGCGCGGCATGGTCGACATCGCAGCTCTTGAAGCGCAGATGAACGAAGATGTCGCCGCGCTCATGCTGACCAATCCCAACACGTTGGGCGTGTTTGAGCAGGACATTCACAAGATTGCCGACATCCTGCACGCTAAGGGCGGATTGCTCTACATGGATGGCGCCAACATGAACGCGCTGGTCGGCAAGGTGCGCCCCGGCGATTTCGGCGTCGACGTCATGCACCTGAACCTGCACAAAACTTTCTCGACTCCCCACGGCGGAGGCGGTCCCGGGTCCGGCCCAGTGGCGATCAAGAAAGCTCTCGAACCTTTTTTGCCCACGCCCGTCGTGACCACGAAATCCGACGGCACGCTTGGCTTTGACTACAACCGCCCGCTGTCGGTGGGACGCGTGCGTGCTTTTTACGGCAACTTCGGAATGTTTGTGCGCGCGCTGGCTTACATCCAGGCGAACGGTCCCGATGGCCTGCGGCAGACCACGGAAGACGCGGTGCTCAACGCCAACTACATCCGCAAGGGACTCGAAGGCACCTACGATCTTCCCTATTCCACGCCGACTATGCACGAAGTCGTGTTCAGCGACAAGGTGCAGTTGAAAAAAGGCGTGCGCACGATGGATATTGCCAAGCGCCTGATCGATTACGGGTTCCATCCTTATACGACGGCGTTTCCGTTGATCGTGCCGGGCGCGCTCATGATCGAGCCGACCGAGAGCGAATCGAAGGAAGAGATGGATCTGTTCATCGAAGCGATGAAGTCGATCGCGGAGGAAGTGGAGGAAGATCCGCAGACGGTGCTCGATGCCCCACATTCCACGCGGGTTTCGCGCTTGGATGAAACCGCTGCGGCCAGGAAGCCCGTTTTGCGATGGAAGCCGGCGATGTGAATTCCGGGTCGCGCATTACTTCGGTGTGTTTTCTCGATGCGCCCTCCGGGAGGTTGCTTTTGCTTTATGCTTAAATCTTTTTGTGGCCACTCCCGCGCGAGAAACGCTGATTCCACCCGCTAAGGGCGAGGGCCTGTTTTCTTCCCCCGAAAAGCAAAATCTCATTCTCTGCCTTCTACTGGCGGCGGTCACGCTGGTGCTTTATAACCCGGTGAACCACCATCCCTTCGTCAACTACGACGATGACCGCTATGTGGTGCAGAACCCTCATATCCGCGTCATCTCAGGGGAGACGATTGCGTGGGCGTTCACCACCAACGCGGAAGCGAACTGGCATCCGCTCACCTGGATTTCTCACGCGCTGGACTACCAGTTGTTTCGACTGAATGCCGGCGGCCACCATCTCACCAGCCTGTTGCTCCATGCGGCGAATGTCGTTCTTCTGTTTCTACTGTTGAAGCGGGCGACGGGCCGAAGTGACCTCAGCCTGATGGTGGCTGCGCTGTTTGCCGTTCATCCCATCAACATCGAGTCCGTGGCCTGGGTTGCCGAGCGCAAGAATGTTCTCTGTACGTTCTTTTTCTTCCTGACTCTGGCGGCTTACGGGTGGTACGCCCGAAGGCCCGACTGGCGCCGATATCTTGCTGTAGCCACATTCTTCGCGATGGGGCTGATGTCGAAGCCGATGGTCATCACTCTGCCTTTCGTTTTGTTGCTGCTCGACTATTGGCCGCTGCGGAGAATCCAGGGATCACCCGCTGGCACTCAAAACGAGATTCCACAGCGATCCGTCTCGAGACTCTTGATTGAAAAATTGCCGTTGCTCGCGCTGACGGCGGCGAGCGCGTGGATCACGATGAAGGCGCAGCGGGCGGGCGGGGCTGTGCGATCGGAGCAGCAGTTTCCGTTCGGAGTGCGGTTGGAGAATTCGGTCGTCGCTTACGGCGCATATCTGTGGAAGATGATCTGGCCGGCGAAGCTGGCGGTGCTGTACCCACATCCCGGAAATTCGCTGCCGGCATGGCAAATCGCGCTGGGAATCGCGGTTCTTCTCGGTGTGAGTGCAGTGGTGTTGCGCTACCGTTCGCGACGCTACCTGGCGACGGGCTGGCTCTGGTTTCTGGGCACGCTGGTTCCGGTGATCGGAATCGTGCAGGTGGGCTACCAGTCGATGGCCGATCGCTACGCCTACATTCCTTTAATCGGAGTATTCGTGATGGTGGTGTGGGGCGCGGCTGATCTCGCCGATCGCTGGAAGCTGGCGCGCGTTTGGCGCGTGCTGCCCGCGGTGGTGCTTTTGTTGGCGCTTTCATGGGCCGCGCGGCGGCAGCTTGGCTACTGGGACAGCGGGCTTGCTCTTTGGTCTCACACCGTGGCCGTGAATCCCAACAATTTCATCGCTCACGACAATCTGGGCGATGCTCTGCTGGCCGAAGGCAAGCCGACGGAGGCTTATGCCCAGTTTCAGATGGCGGCGGCGATTATGCCCACCGATCCATGGAGCCATACCAGCATGGGGGCATACCTGCAGGAACAAGGCCGGCTTCAGGAAGCGATGGTGCAATACCGCATGACCATCGGCCTTAGCCGAGACCAGGCTATGCTCGCTTTAGCGTATGCCAACCTCGGCTCAGTATTCCGGGACCTGGGCTATGAAAAGCAAGCACGGGAAAGTTACGATCATGCGATTGAGCTGAATCCCGGTCAGTTCAACGCGTATTTCGGACGTGGGGTGCTGCTCGAACGCCAGGGCAGGCTGGCGGAAGCGATCAGCGATCTTTCGCATTCCGCGGAATTGCAGCCCACGGCGCAGGCTTACGTTGAACTAGGGCGCTTGTTCGCGCAGAGCGGGCACGTCCCGGAAGCGCTGAATGCCTACCAGCAGGCGCTGAAAATCTCTCCTGATCTGGTCGAGGCGCAACAGGCCGCCGAGGCGCTGCGGCAACAGAAGAAATAAACCGCGCTGCAACTCCTAACTTTTTCTTGAGGTCACCACGAAAACGCGGCGGCTTCGGGCTCGATGTGCTCACCGTTGGGGATTGTTGATTGCCGATTTTTGACTGTTGATTGAACATCCTACCAATCGACAATTCAAAAAATCAGCAATCAACAATTGCCCCTCGCGGATTATTTAGCCGAGATGTCGACCGAGGCCCGAGTCGTCTCCCAGTCGATCTGGAGCGAGCAACCGCCGCCGGACTTTGCATAGGAGATCGTGAAGTTTTCCACGGGCGCGGGCAGCTTCGAGACTTTCATATCCACGCGTGCCAGTTCGTCGCTTTCATACTTGTAGGGAATGCCCCATTCGCCGGTCTTCTTGTTGACGATCAGAGTCCACTTGTCGGCGGCAGGAACGGTGAAGATGGTGTAGCTGCCGGCCGGCACGGTCTTGCCGCCGACGACTACGTCGGCGCTGGCCACAAAGGTTGTCGCGGAATTGGCTCCTGTGCGCCAGACCTCGCCGAAAGGTACGAGGCCGCCATAAATCTTGCGCCCTTTAGCGCGCGGGCTGGAGTAGTCGGTCTTGATGGTCTTGCCGCCGAGATCGCAAGTAGCCGAGGCCGGCGGACTGGCCTGCGCCGAAGCGCACAGGCTGAGGGTCAAAATCGCAAATACGACAAGGGCAATTCTTTTTTGCATGGTCTCTCCTTTTGAGATATGGAATGCCAAGAGCTTGGACGTGTGAGTGAAGAATAAGTCAGCAGCCACGCAATTATGCGCCATCGGAGCATGCAGTTACAATCGTCCCATGCCGGTATTCGACGAAAAGCAGGAAGAACTGGAACATTACGAGACCATGATGGGCGTGCCCCGCGGACGTCTCGCGGTCACCATGGATACGATCACCGACGCCATGGCGCTGGTCGGCCAGCACGGCGTCTATTGCCAGAGCCAGCGCTGGCCGGGCAAGCCCGTGATGGACATTCAGATCATCATGAAGAGCCTGACCGACGCGAAGGAACTGATCCAGAGCGTGATGGAAGAGCTGAAAAAAAAGCCTGCGTGACCCTGTGTCCCTCAGTGTCCTCTGTGGTCAACGCTCTCAGGGTTTTACCGTGACCATCACCACCCCGTGCGACACGACGGCCGCCGAGAATTTCCCCGTGAACTTTCCCAAATTCTTGTGCAACCACAAGTCGCGCACCGAAGCGCTGACCGCGCTGGGATAGCCGAGATCCTCCCAGTTCGCGGAGATTTGCTGTTCGGTAGCGCCGCGGTTCAGGAGTATGACAGCACGGCTTCCGTCCTTTAATTGCTTCGCCCAAACTTCCAGGTCGCCGTTCTTGGCCACGCGTTCGCCCTCACGTCCCAGCGCGTCCTGATCTACCGCAATCACTTCCGTGTTGGTGAGAATGTCGTGAATCTCCGGACGCATGGTGCGCAGGTCGTTGCCCGCGATCAGCGGCGCCGCCAGCAGCGCCCACAAACTGAAATGCGAGCGGTACTCAACGTCGGTCATCCCGCCGTTTCCAACTTCGAGCATGTCAGGATCGTTCCAGTGCCCCGGCCCGGCATACGATTGCAGGCCCGCCTCCTGGTCGATAATCGCCGTCACGCCATTCGAGCAGCAGTTGCCGTCGGGCCATTTTTCTTTACCGCCCCAGCGGTCCTGGATGTCGCCGGTCGTGCGCCACAGGTTGCCGCCGACTTCCTTGCCCCACAGCCACGGCTTGGCCGTGCCCCACTCGCAGATGCTCAGCACGATCGGCCGCCCGGATGCGTCGAGAGCCGCGCGGATGTTGGCATACGACGCCTTCGCATCCTGCGTGGTCGTGCTGCACCAGTCATATTTCAAATAGTCGACGCCCCACGCCGCGTACTGCACCGCGTCCTGATATTCGTGCCCCAGACCGCCGGGACGCCCCGCGCAGGTCTTCGATCCCGCGTCCGAATACACGCCGAACTTCAGTCCGAGCGAATGAATATAATCGCCGACGGCCTTCATGCCATGCGGAAAACGCTGTGGGTCCGCGACGATGTTGGCATTCGCGTCGCGGCTCACCTGCCAGCAGTCGTCAATGTTGACGTAGAGGTACCCTGCGTCTTTCATGCCCGACTTCACGACTGCGTCGGCCATGCTCTTGATCATGTCTTCGCTGACGTTGCAGGCAAACTTGTTCCACGAGTTCCAGCCCATGGGCGGCGTGAGCGCGAGATTCGCGGAGGGCGAAGGTTTCTCTTGCGCGACAACAGCGGTGACAAATAGCAGTAAGCAGAAGAACAGCGCAGGAAGGGCTCGTCTCATTTTCATGCAGACGTTTTACCAGAAGCGGGTAGAGATTGGTAGAAGGGAGAGCGAAACTCTATCAAGGCGAATCTCGAGATCGGATTTGGGAAGGAGCGGTGTGGGAAGGGCTCGGCTTCCAGCCATGCCGTTAGAGCTCATCTGCTTCGCGGGCTTTTTAGCCCTGAGGGCTGCTCCCGCTGGAATTCGAACGGGAACCAAGTCACCAAGCAGCGCGCGGTCGATCCCGTTTACAATGCCCGGTTGATCCATTTCTGAATCACGGCCGTCGACGGAGGAACTTCATGCGCAGACTTCTACCTCTTATTACGCTGGTCATTTGTAGTTGTTCTGTTCTCTGCGGACGTGTCTACGGCCAGAACACCAGTTCTCCCATTGGAATCTTCGAGGGGCGTGGCGATGTAGGGACTATCCTGCACGCTGGCTCAGTCGACTACGATGCTTCGAAGAAAACGTACACGATCAGCGGCAGTGGCGAAAACATGTGGTTGGCGGCGGATGCGTTTCAGTTCGTGTGGAAGAAGGTGTCGGGGGACGTGACGTTGACCGCCGACATTTCCTTCCTGACCAGGACAGGCAACGAGCACAAGAAAGCGGTGCTGATGTTGCGGCAGAGCCTGGATGCCGATTCCGTCTACGCGGACGTCGCGCTTCATGCGAGCGGCCTGACTTCGCTGCAGTTCCGCGACGAGAAGGGCGCGGTCACGCGCGAAGTCCAGTCGCGCCTCTCAGCCCCGAAGCGCCTGCGCATCGCAAAGCGGGGGGATTATGTCTACATGTCCCTGGCAGCGGACGCCGGCGAGCCCCAACCCGAGGGAGGCTGGCTGCGCATTCCACTGCAGGGTCCGTTCTACGTCGGGCTCGGTGTCTGTTCTCATGACAAGGATGTTGTGGAACAAGCCGTCTTCGCGAATGTTGTATTCGGTGACGTTGCTCCCGCGAGCGTGGGCAAGGTGACTCTGTACAGCACGCTCGAAACCATCGACATCGACTCCGCCGACCGGCGTGTTGCTTATCTCGCGCAAGGGCGGTTCGAAGCGCCTAACTGGACGCGCGACGGCAAGGCATTTCTCTTCAATCGCGACGGCCACATCGAGCGCCTCGCCGTCGGCGGCGATAAGCCGGTGACCATCGACACCGGTTTGGCGACGCGCTGCAACAACGATCACGGCATCTCGCCAGACACCACCCAACTCGCCATCAGCGACAATTCGCAGGGGGACCACGAATCGCAGGTTTACATTGTCCCCATCGACGGCGGCGCGCCGCGCCGCATAACGCAGAAATCTCCATCGTACTGGCATGGCTGGTCGCCCGACGGTAAGACGCTGGCCTTCGTCGGCCGGCGCAAAGGCGATTTCGATATTTATGCGATCCCCGCAGCCGGCGGCGAAGAGACGAGGCTGACCACTGCCAAAGGACTAGACGATGGCCCGGAGTACTCACCGGATGGTAAGTACATTTATTTCAATTCCGAACGCACCGGCCACATGCAAATCTGGCGCATGAAGCCCGATGGCAGCGAGCAGGAGCAAGTCTTCTCGGACGACCTCAATAACTGGTTTCCGCACATTTCTCCGGACGGAAAATGGATGGTGTTCCTCACCTACGGAGCGGATGTGACTGGACATCCTGAAAACAAAGACGTGATGCTGCGCCTCATGTCACTCGCCGACAAGAAGATCACGGCGCTAGCCAAGCTGTTCGGCGGGCAGGGAACGATCAACGTGCCGTCGTGGTCGCCCGACAGCAAGCAGGTGGCGTTCGTCAGCTACATACTGATTCCGTAAAAGGAGAGCAAGTCGCTAACCTCATTCCGGCGCCTGAAACGGCGAGGCAGGCAATCCTTCTTTATTAAATAAATTGCAGTTCGGGTTCGCGGCCCATGCGTAGCGAACGGAGATCGGAGCCGGAACCGCTGGGCTCGATACGACCACGGATGTGCCGTCGATCTTGGCGTCGGCTGCCGAATACTTTCCGTCCGCGCCCGCGACTTCGAATCCAGTGAGCTCCGCGCCTTTCGCGACCAGTCCTCCGGCGTGGTCAAACCACACGCGCAGGGCATGTTCTTCATGAGTGATCTGGCGGTACAGCGGGCCAGACCACTCGAGTTTTTCCCCAAACGCAATCGCGCGCGCGGCCAGCGCCAGCCGCAGGCCGACGTCCTGCTTGTTTTTGGGATGAATGTCGTTCGGGTCGCCGATATCGATGGTGACGGCCATGCCGGTGTTCTTCAACGCGAGCGCCTGGCGCTGCGCGTTGCGAACCTCCGGCCAGAGTTCGTCGGGTTCGGTGTTCCAGTTGGCGATTTGAACAAAGAGAAACGGAAAGTCTCCCTCGCCCCAGGCGTTGCGCCAATCGCGAATCATGGTCTGAAAAAGGCGCGCGTAGAGGAAGGCGCGATCGGGGCTGGCGTTGGCCTCTCCCTGATACCAGATGACGCCGCGAATGGCGAACGGAGTCAGGGGCGCGATCATGCCGTTGTAGAGCGCCGCCGGAGCCCACGCGGCGAAGTCGGGATGCCATTGTGGCCACGGCAGTGGCTTGCCCTCGGCCTTGGCCTGCGCGAGCGCTTGTTGAAAATCGCGTTCCTCGCGTTGCTGACGCAAAACCGTAGTGGATTCCGTGTCGAGCGTCTTTGCGCGCGCTGCAAAAACCGGCATGAGCGACGCGTCGGCGGAGAGCGAGTGCGAGCTTGTCCACGACTCCGCCGCGGTTCCTCCCCAGGAGGACTCGACCAGGCCGATCGGAACTCCGAGCTTCTGCTGCAGATTGCGCGCGAAGAAATATGCCACCGCGGAGGAGTCCGCGGCGGTTTCCGGAGTGCACGCGGCCCAGCCTTTGGACTCGACATTTTCCAGTGGATAGTCCGCGGGCTTGTGCTTCACCATGAAGATGCGAATCTTCGGATATTGCGCGGCTGCGATTTCTGCATCTGCGTTGCTGAGCGACTTCATGGAAAATTCCATGTTCGACTGGCCGGACGCGACCCACACGTCGCCTACAAGAATGTCGTTCAGCACGATCGTATTCGTCGCTTTGATGGTCATCGGGAAAGGGCCACCAGCTTCACCGGGCGATAAGTAAGCGCTCCAGCGGCCGTCGTCGTCGGCGGTTGCCGACTTGGTCTCGCCGCGGAAAGTGACCGCCACGACCTCATGCGGCGCAGCCATGCCCCAGACGTGAACCGGAAGACCACGCTGCAAGACCATGTGATCGGCAAGCAGCGCGGGCAGCGTGGCGTCGGCGTGGGAGCGGATTGAGAACGCCAGTGTGAGCGCGATCAGCGCAACCGGCAACGAAGGCAATCGAACAATTCTGTGAATCATTTGTGCAGTTTCCTCGAAAACAGAATGTGCGTGCTGAAGGCCGGAGCCTATCGCCCCACCTTTTCGTCGAAGAACTTGGCCATCAGGTCCAGCGCCTCTTTCGTTTCCGGCAACTGAAAGTGATACCAGAAGGCGTGGGGTAGCGCTTCAAACACGACCAACTGGGCATCGTCCCCCGCGCGCAACAGGGCGCGATGCAGCGTGGCCGTGTCGCTCAGCAGGATATCGCGCGTGCTCGTGACCAGCAGGCTGGGCGGCATGCCGCGCAGGTCGGCAAACAGCGGCGACAGCACTGGATCTGTGCGATCCATTTTGCCGGCGTATTCATTGTCGGGCAAGTGATTGGGATCGATGGGCTCCATCCTTCCGGGAAGGCCGTTGAGCGTAAACAGTTGCCGGGAGTCGCCAACGCGACTGAAGTCGCCCAGCCCGGAGAAAATTCCGAGCGCGGCGGGCAGCGGCAGTGCGAGCTGTTTGAGGCGGACGGCTACT